>Ga0105239_10000135_pt1 | contig 103223 bp, 70 predicted proteins | sample KBSC44metaG_FD_92761 | JGI IMG/M metagenome (GOLD analysis project Ga0105239, IMG submission 92761) | Corn rhizosphere microbial communities from Kellogg Biological Station, Michigan, USA - KBS C4-4 metaG | ecosystem: Host-associated > Plants > Roots > Rhizosphere > Soil | place: Michigan, USA... | reverse complement strand
GATCTCCGCTTCGGCCGCCTGCCGCAACCAGCGCTCTATTCGCCGGTTCTCGGCCGGCGTCAGCGATCCCTTGATATTGTCAAAGGCCGCGATGGCCGGATCGAGATTCGTGTCGTCGATCGGGTCACCCCGGGAATGATTGCTGTCGGCCCAGGCGATGAGATAGACGCTCGCCTTGTAGAAATATTCCTTTTTCCGGGTCACCCGCCACGCTATCGAAAGGGCATACATCTTTTGCAGGTCCTTTATCGCCTCCCAGGTGGCCGCCTTCCGGGGATCGCCCTGCAGCAGCCCCTCCGTGCGGAGCGTATCGATCGGGTTGGGGTCCTCATCCATCGCGGCATCGGCAACCTGCCGGATCGAGTCGAACAGCGGCTTTACATTGGGGTCCACCTTCGCCCGCTCTCTCAACCGGTCAGCCTCTTGCCGGCTCAGCGATACATATTGCGCCTTAGCCTCGCCAACGGCGAGGCTAAGGCAAACCAGCACAAAGACACGGCTAGACCGCATCTTTGCCATGGCAATTCTTATACTTCTTCCCACTGCCGCAGGGACAGGGGTCATTGCGGCCGATCTTCGGCCCCACCTTCACCGGCTCCTGTTTCACGGCCTCGGAAGGTTCGTAATAGTCCTTTCCGCCTTCCTGCGGCACACCACCCCCTCGTGAGGCATCCATTGGGCCGACACCCGCTCCGGCCGCGGCCATCTCGTCCTTCCGCACCTTCAGCCGGCTCATATCGGTCTTCTGCTCGCGGCCCTCACGGATCGTGGGCGGCTGCTGACCGGCCTGCTGGATACCGGAATGGCAAAGGAAGCCGATGATATCCCGGTTCACCTCGCTGTCCATGTTCCGGAACAGCTCGAAGGCTTCTACCTTATAGATCACCAACGGATCTTTCTGCTCGAGATAAGCCGTCTGTACGCTTTGCTTCAGATCGTCCATCCCCCGGAGATGCTCCTTCCAGGCATCGTCGATGATGGCCAGGGTGATCTGCCGCTCGACCGCATTGGTCAGCTCACGGCCATGGGTGTCCAGCGTCTTCTGCAGGCTGGCCAGCACATTGATCCGTTTCTTCCCGTCGGTAAACGGCACCACTACGTTCTCCACATGACTGTCCCGCGTTGCCCGGATACTGGCAAAGGCCGGCACCGCCTGCTTGCGGATCTCCTCCAGCTTATGCTCATAGCTCGTCGTCGCTTCCTGGTACAGCTTCTCGGCCACCTGCTGCACATCCCCTTTCAGGAACTCTTCGGGCGTGATCTGCGTGTCTACGCCGAAATTGACGATCGTCGACAGCCGGAAACCCTCATAGTCATCCTGCTCCCGGAAGGAATTGATCACCCCTTCCGCGACGATATAGAACGCATTGTCGAGATCCAGCGCCAGCCGGTCGCCGAACAATGCGTGATTCCGTTTCTTATAGACGACGTTCCGTTGCTTGTTCATCACGTCGTCATATTCCAGCAGCCGCTTACGGATGCCGAAGTTGTTCTCCTCTACTTTTTTCTGGGCCCGCTCGATGCTCTTCGTCACCATGCTGTGCTGTATCACCTCTCCTTCCTTGTACCCCATCTTGTCCATCAGCGAAGCGATCCGGTCGCTCCCGAACTGCCGCATCAGGTCGTCTTCCAGCGAGACATAGAACTGGGAGGTACCGGGGTCACCCTGCCGGGCGCTACGACCCCTGAGCTGGCGGTCCACACGGCGGCTTTCATGCCGCTCGGTACCGATGATCGCCAGTCCGCCGGCCTCCTTTACACCCGGTCCGAGCTTGATGTCGGTACCACGGCCGGCCATATTCGTGGCGATTGTCACGGCGCCTGCCAGACCGGCTTCCGCCACGACCTGTGCTTCCCGCGCGTGCTGTTTGGCGTTGAGGACATTGTGGGGGATCTTCTTCACCGCCAGCATCTTGCTCAATAATTCACTCACTTCCACCGAGGTGGTGCCCACCAGCGAGGGCCGTCCTTCGGTCCGCAGCTTTTCGATCTCCTCGATCACCGCCTTGTATTTCTCCCGCTTGGTCTTATAGACAAGGTCCTGGTGGTCCTTCCGGATCGCCGGCACATTCGTCGGGATCGTGACCACGTCCAATTTGTAGATATCCCAAAGCTCGGCGGCTTCCGTCTCCGCCGTACCCGTCATCCCGGCCAGCTTATGATACATCCGGAAGTAGTTCTGCAAAGTGACGGTCGCATAGGTCTGCGTGGCCGCCTCGATCTTCACATTCTCCTTCGCCTCGATCGCCTGGTGAAGACCGTCGCTGTACCGGCGGCCATCCAGGATACGGCCGGTCTGCTCGTCCACGATCTTTACCTGGCCCTCCATCACCACGTACTCTACGTCCTTATCGAACAACGTGTAGGCCTTCAATAACTGCTGCACCGTATGGATCCGGTCCGCCTTGATCGAATATTCATTCAGCAACTCTTCCTTGCGTTGTAATTTTTCGTCCGCATTCAGCTCGCTCTTCTCGATCTCGGCGAGCTTGATGCCGATATCCGGCAACACGAAGAATTCCGGGTCTTCCCCCTCCCGGGTGATCATTTGGATACCCTTATCCGTGAGGTCCACCTGGTTTTGCTTCTCGTCGATATGGAAGAACAGCTCGGCGTCCACCTTCGGCATCTCCTTCTGCTGATCGGAAAGATAGTAGTTCTCCGACTTTTGCAACCGCACCTTGACTCCCGGCTCGCTCAGGAATTTAATCAGCGCACTGGACTTCGGCAGACCCCGGTAAGCCCGCATCAGCGCCAGGCCCCCGTCCTTCGGATCGTCGTTCCCCTCGCTGATCTTCTTCTTGGCCTCGATCAGGAACTGGTTGACCACCCGTCGTTGGGCGTCGAATAGCTTCTCGACCCGGCCTTTTAAGATATGGTATTGCTGGTCGTCCCCCTTGGGTACCGGACCGGAAATGATCAATGGCGTCCGCGCATCGTCGATCAACACGCTGTCCACCTCATCCACCATGGCATAATGGTGCTTGCGCTGAACCATCTCTTCCGGGGTATGCACCATGTTGTCCCGCAGGTAATCGAAACCGAATTCGTTGTTCGTACCATACGTGATATCGGCCAGGTAAGCCCTCCGACGGGCCTCGCTGTTGGGCTCATGCTTGTCGATACAGTCCACCGAGACGCCCAGCCATTCGAAAATGGGGCCGTTCCACTCGGAGTCGCGCCTGGCCAGGTAATCGTTCACGGTCACGATATGCACCCCTTCCCCCGCCAGCGCATTCAGATAGGCCGGCAGCGTCGAGACCAGGGTCTTACCTTCCCCTGTGGCCATCTCCGCGATCTTCCCCTGGTGCAGCACCGTACCGCCGATCAGCTGTACGTCGTAGTGCACCATGTTCCAGGTGATCGGCGTACCCGCGGCCATCCAGCTATTGTTGTAGATCGATTGATGTCCGTCGATCCGGATATGCTCCTTCTTCACGCTCAGGTTCCGGTCCATCTCCGTAGCCGTTGCGACCATCTCGGAATTCTCTTTGAAGCGCCGCGACGTCTCCTTCACTACCGCAAAAGCCTCGGCCAACAGCGTCTCCAACACCTCTTCGATCTGCTCGTCCCGCTCCTTTTTCAGCTCGTCGACCTGCTGATAGATCACGTCCTTCCCGTTGATATCGCTGAAAGGCAGCTCTTCCGCCTGTTTGTTCAGCTCGGCGATCTGGGTGTCTATCCTGCTGAGATGCTCCCGGATCCGGGCCCGGAACTCCACGGTCTTTCCCCGCAGCTCGTCATTGCTAAGGGACTGAAAGGCCGCAAAATGTTGGTTGATCTGCTCTACAAGGGGTTGTATGTGCTTTATATCCTTTTCCGACTTGTTACCGCCGAATATTTTGGATAGAATACCTAACATAACTTCTTAAGTATTAATGATTTTGAATAGTATCAGTCAAATATAATGCTACCCTTGGCAAAAAGCCAAATTGGCAGGAGGGCAAATGTACAAAATATCGTCCATCCGGCCCCGCCCGCACCGCAGGTGCGGGCGGGGCCCAAAATATTTTTTTTGAGTTGATAAATATGTTAGTATCTTAGTGCTAAATATATTAGCCCATGTCAATCGCAGGACAAAATCTCAAATACCTCCGCAAGCTGCGGGGCTGGACCCAGGAAGAATTTGCCGGGAAACTCGGGATCAAACGCTCCCTCCTCGGCGCCTATGAGGAAGAAAGAGCCGAACCCAGGCTCGAAGTGCTGGAAACCGTGTCCGACATGTTCAAGCTCACGCTCGACGAGCTCCTCCGCAAAGAGCTTGGTGACAGCAAGGGCGGCAGCTACCTCTCCAAACGCCGCGCCCAAAAGCTTATCGCCGCCAGCACCGATATCCAGCTGGTGCCCGTAAAGGCCGCAGCCGGTTATCTCGCCGGTTATGCCGACCCCGAATTCCTCGATGAGCTCAATACGTTTACCCTCCCCATGCTTGCCCCCGGCTCCTACCGCGCCTTCGAGATCGTTGGGGATTCGATGCTGCCCACCCCCAGCGGCTCGGTCATCGTCGGCGAAAAAGTGGACGACCTCGAAGACATCAAAAGCAACCAGACCTATGTCGTCGTGTCACGCAACGAAGGCATCGTCTATAAAAGGGTCATGAAGAACAATAAATCCAGGAACAAGCTCACCCTGATAAGTGACAATACGGCGTATCAGCCCTATAATGTCAATTCGGATGACGTAATTGAGGTTTGGAAAGCCCAGATGATCATCAGTAAGGCCAATACGCAGCAGCGTTGGGATGTCAACCAGCTCGCCAACCTGGTCACCAACCTGCAGGAACAGGTCACCACGCTGAAAAAGAAGATGAACTAACGACAGATCCTACTGGATCTGGAAGATACTGCCGGGCCCCGTCCATCCGGCACGGGGCCTCATCGCCGTCACATTTCTCGCACCCCCGCCCATACCCCTCCTGGCCGCCACACCCGCATCCCACACCTTCGCCCGCTCACCACCCGCCGGCGGAAGGATGGCAAACACATGATCGTCCGGCGCCGGATCGATCGCTACCGTACCCGTCCAACGCCCAAAGGCCGGCAATACCGCATACGCAGCCCCGAAATAAAAACACGGGAACCGCAGATGCTGTCTGCCCATCCCCGTTATCCGGATGCCCGGATGGATATGCCCCGAGAAATAATAAGCCTCGCCCCCGGCGGCGTCAGCCGCCTCATTCTCATCAGGCACGGCATCCTCGCCAAGCCCGGCGTCGCCGGGCCTCAAATCTTCGATATCATGCACGAATGAAAAAGGCCCGACCGGCAGAACACCCGGATTCACCACAATGCCCGCCTTCTCATACCAGTCCTTATGCAGGATATCATGATTCCCCTCGATCAGCTGGATACCCAGGTGCGGAAAATCCTCCCGCCACTTCAGGAACAACTCCAGCTCCTTATTCTCCCGGCTATGGAACAGATCGCCCACCACCAGCAGCTGCCGCGGCCGGAAATACTGGATCTGGCAGAGCAACCGGAGCAGGTCCTCACGATACACCGACTGCGGCACCGCAATCCCCGCCTTCCGGAAATGACCCGTCTTGCCAAAATGAAGATCCGATAAAATAAGCGACTGCCCCTCCTCCCAATAGATACACCGGTCGGCCGAAAGCCATAGCTGCTGATCCCGTAAACGATATGGAAATGCTGGTTGCATAGAATAGTTCCCTTAAGTGCAATATAGTAGAAAAGCACAAACTTCTTCATCCACCCCTTGGCGATTCCTGAAAATTGTATTTACTTCGAGATACTAAAATTAACTACCATGGCCGATCTCAATCGCCCCGTCGACACCGGTTCCTTCCTCGAAGAGCCGAAAAAGATGACAGATATGATCAACGTCCTGACCATCCTCACCTTCATCGGGTGTGGGCTAGGCATCATTGGCAGCTTTTGGACCTTCGCAAAAGCAAAAAGCACCTATGAAACTCTCTCCTCGACCAACTTAGACCAGATGCCCGATTTCGTAAAGAAACTTTCCGGCGGCGATATTCTCGAATCAGCCCGCAAATCCTACGAGCTGCGCGTTCCCATTCTCCTCTTGACCCTCATCGCCTGTGGACTCTGTCTCGCCGGAGCCATCCAGATGCGCAAGCTCAAGAAGTCCGGCTTTACCATCTATACCATCGGCGAACTGCTCCCGATCATCTTTACCGTGGTCCTCATGGGCAGCAGCGCCACCGGCTTGGGTGCTATCTTTGGCTATTGCATCGCCATTCTGTTCGTTGTCCTCTACGCCACCCAGCTGAAATACCTGAAGTAGTCAATCATCGCAACTGCGCCTGCATCCGCCGAACCCGGTCCTCCAGCTTCTCCGAGGACAGGTCCTCCCGCATACTGTCCACCTTCAACGGGAAACAGAACGGCGTGAGCTTCTTCGGCCAACGCAACACGATCTTTCCCCGGGCGATCCGCTCCAGCATGTTCCGCAGCCGCCGCTCCTCCATCTGCTGATCCATCACCTCGTTATACGCCTGGCGGATCAACAGGTTATGCGGATCGTACTCACTGAACACATTGAACAGCAGCCCCGCCGAAGACTGCAGATGCCGCGCCTTGACATACTCGCCGGGATAGCCCTGGAAAATCAGCCCCCCGATCACCGCAATATCCCTGAACTTCCGCCGGGCCATCTCCGCACTGTTGACGCTCCGCTGGATATCCGCCGTCAGGTCATCCGCGCTGAACAACTCCAACGCATTCGTATCATCTACCGGGATCGGCTGATCGCTCAACAGCTCGAACCCATAATCGTTCATCGCAAAAGAAAAGCTGATCGGCGTCGTAAGGCTGATCCGGTACGCGAGCAACGCCGCCATCGCCTCATGCACCAGCCTCCCCTCAAAAGGATAAACAAACAAATGAAACCCATCCTTGGTCTCGATCTGCTCGATCAGCAGCTCGTTCTCCTTCGGCATATACGATAAGGCCGCCTGCAGCTCGAACAACGGCCGCAACACCCGCAATTCGATGTCCGGCTCCCTCGCAGGCCCCAATAGACCCACTCGCCCACTCCCATCCCCCGAAGCCACGGAAGGCCCCGCCCCGGCCACCATCGCCGAAGCCTCATCCAGCTTCCGGCGCAACATCATCCCCAGGTTCGCCGACAACGGCATCCGCCCCCCATTCCAGCTCGGCACCCTCGACTTCTTCGCATTCGACTTCCGCGCCAGCACCGTCATCTCCTTGATCGCCACAAATTCCAGGTTTCGCCCCGCCAGCGTGAACACATCCCCCGGCTCCAGCCGGGAAATAAAATATTCTTCGATCATCCCGATAAACCCGCCGCTCGTAAAGCGCACCTTCAGCATGGCATCGCTGACGATCGTCCCGATATGCAACCGGTGTCGCATTGCCACCCGCCGGCTGTTGATCCGGAACAACCCGTCTTCCATTACCTCCACTTTTTTGAACTCATCATATTGCTGCAGGGCCACCCCGCCCTCCGTAATAAAATGCAACACCTCCCGCCATTCGTCCTCGGTCATTTCGCTAAAACAATAGGTCGATCGCAGTTCGGGGAACAGCACATCCGGACGGAACCCATCCGATATAGCAAGCGTGCTCAGGTATTGGATCAGCACGTCGAAACACAGCAACATCGGCTCCCGGCTCTCGATCAGCCCCTCCGACATCGCCGACTTCAACGCCGCCGCCTCCATCAGCTCCAGCGAATGCGTTGGCAGGAAATAGATCTTGCTCACCTCACCCGGCTGATGTCCGCTCCGACCCGCCCGTTGCAAAAAGCGCGCAACTCCCTTGGGACTGCCCACCTGGATCACCGTCTCCACCGGCCGGAAGTCGACCCCAAGGTCGAGGCTAGCCGTACAGACCACCGCCTTCAGTTTCCCTTCATGCAAGGCCTCCTCCACCCAGTTACGCAGCTCCATATCGATCGATCCATGATGCAGCGCCAGCGCACCCGCCAGATCGGGCGCCACATTCAGCAGGGACTGATACCAGGTCTCGCTCATGCCCCGCGTATTGATAAAGATCAGCGTCGTCCGGCTCTTCTCGAGTATCGGGAGGACCTTATGGATCAACCGCAACCCCAGGTGCCCCGCCCACGGGTAATTCTCGATCTCGTCCGGCAGGATCGATTCGACATCGATCGCCTTGTCGATCCGCGCCCGCACGATAAAGTTCTCCGCCCGGCGCCCGGCCGAAGGGCCCTCATCTGTCGCCGCCCCGATCACCCCATCTTCATCCGGCACACCACGCAACGACGCCAGCAGCACGTCGCTCGCCTGCTCCAGGTTCCCGATCGTCGCACTGATCCCGATCACAGAGATCCCGCCCCGCCGCATCCACACCAACCGCGCCAGCGCCAGCTCCACCTGTACGCCCCGCTTGCTCCCCAGCAGCTCATGCCACTCATCCACCGCCACGATCCGCAAATGCTTGAACACCTCCGGGTATCCCTTCTGCGCCAGCAGCAAATGCAGACTCTCCGGCGTAATGATCAACACCTCCGGCATCCGCCGCTTTTGCCGCTGCCGCTCGCTCATCTCCGTATCCCCATTGCGGCTTCCCACCTGCCAGCGCATACCCAACCCCTGGATCACCTCCTGCATCGCGCGGGCAATGTCTTTGGCCAGCGCCCGCAACGGCGAGATCCACAACAGCTGTAACCCGCCACCGCTCCGCGTTTGATAATCCGTAGGATGCGCATTGATAAAATCGATCAACGCCCCGAGAAACACCGAAAAGGTCTTTCCACAACCCGTCGGTGCATTCACCAGCCCCGACCGCCCAGCCAATATCTGCTCCCAGGCCTCTTCCTGGAACGCAAACGGCGTCCGCCCCTCTGCCTTCATCCACGTCTCGATCGTCTTGTACCCGATGGTCTGCCTCACGCGTATATTAATTGTATTTTAATTACAAGATTAAAATCCCTTTCATTAATCGGCTTTTAACCAAAAAATGGCGAACCGTTGAGTAATTTAATAAGAAAAACCGATGAAAAAATTCACCCCTTTACTCCTGCTCCTGGCTTCCCTTTCGGGTTGCAGCACCTACCAATACCTTACCATCGATTCCACCCAAATGCAAAAGAACAAGCAACAACAATTGTCCTGGGAGAACGATACCCTGCGCATCAGCTATTCGTTCAACGGTGATCATGGGCCGGTAGGGGTCACTGTCTTCAATAAGACCACACAACCGTTGTATGTCAACTGGGAAAAGTCAGCCTTTATCCGCAACGAACGTTCCGTTGCCCTTTATTCTCCCCAGGCTAACTTCTCCGGTGTTGCCAACGCTACGGGTTACCGGGTCGGCGGCATCACCACCACCGGTTCGACGATCAACGGTGTCGTCGATCTGCCGGAAGGAATGGACTTCATCCCCCCTTCCAGCGGTGTCACCAAATATCTTCTGTCCCTCGGCAATACCGGCCCCCTTCTTACCCACCTTCCCGATTCCATTCGCAGGCAGGAGATGAAACAAGAGCACGGATTTATGATCCGCTATAAGGAGATGAACTTCGATGAGGGGCATTCACTCGTCCGTTTCAAGAGCTATTTCACTTTCATGGTAGGGCTTAACAACGGCCAGGAATTCGCCGAAACACATTCGTTCTATGTCTCCCGGATCATGCAGACCGGCAAGGCGCCGCAGTATATTGTCAACTATGGGAGCCAGGCCGATCAGCTCTATGTCCGATACAAGTGATGACGATGGCCGCAGCATCCTACAACGTCTTCAGATATTCTATCACGGCTTTCCGCTCCGGCTCGCTCAGCTTGTCGCCAAAGGTGTGACCATAATTTCCATAGCCCGGCAAGCTCGTATTGTACACGGCCGTGCCCCTGGCGCTGTCTTCGCGGGCATATTTCCAGCCGACTTGTTCATCATCGTATTGCGGGTGATCGAAGTCCCTGGACCAGAACGCCGGCCGAAGCTTGCTGTTCATCAGCGCCTCCAGCGTAGGCACGCTCCCATTATGCAGATAGGGGGCCGTGATCCAGATACCATCCAGCGGCGGCGCGATATACCCATCGAAGGGTTCCAGCCTCGCCGGGTGATCCCCCTGCGCAAACCAGCTCTTGTTGAACCATTCGATGAACTGCGGACTCTGGTAATTGGCCCTATACAACATCGAATCCGTCTTTACAAGAGACTCGGGGATCAGCAGGTTGGGATACTCACCGCCGGTGCCATAGCTGCCATGACACTTGGAACAATTCTGCACAAACACGATCCCGCCTTTTTTCGCTAATGCCGCATTGATCGGTTTCGGATACTTCGGCGGCTGTATGGAATAAATATAAGCCAGCACATCATTGAAATGTCCATCCACCTCCCTCGCCTCCGAACTGTCACTCACCGTCAGCAGGTTCGACGCCATCAGGAACCGCCCGAAATCCCCCCGGCCAAAACCATTGTAAAACATCGCATGCTTCTTCTTCAGCAGCCACCAGGGCGGAGTATCCGTCGGGACTACCTTGCCCGACACGTCGATCACCGGGGTATTGCTCCAGCGCAGCGTCTGCGGATCACGGTGCGCCACCAGCAGGTCCGCCAGCCGGTCGGCTGAATTCACCCCCCGCACCTCCGTATACAGTTGACCGCTGATCGTCTTCATCGCCCGCAGAAAGGGCAGCGCCGCATCATATTTCCGCGCATCGCGCTGCATCAGCATCTTCTCCGCCAGTCCGGCCGCCCGGGGATTCAGTTTTCGCCGATCGGTAAAATCGATCATCGAATTCCCCAACCCGACATACAACTTGTCCCCGAACACCTGCGCGTGACACTCCAGGCAGTTGGGCGCCACCACGACCTCGCCGTTGGCAGCCTTCACGGCCGTATATTCATGCGGGACCACCGCATTCAGGCTGTCCCTTTTCAGATAATTTTGGGTATTCCTGGGGATACCCAGGAAGAAAAGATCATAGGGAACCCCGCTTTTGATATAGTCCCCCGTCGTCAGATAGGCATATCCTCTGGCCGCATCCCCGCTACGCTGCGGACTGGCCGGGATCCTGACAGGCTCGTCCTCCATTCGCAATGCCTCCGTAAAGGCGATGCCCACCATCCCCAACAACACCAGGATCATCATTTTCTTCATAGAGTAAATTTACTATTTCCCTCGCAACCCAGGCTATTTCCCATACATCTCCAACATCTTCTTCAGCGCGCCCAGCGTGTCGATATCCGCCGGGGTCTTATCCTTCCTCCACCGGTTGATCCGCGGGAACCGCAGCGCCACCCCCGACTTATGCCGGGACGAAGCAGCGATACCCTCAAAAGCGATCTCAAAGACCAGCTCCGGCTTCACCGTCCGCACCGGCCCGAACTTTTCGAGCGAATTCTTCTTGACAAAGGCGTCGACCTCAGCCAGTTCCTTATCCGTCAGACCGGAATAAGCCTTCGCAAACGTCACCAGCTGATCCCCATCCCGCACCGCAAAAGTATAATCCGTGTAGAGGTTGCTCCGCCGGCCATGCCCCTTCTGCGCATACACCAGCACGGCATCGATCACCAACGGATCGATCTTCCATTTCCACCAATCCCCCCGCTTCCTTCCCACCTGATAGGTCGACGAACGCCGCTTCAGCATGATCCCCTCGCTGCCCCGCTCGCGCGCACCCTCACGTGCAGTCGCCAATGCGCTCCACTCATCAAATTCCACCACCGGCGACAATACCAGCAACGGATGTCCCGCCGCCGCAACGATCCCGGCCAACTTTGCTCTTCGCTCCGTCAGCGGCCGGCTTCGCCAATCCTCCCCGCCAAACTCAAGCAGATCGTAGGCAATAAATCCCACCGGGACCTCCGCCAGGTTCTTCTTCGTCACATTCTTCCTCCCGATCCTTGTCTGCAATGCCGCAAAGGGCATCACCGTAAACCCGCTGCCGGTCGATCCCTCTCCACCACTACCCGTCTGCAATCCAATGATCTCTCCATCCAGCACCGTCCCTTCAGGCAACCGACTCAAAAACGGCTGATATTCCGGAAACTTCTCCGTCATCAGCTCTTCACCCCGGCTCCATACCACCAGCACATCCCCCCGCCGGATCAACTGCCCCCGGATGCCATCCCATTTCCACTCCGCCTGCCACTCCGCGGGCTCCCCAAGCAAAGCCAACTCCCCCTCCAATGCATAGGCGAGATAAAAAGGGTAGGGCCTCGAAATCTCGGTCCCGGCGCCTTCCCCGCTAAGTAAAGCCGCGAATGGCGTAGTCGCCGCATTCCAATCCCCGCTGATCCGGTGTGCCACAACCGCCGCATCGACACCCGCCGTCTTCGCCAGCGCATTGACCACCGTCTGCTGCGAAATGCCGATCCGGAATCCCCCGGTGATCAGCTTGTTGAAAACAAATCGCTCTTCTTTGTTCATCGACGCCCAGCATCGCTGCACAAACGCCTTCTTCTCCGCTTCTTCCTTCTTCCCGAGCTCCATCAGCTGAACCAGATAATACGCAAGCGACTCGGTCCCCGGCGCGGTCGCTGCAAACCCGGTCTCCGGCAAAGCCGCCGTAGACTCAGGCAACAACAACGCAATGGTCTCCGCCAGATCCCCCACCGTATGATAACTCTCCTCAAAAAGCCAACCCGGTAGTCCCGTGATCTCCCGGCACCACTCCCACAACTGAGTGGTCGTCACGGTCCGCTTAGGCCGTCGCCCGCTGAACAACGCGATCATCCACACCTTATCGCCATCCGCCGCCTCATTGAAGTACCGGTCCAGCGCCGCCAGCTTATCGTTGGTCTTCGTGCTCGTCCCCAACTTCGCCACCAGCGAAGCAAACCGCCGCATCCCGCCAAAATTATCCTGCGTCTCCATCACCCGGCGCCTCCTCACCGCCGCTATCCCCCGCCGGTCCCGCCACGCCCTCATCATCCCCATATTCCGTCTTCACTTCCGCCGCCGCAATCCCCAATTCATTCAGATATCTCGTCAGCACTGCCTGGAACCCATGCGTCACATACGCCTTCTCCGCCCCCGTCGCAGCCACCGCCGCCAGCAACCCCTTCCAATCCGCATGATCGCTCATGGCGAATCCCATATCCGCATTCCGCCGCCGTACATTCCCCCGCACCTGCATCCAGCCGCTGCAAATGCCCAGCGAATAAGAAGAGAACCGCCGCATCCATGCCGAACTCTCCGCACTGGGAGGCGCGATCACCACTTGCCCGCGCAACAGCTCCTTCGGCGTATCGGGCACGATCCGCTCCACCGGCGGCAATACCACTCCCGCGTTGACAAGGGCCTGGTGAACATTCCAAATGGCCCCATGCACCCACACGCGTTCGTCAAAAGGCTCCAGTGCCTTCAACAACCGCTGGGCCTTTCCAAGGCTGTAGGCGATCAGTACGCTGGTCTTATCCTGCGCCCGGTTCTCCGCCACCCAGTCCCGAACACCCGAAAACAGCTCCGGCTGCGGCTTCCAGTTATAAATAGGTAATCCAAAAGTCGACTCCGTCACAAAGACCTGACATCGCAATGGCTCAAAAGCCCCGCTGATGCCATCATCCCCGGTCTTATAATCCCCGCTGACCACCCATACCTCCCCGTTGTATTCCACCCGCACCTGCGAGCTTCCGATGACATGACCCGCGGGATGCAGGCTCACCCGGACGCCATCCAGAGATACAGCCTCTCCCCATTCCAGGGTCTGTACCACCGGCGGGACGCCGTTGGATGAAAGTCGCAGATCGAGTATAGGCTTGCAAAGCCGGTGACAGAGATAGGCGCCGTTGCCCGCCCGCGCATGATCGCTATGGGCATGGGTGATCACGGCCTTGTCCACCGGGCGCCAGGGATCGATATAAAAGGAACCCCGGGCGCAATAAAGACCCTTGTCCGTAAATTCGATTAAAGGCATTTTAATTCACCCCCACTACATTCCCATCCACCTTCTTGATAAAGTAAAGCTTCTTGTTCTCGAAGTAGTCCAGCGTCATCGGCGGCTTGGTAGAGAAGACCGGCATGATTTCCATGTCATTGAAAACCCTGAACTTCTTCTCCCCCAAACTACCTTCAAGATCTCTTCCACGCAGCAGTAATAATTTCGCAAACCGCCAGGTGGCCTCATATCCCCGGAACACCATATCGCTCGGACGGGAATAGAATTTTGTTTTGAAATTCTGTGTGATCAGCTTCACCAGGGTATCCGCAGGATTGATATAGAAAGGCGTGGTATAAGTGATCTCCTCACCCGCAAATTCCGGCCTCGTGAAATCGATATTGTCCCAGGTCGGCATCCCGATGACCGTCGTATGATAGGACTTGTTCAGATACGCCAGCTGGGCGCAGATCTTTGTAGCAAAGTCCTCATCGAGCGAGCCGGCGATGCATACCGTCTGGCCGGCACTGCTGTCCATATTGGCAGCCATCGCGGCGGCGCCGAAATTATCGTCCAGCGTGACATATTTTATCTTTAGCGGAACACCCGCGGTCTTCTTGTCCAGGTCGGCAAAATAACCCTTCAACCGGTCCTCCTGTGCTCCCTTCTTCCGGAAGAACACAAGCGGCCTGGTGGGGTAGTTGCGTTGGAGATAGCGATAGATGCCTTCGCAATGCGCCCGCAACGTGGAGTTGAGGATGACAAGGCTGGCGTTGTTGGTGATATTGCCGTCATTGGGATAATTGCTGTTGATAAAGGGGATGTTCTTCTTCAACGCAGCCGCGGCCATCTGCTGCAGCTCAACGGCGCTGCTCGCCTGCGCGATCAACAACCCGGCCCCCCAGGACATCGCGCTGTCCAGCTGCTGTTGCAGCGTCATACCCGCCGAACGGGTATCGTAGATGCGCACCTCCAGTGGAACATGCTCGGTGGCAAGGGTATCCAGCGCCATCTGCGCCCCCTCATAAAATTCCAGCCCGGGATTGATGAACTTAGGGAAATTCTTATCGTATCGATAGGCGCCCGTAGCATCGAACGCCGAGTCGAGATAAAGCGGGGCAAAAATGGCGATCATTCGTCGCGAACTGTCGACCCCCTGTCTCAGGCTGTCCAACCGGCGCGACATCGAATCCGCCGGCCGCCGTGTCGTATCCACCTGGGCCTTGACACCCAGGCAAAAGAAGAATAACAAAAAATATAGAAATGCACTTTTCATTCTATTCCCACTCGATGGTCGCCGGCGGCTTACTGCTGATATCATACACCACCCGGTTGATCCCTTTGACCGAATTGATGATATCGTTGGAGATATCCGCCAGGAACGTATAAGGCAGATGCGCCCAGTCCGCCGTCATCCCGTCTACGGAAGTGACGGCCCGCAAGGCGACTGTATATTCGTAGGTCCGCTCATCCCCCATTACTCCTACGCTCTTCACCGGCAAAAGGATCGCTCCCGCCTGCCAGACCACGGAATACAGCTGGTGATCTTTCAACCCCTTTACATAGACATGATCAGCTTCCTGCAATAATCGCACCTTTTCTTCGGTCACTTCGCCCAGGATCCGGATGGCCAGTCCCGGTCCGGGGAAAGGATGCCGTTGTAACAGCTCATCGGGGATACCCAACTCGGCGCCTACCCGCCGAACCTCGTCCTTGAACAGGAACCGCAACGGTTCCACCAGCTCGAGATGCATCTTCTCGGGCAGCCCACCTACGTTATGATGAGACTTGATGGTCACCGACGGACCGTGAACCGATACACTCTCGATCACATCGGGATAGATCGTCCCCTGTCCCAGCAATTCCACACCGGCCACCTTCTTCGCCTCTTCCTGGAATACGTCGATAAAAAGCCGGCCGATCACCTTTCGCTTCGCCTCGGGATCGGTCTTGCCCGCCAACTCGGTATAGAATAGTTTTTTTGCGTCGACACCCTTTATGTTGAGCCCGATCTGGTGATAGGTATTCAGCACCTGCTCGAATTCGTTCTTCCGCAACACGCCGTTGTCTACAAAGATCCCGTATAACCGGTCCCCGATCGCCCGGTGGATCAGCGTCGCCGCCACCGTCGAATCCACCCCGCCGCTAAGCGCCATGATCACCTTCCGGTCGCCGATCTGCTTCTGCAGCGCGGCGATCGTGTCGCTCACAAAATGCGCGGGAGTCCAATCCTGTTTACAACCGCAAACGTTGACCAAAAAATTCCGGATGATCTTTTTCCCCTCGATCGAATGATACACCTCGGGGTGAAACTGCAAACAATACAACGGCTGCCCCCCATTCTCCCGCACAAAAGCAGCATAAGGAATATTTTCGGTATTGGCCAGCACCTCGAACCCCGCCGGCAGATCAAGAATGGTATCCGCATGGCTCATCCACACCTGCGAGCGTTCCGTCACCCCCTGCAGCAGCGTACTCTCCCGCTGTTTATGCAACAAGGCCCGGCCATATTCCCGCTTGTTCGAATTGGCCACCCGCCCGCCGAACTGCTTGGCTGTCAGTTGGGCGCCATAACAAACCCCTAACACCGGCAGCCTCCGGTGCACAGCTTCGATATCTATTTGGGGTGCATTGGCGTCATTAACCGAAAAAGGCGATCCCGAAAGGATGACCCCCTTCAGCGATGCGTCGAATTCGATGGATTTGTGGTAAGGAACGATCTCACAGTATACATTCGCCTCACGTACAGCCCTGGCGATCAATTGAGTATATTGGGAGCCAAAGTCAAGAATTAAGATCTTTTCCGTCATGGTGACGCGAAGTTACCGCAGAAAATCCTAATTTTCGCGAACCTAAAACAAACAAAATGAGAAACGTTCTTCCCAAACTCCGGTTCGCCTGGGCCCTCGCCATCCCGCTATTCCTCGGTTCCTGTCAGGGTATGCTCGGAAAAAGGGTTCATGGCAACGGCAACGTCCGGACAGAAGATCGCCAGGTCACTGATTTTAAGAATGTCGAGGTCGACGGCGCGGCAAAGATCCTGGTCTCCCAGGGCGATCATTCCGCCGTCAAGATCGAGACCGACGAGAATCTCCTTCAATACATCGAGGTCAGCCAGGCAGGGGACAAGATACATATCCACGAAAGGAAGGGTTTCAACCTGAAGCCTACAAACGGCATCCGCATTTATGTCACCTCACCCGTTTACCGCTCCATCGATGTGTCGGGCGCTTGCGATATCCTGGGCCAGACAAAGATCACCAACCCCGAAAGCCTCGAAATGCATGTCAGCGGGGCCGGCGATATAAAAATGGATATAGACGCTCCCCAGCTTACCGCCGAAGTCACCGGCAGCGGATCGGTCTACCTCAAAGGCCAGACCAAGGACGTCACGCTCGACCTCACCGGTGCGGCTCACGCGCATTGCTTTGAGCTGCTCGCCGAGAATACAAAAGTGGACATCTCCGGCGCCGGGGATGCCGAAGTATACGCCAGTGTAAAACTGGATGCCCAGGTCAGCGGTGCGGGCAGCGTCAAGTATAAAGGAAATGCCAACGATGTCAACCAGCACGTCAGTGGCGCCGGCAGCGTAAAGAAAGCTGAATAAAAGGGCCAAAGCCCCAAAAAGATTTAGACAAACGGGAGGCCCTAGCCCCGGCTACCCCATAATCATTTACTATTGAGCGCTCGGCCTACGCCGGGCGCTCCCGTTTTAGAATCTTCTTAACGTACTATTTTCGACCTTAGTATATGCTCCGCCGAATTGTCATCCTCATCTTACCCCTTACCCTCGGCGCCCGGTCGCAACAGTCGCCCACGGGCGCCGCTTTGCCGGGTCCCGAAGAATTCGTGAACTCCATCGACACCACCGTCATTCCTAAAAACGTCAAACACTACTATCTCGTCGCAGGCACCGATACCTGCCGGTTCGTAAAATACAGCTATGATGACTGGATACAATATCACCTCAAAGAACCGCTCACCATCAATGTCCTCAACGAGCTTTCCGAAAAGGTCTACCTCTCCCGTTATCCCTATCTCTGGAAACAGCATAAACTAAGCAAAGCCGTTTGCATTACCCAAAAACAGGCCGACTCCCTGCTGGATAAGACCAAAAATGTCATCTTCAGCTTCTCCCTCCCCCAGTTCACCGACGACGGCCAATATGCCGTCATCGATTGCAATTTCATCTGCGGCCCCCGCTGCGGCCAGGGCACGACCTATATCTTTCGGCTGACCACCGCCGGCGAATGGCGGCTGGTGGGCCAGAATACCAACTGGGCGGAATGACGGCGCCTAATTGTCGAATTTAAGATCGATCATGACCTTCTCCAATGCCTCGCGTATCGCCGCCGAGCAAATGATCCTCGTCCCTGTCTTACGGGTTACAAACGCATGAGGGCTGATCGGTGAATGCTCATCCTTATCCGTGATATCCACACAATATTCATGCGTATTCCCCTTCCATTCGATACTCATCTTACAAAGTCCATGCGCCGTGATACTGCCAAAGCCGATCAGCCGGACATCCAGCGCCTGCAGATTCACCTTGAGAACGTCAGTAGCTGTCGTATCCAGCACAATATTGGCCTCGGGAAACAGCGTGTCGATATATTTTTCTACTACCTGGGTACCATAAAGACCCTCGAACTCACTGGTGTTCGTCAACTCTACCCGCGAACAGTCCAGCTGTTTCAGCTTCAGGCTATCGCGCTCATCGTGCAATTGCACCCGCAATCTTTTTCCACCCAGATCGTATTTGCCGATGGCGGGATAGAATCGGAACTTCTTTCCGGGCAGAAACCCATGTTCACCGAACATCGGCATCAGCGGTTGCCAGGCGAACGTAACGATAACGTGCTGGGCCTGGCTTCCGGCAGCAAAAAGAATCAAAAGAATGCCAAAAAGGATGCGTTTCATACGATAGCATTTAGTGGTTTATTATAGATTCACATACCTTACCCGGATCCACACGTTCCGGTTCCTTCCCTTATCATCCGTACAGGAGATCTTGATCGGCCCTTCCTCCGGAATAAAGAACTCCTTTGCCCCCGCCTCCCCGCTCTTGTAGAACTTGTCGTTGATATACCAAAATACCTTCGCTACATCGTTACTCACCCGGCATCGCAACAGCAGCGGCTCGGGGTCCTTCCGGTTGATCAGATACTCACTCCCGTTCGCCGGTGAGGTTACTACAGGCGCCTCTTCCCTGAACAATTTTTCACAGGCGGGATTGTGAGGAGGGATGTGTTGATAGCTGATCCGGTTCATCTCGAAATATTCCTTCATTTCCGGCGGTATCACCGCGTACCACTTCTTCTTGTATCCCGCTGACGGAAGACAAACCCGGCAATACGTCATCTTTTCATCGGCCGAAACGAACAGCTCCTGCCGGTTATCGCATTTCTTTGCCGTCGAAACAAGCGGAATGAAATAATCCGTTACCAGGTGGGTACACTCGTCCGTGGGCGGCAACCCCGTCTCCGAGCACACCGTCCGTACATCGCAATCCCCGGGCTTGCCAAACCAGGAAGCATCATCGTCATAGTCGATCGTATTGAATACAGTGAACAAAAGCGGCGTCGCCACATTGGCCCCGCTGATCTCCGGGATACCGAGCCCTGAGAAATTGCCCACCCAAATACCCACTGTATATCGCTTATTATACCCGATGCTCCACCCATCCCGCCGGCCATAAGAAGTGCCTGTCTTCCAGGCGATCTTCGGCAAATGCACCGTACTCTCCCAGTTGAGCGGGAAATCCGGCCGGTTCACCTTGGATAAGGTCTCATTGATCATAAAGGTCGCCGCAGGACTCAGCACTTTCACGCCCTTCCCGGCGCTGTCCGTCGATACATAGAGCGGCCGCACATATTTCCCATCGTTGGCAAAGATGGAATAGAGGCCCGTCAGCTCTTCCAGCGTCGCCCCACACCCGCCAAGGATCATCGACAATCCCAGCTTGTTACGGTCGCGATCCACCTGCCGGAAATCGCAGTCCGTCAGCTTCCTGATCAGCCTGTCCTTGCCCAGCGCCTTCAGGCTCTTCACCGCAGGAATGTTCAGCGAATGCTCCAGCGCATATTCCATCGTCACATATCCGTTAAATCTTCGATCGTAATTCTCGGGCGCATACCCATCATAGTTCACCGGCACATCCGTGATCATCCGTTTGGGTGTCAGCAATCCTTCGTCGATGCAAAGCCCATAAAGCAGGGGTTTCAAGGTACTCCCTGGTTGCCGGATCGCTGCCGGCCCGTTGACCTGCCCTCCATCCGCGGAATCCCTGAAATCCGCGCTGCCCACATAGCTCACCACCCGGTGCGTGGTATTGTCCAGCACGATCACCGCGGCGTTGCGAATATTCTTCAACGCCAGCGTCCGCGAATAATCCTTGACCAACTTCTCCAGCTTGAGCTGCATGTTCAGCTGGATCGTGCTATGAACGATCGGACCCCCTCTCTTCTTCAGCTTCAGGGCCAGTTGCGGAACACATCCCGGCACCGCCCCCCTTGTCACAGCCAGCGGCTCGGCCAACGCATCCGCTATCTCCTTGTCCGTAAACACCCTCTCTCTTGCCCAGCGCCGCAGCCATTTATTTCGTTCTTCGACGATCCGGTCATTATTTTTCCCCATCACAAGCGAAGTGGGCCGGTTCGGAATGATCGACAGGGCCGTGATCTCCGCCAGCGAAAGATGATCGGGATTCTTCTTGAAATAGAGGACCGAGGCAGCTTTCACCCCCTGGATATTCCCGCCGTATGGGACCTGGTTGAGATAAAGCTGGAGGATCTCATCCTTGGAGTATTTCCACTCCAGCTGCAAGGCCCGGAACATCTCCCTCATCTTGCCCCAATAGGTCCGCTTCTTCGGCTCCAGCGCCCTGGCCACCTGCATCGTAATGGTCGATGCACCGGACATGCGTCTCATTTTCACAACGTTCCGGCCAAGCGCCCGGACCATCGCCATCGGGTTGATCCCCGGGTGATAGTAAAAATACTTGTCCTCCTTTTCCACGATGGTCTTACTCAGCAGCGGCGAGATCTCCGCCAGCTCCGTCTTCATCCGCCATTGCTGGTCACGCGTAAGAAAGGCATGGATCACCTCGCCCCTGTCATCCGTAATGATCGTGGAATATTCTATCTTATCCGGTAAAGGAAAGATCCAGTTGAGCAGCAGGAACAATAAAAACAGCCCCGCCACACCGATGCCGGTGAACTTCAACCACCGGACTAGCTTACGCCGACGCATAAATAGTAATTAACAAATTCTTATCATAGCCGCGCTTGCAAAAGCGCATATCATTATTGTAATTTCATACTGGCTTTCAAAGCCGTCTTATGTACGCCCCAAGCATCCCTCCTTAACTCCTCTCACTAAAATTCTGTCTTTCCTGATTCCTTTGCAAGGAAATTGCACAGATTATTTTATTGTCTTTCGTATATTAACATTGTCTTTAAAAGCGTTTTAGGACGCTCGGGACTACCAGGCAAAAAGTAGCCCTCGCGTCCGGTAATCTAATCATGGGCCTTCGGCCAGCCATCGCTGTGCTCGGCTCGCAAACTCTTATCGCCCCCCCTTATGCGTAACCGACCGGGCTTTACGCCCCTCCTAACGACCGCTTTTGTCACCCTGTTCATTATTTCAGCCTGTAACCGCAGCACCGTCAGCCTGGACTACACCAACGCCAGGGAAGAAGTTCATCCGCTGGACAATCTCACCTTCCGTTTCGACCAGCCCCTGGTCAATGATTCCCTGCTCAACCGCTGGGACTCCACTCAATACGTATCCTTCGAGCCAAAGATACCCGGCCGCTTTCGCTGGGAACACCCCGACGAGCTGGTCTTTTCGCCGGCCCAACCCATGGCTCCTGCCACGATCTTCCACGCGAAATTGAAAAGCGATCTCCTCCAGTATAGCAAATACGGGCGGATCAGGAAAGGCGAGGACCTCGTCTTCCATACCCCCGACCTGAAACTGGAGCTCGCGGGCGCCACCTGGGTACAGCTGGACGAATCCAGCACCACCGCGGTGCCACAGATGGAATTGCAGTTCAACTACCCCGTTAACCCCAATTCCCTGAAAGATAAGCTGACCATCCAACTGGACGGACAGCCCGTGACCTACGCCCTGCAAACCCTTTCCCCCTCCGATCGCATCGCCCTCCGGTTGACGGGCCTGAAGCCGCGGGACAAGGATTTCGACATAAAATTGACGGTAGATGCCGGCCTCTTCCCCGAAGGGGGTACCAACGGTCTGAAAGAAAAGATCGAGTCCTCCTCCGTCATTCCCTCGCCCTATGTCCTGGCCATCGGCGAGGTGACCACGGATCATGACGGTAGCACCGGTACCATTCATGTCCGCACCAGCCAGCAGTTGATGGACCAGGGCCTCGCTTCGGCCATCACCCTCAACCCCGCGATAAAATTCACCGCCACGGCGACGGACGACGGCTTTACCATCCGCAGCGATAACTTCAACCAGGAAAAATCCTATACCCTCACCCTCGCTAAAGGCCTCCGCGGCCGGATCGGTGGAACCCTTCATGAAGAGTTTAGTGCCAACATCACCTTCGGGGAACTGGCGCCATCCATCAGCTTTGCCAATAGTAAAGGAGTCTATCTCTCCGGCAAAGGAGCACAGAACATCGAAGTAAAGATCATCAACGTCCCCCGCGTCCAGGTCGTGGTTAGCAAGGTCTACGAGAACAACCTTCTCGCCGCGGCGCGTTACGACTACGATCCGGCCGATCCCACCGGAACCCGGCGCGTGGTCCAGGATACCGAAGGCGACGAAGAAGGAGGCGACGACGGATATGCCAGCCGCACCAGCGACGACTTCACCTTTGGGGATGTTGTCTACACACAGGAAGTGGATACCCGCACCCTTCCCAGGTCGGGAAGCGGCGGCGGACGCCTCCTGAACCTGAGCATTGCCGACAAGCTTCCCGAATTCAAGGGTATTTATCATGTGATGATCCGGTCCCTAAAGAACTATTATGTCAGCGACAAACGGTTCGTCTCTCTCTCCGACATCGGCCTCATCGCAAAGGAAGGCCAGGAGAAGATCATCGTATTCGCCAATTCCATAAAAACTTCCAACGCCCTCCCGGGCATCAACGTCCTTGCCTACGGAAACAACAATCAGCTCCTCGGCATGGGCACCACCAGCGCCGATGGCGTGGCCGAGATCACCTATACCCGCAAAGAACTGGCCGGCTTCAAACCGGCGATGATCATCGCAAAGTCCCCCGATGATTTCAACTATCTGCCCTTCAATACGACCCGCGAAAACACCTCCCGTTTCGAGGTCGGCGGCCGGCATAGCAATCCCTCCGGACTCGATGCCTTCGTTTACCCCGAACGCGATATCTATCGTCCCGGCGAAAAAGTCAACTTCGCTCTCATCGTCCGCGATCACAACTGGAAATCCCCCGGTGAGCTGCCCGTCAAATTGAAATTCCTGCTGCCCAACGGCAAGGAGATGAAGACTTTCCGCAAGACCCTCAATGGCCAGGGCGCAATTGCCGGCGACGTGGACCTCCCGGTTTCGGCCATCACCGGCAGCTATTCCCTCGAAGTCTATACCTCCAACGACGTCCTGCTGACTACCCAGCCCTTCCGCATCGAAGAATTCGTCCCGGACCGGATCAAGGTCACGGCAAAGCTCGACAAACCCTTCCTCACCACCGGTGGTGAGGCGACCATCGGCATCCATGCCGTCAACTTCTTTGGCCCGCCTGCCGCCAATCGTAACTACGAATGCGAGATCCAGGTGAAACAGCGGGATTTCAAACCAAAAGATCACCGCAACTACGATTTCAGCCTTTCGGCCCGGAACTCCACCTCTTTCGACAAGGCCGTGCAGGAAGGCAAAACCGACGACCAGGGCAATGCGTCGGAAAAATATTCCGTCCCGGATTTCTTCAAGAATATCGGCCTCCTGCAGGCTACCTTCTATACTACCGTCTTCGATGAGACGGGCCGGCCCGTCAGCCGCAACAGCTCGATCGATATTTATACACAATCTGTTTTTCTGGGGATGGCCGACGACGGGTATTATTTCTATCCGCTGAACCAGGCCGTTCAGTTTCCGATCATCGCGCTGGACAAGAACGAAAAGGTCCTCGCCTCGGCAAGCGCCCGCGTTGAAGTCATCAAACACGAATACCGCACCGTCCTTAAAAAAAGCGGCAACTATTTCCGGTATGAGTCGCAACAGGAAGATAAACAGATCGCCGCGGGAACCATCAACGTCGGCGGCGAGAACACCCGCTATGACTTCACGCCCCGCAGCCCCGGTCATTATGAGGTCCGCGTCTCCATCCTCGGCGCAAACACCTACGTCAGCCGTCACTTCTACAGCTTTGGCGCCTGGGGCGGCGATAACAATTCTTTCGAGGTCAACAACGAAGGACATGTCGATATCACCGTTGAAAAACCCGGCTATTATACCGGGGAAACTGTCACAGCCTTCTTCAAGGCTCCGTTCAGCGGCCGCATGCTGGTGACGATGGAGACCGACAAGGTCATTTCCTATAAATATGTGGACGTCGACAAACGTACCGCCTCACTCCAGTTGCCGCTGACGGCAGATGCAGTCCCCAACGTGTATATCACGGCCACGCTGATAAAACCCCATGAGGTCTCCGACATCCCGCTGACCGTGGCACATGGTTATCAATCGGTAAAAGTGGAAGCGAAGGACCGGCACATCCCCGTCGAGATCCTCGCGCAGGAAAAAGTTCGTAGTCATACCCATCAGCGGGTGCGGGTAAAGGCTACCCCCGGTAGTTCGGTCACCCTCGCCGCTGTCGACAACGGCGTACTGCAGGTGACGGATTTCTCCACGCCTGACCCCTATAGTCATTTCTATGCAAAAAGAGCCCTCGAAGTAAGCGGCTACGATGTCTATCCGCTTCTCTTCCCCGAAGTCAAACCCACGCTCAGCAGCACCGGCGGTGACGGCGAAAGCGATATGAAGAAGCGCGTGAACCCCATGCCGGCCAAAAGGATAAAGATCGTCTCTTACTGGAGTGGCATCGCCACGGCTAACAGTGGCGGAGAGGCGGAATTCGAATTCGACATCCCGCAATTCTCCGGCCAGGTCCGGCTCATGGCCGTGGCTTGCAAAGATGATCGGTTCGGTTCAAAGGAGTCTGCGATCACGGTCGCCGATCCCATCGTTCTTAGCTCGGCCCTGCCCCGCTTCATGAGCCCCGGCGATACCGTAACCATGCCCGTGACCATCACCAATACGACGGGCAGCTCCGCGAGCGCGACCGCAAAGCTGAAGCTTAGCGGCGCCCTCCGCACGATCGGCGACGATCAGCAATCCATTAGCATCCCTGCCGGCAGTGAAGGCCGGGCTACCTTCCGGATCGTCGCGCCCCCCGCCATCGGCACCGGCAAAGTCACCGTGGACGTGAACAGCATGAACGAACGCTTTACCGATGAAACAGAAATCGGTATCCGGCCCTCCGCACCACTGCAGAAGCTGACAGGCGCCGGCGCGATCGCTGGCGGCGGCACCCAGGCGATAAACCTGGCCACCGGTGACTTCATCCCCGCGTCGGTGGATTACAACCTCGTCGTCAGCCGCTCTCCTGCCGCAGAATTCGGCAAATATCTCAACTGGCTCGTCGAATACCCCTATGGCTGTACCGAACAAACGGTATCCGCTGCCTTCCCGCAACTGTACTTTAGCGACCTCGCCGACCTTGTGCAGGGACCAAACGTCAACAAATCCCAGCGTTCCTCCGCCAATTACAATATCCTCGAGGCGATCCGCAAGATAAAAATGCGGCAACTGTATAATGGCGCCGTCACCCTCTGGGACAACGAGGACACGGAGAACTGGTGGGCTACCGTCTACTCAGCCCATTTCCTGCTCGAAGCCCAAAAAGCAGGCTTCGACGTCGACAAAGGATTGATCAGCACCATGCTCGGCTATATCAATAGCCGCGTGAAGAACCGGGAAACGGTTGTATATCACTATAACCGCGATCAGGAAAGACGCATCGTTCCAAAGGAAATGATCTATGGTCTCTATGTCCTCGCCGTGGCCGGCCAGCCGAATGTCAGTACCATGAACTATTACAAGACAGCCTCCGCCCAGCTCAGCCTCGACTGCAAATATCTGCTTGCCGCAGCCTATTCCCTCGCGGGCGACAAGAAAAGCTTCCGCGAATTCCTGCCTGCTCAGTTTGCGGGCGAGGAATCCCTCCCCCAGACGGGCGGCAGCTTCTATTCCGATATCCGCGATGAATCCATCGCCCTCGACGTATTGGTGGATGTCGATCCCAACAACTCCCAGATCCCCGTCATGCAGCGTCACGTCGTCGACAAGTTGAAACAACGCTCCTGGTGGAGCACCCAGGAGATCGCCTTCAGCTTCCTGGCCCTTGGCAAGATTGCCCACAAGGACGCGGGCTCCACCGCCACCGGCGACATTCGGGTCGACGGCCGCGTCATCGGCTCGATGACGGGCAACCCGGTACGATTCACGACAAAACAACTCGCCCCCGCCGGCAGCGGTCAACCTCGCGTCGACATCGCCACCCATGGCCAGGGCAAACTCTATTATTTCTGGGAAGCCGAAGGCATCAGCGCGTCCGGCGCCTACAAGGAAGAGGATAATTTCCTGCGGGTCCGCAAACGGTTCTTCGACCGCTACGGCCGCCCCCTCACGGGCAACACATTCAGGCAAAATGACCTCGTCATCGTGCAGCTCACCCTCGAACGTACCTTCAGCACCGACGTCGACAACGTCGTCATCACCGACATGCTCCCCGCCGGCTTCGAGATCGAGAACCCCCGCACAAAAGAATTGCCCGGCATGGACTGGATAAAGGACGACCGCACCCCCACCGCCCTCGACGTCCGCGACGATCGCATTAACCTCTTCGTCGACCTCCATTCCATGCGCCAAACCTACTACTATGCCGTCCGCGCCGTCTCCCCGGGTATCTACCATATGGGGCCCGTCAGCGCCGACGCGATGTACAATGGAGAATATCACAGCTACAACGGCGCCGGCACCATCCGCGTCATGCAATAAAAGGGTTCGGCCGGGTCATCTGTGCAAACAGATGACCCGGCCGATTATGTTAAACGATCAAAAAAACAGCGTCGCCAACCCCACAAACGCCGCCGCCAGCAACGTTCGGTTTCGGATCGCATCGGTGATGGCAAAGGTCGCCTGTACGTACGGCCGCAGCAGGATCACCCCCGCGCCCGCAAACAACAGCAGCATGACGATCTGCGAGAAATACACCGGCAGGAAAAAATTATGATGGGCATAGACCCGGAAAAGAAGGGATAGCTTCATACAGGTAAAGACAACCGCATGCACCAGCAGTAGCGACCACCCCAGCCACACCTGTTTCAGCACGCAATACAAACAGATCGTTATATAGGTCGCAAAACACAAATCCCAGACCAGCAGCGACCCACCGTAGGAAACATCTCCTCGCCGCAGCACCCAGGCCAGCTGCCGGATGACCACGAACATATTGAAAGTATAATAAAGAGCGTAAACGATCAGCAACACCGTCAGCCACCGGTCCGTCTTCGGCGTCATCCGGTCCCCCCCGAACAGTTCCCCGATCCATGCCGTATACTCCCGCAGCCGCCCCCTCCGGAGACCGTCCGCAATCTCCTTCTGGGCGATCACCCATTCCTCCGCGGTGATCTGCTCCCGCGTCACCCCCCGCTCCCGCAGGATCTTCTCCGCGGCAGCCACCGCCTCCGGTAGATAGTCCGAAGGCGTCCTGGCGACCTTGACAAGATCGGGCAAGGGCAAGTCCTGGTAAAGCCGGTAAAAATCTTCCATCAATCCAAAATACTGCGAATTTTCGGGGCCTCAAAGCGCCGCCGTCTCTAAAAGAACGGCGGAAACCCCATCAAAAACTCCTCGATCTCCTCCTTCGTCACATCGGGATGGATCACCTCCAGCTTCACTACACCCTCCGACGCATCGTAATAGGCCGCATAATGCTCATTCGCCACATGCAGCTGATGCCGCGTTGTATCCGGTTGCATATCGTACTGCTGGCTGAGCCGGTTGATGATCGTCACCGCCTCCAGCTGATCTCCCACAGGGATGCGTTTTATTTCTGTTGCCAATTTGTTTGTATTACTATTTAGACCCCTGCAAATCCCACGCCCCGCACCCCACGCCCCGCAACCAACACCCTCAACCAACGCCCCGCATCCACTCCCTCCCGTCTAGCTTAAGGGGTTTCTTTTCCTGCCTGCTATGGGTAAAAGGCTATTCGTCGATTTATTGTTAGGGAATGTTCGTGTAAACCTTTACTTTTATCAGGAGATTTACTTCAGGGATTAGGAGATCCACGCCGTGTTTTTACTATCCAAAAGTGAGTCCGGAATTTTGCGGAACTAATTGCAGGTAAAATAGAATATATAGATTTTATCTTTGTAATTTTACTCTTTAAATCTATAGCATGAAGCTTTTTGTAGCAGGTCTTCCCTCCGATTTCGATGATGTCGACCTGAAAGAAATGTTTGAGTTATATGGCACGGTGAATTTTGCGAAAGTGGTGATGGATAGGGAGACAGGAAAGAGCAAAGGCTTCGGGTTTGTAGATATGCCCGACGAGACGGAAGCCAAAGGTGCGATCGAGACCTTGGATAACGCGTCGATCCGCGGAAAGAAGATGGCCGTAAAAGAAGCGGATGAACAGAATCGCGGCGGTGGCGACCGTGGCGGTGATCGGGGCGACCGCGGTGGCGGCGGCGGTTATCGCGGAGGCGGTGATCGGGGTGGCGGCTATCGGGGTGGAAGCGGCGGCGGCGGTTACCGCGGAGGCGGTGATCGGGGTGGCAGCGGCGGCGGCGGGGGCTATCGCGGTGGCGGCGATCGGGGAGATCGCGGCGACCGTGGCGGTGGCGGCGACCGCGGCGGGTATCGCGGCGGCGGCGATCGCGACAGAAGATATTAAGATAACAAAAGATATTAAGATAAATAAAAGGGGCGTTTTTAACGCCCCTTTGTTATTCTATACACGGGATATCTCATATGTTCCGGCTCATAATACGGCGAATGCCAGTACACAAAATTCAGCTGCTGCCGCGCATCCTGCGCAAAGGCCGGATCCGCCTTTCGCTTTGCCTCCAGCTCCTCCCGCAACGCAGGATGATCCTTTAGCCACTGCTCAGCCACATCCTCCCACCGGTAATCGCTGTATCCCTCCTTCTGCTGCAGGATGGCATCAAAGAAATTCCACGCAAAATAGGAGTCCTCCCCCGTCGGCTCCAGCATCTCCACCAGGAATCGCCTCGCATCCTGGTCCGTCGGGATCAGGTAGTCACCGCGACGCAGCCGCACCGAATCCCGCGACACCGTCACCCGGATCGCCGTGTTCTTGTGATGTTTCTCATACGCCCGCCCCGCGGATTTATAGTCGGCAATATGATACACCTCCGCAGCCACCGTCGAATCGGCGCCAAGCCGCCGCATCCGGACCCCGTTCAATTGAAGCAATTCGATCACATTATGCCAACCCTGCGGGATCAGGTAAGCCTCCGGAACCGTAGCCGACGCGTCACTGACAAAACAGTCGTAGAACCGCACCTTTTTCTCAAAAGGTTGCTGGTGGTCATAGTAAAGCCGCGGCAGCCCCGTTACCCCGCTGGTCTTCTCGACCGCCAGGTAACCCCGGAAATTCAGCTCGTCCCACCGCGTGGTATCCACCTTCCAGTCCAGCGAAAGCCGGGCGCTGTCCCGGTCGGCCGCAAGATCATGGGCCCGGTGCGCCAGCAGCTCGCCGGCATGAGCCGAGACGGCGCCGATCATCGTTTGTAGCAGGGCGTACGTCGACCGCACCCGGTCATTAAAAGGTTTTAGCATATGCGTCTCCGGCATAAAGGCCATCGTATGGAAAAGCGCCGCATATCCGCTCGAATACCGCGGCTCGTCGTAGAACCCTTCCCACCCCCGGTCCGGGTTACCCTCTTCAAAATCCACATAAGGCGTCATCGGCCAGCCCTTCTTCTCCATGGAGGCAAACAGCCCGGGCTGGAAGACATCATGCAGATAAGTTCCTACCTCGCCCCCCAGTTTGTTCCACTGGGTTGCCAGCAGGGTCATAGTATATTGATAGTCAGCTCCATCACTCACATGATTATCGATTTGAAGCACCGGGTCCACCCAGTGGAAGATTGCCGCGAAGCTTCTCGCATTACGGCTGTCGCTCTTGGTAAAGTCGCGGTTCAGGTCCAGGTTCTGCGCATTCCCCCGGAAACCATAGGCAATGGGCCCGTTCTGGTTCACCCGCGAAAAGGAGCCCCGGTTCAGCGCGCCCCCAATGTTATACAAGGGGATCACCGCCAACGCCACATTATCCGGCAGCTTTGCCTTCCCCGCCACCAGGTCCCGCATCAACAACATACTGGCGTCAACGCCGTCGGGCTCCCCGGGATGGATACCATTATTAATGAGGATCACCGCCTTATGTTTCCGGTGCCAGATCGCCGGGTCGGCCGTGCCGTCATTGGAATAAAGCACGAGAGGGTAGGGATACCCCGCATCACTCATCCCCATCACCCGGATCGAGAGGGCAGGGGAGAGCTTGTCCAGCTGCTGGTAAAAGGCAATGCATTCGGAATAAGTGGCAGTCTGCGTTCCGCCGCTTCGCTCAAAAGGCGTTTGCGGACCCTGAGCAGCGGAAATAAGCGGGAACAGGAGCGGGAGTAATCTTCTCATATGGCGCAAAATAACAAAAGACCGTCCTTGGACGGTCCTTTGTTAACAAACTATTTTACAAGGGATTCCCCTAACTATTTCGCAGTCGCCGCTAATCCGTTCACCTTCCGGGCCAGCTTGCTCTTCAGATTGGCAGCCTTATTCTTATGAATAACGCCCTTCTTGGCCAGCTTGTCGATCATGGAGGCAACATCAGGCATTTTCTCCCCTGCTTCCTTCTGCTCCTTAACCGCCCTCAGATCACGGATCGCATTACGGGTGGTTTTACCATTATACCGGTTGCGATCCCTGCGCTTTTCGGCTTGCCTTACATCTTTTTTGGTTGCCTTGTGATTTGCCATGAACTCAAGATTTTTTACTTGCGGACGGCAAAGGTAAGCCGCCACACGGGATTTGCCAAATAAAAGTGGGGGTTTCTTAGCAAAATATTACCATAATCCATCAAAATCATAGCCTTCGGCAAGTATTTTTAAACGATATTTGTAGGCCGATTTTCGATCGGGCTTGACCCGATCGCCATAACAGCATTCTTCTATGAAGGACTTTTCATTTATCACCAACTCTCACCCCAGTTACATCGAGGGTCTCTACCAGGAATATGTGAAGAACCCCGAAACAGTGGACCCGGAATTCAGGAAATTTTTCGAAGGCTTCGATTTCGCCGTCACCCAGGGCAAAGCCGCCGCAAACGGCGCTCCCGCCAATGGCGCCGTCAACGGTACCGCAACCAAAACCTACACCACCACCGACGGCGTCGATTGGAAAAAAGAGCTCGGCGCTTACCGCCTGATCCTCGGCTATCGCAATAAAGGCCACCTGCTGGCCAAAACCAACCCCATCCGTCCCCGTAAGGATCGCGGCGCCAATGTCGACCTGGCCTTCTACGGCTTCACCGAGGAAGATCTCGACAAAAGCTTCTTCGCCGGCAACCTCATCGGCCTGGGCACCACCACGCTCCGCAATATCCTGACCCATATCCAACAGACCTATGCCGGTAACGTCGGCATCGAGTTCAAATACATCAGCGACCAAAAAAAGATCGACTGGATCACCACCGAGATGGAGAAGAAATTCCTCAATCCCCTCCCGCTGGAAAAGAAAAGACGCATCCTCGAAAAGCTCAACCAGGGCGTCATGTTCGAAAAATTCCTGCACACCAAATACATCGGGCAGAAGCGCTTTTCCCTCGAAGGCGGTGAGGCCACCATCGCGGCCCTCGACACCATCATCAACACTGCCGCCGCCAACTCCGTACAGGAAGTGGTCATCGGCATGGCCCATCGCGGCCGCCTCAACGTACTGGCCAATATCATGGGCAAGACCTATGAGCAAATTTTCAGCGAATTTGAAGGCACCGCCAAACCCGACCAGACCATGGGCAGCGGCGACGTAAAATATCATATGGGTTATGGCAGCGTAGTACAGACCGATACCGACAAAACGGTCTATCTCAAGCTCATGCCCAACCCCTCGCACCTCGAAACGGTCGACCCCGTCGTCGAAGGCTTCGCCCGCGCAAAGGCCGATATCCTCTACAAGAGCGACTATGACAAGATGCTCCCGATCCTCATCCATGGGGACGCCTCCATCGCCGGCCAGGGCGTCGTCTATGAGGTCCTCCAGATGAGCAATCTTAAAGGCTATTATACCGGCGGCACCATGCACTTCGTCATCAACAACCAGATCGGCTTCACCACTGATTTCGATGATGCCCGTAGCTCCGACTACTGTACTTCGCTCGCCGCCGCCATCCAGGCCCCGGTATTCCACGTCAACGGCGATGACGCCGAGGCCGTCGTCAAATGCGCCGATATCGCGACCCGCTACCGGCAGGAGTTCAACTCCGACGTCTTCATCGACATGGTCTGCTATCGCCGCCATGGCCACAACGAAGGCGACGACCCCAAGTTCACCCAACCCCATCTCTATGCGCTGATCGATCAACACCCTAATCCCCGGGAGGTCTATACCCAGTACCTCATCGATCACGGGGAGGCCGATGCAAAAGACCTCGCAAAAGAAATGGAGAAAAAATTCTGGGCCGATCTGCAGGAACGGCTCGACGAGGTAAAGCAGAATCCCCTGCCCTATAAATATCAGCAGCCCGAGATCGCCTGGCAAAGCCTCCGCAAAGCAAAAGCCGAAGATTTTGAGCAGTCCCCGGCTACCGGCATCAGCGAAGCCGACTTCAAAAAGATCTTCGACGCCATCATGTCCTGGCCCGAATCCTTCAAACCCCTTCGCAAGGTGGAGAAGTTGTTGCAGGACAAGAGTAAGCTCTTCAACGATGAAGGTAAGGTCGACTGGGCTACCGGCGAGCTGCTCGCCTATGGCAGCCTCCTGCTCGAAGGCAAGGATGTCCGCATGAGCGGCCAGGACGTTCAGCGCGGTACCTTCTCCCATCGGCATGCCGTTCTCCGCGACGAGAACACCGATGAGCTGTACAACCGCCTCAGCCGCCTTCCCGATGCAAAAGGCGAATTTCGCATCTACAACTCTTTGCTCAGCGAATACGCCGTCCTCGGCTTCGAATATGGATATGCGCTGGCCAACCCTAATGCCCTCGTGCTCTGGGAAGCCCAGTTCGGCGATTTCAGCAACGGCGCCCAGATCATCATCGACCAGTTCGTCGCTGCGGCTGAAACGAAATGGCAGCGCATGAACGGCGTGACGATGCTCCTGCCCCACGGCTACGAAGGCCAGGGTCCCGAGCATAGCAGCGCCCGCATGGAACGCTTCCTCCAGCTTTGCGCGGAAAATAATATCGTGATTACGAATATCACGACCTCGGCAAATCTTTTCCATGTCTTCCGCCGGCAGTTGACCTGGCCCTTCCGGAAGCCGTTGATCAACTTTTCACCCAAGGCCAATCTCCGGCATCCCGGTACCTATTCGACAACGCAGGAATTCACCAACGGCGGCTTCAAAGAGGTCATCGACGATTCCTTTGTCGAAAATGCCCACGACGTAAAGAAGGTCCTCTTCTGCAGCGGTAAGGTGTACTTCGATCTGGCCGAACGCCAGCAGAAGGACAACCGCAAGGACGTGGCGGTCGTCCGGCTCGAGCAGCTCTACCCCCTGCCTGTACTGCAATTGGAGAATCTGTACAAGAAATATAGCCAGGCCGCTACCTGGTTCTGGGTCCAGGAAGAGCCGCTCAATATGGGCGCCGCCTCCTTCCTCCAGATGAACCTCAAAAGCATCAACTATGGGGTCATCAGCCGCCAGCCCAGCGCCGCAACGGCCACCGGCTACTCCAAAGTGCATGGCCAGGAGCAGGCCGAGATCATTGAAACAGCTTTTAGCATATAGGGCCACAGGCCCTATGGCCGAAGGCCCAACATTAGCGCTTTACAAACGGTGAACCGAAGGTTCACGACAAGCAAGAAATAAGTAATTTTGCACAATGATTGATATAAAAGTTCCGGCAGTAGGCGAATCCATCAACGAAGTTACCCTCGTAAAATGGCTCAAACAGGAAGGTCAGTATGTCGAACGCGATGAAGTAATTGCAGAACTCGAAAGCGAAAAAGCAACCTTCGAAGTCAACGCCGAAAAGGCAGGTACCCTCAAAACCGTAGGCAAAGAAGGCGACACCCTCAAGATCGGCGATGTCGTCGCCCGGATCGACGAGACCGCCGGCCGTCCCGAGGGCCCGGCAGCACCGTCCGAAAACACAAAGTCCGGAGCCGCAGGAGCAGCTGCAGGTGTCATGGCGCCCGCAGGCAACGCCGCTAACGAATCCGGCGCAAAACACCCCGCCGTCACGCAGCCGGCCGCAGCAAACGCACCCGTAACCGCAACCTCCAACGATATCAAGGCGACCCCGGTCGCCGCCGCCATCATCACCGACAAAAAAGTGGATGCCGGTTCGATCAAACCCACCGGCACCGGCGGCAAGATCCTCAAGAACGATGTCCTCGAAGCCCTGGCCCATCCCGGCCGCGCCATCGGCAAGGAACTCTTCACCCGCGCCGATCGCCGCGAGAAGATGAGCAATCTCCGCAAGACCGTCTCCCGCCGCCTCGTCGAAGCAAAGAACACCACGGCCATGCTCACCACCTTCAACGAGGTGGATATGAGCGCCGTCATGGCCCTCCGCACAAAATACAAGGACAAGTTCAAGGAAAAGCACGGGGTTAACCTGGGCTTCATGAGCTTCTTCACAAAGGCTACCTGCTATGCCCTGCAGGAATGGCCCGCCGTCAACGCCTATATCGATGGCGATGAGCTCGTTTATCACGACTATTGCGACATCTCCATCGCCGTATCCGCCCCCAAAGGCCTCGTCGTCCCGGTCATCCGCAACGCCGAAAGCCTCAGCATGGCCGATATCGAAAAGAAGGTCGTCGAACTCGCCACCAAGGCCCGCGACAATAAGCTCTCCATGGAAGAGATGCAAGGCGGCACCTTTACCATCACCAATGGCGGTGTCTTCGGCAGCCTGATGTCCACTCCCATCATCAACATCCCCCAATCCGCCATCCTCGGGATGCACAAGATCGAAGAACGGCCTGTCGTCGTCAACGGTCAGATCGTCGTCCGCCCCATGATGTACCTGGCCGTCTCCTACGACCACCGCATCATCGACGGCCGCGAATCCGTCAGCTTCCTGGTCCGGATCAAGGAGCTGCTCGAAAATCCCGACCAGCTGCTCTTCGGCAAAGATCCGGTGAAGGCCCTGCTCGAGTTATAATGTGACCAAAGCCGACCCAGGAGGCTTCAAAGACATGACCAAAGCCGACGGAGGAGGCTTAAAGACATGAAATTCGATAATCAGCTCCGCTACGCCACCCAGATCATCGAAACCTACCAGGGCGCAATCCCCCTGCATGCCTGGCTGAAAGACTACTTCCGCGCGAACAAACAAATGGGCTCGCGCGACCGGAAACAACTGTCCGCCCTCGTCTACAGCTTCTACCGCCTCGGCCATGCCGCCACCCACCTCAAAGTAAAAGACCGCCTCATCACCGGCCTCTTCCTCTGCACCAACCAACCCAGCGAGTGGCTCGCCCACTTCAACCCGACCTACAACGACTCGATCGGAAACCCGCTACAGGAAAAGCTCGCGAAAACCGACATCATCGCAACCGACATCTTCCCCTGGAAGGACGAACTAAGCTCCGCCATCGATCATGAAGCCTTCTGCCTCTCCTTCCTTCGCCAACCCGACCTCTTCCTCCGCATCCGCCCGGGCCAGGAAGCCGCTGTCCGCACAAAGCTCAAAGACACCGCCGGTACACAGCCCGGCGAGAAAGACACCGCCGAATTCATCCCCCCCACAACCCTTCGCCTCCCCAATGGCTTCAAGGTCGAAGACTATTTCACGCCCGACAAAGAGGTCGTCATCCAGGACTACAGCTCCCAACGCGTCGCCGAATTCTTCCAATCCCCCGAAAAGGAAACGCCCCACACCTTCTGGGACGCCTGCGCCGCCAGCGGCGGCAAATCCATCCTCGCCCATGACTGCTACCCCGGCATGGACCTCACGGTCTCCGATATCCGCGAATCCATCCTCGCAAACCTTCGCACCCGTTTTGCCACCGCAGGAATAAAAAAATACCATTCGTTCCTCGTTGATCTCACCCAGGACAAACTACCCAGTCTCCCCAGTCCCCACCTCGTCCTCGCCGACGTCCCCTGCACCGGCAGCGGCACCTGGAGCCGCACCCCCGAAGACCTGTTCTTCTTCGACCCCCGGAAGATCAACAACTACTCCATCACCCAGCGAAAGATCCTCAGCAACATCGCCTCCCGCCTCGCCCCCGGCGCTGCGCTCGTTTACTGCACCTGCTCCGTCTTCAGAAAGGAAAACGAGGAAATGGTCGATTTCGTAAAAGACAACTTTTGCCTGCAACCCGAAAGGACAAAAAATCTCATCGGCTATCCGTACCGCGCCGACACCCTCTTCGCTTCCCGCTTATCAAAATTGTAGGAAATTCTTCGCCTCAATGTGCTAATTTCCGGTATATAACCAACGTTCTATGCACCCAAAACTGGCACTCCTCCCATCCCTCTTTCTCACCATCGCCACCGTCGCCCAACCCCGCCTCCCCGAAGGGTACTTCTGGGAACGGCTGGACAACGGCCTCGAAGTGGTCGCCATCGAGAACCCCAAAGTACCGCTCGCTACCATCGAGATCGCCGTCAAGAACGGCGCCTACACCGAAGGGCCCGAATACAGCGGACTGTCCCACCTGTTCGAACACATGTTCTTTAAGGCCAACAGGGATTATCCCTCGCAGGAAAAGCTGCTGAAAAGAACACAGGAGCTGGGCGCCATCTGGAACGGCACGACGGGGGTCGAAAGGGTCAACTACTACTTCACGTTCGACCATGACAGCCTCGCAGCCGGCCTCAAGTTCATCAACGCCGCCATCCGCTTCCCCATCTACCGCAAGGAAGACATGGCAAAAGAAAGGCCGGTCGTGGACGGCGAATTCCAACGGGCCGAGAGCGATCCCGGGTTCCAGATCTGGTACGAATGCCAGAAAAAGCTCTGGGGCGACCTCATCACCCGCAAGATGCCCATCGGTATCCACGAGGTCATCAACACCGCCACCCCCGAAAAGATGATGGTCATCAAGGATAAATATTACTATCCCAACAACTCCATCCTGGTCATCTGCGGGGACATCCACCACGAGGAGGCCTTCCGCATGGCGAAGGATATCTTCGGCGACTGGGCCAGCAGCGGCTTCGACCCGATCGCAAAATATCCCATCCCCGAATTCACCCCGCTGGCCGCAACCCAGTATTTCGTAAAGGAATCCTCCATCGCCCAGACACCCTACGAGATGTACTGGTGGCAGGGGCCCGACTACCGGCACGACTCGGCCGCCACGGTCGCCGCCGACGTTTTCTCCACCATCCTCGGCATGAATTCCTCCAAATGGCAACAGGCCCTCACCGACAAAGGCCTGGCAACCGCCGCCCAGGTCGGCTATACCACCTCCCGCTATGTCGGACCCATCAACATCTTCGTCGTCCCCAACCCGAACCGGCTCAAGGAATGCAATGACGAGATCCTCCGCCAGGTAAAGATGTGGGCCGACGATGATTACTTCACCGACGAACAACTGCAGGACGCCAAACAGATCATGCGCCGCAATGACATCCGCGGCAACGAAAAGCCGTCCGATCTGCCCCATCAGCTGACCAATTTCTGGACCAGCGCCTCCCTGGATTACGGCACTGACTATATCGGCAATTGTATGAAGGTCACCCGCGCCGATATCAAACGGTACCTCGCCACCTATGTCATCGGGAAACCCTATGTCGCCGGGATGATCATCAACCCCGAAATGAACAAGGCCACAAAGGCTTCCGAGAATTTCAAACCTAATCTCTAATTGTAAACGGCTGCAACATGCAACTCCCTTCTTTCTATACAAAGACCCTGCCCCTGCTGGCATCGGCGCTTCTTTCCCTCTCCACTTTCGCTCAAACCAAAAAAGCCCCTTATGATATGACCATCGATGGGGTAAAGGTCATCGTCCAACCCAGCGGCAACGAGATCGTCGAGATCAAGACCCTGATCAAGGGTGGCGTACAGAATTATCCGGCCGATAAAGCCGGCATTGAAAGCCTGGCCATGAACGCCCTCGTCGAATGCGGCACCTCGAAAGACAGCAAGAACAGCTTCAAGGACAAGCTGGACAAGGTCAGCGCCCAGTTGTCCGCCGATGCCGGCCGCGATTATTCCAGCCTCACCATGAACTGCATCCGGAGCGATTTCTCGACGGTCTGGCCCCTCTATGTGGATGCGATCACCACCCCGCTTTTCGACGAAAAAGAATTTCAGCGCATCCACCAGGACGCCATCAATATCCTCAAGGCCCAGGCCTCCCAGCCGGACTACTCCATCGACAAGATGGCCCACGAGACGGCATTTGCCGGTCGCGACTACGCCAAATCCCCCGAAGGCACCGAAGCCACCGTTACCAAATTGAACGTCGCCGAAACAAAGGCCTACTATCATTCGATCCTCACCCGGTCGAGATTGCTCATCGTCGTGGTCGGCGAGATCGATAGATCCGAGCTCGAGCAAAAGGTCGGCGCCCTGCTCGCCGCCATCCCCGCGGGCGCCCCGTTCACCCTGAAAAGAGAGCGGTTCGACCCCACCCATAATTCCTTTAAAGCCGAGAAGAAAGACCTGGCCACCAACTATATCCAGGGCCTGACCGCAGCCCCGCAGCCCGGCACGGCCGACTTCAACGCCTTCTCCCTCGCCGCTCGCATCTTCTACGACCGCCACTTCCTCGAAGTACGCACCAACAACGGCCTGTCCTATGCCCCCGCAACCTGGTTCGACGGCGGCCTTTCTTCCAGCTTCAATATCTCCGTCTCGACCACGGACCCCAATAAGTATGTCGCCGTGCTGAAAGCATTGATGGAAAAGACAAAAAAGCAAGGTTTTACCGCCGAGGAAGTGAAGAATATGAAGACCACCTATCTGACCGGCACCTACTACCGGCAGGAGACCAACGGCGCCCAGGCCTCCGCATTGGCCGCCAACGAGGTCCTGCACAACAACTGGCGCCGGGCGATCACCCTCAATGAAGATCTGAAAAAAGTGTCGGTGGAAGACGTGAACCGCGTGTTCAATAAATATTTGGCGCACGTCACCTGGGTTTATCAGGGAGACCCGGCAAAGGCTACGGCCGACCTGTACACACAGGTATTACCCACAGCCGAAAAGCTGCCACCCTCAAAACTATCTACGCAAAAAAATTAGGAAAGATCAATTATGATCCACCAGCCGCATCGTTAGCTGGAACCCGATCTTATATCCTGACTGTGTTCCATCGGGCGTTGGCGGCTGATATTCCCACATCTCGGTGTGGCGGTAGACCAGCCCGATATGCCTGGCATAGGTCTCGCTCCAATAGGTCCTCGAGGCAAAGGAATTCACATCGACGATCGGTACGTTGATGGAGTCGTTCTCCTGCAAGACGGTGACCGTACTGTCAAAGCTTTGGCCCCCAAGCGAATAGGGTTTGTTCACCGATTGATAGGTATAGTTCCAGTTGCCCAGCGTCAGGTGGGCGTCGTCACTGAAATCAAAGAAATCCTGGTAGGGGGCATAAGGCAGATAGCTGTTGCCGCTCCAGCTGAACCCCTGGGCAATAGGGAACGCCAGTTTGACGAACCGCAAATTATCCTCCGTCATCTCCACCCGCTGCTGCGAGGGAGTAACGGTGTAGGTCTGACTGGGAACCCAGCTGCTCCCCGTGGTATCGCTCAGATATCGCGTGACCATCCAGGCCGTATTACCCGCGCCATCGATAAAGCTGCTTTCCACGGAATCCTTGGCAAGATAGGAGGTAACCGTGTCCAGCTGACCGTAATAGTAAAAGTTGAGGGAGTCCAGCCGGTAAGTCGCATACTGCCCGACCTTTAACGGAATAAAATAGTCCGCCGGTGCGACTGCAGGATAATGTATGGTTTTTTTGCAGCTGAACGCAGCAGCCACAAGCAGCAGGGTTATAACCGGGCGAAACTTCATGATCCAGCTAGAACGCCCTGAAGGGCAAATTATTGCCAATTGCGCGCACCTTAAGACCCACGCTGAATGATACCACCCCCAATCACCTCATCCCCCTCGTAAAAGACCGCACTCTGACCCGGGGCAATGCTTTTCGCCATCTCGTAAAATTCCAGCCGGACCCTATCCCCCTCGGGATAGAGATTGCTAAGCGTCCCCTTATCCTTATACCGGATCTTGGTCATCGCCTCCATCCCGGGCGTCACCCCTTCGTATTTCATCCAGTTGATCTTTCCCACAAACATCTCCTGCCGGTCAAGGTCTTCCTCATCTCCGAGGACAACGGTATTCGTTTCCGGCTCTATCGCCGTCACATACACCGGCTTGCCAAACGTCACCTCCAGTCCTTTGCGCTGCCCGATGGTGTAAAAAGGATATCCCTTATGCTGTCCCAGGACCTTCCCATGCTTGTCGACAAAATTGCCGCCCGCGACCCGCGCTTCCAACCCATCCACCCGGCGCTTCAGAAAACCGCGGTAATCATTATCCGGCACAAAACATATCTCATAGCTTTCCGCCTTCTTCGCCAGCTCCGGATAGCCATAGTCAAGCGCCATCTGCCGGATCTCCGTCTTACGGTAAGGCCCAAGCGGCAACAACGTCCTGCTCAGCAGATCCTGCTGCAAACCCCACAGCACATAGCTCTGGTCCTTCGTATCGTCTACCCCACGCGCGATCGTATAGCGGCCATTCGTGTGCTGCCGCACGATGCCGTAGTGACCCGTGGCAATAAAGTCACAACCCATGGCATCGGCCCGCTTCAGCAACGCCCGCCACTTGATATGCGTATTACAGAGAACACAGGGGTTGGGCGTGCGTCCGGCGAGATACTCATCCACAAAATTCTCGATCACGAAGTCGCCAAACTCCTCCCGGATATCCAGCACAAAATGGGGGAACCCATGCTGCACCGCAGCCATCCTCGCGTCATTGAAACTGTCGAGATTACAACAACCCGTCTCTTTTTTCGATGCACCGGCACTGGCATAGTCCCACGTCTTCATAGTGATACCCACCACTTCATATCCCTGGTCATGTAACATCAGCGCCGTCACGGTACTGTCGATACCGCCGCTCATCGCCACCAAAACCTTTCCGTTCTTGCTCATAAAAATTGCGTTTTCGGCTTAAATCCAAAATAGCCAAAACCGCAAAATTACGTCTAAATAATCATTTAGAGAATTCCCTCAGCATCCGCAGCTCGCCATCCTGCACGGCCACTTCCTTCCAATGCTTGTCGTCTTCCATATGTACCACGTAAACAGTGCTTTGCGCCTCGTTTACCTCCTTTACCCAGGTGATATTGAAGTCGTAATAGTTGCTCCGCACAAGCCCCCGCACATCCTCCGGCAGCCGGTCCCCGCCATACGTCAGGATACTGTACACCCAGTGGCCCTTATTGTCATACCGGTACATCGCTTTCACCGGCCCTTCCGTATACTCGGCATCATAGCCCGTCTCGGCCTTGTACCATTGCTCATTCTTCTGGTCGCCGACGCGCTGCCAAAAATCCCGCGAAGCCTTTACGGCCGCAGACTCCACACCCAGGGCGTGTACATTCATCAAGGTGGCATGATCAGACACCTGTGCCTGCGTGCCCTGTTGCGCAAGGATGAGCATTCCCGCCAGCAACGTTCCGATTAGCTTATTCATAATTTAGGTTTTGTTACCGTTTAATTAATGAAACAAAGCTAATCTGCTATCGCCGGCCACGCCAGCCAAAACCCGTATCTGGTGAAAAGGAGAATTAAATTACCCGGTCTCAGTGAGCCGTTGGGGTCAGCTTCGGTTGGGTTGTAATTTCTTTAACAATCCCTCTTTCCGGCTGCGGGAAACGTTGATCGACGAGCCGTCCGACATCACAAGATACCCGCCCTCCCCCTTGATGTACTTGGTCACCTCGTTTAGATTCACGAGGTTGGAATGATGCACCCGCAGGAAATGATAATCCTCCAGCAGCTCCTCGATCTCCTTCAGCGTCTTCGACGCCACGACCTTCTGCCGGTCCTTCAGCGTCAGGATCGTATAGTTGCTGTCCGAAACACAATGCACAATATGATCCACCGCCACCATCTGCAATCCCTCCATCGTCGGGATCGCGATCTTGGTAAAAAGACTCGAAGGATTCTGCAGCCGCTGGAACAACAGGTCGAACTGTTGCGGCAAAGGCGCCTGCAACCGTTGCTCCACCTTCTGGATGGACAATTGCAGCTCTTCGCGATCGATAGGCTTTAATAAATAATCGAGCGCGCTGAAACGGATCGCCTTTATCGCATACTGATCATAGCTCGTCGTAAAGATCAGCTCGAAATTCAGGCTCTTGATCTTCTCCAGCAGCTCGAAACCGTTCATCCGGGGCATTTCGATATCGAGGAATAAAAGCTGGGGCTTCTGCTCCCTGATCGGTTCCAGCGCCTGCGCCCCGGAGTGATAGACGCCGGCCACCTCCACCTGCGGACAATACCGGTCCAGCAGGATCGAAAGCGCTTCGCAACAGTAGGGCTCGTCGTCGACAATGATGGCCTTTATCATGGTTATACATTGGCTTCCACAGGCGTGCCTGTGGAAGTAGTTAACTTTATCGTCAGGGTCACCTGCGTTCCCGCCGGCGCTCCCGTTTCATCGTAGAGGTCCTCTATCTGCAGGAAAGGCTTTGCCTCCCCCGGGCCGGCCAACAGATCCATCCGCTCTGCCGTGATCTGCATCCCCATCGACTTATGCTTCTCTGCGGACTTGCTCCTCAACATCCCCGCCCGCTTCCGGCCAACCCCGTTGTCCCGGACGATACAGGTCAGCATATCGCCCTGCACCCGCAGCTGGATCAGCAGCGATCCCCGCTCCTCCTTATGCATCAGCCCGTGCCAGACGGCATTTTCGACAAAGGGCTGGATCAGCAGCGGCGGTATCCGCACCTCCTCGGTGTCCAGGTCCTCCTCCACATCGATGCGACAGTCGAAGGCATCCTTGAATCGCAGCCGCTCCATCTCCAGGTACAGCTGCAGCATCTCGATCTCTTCGGCAAGCGTGATCGTGCTGTGACGCGAATGGTTCATGATCATCCGCATCAGCCGCGAGAACTTCGTCAGGTAATCCGACGCCGCTTCCGTTTCATGCCCCAGGATGAACCGGTTAATGGCGTTGAGACAGTTGAAGATGAAATGCGGATTCATCTGCGATCGCAGCGCCTGCACTTCCAGTTCCTTGGCACGTTGCTGCAGCGCCGCCTTTGACCGTTCACCCTCCAATCGCTGGATCTCAAGCTCGTCTTCGGCGCGTTTGCGGCGATGTTCCTCGTTGCGCCGCTTCAGCCGGACGATCCAGATGTAGACGCCGCCCAGCAGCAGCAATACGAGAATCCCCGCCAGCAGCAGGTTCTTCGTCAGCATCTCCTGCCGGATACAGACATCCTGCAACTCATTCTCTTTGTTCAGCAGCTTGATCTTCTGCTCATAGCCGAAGGACGCGAACTCTCCCTTGGTCCAATCGCTAAGCACGCTATCCTTCAAAACATTATACCGCTTGTAATAAGAATAGGCACTGTCTGTCTTCCCTTCCCGGTCATACAACAGGTACAGCTGCCGGTAGCCGTCCCGAACGTTCTGCCGGGCCTTTGACTTCTCGGCCAGGTGTAATCCCTCGCGGGCATACTGGAAGGCAGCGGCGTCCTGTTTCAGCCCATAATAGGTTCTCGCGATATCCTGCAGACAGCGCATGATCTGGTTATTGTCATTCATCTGCCGCTGGTAGCTGAGGCTCTTCTGGAAATAGGGCAGGGCAGTGGCATATTCTTCCCGGAATAAATAATATTCACCTTTGCTGGCCAGGTAGGTGCGCAGCAGCGTCGGCGGTAGTCGCGCACTATCGAACTTGCCGAAATAATATAATGCGCTGTCATACTTGTGAAGGTGCGTCAGCAGCAACGCGTAGACCGACAGGTCCCAGGGGTCGATCACTTCAGGCCGTTTATTCCCATAGCCAAGCTGGAAATACCGGAGCGCGTCGGGAAAATCCTCTATCTGCACGAACATGCCTGCCAGCGTGAGATACTGCGACTGTGCCATCACACTCATATGCTCGGCCTCAGCCATCTCCGCACAGGTCCGCAGGATCCTGAATGCTTTTTCATAGTCGCCGCTCTCCCGGTAAGCCTCACCCATCAGCGACATCATAAAGAGCTCCTCCGTCCGGTTGCCCTGCTTGCGGGCATATTCCCTCGCCAGGTCGTAATGCCGGTTAGCTTCCTCGAAATGACTCTGGGCGAAAAGCGCGAACCCCAACACATAATGCGCTACCGTCACCCCAAGCTTGTCGTCCGTCTGATCGAACCAGGCCAGCGATTCCCGTGAAAGTTGCTCCGCCTCCGGGAAGTCATTGCGCCCCATATTCGCAGCAAAGGCCTGACAGGCAAGGGCCAGGGCAATGCCATGCGTATAACCTATCGCCCGGCTTTTCTCCAGGGCCACATCGGCATAACGCTCGACGGATTCCACCTGCCCGTAATGTTTCGTCCTCATGTCCGACAGTGCCTTATGAAGCAGGCTGTCGATGGCATGTTGACGCGCATCACCCGGGCCGGCCCAACTCCGGCCCGCCAGGGCAAGCAACAGCAATCCTATTATCCCAAACTTCCTCATGTATAATAGTAAAGTTAACTAAACCCCTGCATCCCAGGGCCACCGCTCACCCCGATTGAGCCGTTGGGCCCCTCCGCCCGCCATTGGCGCGTCCCGTTGAGCAACCGGCGGTTAACAACTTTGGGAAAACTTTCGAACCCACGACCGGCAAAAACCGTAAATTGCCTGCCAGAGCGAGCCACAGGCTCACTGGCCGAAGGCCCATCATAAGACGAGCACCGGGGATGGGTACTTTGGGTTATAACCTAGCCCCGGTGCTCAAATATTATTATTATGATAAAGCTCCAAGTAATCGGCAATCTGGGTAAGGACTGTGTCACCAATACGGTGAATGGAAAGAATGTGATCAATTTCAACGTGGCGCACACCGAGAAATTCCGCGATGCCCAGGGCAATCAGAAGGATAAAACAATTTGGGTGGAATGTGCATATTGGACGGACAGGACGGGCATCGCCCCCTATCTCAAAAAAGGCACCCAGGTATACGCAGAAGGTACTCCTGAAGTAAGAACCTACCCCAAGAATGACGGCACCACAGGTGTCTCCCTCACCCTCCGCGTACTGTCCGTGCAGTTGCTGGGCAGCAGAGGTTCCGAAGGCGGTGGCGGCGGCTATACCGGCGGCGGCTCCGAAGGATATGCCCCCTCTCAGGGCGCATCCCGGGTACCATCGGCAAGCGATATCACCGAACCGATCGACGATCTTCCCTTCTAAGATTCTTAACGCCCCCGGTCAAAAGCCGGGGGTTCTTGTTTTCAAATGCCCCCACCAGCTTCTCCACCTCCTCCCGGCTCACCGCCCTCCGCTGATCATCCAGGTTGATCACGATCAGCCATCCCTGCCTCCCCGGCGTCGCCAAAAAGGAATTGACTAAGTTGCACTGCTCACTCACCAGGGGATGCCCCGTCGTTACATTCCATAACTCTTTGGCACACAAGCACCCCATGGTGGGTGTCAAAGGGTACCAGGGCCGTCCCTTAAAGTACTCCGGATCGATCGTCGTCCCATGCGCAATGATCTCCGTCCGCCCGATCGCCCCCGCCTCCCAGGCCTCCATCATCGGGGCATAGTCCCGCCATCCCGGCGGCAATAAATCCCGATACCGCTCCAGTGAGTCGCCCCCAACCGGATCCGGTTCACGAAAGAAATCCGCCCACTTCCCTTCCCCGGGGAGCAATAGCTGCAGATTGGGAGTGGGACCGATAAAATTTGTCTTCGATACGTCCGTCCCCGTGATCCGAAACACACCCTGCGGCGTATTCCCATCCGTCAAAAAATACGGCAACCCCGGACCCGACCGCGCCAGCTGCTCGAACACCTGTAACCTTCCGGCTCCATCCCGTACAAAGCTGCCATCCGCATTCTGCACGATCGCCAAGCCTCCATAATCCCGGTCCCAACGCTGAAAAGAATAGATCGTCTTCACCCCCGATTGCCGCTCCCATGCAAACAGCTCTCCCACCGCCGGCAACACGGGCCGTACAAAGCTCAAATACCCCTGCAGCGCCCGCAACACCGGTATCGTATCATAACCCGGGAACCGCTCCACCATCCTGATCTTTAATTCGTTCCCCCGCTCCACCCCGGGGTCCGCCCGGAACAGGTACACCGCGCAAAGCGCAAAAAGCCGGGCATCCTCCTCTCGCCCCAGCAGCGAGTCCATCTCGCGCCGGTAACGATCCTGTCCCACCGCATACAAAGCCTCCAGGAAGGCCCGCTTCGTATCGGAGGAAAGCGCCGCATAGCCCGCAAAAAGCCGGTCAAATCCCTGCTCCACGGCCGGACCGTCAAAAAGGAACTGCTCCACCGCCCAGCACGCCGACAGGTAGCCATCCTCCGTATTACTATCCAGCGGCGCCGCAAAATGCCGCGCCACAACCCGCTCCCGCAGATCCTTCTCCAGGGCCACCCGCTTGTTGTACAGCACAAAATCGGTATATATATCCTCCCGCCGCGTCTGCGCAAATGCCGTCAAACCCGCCGCGCAAAGCAGCGCCAACCACAAGTACTTCATTCGCCAAAAATACAAAAGCCGCTCGTCAGAGCGGCTTTTGAAAAATATCCGGAATAGGCTTAGTAGCCCGGATTCTGCTGCTTCGCAATATTCGGGTTCCGCAGGATCTCCTGCTGCGGGATCGGCGAAAGCCGCAGCGGATCGGCCTTGTCGATCGTCAACCCATCCCCGGGCGCATCCGCACCCGGATTCGAAGCCCGCACGATCGTCAGATTCAGCCGGGTCATATCGAACAGCCGGTCCCCTTCAAAGGCCAGCTCCTTCCTCCGCTCCGTAGCAATATCGCTGACCAGCGCATCGTCGGTAGAAGCATAACCCGCGAAACCCGGGTCCCGCAGCTCGGCAACCGTATTCACAAAGTCCTGGGCATCGGTATTCTGACCGAGCCGCGCAGCCGATTCCGCAGCGATCAGGTACACCTCCGCCAGCCGGATCACCTTGATATTGTCCTTGTCATTGCCCAGGGTATTGGGGTACTTGGCCACCAGGTAAGCAGCCGCCCCGCTTTTCGTCCTTCCGGCAACGAGCAGGGCTCCCCGGACATCGCTCGCCGAATAAAGGCTCACCAGGTCGATAGAAGCATAGAGGTCCTGATACCCGTTGAAATAGATACCCCCGAGATCGTCGAACCCATTGTTGTTCACCGCATCGGCATCCACTTCGAAGATGGTCTCCGTCGCATCCGTATTCGGTGCGGGATTGCCCCAATAACCCAGGAAGCCGTTATAGGAGACCAGGCTGAACGGTCCCTTGTTGATCACATCGTTGGCCGCCGCCAGTGCATTGGCATACTGCCCCATATACAGGTACACCCGGGCCAGCAACGCCTCGGCGGCATACTTGCTGATCGTGATCGAGCTGGTATAGTCCGGCGCCGCGGCAAAGGCCGCCTTCAGATCGCTGACGATCTGGGTATACACAGCACTGACCGTGGCGCGCTGAGGCTCGGCGTTAACATCATAGTGGATCACCAGCGGAACGCCGAGCGAATTGGGGTCCGTCGTAAAATTCTTCCCCCAGGTCGTGACCATTTTGAAATACAACAACGCACGGAGGGCATAGGCCTGGGCCTTGATATCGTCGGCATCGGTGACCTTGGCATCGATGATCTGGTTACACCGGAGGATACCCGTATACGACTCCGCCCACATGTCCTGCGGAACCTGGTCGGTGATGGGCACGGTATAACGCCACTGAGGGATATACCGGCCTGAGTTCCTCGTCTCCAGGAACGTATTGTCGGCCATCAGGTCGCCGATCACCGGCCAGTCCCGGCCGAACTGGTCGACATTCCGGATCTCTGCATAGGTGCCGTTCAGGGCGCTCTGCAGGGCGCTGGCGGAGGTGAGCAGGAGCGACGTGTCCGTCGTGATCTTATCCAACGGCGTCTTATTCACAAAGGACTTGGAGCAGGATCCCAGGATCGTACCCGCCGCAAGGACGATCAGGAGAGGTTTATAAAGAGATGAGGTATTCATTATTCTAGATTTTCTTTTTAGGAATTAGTTCTCTTAGAATCCAATCTTGATGCCACCGGCGATCGTTTTCGGGATCAGCACCTCCAGGTTGGCCGTGCTGTTGATACCGGACTCCGGATCGAACGGCAGATTCTTATCCGTACCGAACGTCCACAGGTTCGTACCCCGGACATAGATGCTCAGGCTGCCGAGATGCAGCTTCTTGACGGCATCCGTGGGCAGGTTATAGCTCAGCTGGATATTCCGGAGCCGGATATAATTACCCTTGTACAGCCACCGGGTAGAAACCTGGTTCGAGTTGTTGTTGCCTCCGATCAGCAGCTGGGGCACATCGGTCTTGTCACCCGGTTTCTTCCAGGCCTTCAGCTGGTTGTTGAATTGGTTGAAGCCACCCAGGAACTGGCCGTCGCTGTTCAGGTAATAATACCAGTTGTCGAAAATATAGTTCCCAAAATTATAGTTGAACTGAAAGTCGAGGCTGAGCTGCTTATAGGTGAAGGTGTTCGATAGCCCGCCATAGACCGAAGGCGCGGCGGAGTGGTTCAGCGCAAGCCCCGCGCTGTCATAGTCACCCGTGAGGGTCTTCTTCGTGCCGTCGGTGTACCATTGCGGCGCACCCGTCTGGGTATTCACACCGGCCCACTGCTGCAGGTAGAACTCCTGCAGATCATGCCCCACCGTATATTCGAAATTGCCGCTGGGAATGGGCTTGCCCTGGTACAGCGATTTGACCCGGTTCATGTTATGCGCGATATTAAAGGAGATCTGCCAGCTGAAATCCTTCGTGACCACCGGCCGGCCGCTCAGCGTGACTTCGATACCCTTGTTCACCACGCTGCCGATATTCTCGTTCTGACTGCTGAAACCGCTGGTCAGCGAGAAAGGCACCGGCGCCAGCAGGCTGGTCGTTTCCCGGTGATAATATTCGATCGTTCCATCGATCCGGTTTTTCAGCAGAGCAAAATCAAGACCGATATTCAGCGCCTGGTTCTTCTCCCAGGTCAGCTCGGGGTTACCCACGTTGTTGGGCACCAGGCCGGGCTGACCGGCATAGTTGGCGCCGTAGGTGACGCCGCCATACGAATAGCTGCTGCCGTAGGTGCTCAGCGCCGTACCGGTAGGGAAGCCGTTGGAGTTGCCCGTCTGGCCAAAGGACGCCCGCAGCTTCAACAGGTTGAACAGGTTCTGGTTCTTCATAAAGTCCTCTTCATTGATATTCCAGCTGCCGCCGACGGAGTAGAAGGTACCCCAGCGGTGATCGGCGCCAAACACCGAAGACTCGTCCCGGCGGAAGCTGCCGCTTACAATATACCGGTCCTTATAGTTGAAATCGGCGATGCCGAATTCGGAGAATACAGCGGACTCATCCGGGACAGCGTAAGCCGTCACCGGGGTCGACGTATTGGCGAGATATTGCAGCGAGAGCGTTTGCGGGAAGTTCTTCCCATACGCCTGGATCTGGTAGTACTTCCGGTCATAGGCTTCTATCCCGGCCTTCAGGTCGAAGTAAACGTCCCCGTCCGTGTTCACCTTCTGTTTCCAGTCGGCAAAATTGCTCCAGGTGTAAGCAAACGTGCGGGTATAGTTGGAGCTCGCATCCCCGCCGTTCCCATACCCATCCCCATAGAAGGGATTGCGGTAGGAATCTTCCTGCACGGCGACATAGTCACCGGCAAAGCGGGTGGTGAACTTCAGATTGTCCAGGATGCGCAGCTCTCCCGTGGCGTTACCCCGGACCGAGGTCTGCTGGGCCAGGTTGAAGTTCATGCTCGCCTGCGCTATCGGGTTAAAGATGCCTCCGCCCAACGGGAACTCACCTAACGAGTCGTTGTTGCCATACCGGAGACTTCCGTCGGCGTTATAGGGCGAATACCAGGGCATCAGGAAGAAGCTGGCCAGCACCGGGTTGGCAAAGGTCCCGCCGTTGGTCGGCGTATGTTGGGAAGAATTGCTGGCATTGATGTTGGCCGACAGCGTGAACCGGTCGCTGGCCTTATGCGTTACCGCAAGGGCGCCGCTGAACCGCTTGAAATCCGAAGCGATCGACGTGCCCCTCTGGTTGAAATAGCCCGCCGATGCATAGATGGTGGTCTTATCGTTGCCGCCGCTCAGGTTCAGGTTCACCTGCGACTGGTTACCCTTCTGACTCACGGCATCGAACCAGTTGGTATTGGTTTTGGTATAGTTTGAAGGGAAACCAAAGCCGTTGGGCGAGACGATCAGCGCATCCGCGCCGGCATTATCATTGGCATAGCCACTGTTAATGATCGCTTCGCGCAGCACCGACGTCAGCTCAGGACCCGTCAACGGTTTGTTGGAAGGATTGAAGGCCCGGCTGTTCTGGCCGACCTCGGCTATCACATTGATCTTGCTCTTCCCCGCCTTGCCCTTTTTCGTCTGCACCAGGATAACACCGTTGGCCCCACGGCTGCCGTATGGCGCAGTGGATACCGCATCCTTCAATACCGTGATGCTTTCGATATCATCGGGGTTCAGCGTGCTCAGCGGATTGGCCGTGGTCGTATTGATCGACAGATCACCCGTCTGGGCAATCGCCCCGTCAATGACCCAAAGCGGAGACGCACTGGCATTGATCGACCCGATCCCCCGGATACGGATATCCGTGGCCGAACCGGGCGCACCCGATGTCGAGCTCGCCTGCAGACCGGCAACACTACCTTGTAATTCCTTGTCTACCGAAGTGAACGGCTTATCGGCCACAAGGTTGCCGCTGACCGTAGCGACGGCGCCGGTCACATTGGTCTTCTTTTGCGTCCCATAGGCAACCACGACCACTTCATTAAGGCTTTGGGTGCCAGGCTTTAAGGAAATGGTTCCAACGGTTGTCTTTCCCGCAATGTCCACTTCCTGCGTGGCAAAGTTCACCGCAGAGACAATCAGCGTCTTGGCCGTACCCGGCACCGTCACGGTAAACGTACCGTCACTGGCCGTGCTGGTCCCACGGTTCGTTCCCTTGACTGCAATGGATGCACCCGCAACCGGAAGCCCGTTAGCATCTGTTACCGTTCCTGTGATGGTGTGATTCTGGGCTGTCACTCGCCCCGTGAACAAGGCAAAACAGCATAGGAAGAAGAGAAGCCTTCTCATAAGAAGTTGTTTTGTAGTGAAGAAATGTTGACTCTGTATATCCGCAAAAATATTGATAAACGCATATATGTGCTACATGGTTGTCTCTATTTTAGCAAAGTTTGGGTCACCAAAAACGCTTAATTTCAGTACTTTATTTTCCTGACCAAAAAAATAGACTAAAACATGAGATCAACGCTCTTTGCCTGCCTGCTCTGTATTTCCGCTACTTTCGGCCTCACCGGCTGCGGTAATTCTACCGGCAACGGGGACACGACAAAAAAAGATTCCACCGCCGCCGGCGACTCCACCGCCGCAAGCATCACAAAGGACTGGAAACTCGGCGTCCAGATGTGGACCTTCCATGTCGCCGGCCCCTTTGTAAAAGCCCTTGACAAGGTCGACAGTACAGGATTGAGATACATAGAAGCATTTCCCGGCCAACCCCTCGGTGGTGACATGAAAGACACATTCGGCATCCGGATGTCGGCGGCAAGCAGGGCGGAGCTGAAAAAACTCCTTCAATCCAAGGGTATACAGATAGTAGCAATGGGTGTCATCCAGCCCAACACCATCGCTGAATGGAAACAGTATTTCGACCTGGCCAAAGAGTTCGGTCTCAGCTATATCACCGCTGAACCCCTCAAAAACCAGTGGGACGGTGTCGACAGCCTCGCAGGCCTCTACGGCATCAACGTCGCGATCCACGACCACCCCCGTCCGAACCCCTACTGGCACCCCGATTCCGTCCTCGCCGCCGCAAAAGGCCACCCCCACATCGGCTCCTGCGCAGACGTCGGACATTGGGTACGCAACGGCCTCGACCCCGTCGAATGCCTGAAAAAGCTCGAAGGACATGTCTTTGGCGTTCACTTAAAGGACGTCGACTCGGCAGGAAATGTCAATGCTGCAGACCGGATCGTCGGTACGGGAGTGATCAAATTTACTCCGATCTTCGAGGAGCTCAAACGTCAGCATTTCAAGGGTATGTTCTCTATCGAACGGGAAGACAACTGGTATAACAATGTCCCCGATGTCCTCCAGACGATCAAATTTTATAACGAACAGGTCAGCAAGCTTTAATATAAAAAAAATCGCCATATGAAACGGAGCAAGACCCGTCGTCAGTTTATTAGACAGTTGGGAGGGGCCTCCCTGCTGCTCTCCGCCGGAAATATACCCACAACCGCTGCCGAAAAGACCCGCCACGAGGAATACCTGCTCGAAAGTACCCGCCACTCCGGACCCGCCGATACCGTTCGTATCGCGGGTATCGGCATGGGGATCATGGGCTACAATGACGTCAACACCGCCCTGCAGGTACCCGGGGTAAAGCTGGTCGCCGCCTGCGACCTCTACACCGGGCGCCTCGAACGGGCCAGAGAGCTGTACGGAAAGGACCTCTTCACCACCCGCAACTACCAGCAGATCCTCGACCGAAAGGATATCGACGCGGTCATTATCGCCACCAGCGATAACTGGCATGCCCGTATCGCCACCGAAGCCCTCGCAAAAGGCAAGGCGGTATACTGCGAAAAACCGATGGTCCACCGGATCGAAGAAGGCCTCCCCCTCATCGCGGCCCACCGGTCCTCGGGCAAACCCATGCAGATCGGCAGCCAGCGCGTCAGCAGCGTGGCCTATGCAAAGGCGCGGGAACTCTACAAAGCCGGCGAGATCGGTCAGCTGAACTGCATCGAAGCCACCTGGAACCGCCAGAACGCCCTCGGCGCCTGGGAATATACCCAGCCTACAGACGCTTCGGCGGAGACCGTCGACTGGCAACAGTATATAAAAGGTAGACCCTCCGAACCCTGGGACCCGAAAAAGTTCTTCTGGTGGCGCAACTACCGCGCCTTCGGGACCGGCATGGCAGGCGATCTGTTTGTCCATCTCCTGTCCGGCATTCACGTCATCACCGGATCGAAAGGCCCGGAAAAGGTGGTGTCGTCGGGACAGCTCTGCTACTGGAAGGACGGCCGCGACGTCCCCGATGTAATGACGGCGCTGATGTCCTACCCCGACAGCACCGAACATCCCGCGTTCCAGGTAGTCCTCCAATGTAACTTCGTCAGCGGCCTCGGCGAGACCGGCAGCCTCCGGTTCATCGGCTCCGAAGGCGTTCTCGAAATGACGGACAATGGCTTCACCATCCATCATCATAAGATGTCCGAGGCGCCGGGCATCGGCGGCTGGGACGCCCTCGAAACCTATCCAAAAGCGATGCAGGACCAGCTGATGAAGCAGTACAATACCCGCTGGTCGCCCGCACAACGCGAAGCTTCTTCAAAGCCGCCTACCGTCTACCGGCTCCCCGACAATTATAATGAAGACCTCGACCATCATACCCATTTCTTCGATGCCGTCCGCACCGGCAAACCCATCGTCGAAGACCCCGTCTTCGGCTTCCGCGCAGCGGCGCCCTGCCTGTTGGCCAACCAAAGCTATTTCGACGGTAACATCATCCGCTGGGACCCGGCCGCAATGAAGATCGTATCTTAGCCCCATGAACACGAAAGAAACGGTCATCCCCTATGATCAACTGCTCCAATTCACCATCGACATCTTCAAAGCCATCGGTTGCCCGGATGCCGGCGCACAGACCGCCGCCGTAGCCCTTCTCAGCGCCGACCTCCGCGGCATCGACTCTCATGGCGTCGCCCGGCTCATCGGCTATGTCCGCCTGCAGGAAGCAGGAAGGGCCAATCCCCGCCCGCACATCCGCATCATCCACGAGACGCCCTCGACGGCCGTCGTCGACGGCGACAGCGGTCTCGGCCTCGTCGTCGCGCCCTTCGCCATGCAGGTCGCCATCGAAAAGGCGGCACAGGTAGGCACCGGCTGGGTAAGCGTCCAGAACTCGAATCACTTCGGCATCGCCGGCTATCATGCGCTGCAGGCCGTAAAAAAGGAGATGATCGGCATCGCCATGACCAACGCCAGCGCCCTGGTAGCCCCCACCTTCTCGCTCGAACGCCTGCTCGGCACCAACCCCATCTGCGTCGCCGTCCCGGCAGGGGAGGAGCCCCCCTTCGTCGCCGACCTGGCCACGACCACCGCGGCCAACGGCAAGCTGGAGATCCTCCAGCGTAAGAGCGAAGAAGCCCCCCTCGGCTGGATACAGGATAAGGACGGTCAGCCTTCCACCAACCCTCATGAGCTGAAATCCGGCGGCGCCCTCCTCCCCCTCGGCGGCGATCGCGACCACGGCAGCCACAAAGGCTACGCCCTCGGCGCCATCGTCGACATCTTCTCGGCCGTCCTCAGCGGCGCCAACTACGGCCCCTGGGTGCCTCCCTTCCCCGCCTATATTCCCATGCCCACCGGCATGCCCGGCAAAGGCATCGGCCACTTCTTCGGTGCGATGCGCGTCGACGCCTTCCGCCCCGCTGACGAATTCAAACAGGACATGGATAAATGGATCCGCCGCTTCCGCAGCGCCACACCCGTGCCCGGCCAGCAACGCGTCCTCATCCCCGGAGACCCCGAGCGTGAAATGGAAGCCGAACGCCACGCAACCGGCATCCCGCTCCTCCCGGCCGTGGTAAATGATCTCAAAGGCCTCGCCGAAAAACTCGGCGTACCCTCTATTTTTGAAAATTTCTAATCCTTCGGCCCGTATCTTTGCGGTCCCAAAGTAAAGTAAGAGATAGATGAAAATTATGAAATTCGGGGGCACCTCCGTAGGCAAGCCCGAAAGAATGCGTCAGGTCAGTGAACTGATCACCGCCGACAACGAACCAAAGATCGTCGTCCTCAGCGCCCTCAGCGGCACCACCAACTCCCTCGTCGAGATCGGCAACGCCATCTCCTCCGGCGAGCGGGAAAAGGCAAAGGAACTCATCGACAAGCTCGAAGCCCACTATCAAGCCTTCATAAAGGACCTTGTAAAAAAGGACGCCTCGCTGAAAAAGGCAAAAGCCATCGTCGCCGAACACTTCGAATTCCTCACGATCATCCTGAAGATCTCCTTCAGCGAAGCGCTCAGCAAGGACATTTTGGCCCAGGGCGAACTCCTGTCCACCAAACTCTTCTCGGTCTTCTGCGAAGAGAACGGGGTCGACCACTTCCTGCTGCCGGCGCTGGAATTCATGAGCATCGACGCACATGACGAACCCCAGATCAATACGATCAAGAGTCGTCTCGACAACCTGCTTCGCCAGCACAAGGATAAAAAGCTCTTCATTACCCAGGGGTACATCTGCCGCAACGCCCGCGGCGAGGTCGATAACCTCAAACGCGGCGGCAGCGATTACAGCGCCTCGCTCATCGCCGCGGCGATCAACGCCAGCGTCTGCGAGATCTGGACCGACATCGACGGCATGCACAACAACGACCCCCGCGTCGTCAAAAAGACGGTAGCCATCGAACAGCTTAGCTTCGAAGAAGCCGCCGAGCTGGCATACTTCGGCGCCAAGATCCTTCACCCGGCCTCCATCTGGCCCGCCCAGTTCTATAAGATCCCCGTTCGCCTGCTCAATACCATGCAGCCGGAAGCAAAAGGCACGCTGATCACCGAAGAGGCCGGCTCCGTCGGCGTAAAAGCCATCGCCGCCAAGGATGGGATCATCGCGATCAACATCCGCAGCAGCCGCATGCTCCTGGCCTACGGGTTCCTGCGCAAGATATTCGAGGTCTTTGAAAAATACCGCACACCTATCGATATGATCACCACCTCCGAGGTGGCGGTATCCCTCACCATCGAGAGCTCTTCCGAGCTGAAAGCCGTCGTCCGCGAACTCGAACCGTTTGGCAGCATCGAAGTGGAAGAGAACCATTCCATCGTATCCATCGTGGGTAACGAGCTCGCCACCACGCCCGACCTGCTGAGCAAGCTGTTCTCTGCGCTCACCACCGTACCGATCCGCATGGTCAGCTACGGCGGCAGCAAACACAATGTGTCCCTGCTCATCCCCTCCGCGTACAAAACGGAGACGCTGCAGCTGCTCAACAAAGGACTGTTCGGATTAGAATAATCCCTACATTCATGGTGTGAAGTGGTTGCTTATTCTCATCATGTCATTCACCAGCCTGGGCGAAGCCCAGGCCCAACTCACCGGCACGGTGACCGACAGTATCACCGGCCGGCCGCTCGCAGCCGTAAGCATATATCTCAACAACACCTCAAAAGGGACAGTCACCAATAAAGACGGTACCTTCCGCCTTATCATCCCGGCAGGAAACTACGAGTTGGTCATCTCCGCCATCGGCTATACAACCGTGATCCGCAGGACCAACGGCCGCGAACCAACACCCCCGATAAATATCCGTCTTCACCAAGCCGCAACCGAACTAACAGCCGTCACCGTCGAACCCTACGAAAAAAGAGGCTGGGGCAAATACGGGAAATTCTTCCGCGAAAGTTTTATCGGTACGGGTGCGAACGCCTCCTCCTGCGAGATCCTCAACCGGGAGGTCCTGCGGTTTCATTTTTACAAACGCAGCAACCGCCTTAGCGTAACCGCTATCGAGCCCTTGCAGATCGCCAACGACGCCCTGGGCTACACCCTCGAGTACAAGCTGGAAGAATTTGTCGCCGACTTTAATAACAAGATCGTCACCTGGCAAGGCTATCCACTGTTTCATGAGCGGGAAGCCCGGAACAAGGACAGGCAACAGGAATGGCAGTTCAACCGCAAAATCACCTATCGCGGTTCGCTGATGCATTTCCTCCGCAGCCTCTATGCCGGCCATACGCTCCATGAAAGCTTCCTGATCCAGCGCGAGCTGATCGTGTCCAACGACGAAAAGATGCGGATAAAGGCGATCTATCGCCCCGATTTCCAAAAGCCCGGACTGTTCCCGATGGATACCCTGTATCATTTCTGGGAAGTGCTTCGACAACCCAATATGATCCAGCGGCGGATCGCCGTTTCACCGGATTCGCTGACCACTCCGCATGCCGGCAGCCCGGCGCTGGACCTCAATTTCGATGGGACACTGCTCGTCACGTACGGCGTGAGTAGCCGAACCGACAGCTTCTATGTCTCGGGCATCCGCTTGTTGGGCGCTCAACCGGTCACGATCGAAGAGAATGGGAATTATTATCCGGGAAAAGAACTGCTGACCACCGGGCGTTGGGGCCAGTCCGAAAAGATATGCAACCTGCTCCCGCTCGACTATATGCCCCCAGTGCCAGATCCCCGCTATCCAGGTTTGCAGTGAACCGACGGAAGGCGGTCTACAGCCACCCCCCGTCAACCAACCAATTCCGCAACCTATCCGGCCACTGGTCCTTCGTCGTATGATTCCACAACCCAAACCCATGCCCGCCGGTAGGATAAAGATGCATCTCCGCCGGCACATGATGCCGCATCAGCGCCTCATAAAAGGTAATGCTGTTGATCACTTGCACCGTCTTATCATCCTCCGCATGGATCAGAAAGGTCGGCGGGGTCTGATCCGTCACCTGTAGTTGGTTGGAGTATTTCTGGATGAGCATGCCCGAAGGGTTTTTCCCAATGAGATTATCCCGGCTCCCCCGATGCCCGGTGCTGTCGTCGAAGCTGATCACGGGATACAGCAACACCGCAAAGTCCGGCCGCAGGGAAATACCCGCCGGGTTGGCGATTACCGGCGTCATAAAATGGGTTGCCGCCGTCGACGCCAGGTGTCCCCCCGCCGAAAATCCCAAAATGCCGATCTTCCCCGGATTCACCCCCCACTCCGCCGCCCGCTGACGCACCACCTGGATGGCCCGCTGCGCATCCTGCAACGGCCCAATGGTCTTGTCCACCATGGTTTCGTCGCTGGGTAACCGATACTTCAACACAAAAGCCGTGATCCCAAGACTGTTCAGCCAGGCCGCCACATCCGTCCCCTCATGCGTCATGGCCAGGTGTACATACCCGCCGCCGGGAACAACGACAACGGCCGTCCCCGTCCGCTTGCCCGCCGGGGGCTGCCATACCGTTAGGGTCGGATGACTGACCTTGCTATACGAATAGCGCACAGGATTCCCGCCCGAATCTACGGTCTCGGCATTCGCCACATTCCTTGAATTGGGGATCGGGTCGGACCCGTACAAAGGCATCTCTTGCTGTGCGGTAGCCATAAACGGCATGATTAGCGCGAAGGCGATTAGAATTCTCATATGACAAATAAAAAACCCGGCTGAAAGGCCGGGTCTCAAATTTACAATATCAACATCGCATCTCCATAACTGAAGAACCGATATTTATCTTTTATCGCTTTCTTATACGCATCCATCGCCAGATCATACCCCGCAAACGCACAAACCATGATCAGCAGGCTCGTCTTCGGCAAATGGAAATTGGTGACCAGCGCATCGGCAATATTGAACTGGTAAGGCGGGTGAATAAAGGTATTTGTCCAGCCTTCCGAAGGCTTCAGTAATTTTTCAGCCGTAAATGAGGACTCGATCGCCCGCATCGTCGTCGTCCCGATCGAACAGATGCGGTGACCACCCAGCCGGGCCTTGTTCACGATCTTACACGCATCCTCCTCGATCCGGTAGTACTCGGCATCCATCTTGTGCTTGCTGAGATCCTCCACCTCGATCGGGCGAAAGGTGCCAAGACCCGTGTGCAACGTGATCTCGCTAAAGCGCACCCCTTTGATCTCCAAACGCTTGATAAGTTCTTTGCTAAAATGCAACCCCGCCGTAGGCGCCGCAACAGCCCCTTCATGCTTGGCGTATACCGTCTGGTAACGCTCCTTATCTTCTTCGTCGGGCTTGCGCTTGATATATTTCGGCAACGGCGTCTCCCCAAGGATCTCCAACACCTGGCGAAACTCCTCATCATTCCCGTCCCACAGGAACCGGATCGTCCGGCCGCGGCTCGTCGTATTGTCGATCACCTCCGCTACCAGTTCGTCATTGTCGCCAAAATACAGCTTATTACCCACACGGATCTTCCGGGCCGGATCGACGATCACATCCCAAAGACGGTTAGGCTTGTTCAATTCGCGGAGGAGGAAAACTTCGATCTTGGCGCCGGTCTTTTCCTTACGGCCATACATCCGGGCAGGAAAGACCTTGGTATTGTTGACTACAAATACATCTTTATCATCGAAATAGTCAAGGATATCCCGGAAATGCTTGTTCTCGATCTGGCCGGTCTTACGGTGGACCACCATCATTCGGCTGTCCTCTCTTTTTTTCGCAGGGTGCTGGGCAATAAGGTTTAAGGGAAGATCAAACTTGAACTGTGAAAGCTTCATGTGGAATGTTGATTTTTAATATTTCTCTTCTCACATGATATCAGGGGGAGGGTAACTTTAGAGCCTTATCTGCACAAACCAGGTCTTACGGTACCGGTCTGCTATCATGAAATTTCCAAGCGGGCGAAGGTACAACAAAAAACACCCTTTTCCAAATATAGTTTTGACGCCAGCCGTATAATATTTTTTAGGAATTGCCGTCTTTGTCTCATCTTTAATCGTATCGGTTTTTGAATAACTCCCCTTTATAATGAGATCTACCCCCCTCAGGTTTTGTGCGCAGGCAACCGTCTTCCTTCTTCTCCTCGCAATCATCGGATGGACCCCCCTTACCGCACAACGCAGGCTGGACAAAAAATACCCGGCCCTCCTCTGGGAGATCACCGGGAATGGTCTCAAAAAACCATCCTATCTCTTCGGGACCATGCACGTCAGCAGCAAGCTGGTCTTCCACCTCAGCGACTCCTTCTACCTCGATATCCGCAACGCCGACGTCGTGGCCCTCGAGCTCGACCCCCAGCTCTGGCAGGACCAGCTCTTCCGTTTCGAAAATCTCCAGTCCAATCTCCGCTTCTATACCCAGGGCGCGCCCGCCGACCTCATCAACGAGCGGTCCTTCCGCCTAGAACGCTATGAAGACCGGCTCAAATCTGCGCTCAGCGAAGAACCCACGGTCATCAACGGCTTGCTATACAGAACTTTTCGCACCCAGGCCGATTTCGAGGAAGATACCTACCTCGATCTCTATATTTATCAGACGGGCAAAAAGCTGGGCAAACAGGCCACCGGTGTCGAGAATTACTTTCAGACCGAACGTCTCGTCATGGAAGCTACCCAGGACATGATGAAGGATCGCAAGAAAAAGGCCCCCGACACCGACGGCGAATCGGCCTATGAGATCGAGCGCAAGACCCAGGACGCCTACCGGAAGGGAGATCTCGACCTCCTCGACTCCCTCGAACGGCTGATGGAGCCCTCCGAAGCCTATATGGAGAAATTCCTCTACCGCCGCAACGAGATCCAGGCGGCCTCCATCGACAGCATCGTTCATCACCACTCTCTTTTCGTCGGGGTGGGCGCCGCTCATCTCCCCGGCAAACGCGGGGTCATCGAACTCCTTCGCAGGAAAGGCTATACGCTGCGCCCCGTCGTCATGCCCGACCGTGACGCCACCCGCCGCGACGACATCGATAAGATAAAAGTCCCGGTTACCTTCTCCACGTTCACCTCCGAGGACGGGGACTTCTCCGTCCAGCTGCCCGGTAAGCTCTACCGCCGCAACGACAGCCGCTCCCCCGACTCCTGGCAATACGCCGACATGGGTAACGGCGCCTATTATATGATCGGCCGGGTAAAGACCCACAGCAGCTTCCTGGGCCAGAAGGACGAGACGGTACTAAAGAAGGTCGACAGTCTCCTCTATGAGAATATCCCGGGAAAAATATTGAAAAGGACACCCATCGTCCGCAACGGCTATAAAGGCTTCGATATCACCGCCCGCACCCGCCGCGGGGACATCCAGCGTTACAATATTCTCGTCACGATGTCCGAAGTATGGGTGTTCAAGATGAGCGGCACCAACGGTTATGTCGAAGGCGCCGAGGCCGACCAGTTCTTTGGCTCCATCCAGCTCCGCAACGGCCCCGCCCCGGGCTGGGCCAACTTTGAGCCGGTCCGCGGCGGCTTCAGCATCGTCTTCCCCCGCACCCCCGTCCAGAACCGCAACACCGCCAACTCCGACGGGATCACCCGCTGGGAATACGAAGCAACCGACACCACCAATGGCGACGCCTTCCTCGTTTGGAAGAAGACAGTGCAGAATTACCGGTTCATGGAAGAGGACACCGCCGACCTGGCGCTGATGGAAGAAAGCTTCCGCAACTCGGATCTCATCGACCGGCTCCTGTCCCGTAAGCCCGTCGCGATAGCCGGCCACGCCGGCCTCGAAGCCATCTACCAGGAAAAGGACGGCTCCTTCCTCCGCGCCCGCTTCATTCTCCACGGCGCCGACTACTACCTGCTGGCGGCCCATAGCCGCAGCCGCACGCGGTCATTCAACAACTTCTTCAATTCCTTTGCTTTTACCCCGTACCGATACCCCGGCTTCCGCAATTATGTCGACACTTTCATCCGCATCAGCGTCACCACGCCCATGGTGCCGGATATCGACACCGGCATGCGCGGCATCATCGAACGGGCCAGCAGCGAGGAATTTCTCAACTCCCTTCCCGACTATAACAGTTATTGGCCCCGCGCAAAGACGGCCCTGTTCCAGGATGACTCTACCGGTGAGGCGGTCTATGTATCCGTCGAGTCCTTTCCAAAATATTACTACCCCAAGGACAGCCTTTCCTTCTGGCTCGAGGAGACGAACGAAAAACGCCTCCGCCGCGATCTGGTCATCAGCAAAAAACAGGGCTATGCCAACGGCGACGAAGCCGGCTACCACTATATCCTCACCGATACCAACACGACCCGGCGCATGACGTCGTGGGTGTTCCTGAAAGGCAATTATCTTTTTCGCATCGTTTCCCTTTCCGACTCGCTGACGGCGCCGAGTGAGTTCATCAGCCGCTTCTTCGCCAGTTTCCGTCCCGTCGTCCGGCCTGCCGTCTCCACGGTCTTCGACAGCAAGCTGGACGCATTCTTCCGCGACTTCAACAGCAAGGATTCTCTTGTCGCCAAACGCGCAAAGGAAACGATCCCGAACATCTATTTCGGACCCGCCGGCGTTCCCCGCCTCCTCGACGCCATCGATCGCCTGCCCTATAACGGCAAGGACTATTTCGATACAAAGGCAAAATTGATAAACGAACTGGGATACATCAACGACTCCGCCGCGACGCCCGGCGTCGTGGCAGGATTGAAGCGCATCTTCGAACGGGCCGGCGACACCAGCCTGTTGCAAAACGCCGTACTGAAGGCCCTCGCCCATCACCGGACCACCGCGGCCTACCAGCTGCTGAAACAGCTCATGGTCGAAGACCCGCCCGTCTTCGACAACCCCGCCGAATATACCGGCCTCTTCCACGACATCGGGGACTCCCTGGCCCTCGCCCGCACCCTTTTCCCCGATCTGCTGAAACTTTCCACCGTCGACGATTATAAAGCCAACATCCAATCCCTGCTCGCCAATCTCGTCGACAGCAACTATCTCCAGGCCGCCGGCTACGAACCCTGGTTCAGCCAGATCTGGTTCGACGCCAAGATCCAATGGAAAAAACAGGAAAGCAAGGACGAACGTCGCCTGCAAAAAAAGGAAGACGAGAACGACGACAATACCGACTCTGATAACGATGAAGCGACCGGCAACGAGCTCGACGACTATGCGATCCTGCTTCTGCCGTTCTATGACAAGAACCCGGCAATCCCCCGCTACTTTGACCGGCTGCTCAAGAGCCGCGACCCCCAGCTGCGCCTCAGCACCAGCCTCCTCCTCCTGCGCCACCATCGCCCGGTCGCCGATTCCATCCTCCTGGCCCTGGCCGCCGCCGACGCCTCACGCAGCTCGCTCTACCAGGGCCTTGCCTCCATCGACTGCCTCGACCGCTTCCCCCGCCGCTACCGGACCCAGGAAGGCATGGCCCGCAGCCTGCTCGTCGCGAGCCATGGCAACAGCGAATTTGCGGACATCCGGCTGGTGGAGAAACAACCCGCCCAGTTCAAGGCGGCAAAAGGCTGGGTCTACTTCTTCCAATACAAGATCAACAAGGACGATGAATGGCAGATTGGCCTCAGCGGCATCCAGCCCACCGGCCGTAAGGACCTCAGCACCGACGCCTCGTTGGCGGTCCTCACCTCCAAAAAGCTGAAAGCCGGCATCCCGCCGCTGGAGCAATGCTCCGAACAATGGCGGAAGCTGCTGCTGGCCCGCCGCAAAAGCGCGAGCTCTTTCTTCCAGGATAGCGAGTATCGCGTCAGCCAGCCTGAGGAAGATTAGGGATCGCGTCGATAAGTTTGCGCGTATACTCACTCCGGGGATGTAGATAAACCTCCTCGGCCTCACCCGCCTCTTCTATCCGTCCCTTATTCATGACAAGAATGCGATCGCTGATATACCGGATGACCGAGAGGTCGTGAGAGATAAAGACAACCGTAAACCCAAATTCTTTTTTCAAATCGTTCAGCAGGTTCAACACCTGCGCCTGAACGCTCACATCCAGCGCCGACACCGATTCGTCGGCAACGATGAACGCCGGCTTCACGGCCAGCGCCCGCGCGATCACTATCCGCTGCCGCTGACCGCCGGAGAACTCATGCGGCCGCCGGTCATAGTGATCCGCCGTAAGGCTCACCTTCTCCAGTAACGCTACTACCATCTTCCGCCGCTCGCCGTCCGACCGCCCCATCCCATGCACCTTCATCGCCTCCGCGATCGCCGCGCCGATCGTCAGCCTCGGGTTCAGGGAAGAGTAGGGGTCCTGGAAGATCAGCTGCATCCGGCTCCGCAAGCCTTTCATCTCCGCGGCCGAAAGCTCGCTCAGCGAACGGCCTTCAAAAAAGATCCGCCCATCCGTTGGTTCCACCAGCCGCAGCAACGTCCGGCCCAACGTCGTCTTGCCGCAACCCGATTCGCCCACCAGCCCAAGCGTCTCCCCCTTATATACCTCGAAACTCACACCATCCACCGCCTTATTATACTGTAGCACCTTGCCCAAAAAGGTCTTTTTCGCAGGATACCAAACCCGCAGATCCTCCACCTTCACCAGCACCTCCTTCCCCACCGGCGCCGAAGGCGCCGCCATCACGGGAACCGAAGGTTCCCTCCCTTCCAGATAATCACTGACAACGGGCAACCGCTCGCCTTTCACATGCAAGGCCGGCCGGCAATTCAGCAGCCCCTTCGTATAAGGATGCCGGGGAGCCCGGAACAATTCCCGCACCGGCCCCTGCTCGACAATTTTCCCCTTGTAAAGCACTACCGCCCGGTCCGCGATCTCCGCCACCACCCCAAGATCATGCGTGATAAAAATGACCCCCATATCCTCCGCCTCCTGTAATTGCCGGATCAGCCCGAGGATGGTCTTCTGCACCGTTACGTCCAATGCCGTCGTCGGCTCGTCACAGATCAGCAGCGAAGGCCGGCTGCTCATCGCCATCGCGATCATCACCCGCTGCTTCTGACCCCCGCTCAGCTGATGCGGCCATCGGTCATACATCCCCGCGGGATCGGGTAGCCGCACCCGCTCGAAAAGAGCGATCGCCTGCTCCCTTGCCTCGGCCGCCGATACCTTGCGATGAACGCGGATGGCCTCGGCCACCTGGTCGCCACAGGTAAAAACTGGGTTGAGCGAAGTCATCGGCTCCTGGAAGATCATCGCCGCCTCCGCCCCCCGGATAGCCCGCAACTCCTCGGGCGACAGTCCTAACAGGTCCACGGTCCGCCCGTCCCGGTCGGTGAAGAAGATTTGGCCGGAAAGATATCGCGCAGGCGGCGAAGGCAACAGCCCCAGGATGGAAAGCGAAGTGATCGACTTCCCCGATCCTGATTCGCCTACCAACGCAACGATCTCCCCACGCCGGACTTCGAAGCTCAGGTCCTCGACGCCGGGCGCCATCCCTTCGGCCGTAGCAAAACCGATCCCTAAATGTTCAATGGATAAAAGCGCGGGCATTCCTAAAATCTTAAATGTCTCACCGTAAGCCCGTTATTGATCAGTTGCTTCAACGAATCGATCCCGATCCTGATATGCCGCTCTACAAACTCGGAAGTGATCTTCAGATCGCTCTCTGCCGTCTTGACCCCCTCGGGTGTCATCGGCTGATCGCTGACCAGCAAAAGCGCTCCGGTCGGGATCTTGTTATAAAAGCCAACCGAGAATATCGTTGCCGTCTCCATGTCGATCGCATAAGCACGGATCTTTTGTAAGTAATCCTTGAAGGTTTCGTCATGCTCCCAGACCCTCCGGTTCGTCGTATAGACCGTGCCCGTCCAGTAATCCACCGAGTAATCCCGGATCGTCGTCGAGATCGCTTTCTGTAACGCAAAAGCCGGCAGCGCAGGAACCTCGGGCGGAAAATAGTCATTGGACGTACCCTCACCCCGGATAGCCGCGATCGGCAGGATCAGGTCCCCCAGCTTGTTCCGCTTTTTCAGACCCCCGCACTTGCCAAGGAACAGCGCCGCCTTGGGATGGATCGCCGTCAGCAGGTCCATGATCGTCGCCGCCCCCGGACTGCCCATCCCGAAGTTAATGATGGTGATATCCCCGGCCGTGGCGCATTGCATCGGTTTATGCTCCCCGATCACCGGCACCCCATGCCATTCGGCAAACAGTTGAACATAATTATCGAAGTTGGTCAGCAGGATATATTCGCCGAAATTCTCTAATTTTTCACCCGTGTAGCGTGGCAGCCAGTTATTTACGATCTCTTCTTTGGTCTTCATTTCGTAAATTTAGCAAATAGTTTTGGCCTATGATTAAAATCTACTATCCTTCCTACCCCTTCAAAATACGCGAACCCGAGAAAAAGAAAGAGGAGATCTGGGACGAGCTGCGAAAGCAATGGGTCCGTCTTACCCCTGAAGAATGGGTGCGCCAGAACTTTATTCAATACTTGCTGCAGATAAAGAATTACCCCGCGTCCTATATGGCCGTCGAACGCCGCATGAAGCTCGGCGAGCTGAACAAACGTTTCGATCTCCTCGTCTTCGACAAGGCCGCTCAACCCTGGATGCTGGTGGAATGTAAGGCCATGGAAGAAAAGCTCGACAGCCGCGTCCTCTGGCAGGTGCTCCGCTATAATATGGCCATCCCGATAAAATATCTCGTCGTTACCAACGGGGAGGAATGCCACGCCTTCGTCAAAGGCCTCACCGATTTCGGGGACATCCCGGCCCTTCCGGCCTATTCAGAGTAAGAGGCCGCTACTCGCTACCCAGCTAAAACCGCGGAGCGGCTACTCGCTACGCAATGATCGCGCCGGATTCATCATCGCCGCGCGCACCGACTGGAAGCTCACCGTAAGCAAAGCGATCACCAATGCCACGAACCCGGCCGCAAAAAAGATCCACCACTCGACCCTAACGCGGTAGGCAAACTGCCGCAACCAGTGATCCATCGCAAACCAGGCCAGCGGGAACGCGATCAGGGCCGACAACCCCACCAATTGCAGGAACTCTTTTGACAACAACCCCGTCAGCCCCGTCACACTCGCCCCCAGCACCTTCCGGATACCGACCTCCTTCACCCGCCGCTCGGCCATGTAAGCCGAAAGCCCAAACAGCCCCAGGCAGGAGATAAGGATCGCCAGCACGGCAAATACTTTCGAAAGCTGTCCCATCAGGGCCTCACTCTTGAACATCTGACTGAAGTCGTCGCTGACAAAACGATAATCGACGGGATACGCCGGGTTGTCTTTTTTCAACACCGCTTGCATTCTGGCCACGGCAGCCTGCTCGGGCACGCCCGGTTTTATCCGCACATAGAGATACCGCGAATCGGAGTTGGTTCCGTACGAGCAGAAGAACAGCACCGGCTCGGCCCTGCCGTAGATATCCCCGAACACAAAATCTTTTACGACCCCCACCACCGTGAGGGGCGGATTATTATCGAACCAGACCCGCTTGCCGATCACGCTGCCCTTCCCCATCATCTTCGCGAGGCCTTCGGTCACGAGGACATGCATGCTGTCGGTTTCCGGCTTGTCAGACCGGAAATCCCGGCCTTCCATAAGATGCATTCCTGCCGTCCCCAAAAAACCGGGAGTGACGGTGCGATAGGAGATAAGCGGGTCCACACTGCCATCCTTACCCGCCCATTTGAGACCCGATCCATTATTGCCGATATAGAGGGTGTTGTAGCTGTTGAGCCCGGCATTCTCGACGACGCCCGTGTTGATCAGGTCCTGCCGAATCGTATTGAAATGGGTAGCGATCTCCCCCTGAGCCCCGCAAACCACGAGGTGGTTCTGGTCATATCCCAGGTCACGGTTCCGGATATGTTCGATCTGCCGGTAGATGTTGATCGTGGAGATGATCAGCGCAACCGCGATGGTGAACTGGGCCACCACAAGGCCTTTACGGATAAAAGCAGCCCCACCGCTCCGGGTCCGGATCCCCTTCAAAACAAAAGCGGGTTTAAAGGCCGACAGATACAGGGCCGGGTAGCTTCCGGCAACAAGCCCGCAGGTGAAGGCAATCGCCAGAAGGGCGCCGATATGCAGGGGCTTCATAAGCTCAAGCTCCAGCGATTTGCCGATCAGCAGCGAGAAAAGGGGCATGACCAGGCCGATCAGGATGACCCCGAGTACCACCGACAATAAGGCCATCACAAGTGCCTCCCCGATGAATTGCCCGATAAGTCCCCGTCGTTCTGCTCCCATCACCTTCCGGACTCCCACTTCCTTCGCGCGCTTCTCACTCCGGGCCGTCGCCAGGTTCATGAAATTGATACAGGCGATAAAAAGGATGATCCAGGCGATGACCACGAACATCTTCACATATTCGATGCGGCCCCCGACGATCTTCCCGTCCTCGAAATGATCCCGCAAATGCCAGTCATTGGCGCTGTATAACCAGGGCATGGCGCCCGGTTTCTTTTCCTTGTTTTGGATAAAAGAATAAACCTTCTTTCCGGCCAGAGTGGCATCGGCGCCGGGTGAAAGCAGCACGAAGGTGTTCAGGAAATTGGAACCCCAACGGTCCATCCATCCTCCCTCCGCCTGATTGTGATCGTTATAGTTGCGCTGAAAGGACACGATCCAGTCGAACCGCCAGGTGCTATTCACCGGCATATCCCGGAAAACACCCGACACCCGGTATTCCTTGTCGTTATCCAGCTTGATCGTCTTCCCGATCGCCTTCTCACCGCCAAAGAACTGGCGGGCCACCTTGTCCGTAATAACGATGTTGGAGAGATCGGAAAATGCAGTCGGGGCGCCCCCTTCCACAAACGACAGGTCGAATAGGTCGAACACCGTCGAATCCGCCCAAGCCCCGTTCTCATAGATCGCCTTGTCCCCGACCGTGAACAGGGACTGCCAGTTTCGCACCCGGCAGGTCTTTTCGATGCCGGGTACCTCCCGGGCAAGCGCCGGCCCCAGGGGACCAGGCGTCGAAAAGAAAGTGCGGACCTTTCCCTCATAGGTCTGGTTGGTCGGCAGATAATACAGCCGGTCTCTTTTGGAAAGCGACTGATCAAAGCTCAGCTCGTCTTCCACCCACAAAAAGATCAGCCCCGCACAGGCGATACCTATTGCGAGGCCGAATATATTCAGGAAACTATAGCTCCTGTTCTTCCAGAGATTCCGGAAGGTGATTTTAATGAAGTTGAGGATCATGCGAACACAGGCTCCAAGCACAATGCCATATTCCAATCCACTGATGGCCAATCTCTAACACAAGGCGCCAAAGGCGCCACTGTCCGCTTTCGATACGCAGAATGTCCGCCTACGGGAAGATCCCCAGCTCCGCGTAAGAAGTGCCGACCTTATTGATCGCCACCACATACGCCGCCGTCCGCATATCCGGAATACTCGGATTGGCCCTCCAAGCCTCCATGATCTCCCTCGTAGCCAGGATCATCGTATCCTCCAGCCCGCTGTACACCAGGTCGACCTCATCGGCCCCATGCCCGATGAACTCCTTCTCCTTCTGCGACACCTTCTTGCCCGTGAGTCCCTCGATCTGGTTGAGGATATGCATATTCATATTCTCCGTGAACCGCTTGTCCATCCGGCCATAACGCACATGGCTCAGGTTCTTCAGCCACTCGAAGTAGGACACCGTAACCCCGCCCGCATTCAGGTACATATCCGGTACGACAAGGATACCCCTCTTCGCAAAGATCTCATCGGCCTCGGGCGTCAGCGGGCCATTGGCCGCCTCCCCGATCACTTTCGCCTTCACCTTCGGAGCATTCTTCCCATTGATCACATTCTCCAGCGCCGCAGGGATCAGGATGTCACACTCCATTTCCAGCGCATCGCCCGAGTTGGCGAGATTCGTCGCCCCGGGGAAGTTCAGAATGCTGCCGGTCTTCTTTCTATGCTGGAACACTTCTTCTTCGTTCAACCCTGCCGGGTTCATGATCGCACCCTCGAACTCGGCCAGCGCAATGACCTTGGCCCCGCCTTCGCGGAAGAACTTCGCGGCATGATAGCCGACATTGCCAAGACCCTGCACCACTACCGTCTTCCCTTCCACGCCGGGCTTCAGGCCCTGCTTCTTCATGATGTCCTCCATATTGCATACCTCGCGGATGCCATAAAAGACCCCGAGACCCGTCGCCTCACGTCGTCCCCGGACCCCGCCCTGGGTCACAGGCTTGCCCGTGACACAACCCAGCGCATCGATCTCCCCGGGACGCATGCTCATATAGGTGTCGAGGATCCAGGCCATCTCCCGCTCACCCGTACCATAGTCGGGAGCAGGGACATCGGTGCCCGGTCCAATGAAATTCTTCTTGATCAGCTCGGACGTATACCGCCGCGTGATCTTCTCCAGCTCATACGGCGTATACTTCTTCGGATCGATGCTGATCCCGCCCTTGGCGCCGCCAAAAGGCACATTCACGATGGCGCATTTGAAGGTCATCAGCGCCGCCAGGGCCATCACCTCGTCGAGGTTGACGGATGGTGCGAACCGGATACCTCCCTTACAAGGGGTCTTATGATGCGAGTGCTGCACCCGGTAGGCCTTGATGACCTCGATCTTATCCCCGATCTTCACGGGGAAGAACATCCGGTACACCGCATTACATTGTTTGATCTGCTCCAGGATGCCGGGATCCCAATTGGTAAATGCTGCTGCTTTGTCAAAGCTTTTCTCTACGGCTTCAAAAAATTTGTATTCCATTTGGCTTGCGTATTTAAAAAAAATGGACCAAAAGGTCCCATGTGTGTGCTAATTCTTATTTCAGCTCCTTCTCCAGCTTACCGATCTTTCTATCCAGCCTTATCACATAAAACATCACCCCGGCCAGTATCGTTACCAGCACCAACACCACAACATAGATCTTCCCATTGGCCCGAAGTCCATCGGCCATTTCCACTTTCTGGGTCGTATCGGCCTGTGCCATCACCGGCAGCGCCAGCACCCAACAAAAGAACAGGATCAGCAGCTTTCGAAATTTCGTATACATTCCCAAAAAAATTATTAGGGTCGATTAGAATATTTTTTTTCCTCCACCAGGGCCAGCCGGATCCGCAGGGTAGCGATCCAGATGCCAAGCAGGGTCCAGCCCGGTATCGCTCCGGCGACCCACACCAACGCCATCCGCGGATCGAGATCGTTAAAAGCAGGATTTCCGCCCATTCCGCCCGGATGCAGGCTCTCCACCATCCTCGGAAGGATCCAGATCGTAGGAAATAACATCGCAAACGCAAAAATATTGTACACCGCCCCAAGCCGTGCCCGCTTATCGATGTCCGGTATCCCGTTGCGGAACACCAGGTAGGCATAATAGATCAGCATCGCGATCACAGCGCCCAGCTGCTTCGGATCATTGCTCCAGAACGCCCCCCAGGTAAAACCCGCCCATTCACTACCCGTGATGATCCCCAGCGTCCCAAAGACGATCCCCACCTTCGCATATTCGAGCGAATAGATATCGTATACGTGACTCGGCTTACGCAGGTAAAGAATGGCATATACAACCGAAACGGAGAGAAAGACCATCATGGCCATCCACATGGCGACGTGGAAGTAGAGATTGCGGATCGTCTCATTCACGATCGGCTTGGCAGGAACGGTGCCCAGGAAACCCGCGATGACGGTATAGGCTAATAACAGGACGCACAATATTTTCCACCAGGTCTGACGAAGCATAAGTTCTTCTTGGAGGGGCAAAGGTAGGAGATAACCTTTAATCCTTCCATAAAAACGGGAAAAGTATAATAGCCAGCACAACCAGCAATACATCCAATCCCGCCATGATCCCCAGCATCCACCCAAGGCCCCCCTGCAGCACATCCTCGAAGGCAATGGTCGAGATCCGGTTCAACAGCATCAGCTGCGGGATCACCAGCGGAAAACCCAGGATCGCCATCAGCGCCGCCCCTTGTTGCGCCCGCGCAGCCAACGCCGAAAGAAAAGTAAACACCAGGCTCAGGCTTACTCCGCCAAGACAGGTGATCAGCACAAAGTAACCCTCATGTCCCATAGGGTCACCCAGCATGAACAGGAACAGGACCAGGCTCACCCCACTCATCAGGATCATCAGCAGCGCGTTGAACACCAGCTTCGCCAGGATGAAATCCCGCGCGCCCGCGATCGAATAAAAATATAACAGCCGGCCCCGGCCCTCCTGCAAAAAGCTCTTGGCCACCGCATTGACGCAAATGAACAGCTGGATCATCCAGAAAAGCCCCTTCCATACCGGGCCTTCCGGTTGACCCATCGACAGGTAAAGCACAAAAATGGTCGCCGTTACATATAATAAGATGCCATAGAAAGTGTACTGCTGTCGCACCTCCAGCAAAAGGTCCTTTTTTAACAAATTAAGTATATTCATAATAGAATGTTAATTTTACGGTACGGTATAATAACAATGCCGGCATCTCGGTTCATATAGATCCCCTTCACCCAGTAAGAACCGTCCCTGTTGACTCGTCTTGCGAAAGGAATAATTGGCAATGTTTCCACATTTGACGCAAATGGCATGCAACTTGGTGATATATTCAGCTTTAGCCAGCAGGTAAGGCATCTGACCAAAAGGTTTAGCCAAATAGTCCATATCGAGACCGGCGACGATCACCCGGATGCCCCTGACTGCAAGCTGGTCGCAGACTTCCGGTAATTGATCGTCAAAGAACTGGGCCTCGTCGATGCCGATAACATCGACATCCCCCGCCAATAATAGGATAGTCTGCGAATTTTCGATAGGAGTAGAGGGGATCGCGTTCTCATCATGCGATACGATATGCTGCTCATGATAGCGGGTATCCATGGCAGGTTTGAAGATCTCGACTTTCAGATTGGCAATTTTAGCACGCTTTAGCCGCCTGATCAGTTCCTCGGTCTTTCCCGAGAACATCGATCCGCAAATGACTTCGATCCAGCCTCGGCGCTCACCCAACAGATGGGGTTCTATGAACATAGATTAGGTGTATAAATTAGGTTCGGAATTTGTTATAACTTTATATAGGTTTTATATAGGTCTTTCTACTAACCCCCTTAAAGTGCTGTTTAGCTTTGTACCATGGAACGACTTAAAGAACTGATCACTCAATTGAAGGAGCAGTTCGACCGGAAGGCCGAACCCGCCCGAATGCTCGAAACCGTGCACCTCCTCGAAGCCGAGCTTCAACAACTCGCCAGTCAACCTCAGCCCGTCCGGGTAATGCCGACAAAAATAACGGTTATGATGCCATCCGCCACCAAAATGTATGCCGGACCGCAGAATGGCCAAGTCGTATCCGAACCACTTGCTGAACCCAAGAAAGAGCCTGCCAACCAACGGAATAACAATGTAAATGGCACTCCGCCTGTCTCCGTTCCGGAGGCGGATTCCCGCTATATGCCGCCCGCGGCGCCGGCGCCCGCCGTCCAACCTGCCGCGCCTGCCCCGATAGCCGCCCAGGAAGCTCCGGCGACCGCCACCCTCGAAAAGCCGCTCGACCGCGGACAATGGCCATTTAATCCATTGGCGGACAAGCCAACAGACCGATTCACCCTCTCCCAACGCTCCCGCGAGGTCAACGATGTCATCGGCCTCGCCAGCACCTCCCTCAACGATAAGCTGAAATCGGAAGTGGCCGATCTCAAATCGGCCCTCAACGACACCCCGGTCCGCGACCTCAGAAAGGCCATCGGCGTCAACGACCGCTATGTCTTCATCAACCAGCTCTTCCGCGGCGACGAGGTCATGTACGAACGTAGTATCAAGACGATCAATGGATTCCGCATTCTGCCGGAAGCCGAATACTGGATGGAAAGGGAATTGAAGGTAAAATTGGGCTGGGACGAGAACCGCGAAACCACCCGCCACTTCTATCAGTTGGTCAAAAGACGATTCTCATAAAAGCCGGTTTTCGACAATATAACCGATAATCTTCTGCGTCGCCCCCTTCTTCGAATGTACATACCGGCCCGAGGCCTCGCCGGTCTCCCTGAGCTCTTCAGCATTCTGTAACAACCGGTTGAACACCTTTTCCGCCTCCAGTGCGCTGTCGATGATCAGCCCCCCGCCACACTCCGTCAGCTCCACGGCCTCGATGTATTTCTCGATCACCGGACCAAACACCACCGGCTTATCGTACACCGCCGCCTCCAGCACATTGTGCACCCCATCATCGCCAAACCCCCCGCCGACATAGGTGATCGTGGCATACCGGTACAACCGGCTCAACATCCCGATATTGTCGATGATCAGCACGTTGGGCCCCGGCCAGGCCGCCTGCCCACGCACCGGCGCACCACCTCCCCGGGCCAGCACCGAATACCGGATAGAATGCCGGAAAAGCCCTTCCACCTCCTGCATCCGCGCCTCGCTGATCTCATGCGGCGCCACGATAAACCGCAGATCGGGATGGGTATTGGCAAAGTGATCCAGCTCCTCCTCATCCTCCTCCCAGGTCGAACCCGCTACGATCACCGGCCGCGCATCACAAAACGTTTCGATAAGAGGCAGCGGCTCGAAAGCGCCGGCGATCTCGATCACCCGGTCAAACCGCGTGTCGCCACTGACACTCACATTCTCCGTCAGCCGCAACCGCCGCAACAGCAACCGCGAAGCATCCGTTTGTACGAAAAGATGCGTAAAACATTCCAGCATGTACCGGTGCAGCCGCCCATACCACTTGAAAAATGGCTGATCCTCCCGGAAGATGCCAGAGATCAGCAGCGTCGGAATACCCCGCTTTTTCAGCTCCGCCAGGAAGTAATACCAATAATCATACTTCACCCAGAGCACGATATCCGGCTTCACCAGGTCGACGAACTGCCGGGCATTCCCCGGACTGTCCAGTGGTAAATAAAAAATATGGTCGGCGCCCTTGTAGTCTTTTCGGGTAGTATATCCCGAAGGCGAAAAAAAGCTTAGCACGATCCGGCAACCCGGCGACTTCCGGCGCAGCTCTTCCAGCACCGGCCGCCCCTGCTCGAACTCACCGAGCGAGGCGCAATGCATCCAGATCACCGGACCCGGTTTGCCCGCCGCCGCCGCCAGCTCTGCCCTCATCCGCTCAAAAAGTCCTTTTCTACCCTCCAGCCAGAGCTTCGCTTTCCCGTTCCAGGGGGAGATCAGTCGAATGCCTGTTCTGTACAAAAAGAGGAATACATGATAAAAGATAATACTCATATTATGCTTGCCGAACTACCCATTGGTAGCATTGGATAAACCACATTTTTGTGGTAGTTTCGTGCCCCCAATCCGCCGGTAGGCGGATCGTTTCTTAAAACTCGGATACTATGCGGCCCATCCAAATGGTTGACCTAAAGCGGCAATATACAAAAATAAAGAGTGAAGTTGATTTGGCGATTCAGGAGGTGATCGATAATGCCGCTTTTATCAATGGCAAGGCCGTCACCGATCTCGCAAACGCCCTCTCCGCCTACACCGGCTCCAAACACGTCGTCCCCTGTGCCAACGGCACCGACGCCCTACAGATCGCCATGATGGCACTCGATTTGCAACCGGGGGATGAAGTGATCACTCCATCTTTTACCTTCATCGCCACCACCGAGGTCGTTGCCCTACTCAAACTGAGACCCGTATTCGTAGAGGTCGACCCGAAGACATTCTGTCTCGATCCGGCCGCCGTCGAAAAGGCGATCACCCCCCGCACCCGCGCCATCATCCCCGTCCACCTCTATGGCCAGTCGGCGCCCATGCACGAGATGATGGACATCGCCCGCCGCCATAACCTCCATGTCATCGAGGACAACGCCCAGGCCATCGGCAGTCACTACCGCTTCCCCGACGGCACGGTGAAAAAGACGGGGTCCATCGGCCACATCAGCTGTACCTCCTTTTTCCCATCAAAAAATTTGGGCTGTTACGGCGACGGCGGAGCAATATTTACCGACGATGATGCGTTAGCCAACCGGCTAAAAATGATTGCGAACCATGGGCAAAGCCGGCGTTATTATCACGACGTGGTTGGCTGCAACAGCCGCCTCGATTCCATCCAGGCAGCCGTGTTGAATGTGAAGCTGAAAAGATTGGACGAATACATCGCCGCCAGAAGGGCCGCCGCCGATCATTATGATCAGGCATTCGGCGCCCACCCGAAGATAAAGACGCCCTACCGGGCACCTTATAGCCATCATGTCTTCCACCAGTATACCCTGGTCCTCGAAGGGGTCGACCGCAACGGACTCAATGAGTTCCTCGCCGGCCGCAATATCCCGTCGATGATCTACTATCCCGTACCCGCCCACCGCCAGCAGATGTTTGCCGGCTTCGGTGGGGCTGACTACCACCTCGAAACTACCGATTGGCTGACGGAACGGGTTATCTCGCTTCCCATGCATACAGAATTGGACGACGAACAGCTGCACGCGATAAGCGACGCAGTGCTTGAATACATAAATAAAAAATAAATCGCATTATGAAAATTGCTGTGATTGGCACCGGTTATGTAGGACTCGTTACAGGTACCTGTTTCGCGGAAACGGGAAATGACGTATGCTGCGTGGACATTGACACGAAAAAGGTGGAAAAGCTCTCCAACGGCCAGATCACGATCTATGAACCCGGGCTCGAAAAGCTCTTCCTCCGCAACCTGAAGGAAGAACGCCTGAAATTCACCACCAGCCTCGAGGAAGGGATCAAAGACGCCGAGATCATCTTCCTGGCCCTGCCCACACCTCCCGGCGAGGACGGCTCCGCCGATCTCAAATACATCCTCGGCGTCGCCGACCATCTCGGCAAGATCCTCAAAGACTATAAGGTCATCGTCGATAAAAGCACAGTACCCGTCGGCACCGCCGAAAAAGTATACGCCGCCGTCAAAAAGAATTGCAACTGCGAATTCGACGTCGTCTCCAACCCCGAGTTCCTTCGCGAAGGCGTCGCCGTCGACGACTTTATGAAACCCGACCGGGTCGTCATCGGCGCCTCCTCCGACCGCGCCCGCAAGGTCATGAACGATCTCTATCTTCCTTTCGTCCGCCAGGGCAACCCCATCATCTTCATGGATGAACGCTCGGCCGAACTCACCAAATATGCCGCCAATTCCTTCCTCGCCACAAAGATCACCTTCATGAACGAAGTGGCTCTCCTCTGCGAACGCCTCGGCGCCGACGTAGACATGGTACGCCGCGGCATCGGCAGCGACGAACGCATCGGCAAACGCTTCCTCTTTCCCGGTATCGGCTACGGCGGCTCCTGCTTCCCCAAGGACGTACAGGCGCTGGTAAAATCCTCGCAGGAAGTGAGCTATGATTTCCAGATCCTCAATGCCGTCATGGACGTCAACGAAAGACAGAAGCTCCACCTGATGCCCAAGATCAAAAAGTATTTCAAGGACAGCCTCAAAGGCCGCCACTTCGCACTCTGGGGACTGGCCTTCAAACCCAACACCGACGACATCCGCGAAGCCCCGGCCCTGTATATGATCGACGCCCTCATGAAAGAAGGCGCCACCGTTTCCGTATTCGACCCCGAAGCCATGAACAATGTCAAACAGCTCATCGGCGACAAGGTCACCTACGCGGAAAGTCAATACGAAGCCCTCGAGAATGCCGATGCCCTGATCATCGCCACCGAATGGAACGAATTTCGCACCCCTAACTTCCTGAAGATCGTCACCAGCCTGAAGAACAAGGTCATCTTCGACGGCCGCAACCTGTTCGACATCGCAGCCATCCGGGAACTCGGTTTCTACTACGAAAGCATCGGCCGCGCACCGGCAGATCCGGAAAAAAAATAAAAAAGCACAAATTCAACCGCACATGGCTAAACAGCGTGTATTGATCACCGGCGCAGCAGGCTTCCTGGGGTCTCACCTTTGCGACCGGTTCATAAAGGAAGGTTATCACGTGATCGGGATGGACAATCTCATCACCGGCGACCTTCGCAACATCGAACACCTCTTCAGGCTGGAATCGTTCGAGTTCTACCACCACGATGTAAGCAAATTCATCCACGTTCCCGGCGAGCTGCGATATATCCTGCACTTCGCGTCCCCGGCAAGCCCTATCGACTATCTGAAGATACCCATCCAGACCCTCAAAGTAGGTTCCCTGGGTACCCATAACTGTCTCGGCCTCGCCAAATCCAAACGGGCCCGCATCCTCGTAGCCTCCACCTCGGAGATCTACGGCGACCCGCTCGTGCATCCCCAAACCGAAGAATACTGGGGCAACGTAAACCCCGTCGGTCCCCGTGGCGTCTATGACGAAGCAAAACGCTTCCAGGAAGCCATGACCATGGCCTATCATAATTTCCACGGCCTGGAGACCCGCATCGTCCGCATCTTCAACACCTACGGCCCGAGAATGCGGCTCAATGACGGCCGCGCCCTGCCCGCCTTCATCGGCCAGGCGCTCCGCGGCGAAGACCTGACCGTCTTTGGCGACGGCAGCCAAACCCGCTCCTTCTGTTACGTCGATGACCTCGTCGAAGGCATCTACCGCCTCCTCCTCAGCGACTATCACCTGCCTGTCAATATCGGCAACCCCTCGGAGATCACCCTCAGGCAATTCGCCGAAGAGGTCATCTCCCTCACCGGCTCCAAACAGAAGATCGTACACAAGCCGCTTCCTGTCGACGACCCCAAGCAACGCCGCCCCGATATCTCCCGCGCAAAGGAGATCCTCGGCTGGGAACCCCGGGTCGAACGCCGCGAAGGCCTCCGCATCACCTATGATTACTTCAAATCCCTGCCGCCGGAAGAATGGACAAAACTGCCAAAGGAATTTGTCAGCAGGAATTAACATCACTCTAATGAACGAAGTCAGGATTTACGAAGAGCTCTTAGGAAAAAAAGCAAAGCTGGCCGTCATCGGACTCGGATACGTAGGCCTACCCATCGCACTCGAATTCGCCCGCAAAATATCCGTCATCGGTTTCGACATCAATACCCGCCGCATCGACATGATGCGCAACGGCATCGATCCCAGCAAAGAGGTCGATGCCTCCGAATTCAAAGACCGTGATATCGTCTTCACCGACGATATCGAAGTGCTGCAACAGGCCCGGTTCTTCATCATCGCCGTACCAACCCCCGTCGACAAATACAATGTACCCGATCTGAAACCGCTCGTCGGCGCCTCCACTACCGTCGGGAAGGTGCTCAAGAAAGGCGACTACGTCGTATACGAATCCACCACTTACCCGGGCTGCACCGAAGAGGATTGCCTGCCCATCCTGGAAAAGAATTCCGACCTGAAGCTCGCCAACGGCGATTTCTGCCTCGGCTATAGCCCCGAACGGATCAACCCCGGGGATAAAAAACACACCCTCCGCACCGTCATAAAGGTCGTCTCCGGCAATACGCCCGTTGCCCTCGACGAGATCGCAAAAACGTATCGCCTCGTCGTCGACGCCGGCGTCCATCCCGCCCCTTCCATCAAGGTAGCGGAAGCCAGCAAGATCATCGAGAACACCCAGCGCGACCTCAACATCGCTCTCATGAACGAATTGTCCCTTATCTTCGACCGCATGGGGATCAACACCTATGACGTCATCGAAGCCGCAGGCACGAAATGGAACTTCCTCAAATTCCAACCCGGCCTCGTAGGGGGTCACTGTATCGGCATCGATCCCTACTATCTCACCTATAAGGCGGCGGCACTGGGCTACGAGTCGAAGGTCATCACCTCCTCCCGCTATATCAACGACGATATGGCCCGCTATGTCGCCCGTAAGATCATCACCCATGTCCTGCGCATCTCCAACGAGCCCCGCGTTCTCGTAAAAGGCGTTACCTTCAAGGAGAACGTCAGCGATATCCGGAACTCCCGCATCGTCGACACCGTGAAGGAACTGCTGGCTTTCAATATCGCCGTCGACATCGAAGATCCCTACGCAATGGAAGACGAAGTGCATGAAGAATATGGTCTCCACCTCTGCCGCAAGGTCAACGGGAACTATGACGCCGTCATCATCACCGTCCCCCACGTTCAGTACAAGGACCTGGACGACGCTTATTTTTCATCCATAACCCGCGATGGCGCCCTCATCGCCGATCTCAAGGGCACCTATAAAAACCGCATCTCAAACAGAAAATACTGGAGCCTCTAATGATAAACGAGAGCAAGACAATCCTGATCACCGGCGGCGCCGGCTTCATCGGCTCACACGTAGTGCGGCTGTTCGTCAAGAATTACCCGCAGTACCGCATCGTCAACGGCGATGCCCTCACCTATGCCGGCAACCTCGAGAATTTAAAGGACATCGAGTCGGCCCCCAACTACGTATTCGAAAAGGCGGATATCATCGACGCCCCCCGGATACAGGAGCTTTTCGACAAATATAAGTTCGATGCCGTCATCCATCTCGCCGCCGAAAGCCATGTCGACCGCTCCATCAAGGACCCGCTGGCCTTCGTCCGCACCAACGTGCTCGGCACCGCCAGCCTCCTTCACATCGCCGCCAACGCCTGGAAAGGCAACTATGCAGGCAAGCTGTTCTATCATGTGTCCACCGACGAGGTCTATGGGTCGCTCGGCGAAACGGGCTTCTTCACCGAAGAGACACCCTACGATCCGCGTTCCCCGTACAGCGCCTCAAAAGCTTCCTCCGATCATTTCGTGATGGCCTGGCACCATACCTATGGCCTACCCGTCATCCTTTCCAACTGCAGCAACAACTATGGCAGCAATCACTTCCCGGAGAAGCTGATCCCGCTGATGATCAACAATATCCTCAACAACAAACCCCTGCCGGTATACGGCAAGGGCGATAACGTCCGCGACTGGCTCTTTGTCGACGACCACGCCCGCGCCATCGACACCATCTTCCACAAAGGAAGGGTGGGGGAGAAATACAATATCGGCGGCTTCAACGAATGGAAGAACATCGATATCGTCAACCTCCTCTGCAGCGTCATGGACAAAAAGCTAGCCCGTGCACCCGGGGAATCGGCAAAGTTGATCACCTACGTCACCGACCGCCCCGGCCACGACCATCGCTATGCGATCGACGCGACAAAGCTCAATAAGGAACTGGGCTGGAAACCCTCGCTCCAGTTCGAAGAAGGCCTGGAAATGACGGTCGACTGGTACCTTGGCCACCAGGACTGGGTGAAACAGGTGACCTCCGGCGATTACATGAAATATTACGACGAACAATACCACAAAAGATAAAGGATGCCTTTCAAAACGACCGACATCCCGGGACTGATCCTCTTTGAACCCGCCATATACAAGGACGACCGGGGCTGGTTCTTCGAATCCTATAACGAACAGACCTTTCAAAAGCAGGGTCTGGATATGCGCTTCGTGCAGGACAACCAGTCCTTCTCTTATTATGGCGTCATCCGCGGTCTGCACTACCAGCTGGAACCCCATGCCCAGACAAAATTGGTCCGCGTACTGGCAGGAAAGGTCCTCGACGTAGCCGTCGACATCCGCAAAGGCTCTCCGACCTTCGGAAAGCATCTGGCCGTCGAACTCTCCGCCGAAAATCAGCTCCAGCTGCTCATCCCCCGCGGCTTCGCCCATGGCTTCTCCGTACTCAGCGAAACGGCCCAACTCGCCTATAAGTGCGATGGGCTCTACAGCAAGGAAAGCGAAGGCGGTATCCGCTTTGACGACCCGCAGCTCGCTATCGACTGGAAGGTCCCCGCAGGCAAGACCGTCGTCTCCGCAAAAGACCTCGACCTGCCTTTCTTTGCCCAATGCCGGAATACATTCGAATACCATGGGTAACCTCACCGTCATAGTCACCGGCGCCAACGGCCAGCTCGGTCGCGAACTGCAAGTGCTTGCAAAGACCCTCCCCCAATATGATTTCATCTTTGCCGATCGCTCCCAACTCCCCATCGAGGATCAACGGCAGGTAGACGCCTTCTTCGCCACGCATCAACCCGCCTGGTGCATTAACTGCGCCGCCTACACCGCGGTCGACAAAGCCGAATCCGATAAAGACGCCGCCTTTCGCATCAACGGCGACGCCCCCGGCTACCTCGCCGCCGCCTGCCACCGCCACAGCGCCCGCCTGATCCATATCTCCACCGACTATGTCTTCGACGGCAACTCCGCCGTCCCGCTCAAAGAAAGCGACCCCACCGGCCCCATCAATATCTATGGCGCTTCCAAACTGGCCGGCGAACAAAAAGCCATGGAGAACAACCCCGGCGCCACAGTCGTCATCCGAACCGCCTGGGTCTACTCCCAATTGGGCAACAACTTCGTAAAGACCATGATCCGGCTGATGAAAGAGCGCCCCGCCATCAACGTCGTCGACGACCAGCTGGGCTCCCCGACCTATGCCGCCGACCTCGCCGCCGCCATCGTCGGGATCATCGCTTATCCCCGTTTCACCCCCGGCATCTACCACTATAGCAACGAAGGCCAGATCACCTGGTACCAGTTCGCGCTCGCCATCCGCGAGCGCATCGGCAGCGCCTGCACCGTAAATCCCATCCCCAGCAGCCAGTTCCCCACTCCCGCCAAAAGACCCCATTACTCCCTCCTCGATAAAACGCTCATTCGTAACACGTATCAGTTGGCCATCCCCGCCTGGGAGACCGGACTCGAAACTTGCCTGGCTCATCTTGATTGACAATCAGCCACTTATCTCAAATAAGTTTTTCCCTTAATGTGGAAAATTATTTTGGGTGAACCTGGTGAAATTTTGAATTTGTTTAATTCATAAGTCTTTGTAGGTCATTTTATTTGTCCAAAGACCGTATTTTCCTGCCCTCCCGGATGGGTTTTAACGATTGGAGTTGACCTATTTCTTGTCTAGCTTGCACCATTCTTTTAATCCATCCTTATGAAACCTTTGTACGCCCTATTCCTTATTCTGGCATTTCCATGCTGCCTGCTATTTCCCGGTGGCGTCCGCGCCGAGGGGACAAAGCAGGTCATGCCGAATAATACAAACGGGACGGGTCTCATCGTCTCCACGACCTCCAGCTTCCCCCTGGGTAGCGTCGGTAGCTATCTGGGTGCTCCGGCCGACAATCATATCCAGATACACATTGCCGATTTCAATTCGGAGGTTTTCTATTATGGATTCAACTGGGAGCCGCTTTCTCCTGCAGGCACCCCCAGCACCGGTACCTATTCCGATGTATATATGAACATCTACGACCCCACGGGTACGCTCGTGCAGACGGTCAATCTTCCTTCGACGGTAGGTACACCCGGCTTTATCGGCGGGGCCACCGGTTACCTCAACGCGATCCAGGGTCCGCAGATCGCCGGTGCTCCCACCACCGGTTATCTTCCGCTTTCCTTTACCCCGACAAAGAACGGCGATTATTATGTTTCCTTCTATCGGAGCACGGACGGTGGCGTCACCCACATCAGCGGCGGAGAGTCCATGCTGGCAAAATACTTCGACATCACGGTCGCCGCCGGTACGATACGGATTCCCGGCCGCGTCCACTGTAACGAGTGGGCTTTTTCCGTTTATAACCCTTCCAAAAGCGATATCCAGGACCCGGCTACGTCTACCAATGCCGCCTTCTATGGCTATACACCCGATTCGGTAACGGTAAAGGTCTCCTTCCCGTCACCTCCCGGTACCAACGCCAGCGGCTTCATGCCCCTGTCCTATATCGTCGCCTTTAACAGCTTCGGGGTGATCAACAACGGTAACTGGCTGGTCGACCGTAATTCGATCAATCTGCCCAATCTCGTTTCCCCTTACCTCACCGGCGGTTTCGACGTATTTCTCAACCCGCCGGACGCCAGCGTCTATCCGGCCTGCGTGATCCCCAGTGCACCCATTTTGTTGGCGCCCGTCATCTCCGGCTGTCCCCCCGGGCCGTATAACATCCGGTTCAAGGCACCACAGCCCGGTGACTACTACCTGCTTTTCGATCTCAACGGGGTCCCCGGTTTTCAGAACAACACGGCCGACCGCTTCATCGAGCTCATCAACCAGCCCGCCGCCATCCGCACTTACGTATGGGATGGTAAGGATGGCCTGGGCAACGTCGTTCCGGCCAACACCACGTTTCCCATTATATTCTCCTACCGGAAGGGGCGTATCAATATTCCCTTCTATGATGTGGAGCTCAACGTCAACGGTTTCCGCGTCGATGGGTATTCGCCGGCCGCCGCCGTGCAGTCCAATGCGATCCTATACTGGAATGACGCAGGTTTGACAAGCATGGGCACCTGTAGCAGTGGTTCCAGCAACAATAATAATAGTAGTGGTATCGGCTACGACAATTCGGTCGTCGGCGTCCAGCCCGTATGGCCGGCCGCCGGTGTCGTCACCTATGGCCGCGCCTGGAACGGCAACGGGAACATTACCAACAAGACACCGGCCGACTCCGTCCTTTATAGTGGAACGTACAACAACCATGATAACCTGCAGTGTAACGACTACGGTAACGCCCGCCTGCTCAACACCTGGGCCTGGGGGATCAAACTGGATACCACCCAGCTGCTCACCTTGCAGTGTATCACCGTTTCGGGTACCGTATGGGATGACGCCGACGGCAGCGCCAACGGCGGATTTACCAACATCCGCACCAACGGCGAGCCGCCGACAAACGCCGGCAATACGCTTTATGCCAACCTGGTGGACCCTATAACGGGGAACGTCCTCTCCACGACGACCGTGGCGGCCGATGGCACCTATACCCTGGTCAACTGTCCCGTCAATGCGGTCGGGATGGAGGTCTATATCACTACCTCGCCCGGCACCGTCGGAAGCCCCGTTCCCACGGCACAGGTCCCGTCCACCTGGACCAACACCTCCCCGCTGATCGAAACCTTCAACTCGGGCACGACCTCGGTGACCGGCATCGACTTCGGCATCGAACAGATACCCAATTCATTTGATCAGTACTATACCATCGGCACCCCTGTGCTCAACTCGTACCTGCCCCTCAACGGCTCGGGTACCGTATCCAGCCCAGGCCCGCTCACGGGCACCGACCCCGAAGACGGATCGATGGGCAGCGGCAAGACCGTCGTCATCACAGCCATACCCAGCAACGAACAGTTGTATTATAATGGTTCGCTGCTCAGCAACGGATATAAGATCACGAATTATAACCCCACGCTCCTTCAGATGAAGTTCACGACGGTGAATACCCTGAGCACGTCGTTCCAGTATGCCTATGTCGACGCGGCGGGCAAGCAGGATCCGACCCCGGCAACCTACACCATTAACATGTCCGTAGTCCTCGCCCAGTCCCTCGGGACCTTTACGGGCAAGGCCACCAACCAGGGCAACCTGCTCACCTGGACCTCGCTCGACGAGACCGCGGCTACCCGCTTCAAGATCCAGCGTTCGGTCGACGGTCTTACGTACACGACCATCGGCGACATACCGGGCACGGGCAACGGCACAAGCGTCAATCATTCATTCACGGACGAAAGTCCGACCCCTAATACCCCTAATAACTACCGTTTGGAATGGACAGACGGAAGCGGCAATCTCGCCTACAGCAATGTGGTGACCCTTGCCTCTTCCCTGGTGACTGCGGTCATGGACGTCGCGCCGAATCCCTTCCGGGATCAGCTGATGGTCCGGCTCAGCCTCACCAGTACGCAGCGTGTCTCCGTCAGGCTGCTGGATAGCAAAGGAATGCTCGTCCAGCAGGGACAATATGAAGGCGTCAGAGGTGTCAACACCTTTACGCTGGATGGATTGTCCTCGCTGCCGGTCTCTGTTTACCTGGTTCAGGTCGTGCTCGTCGATCAGGTCTTTGTGAGAAAGGCCTTTAACAATCGGTAACTATGAAAACCTATTTGCCGGCCTTCCTCCTCACGCTTGCGTGGGTTGGCGGCGCCTACGCACAATCCGGAGAAACCGTAACTTCTACGGAGGTCAACAAGATCCTCCTTGGAAATTACACGCCTGCCAATTATCAGGCTACGAGCGTCATCACCGATCCCGCCACGATCTCGGCAGGGTTGCTGAATGACATCTCACCGGATTCATTAAAAGCCTATTTGATCATGCTCAACAGCTTCCAGAACCGCAATACGTTCTCCGACACCAATTCCAGCACCTTTGGGATCGGGGCGGCACGGCGTTGGGTCCTGAGCAAGTTCCAGCAGTACAGCGCCGCCAATGACGACCGGCTCCGCTCTGCCTATCTCACCTTTACTTATAACCCTTCCAGCGCGAGCTGTGGAAGCACCAGCTCAATCAACAAGCACGCCGACGTCATCGCCGTGCTACCCGGCAGCCAGACAACCAACAAGTCGCTGATCATCATCGAAGCGCATATGGATAGCCGGAATAGCAGCAACTGCGACGTCACAGGCAGCGCCCCCGGTATTGGCGACAACGCTACCGGCACCGCGCTGGTCCTCGAGCTGGCCCGCGTCATGAGCAAGTACACTTTCCGCAATACCATCCTCTTTGCCGTCGTCACTGGTGAAGAACAGGGCCTTATCGGTTCCACCGCCCTGGCAAATTACCTCTCGAACAATAATGTGCTGATAAAGGCCGTCAACAATAACGACGTGTCAGGCGGGGTCTTCTGTGGCCACACCTCATCGGCCCCAAGCTGTCCCTTCTATGGGGACATCGATAGTACCGATCTGCGCATCTTCTCTAAGGGGGATATCAATTCTCCGGACAAGCAGTGGGCCCGCTATATAAAACTGGAATATAAGGAACAGCTGCTCAGCCAGGTCACTGTTCCCGCCAATATTGAAGTGATGGAGCCCGAAGATCGTACGGGCCGCGGCGGCGATCACCAGGCCTTTACAAAGATCGGCTATACCGCCGTCCGGTTTACCCAGGCCAACGAGGACGGTAATGCCAGCAATGGCTCGGGGTATTCCGATCGCCAGCACAATATCCGCGACAGTCTTGGACACTACAACAGCTCGACGCATAGTATCGACTCGATCTATGTCAATACGAATTACCTGGCCCGGAACGCACTGGTCAATGGGAACTCCCTGGCCATGGTCGCCCTCGGACCGGACACCATTTCGATGACGGGTACCCTATGGTCCGCCAATACGATCAAGGTGATGTTCAGCCCCGCGAACAGCCCCGCCTACCGGGTAGCCGTACGTTCGGCGACAAATGACTGGGATACGGTCTATACCGTTACAGGGGCGTCATCGGCCGTGTTGAAGGTGCCTTATTCGAGTAATACCACGTTTTATGTCAGCGCAGCCGCCATGGACGCCGACGGCACGGAGAGCCAGTTCTCCACGGAATACGTACTGTCCACCGGTCTCTTCGTCCTCGAACGGCCCCCCGACTCGGCGCATTCCACGGCCGGCGACCCGGGGAACTACGGGATCCGTCTGATGCCCAACCGGCCCAATCCCTTCGACGAGGCCACGATGATCGCCGTCTCCTCCGGCACCGACGCCTATGCCGACCGCTGCTGCCTGCAGATCAGCAGCATGGATGGCCGGCTGGTCGAACGCATCCCGGTTCATCTCCAGAAGGGACTCAACCAGATGGTTTTCAATCACGGTTTCGGCGTTTCAGGCGTCTACATCTGTTCCCTGGTCATCGACGGCCTGCCCGTCCAAAGCACCAAAATGATCTTTCGCAAGCAATAAATTTCCTTATCCCTGATTCCACGCGCTCGGCCCCCGGTAATTCGGGGGCCATTTTTTTGGCGCGGCCGCCGCCATGCAACAAAATCCACCTTCCGTCGACTTTATCAGTAACTTTTTAAGAAATAAAAACGTTCAACAAAAAAAGAAGTAACGCATGAAAACGCTCAAAATGGCCGCTCTGGCCCTGTTCCTGATAGCCGGCGCAGCCGGCAAGACCCTTGCCCAGTCTGAACAGACCCGCTCCGTCTCCGGCTACAACGGAGTAAGTACCGGGGGCTCCTTTAATGTACACGTAAAGATCGACGGCACCGAAAGTCTCCGGCTCAGTGGGGACGCCGGGGATCTCCAGAAGATCGAGACCGTCGTCGAGAACGGAACGCTCAAGATCCGCTTCTTCAAAGAGTTTGAACGCAGACACGAACATATCGGCCGGGTCGACGTCTATGTCACGGCCAAATCCCTTTCGTCCGTAGGCCTCGGCGGCTCCGGCTCGATCGATGTAGAGGGTACCGTAAAAGGGGAGAAGGTTAAAGTCAGCGTAGGCGGCTCCGGTAACATCACAGCCGTTGTCGAGTCCGAAGATCTTACGGTCAGCATCGCCGGCTCGGGCAATATCGATCTCAAAGGCAAGGCCGATAATTCCAATATTTCCATTGCCGGCTCCGGCAACCTCAAAGCGGCCGATCTGAAAGTCAACGCCGCCGAAATCAGCATCGCCGGCTCCGGTGACATTCGGATGGAGATCAACAAGTCCCTCTCCGCCCATATCGCCGGTTCAGGCAGCGTCAACTACACCGGCAATGCTACCGCCGTCAATATCACCTCCGCCGGCTCCGGCCGCGTGCACAAGATGTAAACACCGGCCCCTCACACGGCCCACTCATCCGACCCCAACGCCGGCTGGCGCAACCCCTGGCCGGCGTTTCTATTCGCTTCTGAGTGATTGGACCGGATTCGTCAGTGCCGCCTTTATCGTTTGATAGCTAACAGTAAGAAAAGCGATCGCGAGGGCCATGCCTCCCGCCGCCGCAAAGACCCACCCGCTGATGCTCACCTTATAGGCAAAGCCCTCCAGCCACCGGTGCATCGCCCATCCCGCAACCGGGAAAGCGATCAGCAGGGACAACACCACCAGCCGCAGGAACTCTTTGGCCAGCAACGCCACGATCCCCGCGTCGCCTGCGCCCAGCACCTTCCGCACGCCGATCTCCTTCGTTCTCCGCTGCGTCGCAAACGTCGCCAGTCCAAAAAGGCCCAGGCAGGAAATAAGGATCGACAATATCGCAAAGATCGTGAACAAGGATCCCATCCGCGTCTCGGCGCGGTAAAGCCGGTCCAGGTCCTGGTCGACAAAACCGTAGGAGAACGGCGCATTGCCATAATATCGCGCAAACCCGCTTTGGATCGCCGCCAGCACTCGCCGTGTGGACCCGGCATCGGCATTTACCCCCCTCGCTCCGGCCGCCGGCCGCACCAGGATGATATTATCCGTTTGATCATGTTTGATCACCAACGGTCCAATCGGCTGGTCCGCGGGTTTGAAATTGAAATCGTTCACCACCCCGATGACCGGACCCTCGAGATCGTTGATCGTAATGAGTTTGCCGATCGCTGCCGCAGCATCTGCTCCCATGGCGCGGGCGGCCGTCTCGTTGATGACATAGCGGTCTCTTCCGTCGGTGGGCGAATAGTAACGGCCCGCCATCAGGGTAAGACCCAAAGTATTGGCATAATGATCGTCGCCGCCGGTGCGGGTAATAAGCACCAGCGTTTTGTTATCCATCCCGCGCCACCGCAAAGGAGTGCCCGCGCCCATATTGTCCGGTAGCTGCCAGGTACAGCTGACATCGGCGATCGCCGGGTTCTGCCTCAGCTCGGTCTTCAAAGCCGCCCCGCCATCTCCAGGCGTAGCCAGGCTGGCGAGCCGGAAATACAGCAGGTTGTTCTTATTGTACCCGACGTCGCGGTTGTGCAGGAATTGCAGCTGGTCGTAGATGACGATCGTGCAGACGATCAGGATCACCGAGATGGCAAACTGCAGGACCACCAGTCCGTTGCGCAGCAGCGATCCCTTCACGATCCTGGCGCCCTTCAGCACCTGCACCGCATTGAATGCCGAAAGATAGAAGGCCGGGTAGCACCCTGCCAGCAGACCGGCGGCCAGCGCGATCCCAACGACCTTCAAAAGGAACCAGCCGTTCAGCCAGGGCTGGGCGATCGATTTGCCCGATAGCTCGTTGAAAAAAGGCAGCGCCAGGGCGACAAGCGTCAGCGCAATCGTCAGGGAAAGCAGGGCAAGCAGGATCGATTCGCCCAGGAATTGCGCGATCAGCTGTCCCCGCAGGGCCCCGATCGTTTTGCGAAGGCCCACCTCTTTGGCCCTCTTGCCTGCCAACGCCGTCGACAGGTTCATAAAGTTGATACAGGCAATGGAAAGGATGAACACCGCGATCAGCGTAAACAGCCGGACCGATTGGATATTACCCTGTCCTTCCAGATCGTTCTTTACATTTGACCGCAGGTGGATGTCCCGCAGCGCCTGCAGCGTCCACGAGGCCGGCACAGCGGGAGTATTGACGATATTTTTGTCCCGGATATCCTTCAGGCGCTGTTCGATCCTCCGCAAGGTCGCCACGTCCGGCGTGACCTCTTCCCCGAGCTGCAGATAAGTGAAGCAGTCGAAATACCGCCAGGTCTGCGTCGGATCGATGCCGCCGTTCCCCATCCTCTCCGGAAGCAACAGGTCGAACTGCAGGTGCGATTCGGCCGGCACATCCCACAACACACCCGTCACCTGCAACGTCAGGCTGTCGTTTTCATCAAAGATGCGTTGCCCCATCGCCCCGTCCACGCTCCCGAAATATTTTATCGCCGTGGTCTTCGTCAGCACCACGCTATTGGGCTCCCTCAGCACCGCCCTCTTATCACCCTTCAACAGGGGATAGTTAAAGATCGCCAGGAAATTTGTGTCCGCGCAAAAGACCCGCTTCTCCTCGAACCTCCGCGTCCTCACCGTCATCAGCTTCTGCGCATCATAAAGATGTGTCACCCGCCTCACCTCCGGCACCTCCCGCCCGATCGCCGCCGCAAACGCCGTCGGCACCATCGCCGTCCCCGTCTCCTCCTGCTGGCCCGTCCCGGCGCCCGCCCCCGGACCCACCTTCCCCACCAACCGGAAGATCTTATCCGCCCCCGGCGTGAATTTATCATACCCCAATTCCCCCTCCACCCACAAAAAGATCAAAATGCTGGCCGCAAACCCTACCCCCATTCCCACCACATTCAATCCCGTTGCAAGCCGGTTCCGCCGCATGTTGCGCAGCGCCGTTTTAAAATAGTTCCCTATCATGGTGTTTATGGATTAGCCCGCGGCCCCGCCGCGATACCAATAATTTACGGAAATTTCGCTAACTCGCCAATTCCCCGGATCGACTCGCCTATCGTCTATTTGGCTCGTCCATATCCTCTTATTCCCACCCGGCCATAAATTTTCCTTGCTTTGCCTCAATCCCCCAAATCATGACCAGGTATCTCCCAATATTATGCCTTTTTTTGTGTTCGCCGCTGATCGGTATTTGCCAGGCGGAGTCCCATGATTTCATCACCTATGACACGACGTGGAATCTCGGCACCCCTGGCGGACGCTGGAACATGCGTATCTCCCGCCCCCGGAATCTGTTCAACCCGTCAAGCCTCGACACCGCGTCCAGGCCCGTAATATTGACCATGCCCGGCCAGGGTGAATGGGGAACGACGGATTATAGCAAACTACAGGTATATGGCCCCCACTATTGGCTCAACAATGGATGGAACGGGAGCATAACACTCGGCAACGGAACACATTATCCCATCCTTATCACGTTGACCTACGTCGACGGTACCACGACCGATGTGGCAAACTTCCATAGTGTACTGACAGCGATCTTAAACGCCTATCACATAAAAAGAAATTCCGTTCACATCGGCGGCCTGTCTCAGGGGGCATTTACAGCCGGTGCGGAGATCTCCTACGAAGCGTCTCCGCATGACGAGACCGGCATGAAACTCGTCACCAGCTTAGTCGCATTGGAAGGCCGGCCTGATCCGCCTGTCACGACATACAGCTGGTATCGGGGGGATACCGCGTACGGGGTCTGGGCAAAAAAATACAACGGAAAGTACTTCACGCTGGAAGGCAGCGGCTCCGACAACTTCCGTGATACCTGGATCGAGGCCGGCGCCATGAACGATAGTCTGCCCGGAAGCGCTTATTTCTCGTACGAAAATTTGGGCGGCGGTGCACATTGCTGTTGGAACGACATGTGGAACCCTTCCAACACAAATTGGACCTCCGTCGGTACCCTGGGACCGAATAATGCTCCCTCCCAGGCAGGAACAAATACCATGGGCGATTACCAGGCGCCCTGCAATATTTTTACCTGGATGCTAAAACAGGGCGATACTTCAATGGTATACGGGGATCCGTCTACCACGCCTTCCCTGGCTGCTTCGCCTTCGTCTATTACCAGTCTCAACGGGACCGCGGGCGCCGCGGGAACTGCACAAACCGTAACTGTCACCTTTTCCAGGACAACCATCAACGCCAGCGCTCCCTCGAATACAGAAATTAGTATCGATGGCGGCGCCACCTATGCGAGCACGCAAAGTCTTGCGTATTCTTCTCCCGCAGGATTGAAGATAAGAACGACCGCCGGCGCCCCAGCCGGTTCCATCTCCGGAAACCTGGTACTTTCCGGCACGGGTGTTTCATCGATTAACATTCCGATAACGGGGACGGTTTCCCCATCGGGAACAACTCCGGATTCGGCCAGGTTTCAGTTCCTGATCACTCCTTCCCTTTTGGTTTCCGGATGGCAGGGTGTCATCGGCGATCCCAGTTTGGCCGTTCTTTCCGGGACCATATCCGGAACGACTGTCACCTACACTACCGTCTCGACCAGCTCGAATAATTGGGGACAGTTCTACGGTGCGTGTATTGGCGCGAGCAACGGTGTAACCAATGCGACCATACCCGATGCAAGTAATAATGGGGTGATGAAAGAAGCGGTAAATACCGCCAATCTCTACCAAACCACCTATCCGCAGTTTATTTCCGGAGGTTGGCTGACGGATGGAACCACCTATGACATAGAACTTTCCGGCACAACACATTATGCCGTATCGGCGGTAGGAACCTACAATGTACAGGGAAGTACTTTGAATTCTCCCTTGTCGATATCCGGCAGTGGTAACACCGGTTCAAACGCAATATGGACAAACGTGTCTCCCGACGCCAGCGGCAACTTTACATTCTACGTTGGAAAAAGTAGCAGTAGTGGACAGGTCGGCATGTTATCCTATATAAAGATCAAAAAACACACTACAGTGACGGCGACTCCGGATTCCGCCAGGTTTCAGTTCCTGATCACTCCGTCGCTGTTAGTTTCCGGATGGCAGGGAGTCATCGGCGATCCGAGTTTGGCCGTTCTGTCCGGGACGATATCGGGAACCACTATTACCTACTCTACCGTGTCGACCAGCTCCAATAATTGGGGACAGTTCTACGGTGCCTGTATTGGCGCAAATAACGGCGTAACCAATGCGACTATTCCCGATGCGAGTAATAGCGGAGTAATGAGAGAAGCGGTAAATACCGCCAACCTCTACCAAACCACCTATCCACAGTTTATTTCGGGAGGCTGGAAAACGGATGGAACCACCTATGACATAGAACTGTCCGGCACAACCCAGTATCTCGTGTCGGCTGTAGGGACTTATAATGTACTCGGAAGCACATTGAATTCTTCTTCGTCAATATCGGGCAGTGGCAACACCAGTTCAAAAGCAACATGGACCAATGTGTCTCCTGACGCCGGCGGCAACTTTACATTCTTCGCCGGAAAAAGTAGCAGTAGTGGACAAGTCGGCATGCTATCCTATATAAAGATCCAAAAGCACGCAGGAACAGGCGGCTCCGCAACGAATGGCAGGAATTTGGACGGAAATGCGGCATCGTTTGGCGTTGGGGAAAAGAACCCCGTGTCGCTGGTGTATCCAAATCCAACTACCGGCCAGCTAAGGGTATACTTCACGTCCCCCCTGGAGAAGGCAGGAATTGTATTGCTGGATGCCGCCGGACATGTGCTGCAGCAGCGGGTACAGAATGGTAGCCAGCTTGAAATGGATATCTCCGCCTTCCCGGCAGGTGTATATACGTTGCGCGTGCAGCAGGCAACGAATGTGTTCACGTATAAAGTAGTGAAACAATGAAGAACTCGATAATAATAGCCTGTCTTTTTTTATGTTCACCGCTGTTCGGCATCTGCCAGATCAAGTCCGTTGTTGTCGCCGAATACAGAACATGGTATATCCGTGCGGATAGCACCATCTGGACGTTCAACAACAACTCCCTACATCCGGTACAATGTTCCATCGGTGGTGGATTGAAGACGATCGGCGGTTCGGGCGGATTTAATTATTTCCGGATGTTGGATCCATCCGGATATATGTGGACCTCAAAGCCGATAAATGTCAGTATCGACCCCAATAGCGCGACCCGGACGGATACCGATACAACGGGGGCCGCCTTTAGCGGGAATTGGTATGTGAATGCCTACGGCCATGCCTTTGTAACGATCCGCGCGGATTCGAGCGTCTGGTATGGGGGAAAGGACGTATTCAGTATGTTCTATACCGGCGGCAACCTGGTCCTGCAGATGGGTACTACCATGGCCCCCACACAGCTTTCTCCATCCGGCATGAAATTTAAAAAGGTCCTGTTGGCAGGTGCGAAAATCATCGGTTTGACGACGGCCGGGGATGTCTACGTTTGGACCGGCTACCCAAACAAGACGTTTACAAAGATGACGACACCCAGGCCGGCCATCGATATATTTATGTCTTCCCTGGATTTCCAGGGCTGCATCATTCCCGATGTAACAGGTTCGCAAACGATGGGCTACCCTTATGTTTGGGGAACCACAACAAGCATGTACGGAGGTTCTACACCCTTTACCCAGCCGACAAGCATAAAAGCCCTATGGAATATGACGGTGCCGGTCAGGGAAATTTCTGTTGATCACAATACCATCCATTACATTGACAGCGCAGGCAAACTCTGGGGAACAGGTTTTAACTCTATGGGCGAGGTCGGGAACGGCCAGGAGTTTGCAAATAAATATTATTATCCTGGGTACCCGGGGTATGGTTGGACCTTTACAGACTATGAGAACCCGACAGGCCTGCCGGTCCTCATCTCTTCCAAAACAGACTGGAAGCATTTGTATTCAAATAACTGGTTTGGGTTCTACAAATATGCAAGTGATAACAATGACAGTATCTATAGCTGGGGCCGCAACAAAGCGATCGTCCTGGGTAACGGACTGCAAAACTATCAAGACGGGACATCGCCCGATGCCCTGGACATACTTACACCGACGATGGTACACCCGCTACAGGCAACATTCCAGCTTTACGATTTTAATAAGCCTACCCTTTCGGCCGCACCAAACCAGGCTATCTCCACCCCTGCCACAACGCTGACAGCTACCGGCAATCCGGCATTGCTGATCGCAAGAACTCATCCGCCGGCAAATGGCATCGACACGGCGGGCTATTCCTGGGTCTCCTATGCATGGTCGCAGCTTTCGGGACCTTCAACGGCTTCCATATCTTCACCCGCCGCAAAGTCCACGACGGTCAGCGGACTTGTCAATGGGACCTATGTGTTTCGGGTCCTGGCCACGGATAACAATACAGGTCAGGATACCGCACAGGTACAGGTGGTGGTCGCACTGGCTACCCTCTCTGCTTCACCCTCGTCGATTGCTAACCTCAACGGGACGGCGGGCACCGCCGGGACGCCCCAGACCGTCACCGTCACCTTCTCAGGGACGACGATCAACGCAAGCGCCCCCACTAATACGGAGATCAGTAAGGATTCGGGCGCCACCTATGCGAGCACGCAGACCCTCGGGTCCGTTTCTCCGGCGGATCTGAAGATAAGAACAACCGCAGCCGCCCCGGCCGGTTCGATCTCCGGGAATCTTGTACTTTCCGGTACGGGTGTATCGACGATCAACGTCCCGGTAACGGGTACGGTCGCACCATTGGTAACAACGCCGGATTCTGCAAGGTTTCAGTTCCTGATCACTTCATCCCTTTTAGTTCCCGGATGGCAAGGCGTATTGGGCGATCCCAGTTTTGCCGTACTCTCCGGGACCATCTCCGGAACGACGATTACCTACACGACCGTCTCGACCAGCTCCGGTAATTGGGGCCAGTTCGGCGGCGCCTGTATTGGCGCGAATAATGGCGTGACCAACGCGACGATCCCCGATATGAGCAATCGGGGAGTTATGAAGGAAGCGGTTCTTTCCTCCAATCTCTACCAGACCACCAATCCCCAGTTTATTTCGGGCGGCTGGAAGACGGATGGCACCACCTATGACATCGAACTTTCCGGCACAACACAATATTCCGTATCGGCCGTAGGAAGTTATAACGTACGGGGAAGTGCCCTGAATTCTCCTTTGGCAATATCAGGCAGCGGTAACACCAGCTCAAAAGCGACTTGGACAAATCTGTCTCCTGACGCCAGCGGCAATTTTACATTCTATTTCGGAAAAAATAACAGTGGTGAACAGGTCGGCATGCTATCCTATATAAAGATCCAAAAGCACGCAGGAACAGGAGGCTCCGCAACGAATGGCAGGAATTTGGACGGAAATGCGGCATCGTTTGGGAATGAGGAAAAGAACCCGGTGTCGCTGGTGTATCCGAATCCCACTACCGGGCTGTTAAAGGTATACTTTACCGCCCCACTGGAAAAGGCCGGCATCGTATTGCTGGACGCCGGCGGACATGTGCTGCAGCAACGAATTCAGAATGGAAGCCAACTTGAAATGGACATCTCCTCCTTCCCGGCAAGTGTATATACTTTGCGCGTGCAGCAGGGAACGAAGGTGCTCACGTACAAGGTAGTGAAGCAGTAGACGGTACAAAATTCGACGATTTTCAGGGTCGGGGCTACGCGATATTTCCTTATATTGTGTAAAACCGACCTTGACCTATGCTGCGAACCTTATTGGTCGACGATGAGCCGGACTGCCTCGACGTGCTCAGATACGTCCTCAAAACCCATTGCCCCGGGACCGAGATCGTCGGGGAGGCGGACAATGTAGAATCGGCCCTGCGCTGTATCGTGCGGTGCAACCCCGACCTTCTGTTACTCGATATTTCCTTAAAAAATGAAAGTGGTTTCGATCTGCTGAAACATCTGGACGCCGCGGCCCCGCAGCTGATCTTTGTGACGGCCTGGGACAACCACGCCCTCCGCGCCTTCAAGTACAGCGCCGTCGACTACCTGCTAAAGCCTGTGGACGGCGAGGAGCTGCGGGCTGCCGTGGAACGAGCGGCGAAACGTACCGGGGAAAAGGCCGTCGCGGGAAAGCTCGACGCCCTGATGTCCAACCTCGGCGCCCTTCAGCTCGCGCAACAGAAGATGGCCGTGCCGACCATGAACGGCCTCAGCTTCATCTACCTGAGCAATGTCCGCCGTCTCGAAGCGAGGGGAAGCTGTACGACGATCTTTCTCGACTCCGGCGAGTCCATCGTCACGACTCGCTCCATCAAAGAGTATGAAGATCTGCTGCCGGCCACCATCTTCTATCGCGTCCATAATTCCCATATCATCAACGTCAACAAGGTGCGGAAATACCAAAAGGGCAGAGGCGGCTACCTGCTGATGGAGGATGGGACCCCCATCGAAGTAGCGCAACGTCGCCGCGAAGATTTTTTGCAGATCTTGTTGAAGTGATTTCCGCTTATGACCAGGACCTTATTGTTGGCCGTTTTGTGCGCGATCGTTTTTACCTGCCGCTGCTCCGGCCAGGAATACAGCTATACCCACTACAGTATATCGGAGGGGCTGGCCGATGCCACGGTGTATTGCATCACCCAGGACAAGGACGGTTTTATCTGGACCGGTACAGAAACGGGGGTAAGCCGCTTCGACGGCACGCATTTCCAAAATTTTACCACAAAGGACGGGCTCCCCGACCTGGAGATCCTGATCATCTTCGGCGACTCGAAAGGTCGGGTGTGGATGGCGCCCTTCCGGAAGGCCGTATGTTATTATTACAGGGGAAAGATATATAACGAACACAACGATCCGCTCCTGGCTCGTATCCACATGCAGGGACTTGTCTGCGGCTTCGCCGAGGACGCGGCGGGTAATGTCCTGGTACAGGAAAGGGAAGCCCTGCACCAGGTGAACGCAGATGGCACCGTGATCGACATCGACTCGCTCGACCGCCGGCACATCAGGAATTGCCTGGCCGTCAGTACCAGCGCATCCGGCAACTTCCTGGCGGTAACCAACGGCAAGATCCTTGAATTCTCCGGCAAACGCCTGATCCGGTGGATGCCGGGCCCGTCAATGGGATACTTTGCACCGTATGTACCTTATGTCGCGATGAATGCCGCAGGTGTAGTATCGAAGGTTTGGCCGGATGGCTTTGATATCCGGCTATTTCGCCAAACGACCGGCGCCACCTGCTCGTTTCCACAAAAGCATTTCGGAATAGTCAATCCGGCCATTTTCGATGACAGTCTTGTCTATACGAATGAATTGTCGGGAAGCTTCGAATACAACCTCCACACCGGCGAAACAAAACATTATCTACCCGGCAAAGCCGTATCCCGGGTATTCCGGGACGCCTCCGGCGATCTTTGGTTCACTACCCTGGGAGAAGGCATCTTTAAGCTGAATTCAAACGCCGTCGCCATCATCGCTCCGGGCGTGCCGTTCGGCGAAATGCCGGGCGTCACCGCGGTCAGGCGCATCGGGAACGAACTGTGGGTAGGAAACGATCGCAATCATGTTTTCCGGTACTCTTTACCGAATTGGAAGCTGATCGGCCATGAGGCCATTCCGCAACTGATGCAGCGCCGTATCCTCTACATCGATACGGCCGCGAATGGCGCCGTCCTGCTGGGAGGCGACAACGGATTATTTGTCCATACCCCCGACGGCCGCCTTAGACAACTGCTTCCCGGATGCCTGAAGGCGGCGTGGCGGGTCAGCGATCGAAAGCTGCTTGTCGTGTCGCATTTGGCCAGTTCCATCGTCGACCTTTCGACTCTTCGCGTTATGGACACCCTATTCCGGGAAAGAGCTACCGTGGCCTATGGTCAAAAAGATACGCTTTATATCGGGGGGCTGAACGGGCTATTCCGCTGGGTGAAAGACGGCCCGGGCGTCTTCCTCGGAGAGAAGACCCCGTTCCTCCGGAAAAGAATGTCCGCCATCGCAGAGTCTCCCGACGGCATTCTCTGGATCGCCTCGGCCGACGATGAAGGCGTCATCGGGTTCAAAGAGGGCCGGCAAGTGGGCGCCCTCACCCAAGGTCAGGGGCTGACCAGCAATGTCTGCCGAAGCCTCCTGGTACATGGAAACGCCCTTTGGGTGGGAACGGACAAGGGGTTGAACAAGGTCGAGCTCGGCAAGCCGGGATACCCCGTGACCCAATACACGTCCAGGGACGGGCTTGCCTCCGATCTGATAAATACCGTCTTTATCGATGGTTCGCGGGTATATGTCGGTACGCCGGCGGGGCTCTGCTACTTCGATGAGAACCAGGCCGCCAAACCGGATAGCTGCCGCCTGTTCCTGCTTTCGCTGATGAATTCCGATCGGGACAGGATCGCCGATACCGCGCGGCTCGAATTGCCCTATTCGGACAAACGGGTGCGGTTTGAATTTGCCGGTGTCTCTTACCGAAGCGCAGGGGATATTATCTATCGGTATCGCATGCTGGGAATCGACGACAAATGGCGGCAGACGCGGGACACTCATCTGGAATATCCCGATCTCCCCTCAGGTAACTACGAATGGCAACTATATGCCGTGAATAAATTCGGACGGAAAAGCCGCGTACTGAGGCTGCCCATCACCGTTGCCACGCAGTTTTGGAAAAGGACATGGTTCATCTCCGGGGCCTGGCTTTTTTCGGTCTTCGTTATATGGCTGCTCCTGTCACGGCGGGTACGGCTCCTCCGGCGCCGCCAGCGCGAGAAAGACGAGTTGACAAGGCGGATGGGAGATCTGGAGATCACGGCGCTGAAGTCGCAGATGAATCCGCATTTTATTTTTAATTGCCTGAACTCCATCCAGAAATTCATCTTCAACGGCGAGATAGCGGCCAGTAATAAATACATTGCGGGGTTGGCCAAACTGATCCGGATGACGCTGATCAATTCCTCCAGAAGATTTGTCTCCGTCGGCGAAGAGATCGATTATCTGTCATCCTACCTTTCCCTGGAGAAAATGCGGTTCAAGGAAATGATCGATTATTCCATCGAAGTAGATCCTGCTATCGACCGCAGCGCCGTTCTCATTCCGCCGATGCTGATCCAGCCTCATGTCGAGAACGCACTTATCCATGGTCTTGGAGATGCGACCCGCGGGGTTGGGTTTCTACGGGTGGCTATCGAAAAAGGGGCCGGTGAGCTGATCGTGGTGGTGGAAGATAATGGAATCGGCAGGTGCGAAGCATCGCAAAGAAGGGTCGTCCGCACCCAGGGGGACTCTTCGAAAGGGATGTCGCTGACCGGGGATCGTATTGCCATCTTAAATAAATTGTATGAAGGCGCCGCCAGCCAAACGATAGTCGATCTGCTCGATGACCAGGGTTGTCCCGCGGGAACCCGCGTCGTCCTTCGGCTGCCTTTGTTTGGCGAGGAGGCTCCATATTCCTGATCCGCAGCTGCGACTTAATTGCCAATCTCCCGCAGCGTATTGTCCAATGCCTGGTCCGAATCGAAATATTTTGCCTTTAGCTCCGCCAGCCTGCCGGGATTGCCAAGGGCCTTGCCAAGCGTCGCTTCCAGGAACCCATAGTCCGTAAAGTCGGCAGGCGTCTTTAGCAACTGTTGCATCCACTCCCAGGTAGCCTTCTCGCCGATCTCCTTCTGAATGGCCATATGGAGCAAAGGAGCAAAATAATACACGTACAATTCCCGGTTTTGAAAATCCTTTTCCGTTTGGATACGCGTAAAGGGAAGAGGTTTGAATTCCTTCATCGCCTTGATCTTCTGGGCGATCCTCTTTTTATAGGTGCTGTCCGGCAGCAGGGCCCGCGACACATTCAGCGATAAGAACTCCGTCAGGCCCTCGCCGAGTACAGGCGAAAAAGGGGTGTTAAAATAGCGCGATGTCCCGAAATAAAAATGGCCCAGTTCGTGGGACATGCTCTGCATCACGCCACTTTCCTGTGGATCGGCGTAGCTGTTTAAGGCATACTTGCCAAAACCGACGTTGACAATGCTGGGAAAGGCTACGAATGCCCATGCATGATCCGGGGCGGTAGGCGTTGCCTGTACATAGGTGATGGTGTCGGTAAAGGGTATTCCCAGATGGGATTCATAAAAATGTTTGACATCGTTCGTGGTCTTCGTGAAACTCCGAAGGCGAGCCTCGTTCAGACCCGCATTGAGGAAGAAAGTGCCTTGCGAATTCACCACCGGGAAGTCGCCTGCATAGACAAACAGCTCCCGGGGAGCATCGCTATGGAGGTGGGCACGCGATGCGGAAACCGGCGCCGTCCCGTTAACGTAGATCACCCGGCAATCCGGACAGTCCACATCCAGATCATATCGGACCCGCTCATACCGCTTTTTTTTCTTGATATCGTAAAGGACCGGATACCAACAGCTCTGCAGACCGTCCGCCCGTATGGAATAGCCATTAAAGGCGATGTTTCCCCGCCAATCCTGAACAGACACTTCGCCTGACATAGCCGTATCCGTTACTACCGGGAACTTGCCGGTATACCGGAAGCGGATCGCCTTGGGCAGGAACTTGCCGCCCTTCTTCGGATCCGCGCCAAAATAATACCCGTTGGTTTCATCCGTGCTGGTGGAATCGGTGGAGGATCGATCGTAATAGATCTTGAAATCCGGCTGTACACTCCTGAAATAGAGGATGTTCATCCCGGAATTGATCCGGATCAGGTAGTCGCTGATAAATGGATACCCGCTTAAAGTGAGGTCGCAATCCATCGTCCCCTTTGCGATCGACAGATGGACCGTTCCCGTCAGATAAGGAATGGAATCCTGGGCAGCCGCAGACAAACAGAAGGAGGTGAGGGATAAGGCCATGAGGCCGGCAATAAGCTTTCCAATCATTCGCTTCGGAGGGATTTTATGGGGTTAGCGAGGGCCGCGCGGATGGTCTGAATACTGACCGTCAACAGCGCAATGGCGAGGGCTACGGCGCCGGCCACAAGGAAGATCCACCAGCTGATCTCCGTACGATAAGCAAACGTCTCCAGCCATTTGTACATGGCCCACCACGCAATCGGGAAAGCGATAAGCGCCGCGATCCCGACAAGCATCGTGAAGTCCTTGCTTAACAGGCCGACGATACCACTGACGCTGGCGCCGAGGACCTTGCGGACCCCGATCTCCTTGGTGCGTTGTTCGGCGGCATAGGTAACGAGGCCAAAGAGGCCGAGACATGCAATGAGGATGGCGAAGACTGCAAAGGTGATGAAGATCTGGCCGGTCTGCTGTTCGGCGTGATATATTTTATCAAAGTCGTTGTCCATGAAAGTGTAGCTGAAGGGCAGTCCTTGCTTAGCGGCATGGAACTTACTTTCCACCTGCCGGATGAGATGGAAGGCATCATTCGTGTGGAAGCGGACGGCCATCCTGCCCCAGTTAAACGTGTTGACCTGCATGGCAAGGGGGCCGATTTTGTCATGCATGGAATTGTAATTGAAATCCTTTACGACGCCGACGACATGAAAGGCGCGGGCGGGGAACCCATGCTGCTTATTCCAGACGATCACATGGAGCGGATCCTTCACACCGAGCATCGCTATGGCGGCTTCATTGAGAATGATACCGGTAGAGTCGGTAGGAAAATGCGCGAGGTCGAAGTTGCGGCCTTTGACGATCTGCATGCCGAGGGTGGGGACATAATGGTCGTCGACATTGAGTGTGGTCATAAAGAACGCATTCCTGGCCTCGAGCGAGGCATTCCGGAACCAGCCTTGCTGACTATACTGATCGCCGCCGATGGTGGGAAGGTCACCGGTGACGGTTGCGGCGGTAACCCCGGCAAGGGTGAGCAGGTCCTTGCGCAGATTAGTCGTGCCACCCTGGCCGAGCGACCAGGTATCATGGATGACGAGTACCTGGTCCCGGTTAAAGCCGACTTCCTTATTTCGGATATAGTGCAACTGGCGATAAATGACGAGGGTGCTGACGATGAGCCCGATGGAAATAAAAAATTGAAAGACCACCAAGCTGTTACGGAGCCAGCTGCTCTTGAAGCCTGCGGCTATCTTCCCTTTCAATACCTGGATCGGCTGAAAGGAGGAAAGATAGAAGGCGGGGTAGCTGCCGGCGAGACAACCCACCAGCAGCACCAGCAGGAGAAGGAGGGGCAGGAACCGGCCGCTGAAGAGCAAGTCGGGATGGAGCGATTTGCCGGCAAGCTGATTGAGCATCGGCAGCAGGAGGACCGCTATGCCAAGGGCGAGGACCAGGGAGAAGAGGCTGAGCAGGATGGACTCGGTGAGAAACTGGAGGATGAGGTGTCCTTTTGTCGAGCCGGCGACCTTTCGGATGCCCACTTCCTTGGCACGTTGTGCCGAGCGGGCGGTGGACAGGTTCATGAAATTGACGCAGGCGATCAGGAGGATGAGCACGGCGATGACGGAGAAGATGTAAACATACTGGATATTGCTGTTGGCTTCGAGTTCGTAAGACTTATTGGAGTGGAGATGGATGTCGGTGAGGGGGGTGATGCGATACCGTAAATGATTACCTGCTTTCTCCAGGTCGGACATCGAGATATGGACCAGTTCCTGCAGCGCCCGGCCGATATGGAGGTTCACAACCGCGTCTACATCCTTCTGGACCTCGGCTCGCGTGGTGCCGGGTTGGGCAAGGATATAGGTATAATGATTGTTAGCCATCCAGGCATTGTCGTCGGGATCATTAAAAGTCCAGGATTCGCGGATGGGGCGAATAAAGCTGAAATGAAAATGGGACTGCGCGGGCATGTCCCGGATGACCCCGGTGATCTTGAGGGGGGTATTGTCAGAACCAACCTCCAGCGTGCGGCCGATGACGTCGGTGCTGTTGAAATACCGGCGGGCGGCGCTTTCATCGATCACAATGGAATGAGGGTTGTTGAGGGCGGTATTGGGGTCG
>Ga0105239_10000134_pt1 | contig 104163 bp, 96 predicted proteins | sample KBSC44metaG_FD_92761 | JGI IMG/M metagenome (GOLD analysis project Ga0105239, IMG submission 92761) | Corn rhizosphere microbial communities from Kellogg Biological Station, Michigan, USA - KBS C4-4 metaG | ecosystem: Host-associated > Plants > Roots > Rhizosphere > Soil | place: Michigan, USA... | reverse complement strand
TTTCCCTCTTCTGATACATAGCAAGAAAGAACTTCAGATGCTAACTAGAACCCGTCTGCATCGGATTTACGTTAACAACAGCGTCGAGGAATCGCGAGAAAAAAAGAGGTTCCCCATTCGAAACAAGCGAGATGTCGTAGGGACTTGGTTTTTTCAAATCTCTTTTTTTTGGCTTGCTTTCATCTTCGAAGAATCGATCGATGGCTTGGGACTGTCTAAGCCTGTTGCCTGCTGATCCTTGAACTGGAAACCATTTTAATACTTGTACCCAACTAGGTAGTCGGTAAGGCGGTAATTGCCTACTACAGATAGGTAGGTACGAGTAGCACTCCCCTTGCGGACGTCAGAGCAGGGCAGGCGCGAGCAAGTAGAACTCGGAGAGATAGTTCCCAAACACAGCCGGAATCCGAGTTTCATCTTCCCTTTCCCCCCTGCCCCCAAAGAAATGGAAATTCCAATAACCGTGCACCTTCGAAATCTCGGTAAAAAAATTAATTAATAATTTTTATTCTCTCCTCATGCTTTTCCCCAAACCTCGAACTTGATTCAGATATTTTAGACTTTTTCTAATTCCGATTTCCCTAGAGGTTACTATTATATTGTTCGGGCCCTTGAAACGGGAAGTTGGGAAAAAGGGGAACGAAGGGGCAGGGGGGGAACAATACCCAAAGGAAAAAGAAGAATTGTGATTGGAGAGGGTTTTGAGGATTGGATGGGTGGGTTGGACTCGGAAGTCGGGGAACCAACCCAACCAACCAACCCCCCTTGGTCCGTGTTACATACATGTGTTGAATCGTTGAATCTTCAAATCTTCAAATCTTCAAATCGTGGATCGTTGATACGGGGGTTTCCGATGTGTGTGTACGTATGTACGTACGGAGCCATGTGGTGGTTCTGTGGGTGGGGTGTGATGTACCGAGGATTGGTCTTTTAGATCGATTAGTGATCGATCACAGATCAGAGGATAATTAGTATGGAGGATGGAGGACGGGGGCGTAGGAGTTGGTCTCGACTCTCCTACATACATACCTAGGTTAGGTCAGGTGGGTTGGGTTATTGATATGTAGGTAAAGTAGCTGGGCACCCGGGCACACGGGCACAAGAGATCCGGATGCATTGCTCGCGAGACTGGATGATGTATCTAGACTTGTCTGTGAGACGATGTGAGTGGGCGTGGCAGAGCGAGGTGGTCGCAACCGAGGGAGGAAGAAAAAGTTGATCCAGCATTGAATTACATTTCTTTTTCATGACGTCCGCGTGCGGTCAACAATTTAGCCGTGTAGACGAGGCTGAGAAAACAAATGCTCGGAATATACCACAGGACGGGATGAGATTGGCTTCAGAGTGGACATGTTTTATTATTTGCCATGGCGTTCCTTTCTCCCCCCGTTCCCTCCTTTTACCTCTCGCTCTCATCGTTAAGCCTACGGACATTGTCTTCGCATTCGCAGACTACTTGGATCCATCGGTCCATCCATCTCCCAATCTCGCTCCCCACAATTGACAACGTCTCCTTGGTTTTCCTCGCAGCCCAGTTCAAGGAAGCCTGCCTGCCTGCATGCCTGCCAACAATATAGACATCCACACCATTCGGCAAATCAATATGTATGTGTCCGTTGCAAAAGAGCAGCAGCTCGCCCATGGGTCATTTCTTTTTCGGGTCCCCCGTCGCGTATCGATTCATCCACCCACCCACCTACCCTCCCGAGTGTCTTTTTCGCCCAAAAAAAAACAAAAACAAAACAAAACAGTCCTTCCCTTGCCCCCAATCCTTCTCCCATTCCACTCCCAAGAATAGTGGCCAGGCTTCAAAAGAAAGCTTCCTCATATATAGTAGTGTGGTCATGAATTCTTTTCCATGTCGTAAACTCGTTAAAGTGCATGAATTTTGTGTGCATAATTTGCTTTCATACCCTCCCCTGGAACCCCTTCCTGCGTGAAAAGAGTCGCGCGCTCATCAAACCATACGCTTGAAAAATCGCGGAATCAACAATTCCCAGTTTCATTTTCTATCGGGTTCGTTGTCATCGTTTTGCTGTCGGCCATTTTGTTTTTTCTTGGATCGGTAGTTGATCATTTCATACAATCGTGGATGAATGCAAGGGTCCGAAAGAATTTTCCTTGCTATCCTTTTTTCGGGGCGCCGACCTAGAATTTTTACTTCTGCCCCTTCCTTTTGGTCTTTTTAACGCCTTAACCAGTCAAACTTTTTTCTCGGATCCGCTCCTGTTGGTTCAACCTGGATGCTTCGATCGTATAATTCACTTCGTGGATCTGCTGAGTCCTGTAAGGCTTGTTAGTGAGAGGATTAAAGAAAGCAGGCCATCAGACATACCTCAGACTCGTCAACGATCTTGGTTTCGAGAATCAATCGAGTGATTTCTTCGGTACGAGCCGTCCGCTGGCCGAAGGAATACGGTTGCTCCAGACTTTTCTGTATGCCTACAATCACATCACCCATGATTTCAAACTTCTTCCAGTTGATGTTTGAACCAATGAAGGTTTGATTCGCGCTTGCTGCCATGGTAAGATCTTGTCTGACGAGTGGAAGGAATGGAATTCTTTCAGTGAACGAATTGTCCCAGGCCATGCGATATGCGGCGTGAGATCTTGAGATGCCCATCAGGATGGTGAGTCTCAAGAATTGCCGCTGAACCTCGTGGGGAACCAACTCCCTGGTGGCGTTGAGACGACCAATTTCGTGTCCGTTGATACCCGCCACGATGGCGCCAAGGGAGTTATAATTGTTGAGTTGCCTCACTTTCCAAGCCAGTGCCATGAATTTTTCGAGCGCCCTCGCACGATGTTTTGGTTTATCTCTCATAAGTATCATCCCTGATACGAACAAGGCTAGGTGATTGAAGTGTTTCACCATCATGCTGATGTTGTCAACACGACGCGAGTTTTTCTTTTGTTCTGTCGTCAAACAAACATGCCGGACAAAGTCTCTCGGCCTAATAGACGAGTACATTGTCCAGTCCACTCGAGTGATTTCTCGAGCAAGGTCATCAATCGGGGTTTCCATAAATTGGTGCCATTGGAACTTGCTGAGGCGAATATGAGGATTTGGTTTAAGTCTCTCGGCCTGCAACTTCGCAGTTTCCAGTTGCATAAGGTTAGTGTATGATTGACTGGAAGCGTTATAGTTTTTGATTATCATACTCGATGAATTGGAATGGACTCCAGAGCCCCTGTTTGAAGAATTGGCACCGTCCCCTTCGTCGTCGCTGTCATCATTTCTATGATTGGCTCTTCGGCTTGATTTAGAAACATTTTCGTTGCTTGAAGATCGCAAGGAGTTTGTCGACGCTGTGGGGGTCTTCTTGTGGTTGCTCGAAGAACCTTTCCCTTTCGACGCAGCTGGTGAATCATCAAACGCCCAATCGGAATCTTCGTCTGCGATTAGAGTATCCAGATTATTGCTGATTTCTCTTGCAGCTGGGGCAAAAACCTTGCTGTTTTCGATGCTCAGAATGAACGTTAAAGCCAGGTCTCGCGCCGGACCATTGGCAAAATCACCAGGATAGGTGGCTGTCCACTGCGCTAGCACCTGTAAATATCGTAGCATTTCTGCAACCTTTGTAAAATGCACCATTTTGGTCTTGTCTATCGTAACGAATTGATCCACGACTGCGGAAAGTAGCTTATACGGGGTGGTGAATGCCCTGTAGAGGCATAAGAATGAAGGGACGAATTTGGAGTCGCTCTTGCTTGCTGGTAATATCAGGAGTTTGTCGATCAGCTCTTTGAACGGAACTCCTGCTTCTGGCTTAGGCGCGTCTCCTACTTTGAGGCCAGTAAACGGGGTTGCTAGCTGCTCAGATTCTTTGCCAGGTGAATGCTCTGTTTCCTCATCCATATTCAGGAATGTCTGATATGCCCGACTATCTCCTGCGTCGCCAGATACTGGGCGAAGCATGGATTTGACATAGCACGAATCTGGCGTTTCTGGTACCAATGTACCAGCGGCCGAAGGGGAAGCAAGAGTACTTGTTTGTTCTTCTGAAGAGACTGGTGTATGGGGACCTGTGGGGCGGTGTTGTGCTTCGGATGCTTTGCTGGTATCTAATCGGAGTTTGGTCTTTGGCTTTGCTGGCGCGTCTTCTTCTGCCGAAGATGTCTCGGTTTCTTCATCCGCAGACTCAATAACCGCTGGCCGGGCTGAGAGATTCAATAGAAATTCTTTCGATTTTGAAACCTGGAGTCGATTTTTCGACCGACTTCGACTTCGACTTTTCTTCGGCGACGTCTCACGAGATGGTGTGCATTGATTGGCGCTCGAATGTGAGGATGCATTTGTGGATTTGGGGTGGGAGGATGCTGCAAGCACAGTAAGTGGGTTGCTTCATGAGAAAGCCAGAGTGTGTGCAAGGAATACAGAGATCGAGCACGGGATTATGAGAGGCACGCAAATGGGAAGCAATTCGTTGTGGCAAAGGGCGGCATATCAATTGAAGTCACCAGCTCCATTTGATGTAGGGTTGGGAGATAGGCAAAGGAGTCACAGTGGAGTTCATCCGACTCACCTCTAGGGGAAGAAACTACTCGATGGAGCATTGCTAGAAAATGTCGTTTGGTATTCTCAGGAGTTTTTGTCGAGACTTCGGCAATCACAACATTAGCGAGATTACGACGTACTTGCTCGTGAAACCGAGAAGTAATCTGATCGGAGTCTTGCTTGTCGCACTTGGATGCAAGGAGCATACAGCGAACCCCAGAATTCGTCATGGAAGCTTGAAGATGGAAGTTAGCGTGCAAACCTGTAAAGCCTTGACCTCTGAATTCCACTTACTCAATGCTGTAGGAACGTCGGCGACACTGTCCTTGTCTGAAGCATCATAAAGGCAGAACACTGCATCAAGTGCTGGAAAGGTTGACCCGTTCGCATGAGGCGGCCATATTATGCGTCGTTCACTGCTGAAGTCCACTTCGTCTATCTCGAGCTCAAGGAACTTGATGCTGTAATATTGATCTGTGAGCTTGACTCGAGCAGACAGTCCCGATCCTGATTCTGGAAGGAACGACTCCCGATCAAGGGAATTTCGAATAAAACTGGACTTGCCACATCCTCGAGCGCCAATTATCAAGACGTTGATGGTTGGAAGCGAATCGAAATCCTTGGCCTGGAAGTGATTGATTAGTATGAGATGAACCGAGCGTAGGTAGAGTGTTAGATGGACAGAGATAGCAAGTAATGGGACAGGCGAATTCACGTCTCGGCCGGGAGTAAAACACATACCTTTGCACTGTGCTTGCCTTGGTGGGAATGGGAAGAAGCATGCTGCCCAGGGGACTGTCGCGTGCTAGGAGATTTGCGGTCAGGTGAGGTGAGGGATGGATCGACGCGGGTGCCCGTCTTTGAGCTCCGCTGACCCTGGTCTAAAGGTTCCTTTGGTTTCGTGGTGGCGGATTGACGTCTAGGTTGTTGTGACCTCTGTCGATCGCCGTTGGGGACAGAATTGTGTCGCTCTCGAGCTTTGGGTGGGGGTGCTGCTGGCTTCGCATCAAGAGAACGAAATCTGGTCGAGCGGGCATCCATGGTGGCGGGTTTAACTTAGAACGAGTAGCGGAGTTCATGCGAAACTCATATCCGTACACTTATACTGGAGAAAGCTGACGAGGACAGAAAGGAAGATGCTCCCGAGACCAGCGATGCACTTGCAAGAGAAATGGGAGATGTCATGGGTGGCTTGTGACATAGAGCAGGAACGCCAACTGAATGGGTCCTGATTTCCTGAAATAAATCGAACGACTCGCAGTTGGAGGGGAGTACCAGGCCAGGTCAGGTCGAGTCGAGGCGAGTCAAGCGGGCGAGGAGGCTACCAGAGCTCCGTGCCAGATGGGAGCAGCGAGTTGTTGGTAGTACCGTACGATGTCAGTGAGATGCAGGCTCGATGGTTCGGCACAATGAATTCCAGAATCCCGAACCCTCTGCTGTGTGGTAGTTTTGTCAGAGCGGAGACGGGTGTGGCCAGAGGATGGAATGGAAATACTATGTCGATCAAAATCAGGAGGAAAGGATGAAGTTGCAAGGTCCAGGGTACGGAGACCAGAGAGGGGAACTGGGTTGGGAGGACGAATCGACCACAACAAAAAAGGTCGTAGGAGTAATAGTATTATTCTGGCCTTCTCAAGAAAGAAATCGAGAGCGACCAGAGTCGACCAGAGTCGACCAGAGCAGAAGAGCGATGATGGTGAATCTGGTTCGGCCTGGCGTTCGTTCGTGGACGCTTGATGTGGACGAGGTGCGCGGCTCCCTCGAGCAGTTCCAAGGTGGGATGGATTGTGTGCTTGGGCTCGTCTCTCAACCCTCGTCCTCGGGTCGGATAGTGGTGGGAGTTGACTAGAACAGAACCGCTGTTAGACCAAGAGTAGCACTGTGACGGTGGTCGGTCGCTACGGAGTATGGAATGTTCGTAGACCAGATTTGAAGTGTTAGACAGGACGTCTTTACAGCACTAGCTGCCTGGCCCATGTGAGAGAGGTTTGTGGGCAAGACTGGCAGCAGGAGTGAAGTGTGATGGTGGTTTGTGGTTGTGGTTGTGGCAGTGGTTGATGGACCAGGGATGAGGGTGGGTGCAGGGCCATGCAGAGTTACGGGGCCAAGGGTGATGGCCTCTGAGACTCTGGCAGAGAGAGGATCAAAGGCACCTGGTCTGTAGTTGCTAATGGGTCTGTAAGGTACCATTTCATCCTCGACCCTGGAAGCTGGCCAGCCTCAGCTCGACCTAGCCCCTCCTGGCAAGTCCTGGCCAGTGCGAATCAACCATTTCTTTGGCTTCGTGGGCTTGATGCAGGCTCAGAGCTTCCGGCGGGGGCTCCATGCACGTAGGCACCTAGCACGCCCCTAGCCCTCACCTAGCAGGTGCAGAGGACCCAATGCCCATGCAAGCCTTCCGGCGCGGCTAGAGGCACCAAGCCCGCCGTCAAGCCTAAAGCGCTCTAGGGGCAGCGGGTTACGAGGTACAGGCTCAAGACAATTGACCCCAGTCTCAGCAAGCCCCCGATTCTCCCCAATCCCCTTGTTCCAGGCTACGCCATCTGCCTGTCCAGCACCCACCCGCACCCGCCAGCGCCCAAAAGACTTCCCTCGGGCCCTCACCAGCCAACCAACCATCCCTCAGGGAATGCTTTAATTTGCATTCAACCTTGCAGTCACTCGACCTGGCCATTCTACATTGCATGCTGTTTAGAAGTCTGTTGGTTCGCGTTGGGGATCACGGTTGTTTCCTCATCTCGGTCCTCGATCGAATGTCGTCACCTTGATCGATAATCTCTCCAGCTAGTACCAGTGAGTTTAATGTCAGGACTCAGGAGTACCAACTACCAAGTGAATAATTCACCGACGGGCTTGTCGGAATGTGAAGTGCCGGAAGGAAAGACAAGGCGAAGGAAGAGAGGCTGCTGTGTGCCCTTGCCCGGCTTGGAGCTTTGGAGAATTGCAGGACTGACACACTAAAGTAGCGATGTGGTCGCTTTCACGGGGGACCTTCCACCTGCCAGCGGCCCCAGTCGGGCCATTATTGTTAGTTCCCTCGCCTCTCTGCGCTGGGATAGCAAGCATGTCTGACTCCCAGGTTGCTCGTAGGCACAGACTTATGTATGCACAGTACTCCGTACTCCATACCTAACGTAGCTATCCGGTGAGGTATGTAGTTACCTGCCTATCTAGACAATCAAAAACCCACCAAGAATCTAGCAGTAGCCACCTCACCCCAAGAACGAGTGAGTGTACAGATACCGAGTGTGTCCTTTTTCCCTGAGCTACAGACTGCGGTGGCTGCTCTGTTTACCTCTGTCACTCACCCTTGTCAGGGGTAAGGAGTAGGAAATCGGCAGCACGCATTTGCTCACATGGTGAATTTAAGCTGCTCGGACAAGCAAATGGAGTGCATGGGTGACAGTACGAGTACATACGAGTACATACGAGTACCCTAGGTACCTAGGTATGTAATGGGTACTTGTAACGTTGTACTAATTACCGTACGAGGGGTGTAGGATACGGGATGCCTAAAGGCTAAGATACCTGTGCGCTCGTGGAGGAATGAGGCCCTTTAACCCTTCGTAGGGAAGACGTCCTGTGTCCTTCTCTTTGTATCTGGAGGGTAATGCTCCGTATGGCTTCCTGTCCTCGTAATTTATAGGTACTGCGTATTGGGCATCTACCTAAAGCCCAGTACTCCCGACCGAGGGGCCGAGGGCTGTGTCGCTCGCCTAGGCCCCGTAGCTAAGTAATATGTACTCCGTACTACTATTCTTATTATTATTCGAGGTCAATGGTCGACTTAACCAGGAGACGGTTAACCCGGTAGGGGCGCTATCGTCCCTACTGTAAGTACTGCGTACTTGCAGAGTTCCAACCAGGTCCTCTCCCACGGGCCACGGCGTAACTACTTAGGCTTCCGTGTTTTGTTCGCAGTATCGGCCCGCAAAATAGCCAGCTTATTTCTGCTCTGAGCCTCTTTGCAATCTCCATCCTGACGCCTCAACTCCTTGTGTGAACTTCGTGCGTACGAGTTGGCTGCACTCCATTCTCTGCAACTCGTGTGATGGCGCTGGGGCATTGCATACTCGTATGATTCATCACCATTCTTGGAGACATGCGGCGCCAACAACCCCAGCTTGATCTTGTTGCAATTGAGGTCTCCGAGGACCAAAATATGATTCCAAGTTCGACCTGGTGGAACCGTTTTGCAACTCCCACTGCCTCATTATTCGCTCTCACACTTGGAGGCTAACACAAACCTGGCTGAACAACCACTTAGTGCCTCTCCGATTTATACTCCTATGTAGCACAGTGTACCAAGATTTCAAACCCGCCAATTACCGTGTTCAAGGACTGAAGCTCGGCATAAGATCTTGAGGGGACTTGAACGAGTTTGCTGTACAGAGTGCCTACAGAGGCTTCGTATCCAGGGCTTGACCGCGTTTCAAACGCGCCCAGCACAAATTCCAAAAATGAGCTTTCTTTCTCGCTTGCCCCCGCAACACCATTCAAAACTCAATCACTGTTTCTTCAAGCCACCCGTACCCTTTTATCGGACGCCAACATTGGGTCTTGAGCTTCTGGGCCGCTCGATACCTCCACCATGCCATATTTGGGTGCTTTTCTTGCAATCCTCTCCTTTTTCTTCGCATATGGCTTCCAACATCCGACCTGAACGGAGATTTTAGCGAACGCCATGCATGCAAGTTCGCCCGGAGTAGGACTCATGCTTACTTTTCTCTCATCGCTAGCCTGCTTTCTTTGCCATGAGCCTTGGAGGCTGCCACCAACGTGGGCGATGATTGTGCTAAGGTTTGTGGCAAGCGTCAACATGATTTCCGTATAACTGACAATTGCTGTCACCTTCGGCACTTCGACGCTATGCTCTCTGCTGCCCCTCTGACGGTTGTGCGATACTCTTCAGGTCAACCACTGACCACGTAGCATTTGTCCGCTATGTCGTCTACATATTCTGTTGATTCTAGCAATGCTCATAAGCTGGGTGACACTACTAGCATCAAGTATAGCGGTTCTTTTGTGCGAAGAGCCCAGGCTTGGATCGATGGGGATCATAGTGGATCGCAAAATGCCTCCGTGTTGAACTCTCCATCGCCAACTGAGAGTATAACAGACATTGACCTTGATTTGGATTCACTTTTCAAGCGCCTGGATAAATATACCACCGAGATGGAGGAGGTCGAAGCACGCCTCAAAAAGAATCGAAGCCCTTCGGATGGTTCTCACCATATCAACATAAAACGATTCTCTTTCGAGATCAATCAACTACTCAGCAATGATCAGGTGCTTCCACCCGCTCCTGCCGGATCAACCAAGCCTGAGTCTTCTCTAGCAGCGTGTATTATAGTCAACGGCGCCGAGGAGCTCAAGAAGGACGATGGGGCGGTGAGAAATGGGGAGAACTTGGACGGCGAGACAGAAGATTCAGACGAGCCTTTTCTGATAATTCAGAGTAATGCACATACGTATCACGACCAGATGACGGAGTCGACGACTGAGAATCAACTTTTGGTATCCGAAAGTATAGAGGGTTCCAAAAAGGCCAGCTTCGAAAGTGGATGTGATTTACATATCCCAATTCAGAACAACGCCCGGCAAGGGTCGATGGACCATTCGATGGAGCCATCCCAAGTCAAACCCACAAGCGCATCTGAGGTACAGCTTCCCATCAAGCGGCCAACTCCCTCTTCCCCAAATACGGAAAAGTCACCACGGCCCGAACTTGTACAGGAGGCGACAATGCATCCCAGTAAGGATCAGAAAAAATTTCTACGAGAGCCACATCACATGGGACAGGGGATTCGTTCTGAGGAGACTGACTATTCAGACATTGACGAGCCGTACCCTGCAATGCCAGCTGGATGGTCTTTTCCACCTCGAACATCGAGCAAAACATTCCCAGTTGAGGATGCCTCTGATAAGACAGAAGAGTCTCCTCCTCAGCCGCCCCGGCGACGAGTGATGGTGGACAACAGACCCTCGGTCAGACACGGTGGATTTTGGAGTGCTCCCCCTCTCCTATTCCCCGATCAAGAACCTATCCCGCCCGTTCCTTCCCTCTCACAATCTGGTTCCATAGCAACCATAACCTCGAGCCCTCCACTGACCCCTCTTTCACTTTGCTCACCACGAGAAGACCAAATTCGAAGAGAATTAGAAAGCTTTGCACTGCATGAAGGCCCCGAGACTTTGGTGGAGTTGAAATACCAAAAGCGAAGACCGCCCAGGCTCGATTTGGTTGATTTCGATGGCGAAGGCCTAGAAGTCGAGGAGGAAGGAGAAACCCAACCAGAACCTGAGAAGAAAGAGCTGAGCACCAGCGAACCCAATCGGACCCGTCCGCGGCGGTCAAAGAGCATTATAAGTATATTTCAACGAAAGTCTCCGATCGACAAGGTCATAGACCTTTACTTCGATGACGAACCTGAGGAGAAGCCTCCACGACCCCTTCCGAGATGGACCACGATATCGAGAAAAGGCTCTCCCACGACAGCAAACATGCCCAGAAGCCCACGCGTACCCCCAATGCCTGCCACTGGTCCGGGGTTAAAACAAACATCGGTCAGCTAACAACATCGGCAGCTCTAAATTGAGTCTTGTTCCTTGGTTGATAGTCGAGCCACCATATCGGCGAACTCTTTGACCCCGTTAGCTTCGGCTGATGGTGCTTTCAGCTCTTTATCTAGAAGATGCATCGCACGAGCTAGTCGCCGTTCAGGTGAAAGCTGGGGACGATTGAATAAATCATTCGAAGGCTGAGATTTGTCATGACGAGGACCGGTGCGATGACCGGGTTGTGCATTGGAAGCATCAAATATCCACCTGAGTCTTGGTCTCAGAGCAGGGAATTGTTCAAACAATTGTTGGAATTGTGGGTTTCCAACCAAATCAGCCATTATGGCCGGTTCAGATTCCTCCACACTAGAGTCGAAGATCACATGGGCAGGCTCCTTAGCTCGGTCTATTGTTCCTGCATTGAGGAGCTCGCACTGCGCCTTGTGAATTTTGAAACATGGTAATGAGCAACTTGGAGAGATGAGTCATGAAAGTAACGCAATGTATAACATATGGCAGAGTAATGTACCTGGGAGACTTGCAGGATGGGCAAGGATACTTTGAAAAATTGGTTTTACAGACTTGACACGGCCTTGAAGTCATCGGGTTTGTTCTTGCGAAGCGCCTACTGATGTAGACATGGATGGATGTATAACAAGTGTTATGGAACAGTGGTCTCTGATGTATAACAGTGTTACGGAAAAGTTCTCTCTGACAAGGTCAAAAGTGGACCTAGTTAATCAAATTAGAGATCTGTGACTGGAAAGCAAGAATTTCTCGAATGATAAGGAACGGAGTTTAGAATACATGACACGAGTCATGTCAACAATGAGTTGCTGAACTTGAAAATCTGGACACAAATGGATGACAAAGATCGAATTCATCCACGTGACCGAAGCTTGGCTCTGTCGTCATCGCTTGCAGCTTGCCTCGGAATGGGTGTCGGAGAAAGGATGGTTGTGGCCGCAAGCCCAGCAAAAGATATTTGTAACCAGATTCTGACCAGCACATCAAACACACTTTCTCAACAAAGACAGTTCCTCGGTGTCTTTCATTCTGTAATAATCCGAATCTACTCATTATGCGTGGCATCGCATCTCTTCATTCGTTCCGAGCCTTGGGAAGGAGTGGCCCTCACCTGGCATCGAACCATATTGGCCACGCGGTGCCCTCCCGCAGTCTCCATCAAGCGGCTCGGATACCAGCTATCAGCAGTTCAGAAGCACGACACAGGCCTGCGCTGAAGTCCAGCAATCAGTATCAATCGTCTATCGGGTCGCAATTACGAAGCATCTACATCCAGACGCAATCGACTCCAAATGCATCGGCTCTGAAATTCTTACCGAACCACAATGTCCTTCCTCAAGGGTTCCCTTCAACCTTTCTCGAATACACGTCGCCCCGAGCCACGCTGGCTGCACCGCATCCTTCGCCATTAGCCGCGAGACTGCTCGATGTGGATGGTGTCTCGTCTGTATTCTACGGCCCGGATTTCATCACGGTGACCAAGGCAGAAGACGTGAATTGGGCGCACATCAAGCCCGAGGTGTTCAGCTTGATCACGGAAGCCATTACGGCGGGAGAGCCGATCGTGAACACAGTGGAGAAAACTACGGCAGGAGATGGCGGCCAAGAAGGCGCGGGAGAGGACAGTCTCGCAGCGCATGACGACGATGATGAGGTCGTGGCGATGATTAAAGAGCTACTCGAGACGCGTATCAGACCCGCCATCCAGGAAGATGGAGGAGACATCGATTTTCGAGGCTTTGAGAACGGGATCGTGAGTTTGAAGTTGCGGGGTGCTTGCAGGACGTGTGATTCCAGCACCGTGACACTCAAGAATGGCATCGAGTCGATGTTGATGCACTATGTAAGCGGGGTTCCTTTCCTTCCCGTTCCTAAATTATATTGCTAACGTGGGTTCAGATTGAAGAAGTGAAGGGTGTCAATCAGGTCCTGGATGAAGAGGAAGAAATTGCCATGAAGGAATTCGCCAAGTTCGAGGAGAAACTTCGTCAGCAGAAAGGTCCTGACGCTACTCCTTCGACTGTCGGCAAAGGAAGTCTGGACTTTGCTGAATGAGAATCAACAGCGTCCCCTCTGTAGCCATGACGAATCCTCCGCGCCCCTTGGCTTTCCCGGCTCGAGTATACGATGGGGGTTTTCAAGAAACTCACTCGCCAATTCATCTCTGGATGCATATACTATTGATGGCCCTTGGCTGAGAATTTCAAGTGTCAGTTCTCAAAGGGTTGGGCGGGACGAGGAAGTGTTGTCTACGCAGAGCGGCTCTTCTGTGTACGGTTGGAGTAGCTGGGCTGGCGGCATTATCAGGCATGGCCTTGAAAACGGTTGCCAGCGGAGGCATGTGGAAGGCCTCTGACTGGGACAACAGAACCAGATTGAGGGGCCGCGGAACAATATCCTTGCCTCGGGGATGGCGAGAAGTGGTCTGGGGCTGATCATAATCGGACCATCTCTCCGGATAGGGGCGGTCTGACCAGGAATAGAGTGTAAACTAAGCGGTTGCCAATTCTGCCATCTGGGAACCTTGGAAGGTTACGGTTTGGAGCATGATCAGGTGGCCGTCCGTTACGGATATCGGCTGAAGAGTAGAGCCAATGACCGAACTCTAGGCTCCTCAGGGAGACTAGATGGCGAGGGCAATTATGTCGATGTGGTCAGACATCTACTCTGCAACCCAGTAGTCTAGCTGGAGGCGGCGATCAGCCCAGTGAGGAGGCATGGCGAGGTGAACAGCATGTCATCGTGCAGTACCAAAAATGCCTCTCATGTTCTTTACACGAATATTGACCGATCGAGAGGCCTAGGAGTGGAGTGCAATGGGAAGTCACACACTTCCAGGGTAAGATTCTACATCGAGTTCCATGACTTGGACACTGCTCGTTCCGGACAATCTAACAGACATTTCCACTGAGCTGGGGTCTGAGGGAAAGTCTATTTTTCTATTGTTCGTATACGGGGATGGTGTAGATTCGCATGAGCAGGGACAGCCATATCAGGCATTGGCTGGGCCTAACAAATCACATCAAAGGCTCTTAGGCGTTTGCAGCCCCAGGGCCAGCGCCGATCGTCGATTTGGCTTGATGCACCCGCACTCTAGACGACAAATCAGGCCATTTGGGATGGGCTGTGTCTGGCCTTTTCCTAGCCCGACCACTGTAGTTACTCGCCGTTGGCGGATTACGACACCGACATGGAACTCCAGTGCAGAATCCCTGACGGGTCAAGAGGTCTGCCGTCTATCTAAGGTTTTCGCCAGGCTTTGTGCTATGTTGGTGGTTTGTGGTTCTCGCTTTAGCCTCCGTGGGTAAGCTGCAAGCAGTCAGCAGCGGTGGTGCACTCACTGGTGATCGTGTCCTGGACTCCAGGCATTATTCAAGGCCACTATTTCCCCGCAATCTGCATCTGCCATTGCCGTTTTGGAAAGCACGTGCATTTTGGCGCACCTGACTTGACACCTTGACACTGACATGACAACTCGATTGCAGGGAGCTTGACTGTGAACTCAACTTGAACTTGAACTTGAATCTTGGGAATGAACCGCGCCTTGACGGTTGACGACTGGGTGAACAGCCATGTGCAACCAACCTGGAACCTCGGAAAAGGAAACCCCCCCCCCGGGAGTATTATACAGTGGTTACTCGTACAGCATCAATATCTCAAGTCCTCGCTCTACTCCCACCAAACCTGTTACCTACCAAAGCCAGCCCCGGCTCGCCACAGATCGTTGCTCGTTTCACCGTTCGCTACACACTGCCACTAGGTCGATATATCCCGGACCCAGTTGGCCAATGTGGCTAGAACTCCATCCCCCGTGTGAGTTGCCTGGTTCCCCTTGTTTGCCCTGCTAATAATATACGAATCTTCTTGCTGGTGCTTCTCCTTGATTTGCATTTGCCCCTCCCGATCCATTACTAGGAGGACTTTCTTAGTTGCTTGTGCCTCTCTGGCCAGCCTCCTTGACTCGTCAGCCTAGCAACAACGACCAGACCACTCTTTACAATATGCCTGTTCCCTGCTCCCAAGCTGCCAACCGACATGCAAACGCACGACACGACCTCGTACCTCATATTGCTTATAGTGAAGACCCCCTCCTCTCTCCCCTCCCAACAGCCCCGGTGGTCGGGGGTTAACCAATGTCGACTCCCTAGGTACCTGCTCCACACGCTCCACTCCCAGGAACACCATCCATTCAGAGAAGATTCATCCCTCCCAAGAAAAAGTCAGTTTGCCTTTGCCTCACAGGCTTCGGGCGGCCTTCAGCCCAGATGGGCCGCACCAATCCACGTCGGTGTAAGCGTGTCCAAGCAGGAAGGGGCCCCAAGACGCAAAGCCCAGAGTACCCAGGAGTTAGTGGCCACTACGAGCACGACATGCCGCTGGCGTGACCCCTCTTTCTGCGACTTTGATCATCGTCTACCCTTGGGCTCTTGTACGGAGTAGCTTAGACTCGAATATCCGAAACCCAAACTTCATTCTTTCTTTCTCCTCTTGCTGCGCTGCAATCCGTACCCGTAACCTGCACAGTCCATGCGCCGTGCCCTGTGTTCTGTGTTCTGTGTTCCGGGGTCGTAACTTTGTCGGGTGGTCCGTCGAGTATTGATTGCCATTCATTTGCCTCCTTCGCAAACTTGTCGCATAATTACAACTTGAAGCCTCAATGCTTCTGCCTCCTTCTTGTTAGTTTTATCCCATCGCAGGCCTCCCTCACCGTGTTGTTTGCTTGGGATTTCTCTGGGCTGCCGTTCCCTGCACAGACCTGGATTTCGCTGGACATTGTTCCAGGCTGCTCACACAAAGACCAATCACCCAGTGTCCAGCTGGAGGGTTTATCCTATCCCCAACCCCGCTTCTAAGTACCACCATCTCCCTCGTACCTACATCCCATCTTTAGCTGCCGCCGCTCGGGTCGCGTGAGGCCCTGCACAAAGCCTGTTTGCGATAATCTGGGGAAGACGGCACGCTTGCTCACGCCTGCCCACGCCTACTCACACCTACGCCTACGTCTACGCCTCCGCCTCCTCCGCCCCCCCTACCTGACGCCTTTCTGTGCTGGCCCACCTCCTCCTGCAACCCTCGAACTCTTCGCCAGGTTCTAACTCGTCGAACCAGGTTCCAACACTGCCGCGGACCTCTCCGCCAGTGCTCACTTTTCACCACTCCAACACCTTGCGCGCCACTCTTCTCAACTTCCATCCTCTATTATTCTTGCCCTTGACAGAATCATTTCGCTCAGTTTTTTTTTGTCTCTGCGGTCATAGAGGGAGGCGCACTAGTAGTCAATCTTTGGTCTTCACTCGCAAGCGCAAGCGCATTCACTTCCTGGGTCTGCTGAGAGACCGGCGACAGGCCACCAGAGCTCCCCTCACATCACCTACCACCCAACTCGACCACTTTTATCGTATTCTTCAACTCACACCAGCTTTCAAGTGCTCTTGTCAAGCGCATCACATCCAACACCAGCAATCTTGCACGGGTCCAAGCCGATCAAGCCCGATTGCATTATTGACATCAACTCGCCACCGCCTCGCTGTTAGACATGCTGACAGCACTTGAACAACACCTCGTCCCCTTCTGAATTAGGTAAGTTCCTTCACGGTGTCAAGCTTCTGCCTATACGCTTGACGCCTGAGCACATTCTCATCAGAAACACATGCCCCGTGGCTTTGAGGCCCTGATCATGCCTCCTTGTCCACCAGCCTGACCTAACGATTGAATGCTCAACCCCTCCTCCCGCGCTTGGCGGCTGAGCCTCATCATCCAGTAGACAGCGCTGACTTCAATTGAGTAGCAGAGTCTGACTGGTTTGGACTTGACTATCGTTACTCGCTACCGCCATGAGTAATACACCCACCAAGTCGGCTTTGCAGAGCCGAGCACCCATGCCAGCGTTCGGAGCTTTCGGCGCGCATCAAGCGTCGGCCTCGCTGTTACTTGAGAAATCGAATCCTGGTCTACGCAGATCCACTCCCGACTCAGAAGCGCTCGCCTCATCCGATGATGAAGTCGACCATGCCAAAGCACCCCATGCAAGCAATGTTAAGCCAGGGAGAAGTGTTCGCCGAACCTCATGGCTCAACGATACCTCTGCGGCCAATGCCAATCGAAAGCCTTCTATCACCGGTCCTTACAGTCCGTCAGGGTCTCACCCTGGTACCCCCGGTACTGAGGCATCTCCTTGGACCAACGCAAATACCTCGAATCCCACAGGCTGGCCCGGCGCACCTACTTCTTACGCTGGATGGTCGAACATCTGGACTCAGGACGCCCGAAAGGATCCGCCCGCTCGATTACAGGAGGTTCTACCGACCAATGGTGATGCTGGCATCCCGTTTTCGATTCCTTTGCAGCCCACTCCCAAGACCTATCGTTCTCAATCATATTCGGTGGGCCAGCTCGATACCACATCGGCGCCTTCTGCTAATCCGGTTTCGACATCCTCAGAAGCCACGCGTGCAAGATTGGGGTCCGGCTATCCTCCTCCTACTCTACAGCGTAGGACATCGAGGACCAGTGGTTTGAGTGTCATCGATTCAGGTGGTCTTGGTAGGTTGAGAGAAGATGATCGCGAGGAAGAAATTCGGCATCCTCAAGATTCATTCACCACCGAACAAGCAAGAATGATTGAGATTTTGGAGAAGGAGAATGCCCAGCTTCGCCATGCCGCACAAACTCGCGACCGTACCCTGTCAGCGACAGCAGCTACCACTCAACTTCCAGGATCAGGATTTCGAAATTCCAGACTCCGAGCCGCCGTTCCGGAAGAGACGGAGACCGCTATTGACGATCGGGACGATCTTGCATCCATGGGTCCATTCGCTGATCGTGATATCAACGCCCGACGCATGAGTGAGCAGACTGGGATATACATTGACAGACAATCGATTTCGCCGATTGATGGACGCCCCTTCGAAGGAGCTAAGAAAGCCCAATGGCAAACGTCTCTTGGCTTTGGCCCCATCCCAGAGGCTCCCCAGAGCCGCCGACATTCGTTTGCAGACGTTCCCACGCGACATGGTTCATTCAGTTCCACTGGTGAGACTACCCTGTGGCCCCTATTGGAGGAAGAAGTAACTGATTTCTCAGGACGAGAGGATGAGATGACGGCATATGAAAGTGGTTCCCAGGCAGTTTCCCAAGGAGATGATCGTGAGTTGGCCCTTTATAATCTCTACCCCAGTGAAGCCCAGCTGAGAATCACGTACTTACGTAATCGCAAACGTGCAGCAACATATTTCAACACCACGGAATCCACTCGTCGTGCTGCCGATGCACGTGTCCATCAATCACACCGAGAATCCCAGCCTTATGGCCAACATTTATCAATCGCTCCTTTTCTCGAACCCGCCAGTCAACCTCTTTATATCGTCAATTTCAAATGTTGTCGTTCCGAGGTATTTTACATCCAGGAAGGCACTGGATTACATGTGAACGTTGGAGATCTTGTCATTGTCGAAGCAGATCGTGGTACTGATCTAGGCACGGTACAGCATACCAATGTTTCCTGGGAAGATGCTCGTCGTTACAAGGAATACTACGCCGAAGAACATTATAAATGGTTGATGATGTTCTCAATGCAAAGCCGCAATGGAGGGCCCAATGTGGTTAATCCCAATGGAATGCCAGGACGACAAGGCAGTGCAGTAGGCGGAATGGGTCCTCAGGGACATCATGGTCCTCATGATAGCTCCCATCCGGATCTCAAGTACAAGATGATCAAGAGACTTGCCCAGAACCACGAGATTCAAGCATTGAAAGACAAAGAAGGCAACGAAGCTAAAGCGAAGCGAGTGTGCCAACAAAAGGTGATAGATCATAGGCTCAACATGGAAATTCTTGACGCTGAATTTCAGATGTGAGTTGCCCCCGAGCACCTACCTACCCCATTCCAGGAGACTAACACCTAGACAGGGATAGCAAAAAGCTCACCTTCTACTACTTCGCCGATAATTACATCAATTTCAATCACCTCGTCACCGATCTCTTCAAGATATACAAGACGCGAATCTGGATGTCCGCAATCAACCCCGCCTCATTTCAAACCCCAACGGCCTCTCTCGGTCTAACCCCTGCATACAGTACACCACCTGGTGATGAGCGTCATCGTCGACGACAGCAACAGCAGCCAGCGAACCATAACCTCGGTCCGCAAGCCATCACAACTCCTTTTGGAGACACTTTTGATGCCGACCGGACATTCAATAGTCAAACTTCAGGACTAAGATCTCCTTATTTTGGCCAATTTCCAGATGTTGGGGCAGGCCCTCAACTGCAACCAGGCATGGGAGCATTTAATCCAAACATTCCTGGCCAGATGGATCCCTTCGGGTCATATTACGGCCCTCCCTATCCGACTCTTAATCCCAATGCCCCTAATTTTGCCAGTAACCGACATGACTTCAGACCAAGGGGACCTAATCAGCCAGGTGACGTCAACTGGATGGGACGATTCCAAGGCCTTTCGCTTGGTTCCTGAGCCCATCAATCACTACAACTAATCCCCCTCAACCAAATCGGCGCGAGTGCCAGCCTCAAAGACTTTCCTTTTATTTCATTGTGGACACATGCATAAGGCTGGACAGAGAGACAAAATTGTAGATCGTTAGCTTCTTCATTTTCCCCCCAAGAGACACCAAGATTCTTCATGTTACCACCGAGGGTTGAGCTTAGATTGAGAGCATTGGAATGAGACAAAGATGACAAATCCTTTTCAGATGATTCAAGAGGGTTTGATGATGGCTTATTATGTTAGGTATTGTTGCACTGACCGGCGGACCTTCCTTTTATAATGTTTCAACAAATTTTTCACCAAAAACGGGCAATCTTACACAAACCTCATCGAAGAAATTTACTTTTTTTCCGACGACGACTCACCGGACCGGACCGGACTGGACTCTTGGGTACTTTAGCCGACCTTTTTTCCTTCTCTCTCTTTTACCAAAAACAATATCGAAAAAGGGGTCTTTTAAGAGTACGTCTTGTTTTTTGCTGATGAGCATGATCATGCGATGCAGGAACAACGTCCCTCGGAATACTCAGGACTCAGGACTACTACTACGCGATGGGAGGGAGGGAGGAGGGTAATTGCGACGCGGCTGTGCTAAGGCAATGGCTAGAGGTCAGGGCGACGAGCGAAAGCGAGAGTGGAAAGAAAAGGATCAACTCCCAGGAAGAAGAAGAAATCAGCAACATTTGGCAGAGCTTTAACCCCCCTCCCCCCACTACTGCACGTCAATCGTTTCATCCTCGTACGCAGTTACAGTCTTCCTGTATCATACTATAACTACAAATGCAATGAGTTTGATATCAAATGGTGTGTGGTCTTTTCACTTGAGATACTGTATAGGAACGACCTTTGATCTCCATGTTCCCCGTGTGATGTACTACTCGACCATAGTCCAGGCACTACTAGTACGCCCTCCCGAGCTTTTCGGCAGGTTTGTGTAAGTGTGTGGTTTTGGGGGGGGGAAGGAGCGTTGTGGTTGTGTTGTGCCTGTGGGGGTACGGTAGCACCTTCCCCGGCGAAAGCGTTGAGGAGGTAGACAAAACTTGGAACTTCATCCATTGTGATTGACTCATATTCTTGTGCCCCGCGAGGAACACGTTCACTGGGTCCGTTTCGTCGACTTACATAGTACTGAACTTAAGGTCAGTTATACTAATACTCACATATCATCCCCGAATTGAGGTCTCACGTGAGCATCATGCCAGCAAAGAGAGCGCTTGCGGGTAAGGTTTTCTCATGTCTCATATGCCTGCCATACCTTCGGAAGGGCGGGGCCCCCTCAGGCACCGACCGGCTAACCAGGTCTTCACACAGTACCTCTTCACAAACAGAGAAGGGTCGACGGTGACAGCCAAGATGAAGATCACGCGGACCCAGACGAGAATGACTTCCAGAGCACAGTCGGGGATCTACGTGATCTCGATGACGAAGAACTGACGTGAGAGTGCCAGCTTTGATTCTCCCAAGAGCTTTTGCATTTGCATTTGCAATTTTTGGGTTTTTGGTTTCAAAACTGAAATCAAGAGTACTAGGATCGACACCGAGAAGATGGGCAAGATCTGCGAGAAATTCAAGGAGCCGGATTCGTGGCCACAGACCTTTTCCAAGCGTGTCAAACAGCGTCAGGTGGACGTTGGGTCGAGGTTGGCGGGAATCAAAGATGAGATGTGTGTGCACACTCCACTTTGTTATTTCAAACGTGTTTCGCGCGCGAGTTTGGCTGACGTGAGTGCAAACCAGTGTTTCCGACAGAGAAAAGTTTGAACGGCTGTTTCTTCCACTGGCAAGTTCTGCATTGGCTGGCCTCAGCGACAGTTCCCAGGACGCATCGGCGGCCACGCATCCGCCACCTCCTGGAGGTATAAGATTCCTTGGTGCTGAAGGGCAACCGCACTGCACTGGATTGGTCGATCTGCTCAAGCAGTCAGATGCGGTGATCTACCTCCACGAACAGCTTGCCAAAAGAAAGTCACCCCCCTCACATGTCCAAGAGATCAGCACTTCGTTTGTCGGGGAGAAAGATATGGCAACAAAGACAATACAAGCAGGGAGATATATTGTGAGCAACGAGATAGAGAAGCTTCTCGCGGATGGATTCCACGACGTCAGGGGTGCGAGTGCTAGACTTGGCACGCTCTCAACCGAGGAGGTCCAGCGAGGAGGACTACTTCTGTTGAGAGGGAAGAATCAGGATGAGGCGGAGAAGCACACAAGAGGATGGAACAACATTGCGAGAGATACTGAGCGTGCCATGGAGAGGTTGTGCTTTTCTAGTAAGCCTGCGGCATAATTACTGATTGACAGGCCGGAACGGGTAATCTACTCGCAGGCCGACTCGATGGTTGGAAAATGCCAGTGCGCATTCCCACGGGCACAAAAGTGGGAAACAAGACCAAAAATCAAGATAGCTTATGTAAATATTCATTGCCCTTTGAAACAAGATTGCCTCGAACATGTGATCGTTGTTGTAACAACTTGCAGGTAGGTGTTGATTGACTCAAACTCTGAAGTACTTCTCTGTGGCGAGGCTTTCGGATCTGATTGGCTGTGTCGCCAAGCCCTCGACACCCATTGATGCCAAGCCTGCGCACAACTGTCTCTTTGCAAATTGTAAGATTTGGCCGCTACCACAATTCGATATTTCGATCCACCATCTTTCACAACCACCAACAACAGACTATCTGGGCCAATAGTCAAGGTATGTGACTGGTATCATCTGAAGTCTCGCCTCCAAATTATCTGACAATTGTTTACAGATGGGTGCTCTCAAATACGTTGAAGAACTTCAAAAGAAGAAGCAATCCGATGTCCTTCGATTCCTTCTCCGAGTCCGCTGCTGGGAGGTGAGCTTCCCCTCAACATGATCAGAAGAGAAAATGAAAACGAAAAGAAAGAAGAAAAAGAGAAAAAAAAATATAAGGAGGATTGTGCATTGCATAGCCTAGCCTAGCATAGCATTGCATGCCGCCTCTTCGTTGTCGTTCCTCCATCTGATCTTTGTGGCGCAACTTTGATTTGTTGTGTCTTGCTATACACTCGTTGAACATTTGCTGAGAGTGCATCAATATAGCTCCGACAATTGAATGTCATCCACCGCGCATCCCGCCCTTCTAGACCCGACAAGGCCCGCCGTCTAGGTTACAAGGCCAAGCAGGGCTATGTCATCTACCGTGTGCGTGTCCGACGAGGTGGCCGCAAGCGACCAGTGCCAAAGGGTGCCACCTATGGTATGCAAAACACATGCCCCCCCGACCCCCCTCTCCCCGAGTTTCGAAAATATCTAGGGAGAAGAATGTAGTGATGCTGAGATTGTGTGAAATGAACAGGCAAGCCCACCAACCAGGGTGTGAACCAACTCAAGTACCAACGCTCGCTCCGTTCCACCGCCGAAGAGCGTGTCGGTCGTCGCGCCGCCAACCTCCGCGTCCTCAACTCCTACTGGATCAACCAAGATTCGACCTACAAGTACTTCGAAGTCATCCTCGTCGACCCTCAACACAAGGCCATCCGTCGTGATCCTCGCATCAACTGGATCGTCAACCCCGTCCACAAGGTAAGTTTGTTTTTCCCCCACCACCATCAAAGGCGCACATTTTTGGTGCCCAAAAACCAAAAAGGCGCAAAAGGCGCAAAAAGGAACCAATGTCATGTCATGGCTAACACGATTTCTTTCTCCCCTTCTTTAGCACCGCGAATCCCGTGGCCTCACAGCGACCGGCAAGAAGTCTCGTGGCCTGGGCAAGGGACACGGCTACAACAAGACCACCGCCGGCCGAAGAAAGACCTGGAAGCGCCACAACACCCTGTCTCTCTGGAGATACAGATAGATGTGACGAGTTGGTGGAGTTGGTGGAACTGGTGGTGGACAGAACCTCACTCGTACTACTACGCGCGCACACATCGATCTTGGTCTCCCCCCTCCTCCTCTTCTTCTTTGTGTCGACTGCATTTATGGAATGAGACCCAAGATACTCGGGATTCTCGGGCAGGAGAGAGAGTGAGAGAGTGTGTGTGTGTGTGAGAGAGACCACTGTTACCCTCTGGCCTGATTGCACAGTCGCTTGAGCCGGTGAGAAAACTAAAAATGGTGCCATCACACCAAATTTCAGTGGGTGGTGATGGACCAAATCGCACCTGCAGTGAACGATCAATCAGATCAGATCAGATCAGATGATGTCAAAAACAATGCAATTTCAAAGCGATCAAATTGATTTCTCGCTTCAATTCTCAAAAAAAAAAGAATCCTCCTACCATTCCATACCGATCCTTCCCTTCCACCTTTTTGCTTTGCGTTGCTCTTTTATATTTTCAACCTGCCCAACGGCGGGCCACAGGCGTCGCCAGAATTCGATGCACCCACCTTTGGGGCATATCCCCCTTTGGTTGGTTGGTTTGGCCCCCTCCTCCAAGATATCCCGCCAAGATTTTTCGATGATGAGTTGAGTGGCTGGCTGTGTGGGCCCCGTGAATTTTCCGCTTTATTCCCCCGCATTTTTTTTCCCAAAAGTTTCGTAAAATTTATTCGGGGTGGCTCGATTGCATGTGACCCTCTCGAGAGCTGGAAGGTGAAACGACTGCGTTGCACACACATCCTCGATGCCTGGAACTTAACTTTGACTCAGATCATATATGTGCACAGCATAGCTAGCGGCGTCCTCCTCCTCATCAACATCAACAAGAACAAAACAACAGGATCGCCCCGCTTTCAACCCACAATCAATCCTCCATAGTATCCTCCATAGTATCCTCTCCACCCACCCCCCTCCTCCTCTTCTGTCCCAGCTCGGGCAGACACCAGCCATGCCGTCGACAACCACCATCGCAGCCGCAGCCGCCGCGACAGCTGCAGCGACCACCACCACCACGCTCTCCTCCTCATCCTCAAAAACCAAACAAGAAGCCGCTGACGATCTCGACATCTACGACGAGATCGAGATCGAAGACATGACGTTCGACAAAAAGCTGCAGCTCTACCACTACCCGTGCCCGTGCGGCGACCGCTTCGAAATCGTGCTCGTTGACTTGAGGGATGGCGAGGACATCGCCGTCTGTCCCAGTTGTAGTTTAATGATTCGGGTTATCTTTGACTTGGATGATTTGCCCAAGGGCGAATGATGTTGTTGTCGCATCGGCGTAGGCGTCGCCATAAAAGGAAAAAAAAGAGGGAACATTCACGTTTGAGAAAGCAGTGGGTTAATCTGGCCAATTAATTTTGGGAGTTGGCGTACGAAAGAAACCCACCTGCAAAACTTCCTGCTGGAAAAATCCTTTCGAGGCGCCGCCGTCGTCGTTCCTCCTCCATCATATTTTGCCAAAGCAGGGGAATCGAACTCCTCCAACGGCAATTGAGCTCTGCATTCGCAGGAGGATCTCTAAGCACGACTCGAACTCAGAGGCCCCCGCCCATCGAAGGCACACCTTGGCGGCAATATTCCAACGATACCGTGATATGGTTCCAAACGGGACTCCCCCGCCGGCAGGGCTTAAGACGGAAAAGAGTTCGCGTCGCCAGCGATGATGAGTTCCACCGTCCTCGGACGCGAGAAGATTCTATTGAAGCCCGCTTCGATAGATACGTGTACTTGCTTGGTATTAATTATGCTCGGAGCCGGAAACGGGCATGTCATGCCATACCACGCCACGCCACATCAAGCGATGGTGGAAATCAACAGATGCGGAGCCGCATCGCAAGCCAACCCCCCTTGAATACTGCTACAGTCAGAGGTGGCGAGATGCTATTCGGGGCACTAACAGCCCCAGATTGATGAGCTATCCGCATAGCAAGCTTGCGTTGCTGTTGCCTTTGCCCGTAGTACGGATGTCGGGGACAAGGCAAGCCTTGGACGTGGCTCCTATGTCCCCGAGGATTGTTTAAACCCTCGTGTGGGTGGTGGACTTGCTGCGTCTTGCACCCGGCTTGGAGCAGGCACAGGCCGAATTAATTACTCTAGTGGTTTATCCTCCAGTGCGTTGATCTGTGTATCGAGAAGAAAGGGATGTCCAAACAGGGAACTTCAACGGGGTCAGCGTCACTTAAGAAGTGAATATTACTGAACCCCTTAACCTTTTAGTTAGGCCAATAGGAAAACTTCTGTGCAGTCGATATCCGAGAGATATATCTCCCTTATCTGGCTTGGTACATAGCAGTCCGAATATGTATACAGACAAGAATAATGCAACCACCAAAACACCTCGCAATAGCATGTGTAGTAAGTACATGAATGTCTCCAACGAGTCTAAATTCTCGCAACCCGCTCTTAAGCTTTGCAAGACCACGATCCAACATTAGCCTTCGGGGTGCTGTATACATCAGGGCAAAAATCTCCGCTCTCCAATAGGCTTGTATTCCAGCCCCCAATCGGGAATATCGCAAGGCTCTGCTCCCATCTTGCAGATCTGGATTCTGTCGATGGTGATCTCGCGGGCCCAGATCTGGGGATGCGACTGATGTTCATCGCCTGGATTGGTAGACGAGGATCGAGGATGGAGCAATGTCGTCGGGCTTGAGGGAGATTGGCCTTTGACGACCGAGTCTGAAGCACCTGCAGAACGCGAAGGGTCCTTTGCGGCGTCATCATCGCCCTTTTGTCCGTTAAAGAACTTCAATATCCCCTGACCATCAACCTCGGCCCCTTTTCTGCCCCGGTCCTTCCTGCTGCCCTTGGCGTATATCAAATTCGCAATCGTGGCGTGCAGCACCAGTGGGCGTGTCTCGGTGATCAAACCCACGGCCATAAACCGATGGCGCACGAGCTCGGCAAACGTTTGCAGTCGCTCGCTTGGGTCGTGCGGTTGTGCGAAGAATGCCCTGGAAGAACGCGGCAAGGGGAAGGATCCGAGTCCCTGCAGCGTTAGGGTTATGGGTGTAGGTAGACCTGGATTGGGGATTGAAGCATCGTTTGATTTCGATGGAGAAGAAGAAGAAGAAGAAGAGAAAGAAGAGAGAGGCGGGGGAGAGATTGCGCGATCAAGGGATTTGAGCAGCGATGTTGAGGAGCCAGTTTCACCGTGGATCTTGTCTCCCACGGCTCGCTCCTGCAGTGCTTTGCTCTCAGCCTGTCTCAGAAAATCTACGTAGTCAATGTCCTGTAGCAGCTGCAATGCTCGCTCCATGTCCTTCTGTTCGGAGAGATCCATGACTCCCAGGGTGAGATGGATCGTCCCTGGAGGCCGATGTGCCTCGGCGGGAATTTTGCGAAGATAGTCAGGTTCAGGCGCATTTGACATCTGGCCGGCTGGTTCACTGGTCGCGTTATGCTGTTCATCTTGAGGATGCAGTTGTTGCTCAGGCAAGTTCCAGGGCCGCATCCGTTCAATGGAATATCGTCTTTGTAACTTTTTCGGCGGCGCGTCGTCCTTTGCGATGCTGGTTGTTATTTGCCGGAACTTCGCCATTGATTCCTTCAATTGAGGGACCGATGCTTCATTGGCGAGAGGCAGACAAACAAAATGCGTGGGCCTGGGTTGGGCGGCGCGTGTAGGTTTCGCGAATTTCCCTTTCTTTGGAGCCATGGGTCCCTGACTGCTGGCAGAAGCTGTTTGCGCTTGCCTTGAAGTTGAGGGTGTATTTTGGGCAGAAGTCGCCCGACCAAAACCACTATTTCGTACAATTGCTGAACTGCTCTGATGCGCACTCGCAATGGCAAGCCGTGTTGAGATCATGGATCTCATCTGATTGTTTATTTATCACGCCAGGTTAGGCGCCTCGAGAGCTGTGACTCGACCAAATGATTGGTCTGGCCCCGAACCTAGCAAGATCGAGCTTGGTACATCCAAGGTGACCCAAAGAATTGAGGTGATCATCAACGGCACCTTACTCCCAATCCTGCCTTTGGAAAGTAGGGATCAGGTTATTAGTGCAAATATGGTTGAAGCTCAATGTTTACTTCAACACCAATGTGGACGTCTTGGATTTCAAAATGCCCGACGAGGTTCGAGAAGTGTATGTATTACTCAGCCTTCGATGGCTCCCGGCGTTGCCAGGCTTTCGGGGGCCCTAGAGCCCTGAGCGCCCCCTCGGCCTAGGGGCTAGGCTTCGCTTATACTGAGCTACATGATGTAAGATGGCCAGCCCCCTAAGGCCGTCGAATAGGGCCCCGTCCCCCAAATCACGTGACCCTTCAGTAGGTATCGTTCCCCAAGTTTTCCTCTGGATTGATCTTGTAGTCTTTTTCTCTCCTTTAGCAGACGGATACTCCTTCGTTCGAAAGTTAAAGGTACTCCACATAGCGTATCACCATTACTGTCCTCTCAAAGATCATATTTCCAACCGCAAGGAGCCTTGTTTACTCCCAAACATGATATCGTGGGATGGCAGAAATGGTGATTTCCTTCTTCACCTGACTTTGGTGCAGTCCACCAGCAGGGAATTGAGTGTGATTCAACACTACAGAAGGTACTTTCCATATTTCTGAGAGCGACATATCTTATGTGAACAGAGATACTATGCGAATTGAGATATGGGCGATTGGGTGAATAGTATCCGACTAATTTCATATGCCGGACCGCCGGTATTCCACCCAGAGTGAATCGTGATATGTCAATCCCATGTGGACTCTTCGTCTACGTTTCTACAAGAGACTTGCTTGCTAGGTACTAGTCCACTTACGAGTATTCATTAGCGAACTTGAGGCAATCAGACATGCCAATTTGAGGCGCGTCACTTTCTCCGTCCGGGGCGGACGGAGGAGCTCAGAGCCAAAGCCACTCAAGATCTGTTGATCGAGGTGGAAGGGGCCAACGTACTCAAGGGGTAGCCTGACCGATCTTGGCGACCGAGGCGTTAATCTTGAGAACCCGCCTACCTATATGTACCCAAGGTAACCAACCACCTGGATGATCAGTGATGTTTTGAGGCTCCTCACTGTTGCATTCCCCAGTCTCAAATTTCGCGAAAGAGATATTCACATCGATAATAGAGGCAAGCTTGCGCCATTCCGGCTCAACAAGAACTCCCAACATGAAAGTAGTGCTCTCTGGTAGCACAGGGTACATAGGCGGCGAGGTTCTCAGAGAATGCCTCAACCACCCATCAATCACTTCTGTCGTTATTCTCGCTCGCCGAGACCCCGGCAATCTAGATGATAACGCCAAAGCGAAGGTCATGATTGTGAAAGACTTCACAGCCTATGATGAAGCGACTATTAGCGAGATTAGGACGGCCGATGCCACAATCTGGTGCCTGGGTACCATGACCGGGGACGAGCGAGTCGACATTGAGTTCCCTCTCGCCTTCATCAACATCATCAAGACACGGCCTGCCGGGTCCAAGCCCTTTCGTTTTGTGCAGTTGAGTGGTGCGTTGACCGAACCACCGCCGGCAGACGGTCAGCAACCTCGAGCTCTGTGGTTCTACGCCAATGGACGGCGTGTGAGAGGGTTGATGGAGGCAAAGGTCCTACAGACCGCTGATGATGTTTCCCCAGCTGAATACAGTGTTTACCTCGTCAAGCCAGCAGGTGTCGCTCCGAATACTATGGTTGGATCTCTCATGCGGTGCGCCATGGGCGACTCTCTGTCCATTCCAATGATCGATCTCAGCGTCACCATCGTGGACCTGGCTGTGAATGGAAATGAGCAGAAAGTGTTCAGTAATCGAGAGATTATGAACTATGCAAGGAGGCTACGGGAGAGGCCAACCTGATCAACCTGGGCTTTCCTTGTCATATCATGGGATTTGCATTCCCCATAGGTCGCAAATCCTGGGGATAGTTCTGTATTGATGTCAATTGGCGTTTGAGAATGAATTTGCGGTAACTCTGCGATATTGGTGAGATTGCGCTATATCTTTGATGGTTGGTGGAATTCGCGAGGTGCCATCTTCTCGTACTCGGTAGGAGAGCAGTACTTCCATAGTGCAACGGTCCTTTATGGTTTCCAGGGGAGGAGATCCACAGTGTATGAGTGATCATACTTAGTAGCCTGCTTTTCCTGTACAAGCTCCAAGGGCTACAGGCCCCTACGAGGCTGCATTTAAGTGCTGACATAGATCTGAGGCTCTCATACCAAGTGCCTATTTCAAAGTTTAACTATTAGTATTCTTGATTAGCTTATGTAACCAAAATGCTCTTGTCAACTCGTCAACGCCCTTCAACATTGTCCAGACGACTTGACCACACTCCAGCTATTGAATCGCCATTCGTATATAAATTTTAGGATTCGACGCTCACAACAGCAACAATACCCGTTCAGTTGCCAATTTATGAAAGCCTACCCGTCGAAGTAGCCAGCCTACGCCGACCAACAGGAATACATTAACTCACAACAATATCGTAGGTTGGGCTAATACGCTGCCTCAACCTTTTGCAATCTACATCAAACTGCTATTGTCTACATTCTTGACCTACGCCAGCCCAAAGGGAACCTGCAGTTGGAAGTTACACCAACCTCCACCATCCCAACCAAGAACCACCTCCATCCAACCATGACAACAATACCACCACCACCAACAACCATCGGCGAGAACTCACTCACAGCTCTGCTATCCACCCTAACGCTCGAGCTCCAGCCCCAAACCTACGTTTTCCTCACAGTCCCCCAGCACACACCCATCGACACTATCCCATCCCGCCTCCTGGAAACTGCAATCCTCACCTTCCGCGAAGCCGAGGGCCTGACGCAAATCGTGCCCCAGGACGTCGCCTTAGAGAACCCGCACCCTGAAGTCACGACCCAGTATCCATGCCGCATGATCACATGTGCCGTGCATTCCAGCCTTGAGGCGGTTGGGTTCCTCGCCGTCTTGACCAGAGCCCTTGCCGACAAGGGAATCAGTTGTAATCCTGTCAGTGCGTACTTTCACGATCATTTGTTTGTACCTGTTGGGAAGGAGGACGAGGCGATGAGTGTTCTGGAGGGCGTTGCTAGGGAGGCGAAGTTGGAGAGTGGTGGAGGGTAGGGGGGATGAGCCAACGTCTTGTTGGATCTGCAAGATTGGGCAATGGGCACTGCCGCACTGTCGCATTAAACACTTCACGACTATTATTGATTTTGTTTATCCATTTATGGAGTAGCATTGGAGCTGCTGAATCGAAATTTCGGGATATAACTAGTTAATAGCGATCAAGGACTCTAGTCGGTATTTAACATGGGATTGTCTTCGTTTCCCCAGTTTTAAACACCAGCCTGGGACATCAACATGGCTCAAATCTACACAGCAAGCTGAGCGCCGCCGGCGCCTCCCATAAAATACCTTGCCTCGAAGGATAACATCATGTAAAATGACCACCACCTTTCTTTTTTGGAATCTCAAACATTGAAACGGCCATTTGGAAACAAGGAAAAAAGTCAAATCAGATAGCATCTCAGTCACAAGTTGTCGAAAGGCAGACATCAAATGCATCATCATAGATCCTCATCCCTAAGCTTTCGCCTTCTTCGCCGTGATATGCCTTCTTCATGAGCTCGAGGATCTTCTCCCGGTAGTGGCTAGGCATCGATGATCCTGTAGCAAGCTCGGCACAAAAGTTTCTTCCATCGACGAGATATCGATCGTGATTTGCAAGACGTTCCACCATTGTGTGTATGTCCCGCGGATCTCGGAACCCATCGACAGTATGGACGAGCTGCAGCGTCATTGTATCGGGAGGGATGCTCTCGAGGGGAAGCTTCAAGGATTGGGTCCGATAGACCCTGGAATTTCCTCTCCTTTCCCGCTGTCGCATGAAGTAGGCACGTGGGTCATTCTCCGGAAGAGGAATTTTCAATGATCTTTCTTGAGGACTCGGAAGCGACACCTCGTCGTGGCTGGAAGCACACGACGTATCGCCCTGATTGGTACCGAGACTCCTAGTATGAGAGTGCGATAGGTCCTTGACGGCTGCTAGGTAACGGTTGTGGTGTGGATTAGGGTTAGTCTTCTTCGAGCAAGTCGTGTCGGGAGTGCCGAACCTTGCAGCGAAATCTCCCTCGTCAAGGACACCAACAGCCTTGTCTCCAGTCGGCGTGGGATATGCGCCTGGCTGGCGGACCGACAAAGGACTAACTTCAGCTCCACGCGACTTCAAAATGTCGTTGATCGATCTAGAGGGAAATTTCGACGCTGATCGCCGTTGCTGAGCAATGGCAGCTTTCTTCCTATACTCAAAGTCGAGGATATCGTCCAATTCACTGCCCGGAGTAGATTCTCCACTCATTGATGGTTCTCGGAACAAATGTCCAGGCCGCTTAAAGTTTGAAGGAAAGGTTGTGTTCAAGACCGTTCCAGGTTCTCCTAACCGATCCGTGGCAAGGCTGGTATCAGACGCAGTTGGAAATGAGACATGTCCAGATCGATCCTGAGGAGTTGAGGTTAGTGGCATCGCCATACCAACAGGGTTACGATCATTAGACGAGCGCTTCAGAGGTGATCGAAATGACTTCTGTCGAGGTCCCCAGTTCAGGCTGGATGTCGATTCCACAGAGGTGTGAAAAACGTTGTCATTGTTTGGCAGAGGCTGCTCCCTTCGATCATTAATGTCCTCAGCTCCTTGGGCCCGTGACGGCGTTATTTGAGGTTCCCTTCTTTGTGCACACGGTCGACGCTCTTCCGTCATTGGTGTCAGCCAAGCTTGAAGAAGCGTGCCTTGATCTGGAGATCTCCGGCCATTCGCACTGCCAAAGTGTCGGGCTCCATCACCTTGTTCGGCGTGCTGCCTCGTTGCTCCCTTTGTACGATGTCGGAGGGGCGGACCTGGGTTCTGGTAGGGAATTGCATCATCGGATGCGGCAATTGTTGATGGTGACTGCGCCCTTGGGTTGAGAGGGGTTCGATGGGCTCGCCTTCCGGTTTCCAGGTTCGGGGGATGTTCTTCATTTGATGGGGATTTCGATCTCTCGCCAAGACGTGTATCCGGGGATGTCCCAGTGATGCTCATTCTCTTTGGCAGCACCCTGGCAGTCATTGCTGCAATTGTAAATGGGTTTGAAGTAGCAATATTTGACAGCAACTCATCATCGTCTTGGCTTAGGTCGTTTAGTGCAGCCGGCAGGGACTCGTTCGATGCGACGTTGTTAAGCTCGTCAGTCAGAGAGTCCCTGCAATCCTGCATATTCGAAGATTGACATGCTGGCGAAACTTCGATGCTAGGTTGACTATCCCACTCATTGCTTTTCCGAACCGGGTACGCCCGTTCGAACAGTTTCTCCAGGGTAGATAGGAGTTCTGTTGGTCGGAAGAAGAGGACTCCATCTTTCGCCGGTTCTACGTTGACATCGTAGCTCTCAGGAGGACATTTGATCTGTAAGTACAGGAAGGGCCGCGATATTGATTGGCTCTCCAAAAAGTCTTTTGCACCTCGGAGATAGCGTTTATAAAGTTTGACGATCTCCTTCACAATGCCACGATCTGAAGTCACTGGCCGACCATCAATTGAAATGTATTGGGTTGCATTGCGGATTTTCGATACATCTAATCGTATTAACATACGAGATGAACGTAGAGAGCTGGCTCACCTGCACCAGCAGAGGCAAGAAGAGCCTCAACCGCCCAGCCCTTCCGAACCGTACCATCAGCACCATCTGAGGAAACTGAATGACAAGCACATTGGAGAGAAATGTCTTGACCAACAATCTTCGATGCCACTTCAGTCAACGCATCCTTTGGGCTAGGTGCGTATGTCCAGTTACCTTTTTCGCTCTTTGCTTTTAGGACTTTTAACGAGAATCGAACCTTGGGCCGTGCGAATGCAAAGGAGAAAATGAGCGCTTTAATGGATTGCAACGTCTTCGCTGAACTTTTCAGAGCAGTCTGCTTTCTTACAGGTATGTTGTGAAGGAAATTCTGGACACGGAAAGTTGTTCCGACTGGATGGGAGGCTGACGAAGAACTGATGGATTGAGTCATGACCAATATAGACCTAGCAGAAAAGAGATTCACCAAACCTACCTGAGCATTCGGGAAGAGCCGAATGAGAGAGCAGTGCCGGCAATTTCACCATCCACACGGGTTGTAACGTTTACAACATTGCTCAGCTCGGCGATACTGGCAAGAGCTTCTCCGCGAAATCCTAGAAACGAGCCTCCTAGACGGCTGAGGTCTTCGAGTGACCGAATCTTTGACGTGTAGCCTCGCTTACAAAGCAGTTGTCTATCTTCAACACCGATACCAATACCGTTGTCTTTGACTTGGATGACATCTAAAGTGTTCTGGGAGATTTCAACGTTAATTGTGGTGGCACGGGCGTCGAGTGCGTTGTCAATAAGCTCTTTCACAACGGACCTAGCATCATTAAGAGCGAGGGTGGATCCGATGACTCGACTTGTACTCTCTGGCAGAGCCTCAATTGGCATTTTCAAGTCCAGGACACATTCCACATCTAGTTGCCTGGATACTTCGTACTGACGGTGTTGATGGGACTTCGCCCAAAGCGGTTGACTTTGTCCATGTCAATGACTGACAACAACCTTGGGAGGGAAATAAGCAGCTGAGGCTGGGCGCGCCAAGGACGGCGTCCTCCAGCCGCGTTATTTACGCGTTGTCGCGTTCTCGTCCTGGGTTGTTTATTTTTTACGCGTGCTTTGGCGTTCTTTCTGAGGCTGGACTACGGGTTTGAAGGCACAGGTATGAGCTGTCCTTATTTGTAATAGGTTAGAAGCTTGCATTGAACTGTTCAACCTAACTAGAGGCTGCTACTTTGTATTCGAACACCGAAAACGAACTAAAGGAATGTCTTCATGATAGCACCTAATGTCGAGTGTACCCCAAAGCCCGTTATAGCTCATAGTATGTCGATATGAACTTGCCGCTCCAAGATGCAACCGTTTTCAACAAACAGTAGATGATCCTGAGGAGAGCTTTCATGTGGCCATCATATGCTTTGTACCCCCACCCCTTCGTTGAATCTCAGGATCAGCTTCTCGACCTTTCGGTCCACGTTTGTAAACATCCTCATCACTCAGAGCTGGGCCAAAGGCCCTTCCGCATCTCCAAGACCAATACTTTGACAGAGCATACCATTTGAAGTTGTCCGCATTTTGGATTGCTGCATACTGGCCGCGGTTCTTGAGTTGCATGGCGTTAGAGGCACCTAGTCCATTCACGGGAGCACCATTCGGATCCGAGTAATCCCTTATCTGACGAAATCCGCCTTCGTCAGGCTCAATCAATGACGAAAACCCGTCAACCGTTTGTAGAAGATAAGTCCAATGCATCAGTTCATGAAGGAGTATGCCCCCAGGACTGTCCATGAAATCGCTATCACGGTCCCCTAGGCCCGCGCAAGTATGCCCTGGGAGCACGTGGCCAGACAGATCGGTTGCAAGCAGTTCAACCTCCCAGAGGAAGGGAAAGTCGAAGGCTTCTTCACAGAGTGATTGCCATGAGTGCTGGCCGAGGTTTCCTGCATCAGGATCTAACTCATCAAAGTCCAGCGTGGTATATGAGTAGACTCCAAACCCAGATGCAGTCACAATCCGTCCACACAGTCGTTCTTCTTCTTCAACTTCGGGATGATCGCCCAAGGCAATTTCCAGGTTGCTGAACTTTTCATGTAACTCGTAAGCCACGGCAGACGTAGAAAGAATAGACTCAACGTTCTGTGCGTCGATATGCTCTGCTTGAATATTGGCGACTTCCATGAAAACGTGTTTCACAAAGTCAGCTTCTTCTGGTCGGAAATATCGGAGGAAAACTTCATCGCATGGGCTGAAAGTGGTCGCTGCCACCCTGGCTAACAAAATTGCATCCGCAAAGGCGACGCGCAGTTTTGAGTTCGCATGTGGTACTCGATTGCTGCCAGTTGCGGGCACAAAATGCGGCAGCGAGGCATTGCCGAGTGTGCAGAAGAGGAATAAATTGGTCAGCAAAGAGCATAGGTAGCGAAACGGCATCATGCACCAGGGTTCAGAGTTAAGGTATTAGACCGTGTCCGAATGGAAAGGGAGATGGGGATATATGTTTGAGACCAGTTATCGATGGCCGGCAAATGGAATTCGCTAGGGACTGCTAGGGATGGCTTGACTCTGTCATGTGGTTAACAATTTGACTGCCTTGAAGCCGTGGAGCAACCAGGTTTAATCGAGTGATCATGCTCGGACTGCCCTGGTGGCAAGAGTGCCGTAAACGCGTGCGGACAAGACGTCTTCAACTCTCAATTGTCACAATGGTCATGTACCTCGACAAATCAACGGCACAGGTTCACTTCAAATCCACGTGCCTATTCAATCTGTGTTTGGCCATCGAGATTTGATGACAATCACCACCGTAGCCAGAATACACCATAAGGTCTGCGACCCGGCTAGAAATATTATGTGGTGTGAGAGCATACCTTTGCTGGACCAGTACCATGGGCGCGAGAGGGTTGATGCTCGAGTTTTGAGCACTATTGGCAATCACATTACCTTGACGATCTCCCCGAACTTGGAAATCGCATGGAATATTAACCTGTCTCTGAGAAAAGAAAAGCAGGCCCTAGGAAGCAAGGTCTGAGCAAGCATGTTTCCCAGCAATTGAAGAGATTGCTGCCAGTAGAAATATGATTGTCTCAACGCACAGTGACTGAAATTCTACATTAGGAGATGTAGACCTAGTCAAGATAGAGATTTATAAGGGAGTCTTTCTGCTATACCGAGAACGCCAAGAGGACAATGGAAGCAAAACGCACATATTTTGCACTACTCCGTGACAAGAAGAGATAGATAGAGACACAAAATCTTGGAAAGTCGAAACCATTGACCCGTGCCAGGTGGGTTGGTAACAAAAGCGGCAAGTGAACGGTCTGTTTTAAGTTTAAGCGGCTTTGACAGCGTGCCAAGCTATGCTAAGTTGCTTCTCCGAAAGTTGAAGCTCAACTATGGAGTTGACTGACGAAATCGCAGTCGTCGAAGGCGACGTTGACATAGGTGACCGACTGAGATCTCATTTCTCTGCAGGGCGATGGAGAACATCTGCACAAGATGTGCTCACATGAGCCTGCGACCTCGAAATTTCTCTCCGTCAACTCTTCGTGTCGCCAATGCCAAATCCTTTTCCATTTGTAGCATTGCCCGAAGCAATGAAGATGGTAGTGAGCTCACCAACCGGTCCCAGGCAAATCATTTGCTAATTGATATAGGCCCCCCTAAGAGCGCATCCGGCCAACCACAGCCACGACGAGGCGGAAAGAATATCAATCTAGGACCGGGCGGCTCGTCTATCACCCTTCGAACTGCTCCTTCTAGGACCGCCCAGCCATCGAAGCCTCGAGCACCGGCCTTATCTATAAGGAAGATACCTTTTAAAGGTCAAAATCAAGGACAAGGCCAAGCAAACCCTTCAGGACCACCGTCAACCGTGCTTCGCCGAACCGGAACAGGCACTGGTCGACTTACATCAGGCAAAATTCAAGGCTCACGCTTTGTTCGTAATTCAAAGACTGTCAAGCCTGGTGGTGGTCACGGAGGGAAACCCCAGACTGATAAACGGATGGCGTTGGCTCGTGGAAAGGCCAAAGAAGACAAGGAAAGCGAAGAAGATGCCGACGTCGAGGACATCGACGCGATGGCCGATGACTATGTTGCTAAATATATCGATACTCCGGTCAATCCTACAGAACCAATCCAGCATGTACCTGGCGAAAACATGTCTATTGGGGAGCTGCGCAAAGACTGGCCCAATATTCCCCTCTCCGCCACGGGTCTGACTGAGAGTGTACAACAGCGAATCGAATTCCTTGCACACCGCCTCCCCCATGGCTATCAGACACCAATGCAACTCGCTGAGCGTTATCGAAAGGGCAAACTCACACGATTTGAGTCTGAGGAGGAGAAGGAAACGGTGTTGAAACTCGCAACAGAGGTTGCGAAGGAAAAAGCAGATAAAATCTCAGAGAAGAAAGGTGTTGAAATACAACCGAAGGACATGGCATTTGACAGTCTCTCTACCCGATCCGATGAACGCAATGCGCTGGCTGGTGCCTATGTCAAAGGCGATTATCCGACCTTGGAGAAGCAGAAGATGCCCTTCCTAGACCAGATCGCTCGCAATCTCCGCAACAATGACACATACAATGCCATGCAAAGCGAACAATTTATGAAGGCTATTGCAAAGATGACATCACAAAGGCAATAGCAAAGCTGTCACCAGGAGGAGAAAATGCACTACAAGATCCCTTATCTGGGTCCAGGTACTCGACGTCCTTGTACTAAAATGTGATAGATATCCTGGAGTGGTAGACGTTGTACAAAATCACAATCCTATTGATTGAAGTCCGCTACATTGGCAGAACGCTTTTTGGTGCACAAGAGTAGACCGTACCAAAGTACCAGGTTAGTGAGAGCAGCAACTGATCTCAACTGCTGTAATTGTGAATGTGCTGGCTGCCCTAGGGACTCTCCACATTTGGTAGGTGCGTGCATCTAATCCACAATCATCAGGGCACTCTATCTCTTGTTAGCTGATTCTATCCTACTTCCACTACCCCATCAAGGCTGTGTACTGCCATTCACCCACAGCAGGCGCTGGCGACACATTGGACAGGACTGGGAGACGCCCTTCTCAAGCCAAGACACCAAACAGTGGCGATGGAACTGATGCCGACAGGCTATCCGAAACACCCACTCACCTAGGTGCCACTCATACCGGTCGATATCCTCCCAGCAGATGCTACAATTGACGGGGCAGCAGGGGTCCACGCCGCTGCTAAATCTTGGGGGCTCCAGGTCCCACTTCCACACATAGCCTTGCCGCTGGTTTCGGTGTGTATACCACGCGATTTCCACATATCTGTGCTGTTCTAGTAGGAAAAGACCTAGGAAAAGTACTGCTGGTGTGCCATCACCATCGATTTCGAGAAGGAGAAGCGTCAGATGCGCCCACAGGAACCATGTTGAGAGAATTGCACTGGAGAATAGCTCCTGGAGCGTGCAAACGCGGTATTTGAGGTCATCGAACATTACATTGACGTGGAGACTGAGCGACCTGCCTTCACAAGGAAACATTACCAGGCCTATGACGCTCAGAAAAGGTGCTAGCTCTCCAAGAAGGTGCAAGGCCGTTGGAACCGCATAGATAGAGGTCGACGCTGTCAGGAATGCGTTTACAAAGGACTAAAGTGGTTTCAGCGAGTCGTCGCGTTGGAGCTTTCGGGCCACGGTTAGATACCCGAGCGAACGAGCACAGAAAGGTCGTAGAGGTGTGCAGCCTTCATTCTCTGATATTTTGTCTCTAATAGAGCCACTATTTCATTGCAAATGTCTTCAAACCCGATAAAGAAGTCTAGAACAATACCTGGCCATTCGTCATCGAGACAGTATTGTGCCGAGTCTGTCGAGATAAGGGGAGAAGGAGAGAGCGCGCTAGGTGGCCCAGAGCATAGATACTGCGAAGTACTCCTTTTGGTTCCTTCCGCCATAGATCGACTCGCTTGTGCGATTCCCAAGCAACGAGACAAAGTCTTTGATAGGTACGGATCAACTCTGTAGCCTTTTCACTGCTAGAATTGAGGAGGAAAGTACAAAACAGGAGGAAGTAGACGATCAGGATTGAAAGGAGAGCGATGAAAACCAATATCAGGTCTAATTCCCCCACCATTCTATCCATGCCGCAAGTTTTGGGAGAGCAATTGCGATTGTGGAGGGCTGTTTGAAAGCGACAACTGGTGCAGAACCCCGTTTTGAATGGAAAGGAGCAGGGAGACTTCTCCCGTAGAAAGGGGGGAGGCAGTATGGGAGGCCCGAGGAGTTTACAGTGGTTATTATCACAGGGCTAGATATAACTATGGAAGCGCTAGAGGGAAGTTTGCGTTTCTACCAAAGCAACCGATGTAACCGCGATCGAGCGTCGAAGGTCTTGGACAACGAATGGCTACAAACCTGAGGGACAGTTGTCGCGGGCGATCATCAACTACATCATACCACAAAGCTCTTCCTCAGGCAGTCTGCGATCATAAAGGAAATTGAATTCTCCAGATCAATGAGTCGGACATCTAATTTCTACCTCCAGCAGAGTTAACAAACAACAACAAAAGTAAGAGTTAGGGATCCTTCATTCAACTGAGGCATGGGTGACGCTATGCTGATCCCAATTCCGACTAAACTCCAACGCCTTCTAGTTCTTCCAAAGCCTATCTCGTACATATTTCTCAACGAACCATACTATCATCGCTGCCTGGGGATACTATTAGTTAGGCTGTCGTAGGTTGGTACTAAGGAGCCCCACCAGTAGAAAGTTTGGAGGCGATAGGAATTACGAGCAATGGTAGAGGATGGCATGGTGGTTGGGGAGTGGGCTGCATCTGCTCGCACCGATAAACATTGTCGTCCTAGTTGAGTGGTTCTGCCGGGATGACAAAGGCAATAATCCAAGACAACCGCCTCATTCTAACTCCTCCAAGCCTGGGCCAGTCATCGAGATATCTACCACGGACGCTCAAAATCTTTATGGACATCTCTAGGACAAGGCAGCAATCCCGTTCATCACTTTATACCCCACCAATCCAAGCAAGGTATCTCTTCAGGCGGTCAGTCATTGCATGGAGTTTTGTTGGACGCGGTCTGGAACGTCTAGTACAGGATTGTCAGATGAAGGGGGCATAGCAAACATCTCAACAAAGAAGGAATAACCTTAGAGACTAGAGGAGAAGCCAAGGACTCGAATATGCATGCTAACGAGGCTTACACCTCTCAAATTCAACGATACAGAGCTCACTGAGCCTCTGGTTCCAGAAAAACTTTTGTAAAATCGCCTCCGCATCTTTCCACTCCTTCAAATTCCCCGATCCCTGCCACAAATTTCGGAGCAGCTCGATACCAGGCGGGAGGAGACCTCTTCCTGAAGCCTTCTGCCACGAGCAAATAGTCACTATCCATATCCAGAAGAGAAGCTCCTTCTCTTCTGACAATTGGGGCTCCCATTCATACAGCTTGTACATTTTCAAGAGCTCTGCCCTTGCCGCTAGGCCGCCATTGCTGGATATGGGTGCTGAGTCGAAGCCAATCCCACAATACAGGAGGATAGCCATAGTTGTCAACTTTTCCTTGCTTGGCCCGGTCGCATCCAGGGCGGGACATGCCTCTTGAAATGTTCTGAACACTGGTTGGGTTGAATAAGGGAGGTCAATGATAAGCCCTGATGGTGCTCGCTCAAGTTTCGTCCTTTGATACACAAATGTAAGACGAATGATGACTTCAACGAGGCTGGCTGACAGTCTCCCCTTTAGTATGAGAGCCCGAAACCCTGCTGGTATCTTCTGGAGCTCGTCTCTAAACTTCATTGTTATTGCGTCAGTGTCAGCCTCTGGCTGAGGTGGAGATTGAGGTGAAGAAAGGAATCGGCGCCCTGTAGACAAGCTCCACCATGAGTCAAACCTACCATATGTCAACTAACGTCAGTTGCTCATATGGCTCTAGTCGCCAGGATGACTTGTGGACTTACTGCAAGATGGTGCACTTAGGGTGGTCTGAAACCACCTCTATTCCACCCTGAGCTGCAATGAGCTTTGCTAGTACCTCGAGGTGGTACTGATGTGCTGCTAAGTCAACCGTCCGCTGATTGAAGTTAGGAATGAAAAATTCGTACAGCTCTGATACATGCTTACCTCCACGGTAGCCAAAGCCAAGATAGCGAGGAACTCATCGTCTTGTACTCTATTCCGTGAGCTCGATATTGTCTGCCTCAAGATCTCGAACGCTTTTCCTTTATGATAGAGGCATTCTCGGGTTTGGCTACACCCTGGTGATACCTGCATATCGTACAAAAGCTGCAATCCAGCTGCACCTGCGTGATATCCAGAGGTTGTGGGCTTTGTCATCCACTGTAAGAACTCGTAATTGTGAGTATCTCGGACATGGAATACGTCAAATGCTAGTTGTATCGTGGGGACGATCATCTGCTGGTCTGGTTGGAAAAGGGTTAGTGCTGTCGAAGCAAAGCAAGGGGCGCATACATATTGCTATATGTTTCGGAACGTTGCCCGAGAACGGAGTCCAGATTCCTTCCCTCCACTGTTGGTACAGCAGGAAAAATAGCCGCTGCCTGCTCTGATCGATCTCGGCGTCCTCCTCATCGACAAGTCCATTCTGAGGCTTTGAGATTTTGCCCAAGCGTAAAGCCTTTGAATCTTCGGTCACACTCCGTGGAATGATGCGGAAGCGATTGCTTAACTTTTTGATTGAGGGCGGCAGTGACTCAGCCGGGGTTTCCTTTCCTAGATCTCTCCTTGCGTGGACGACTTTTGCGTTATGAGCCCTGATCGAGGACGCGACAAGCTCCCTCTCCCGCTGTGTCTGGTTAGACCTATTCGCCTCGACAAAACGAAGCTGAAGAGTTGCCATGATGACATGAACAAGATATGAGTAGTTGAGTCAACGTATATGAGCAAATGTGGGTGTTGCATTTGTTCGTAGCATTCATTGTTAGCGAGGTTGAATTCTTTGTTCGAGAATGATATCAATTATCAGCGACGAGTTCAACGCAGTCAATTGGCTGCTATTCACCTACACCAACCCGGTTCAAAGCTTGAAGGCGTTGTATCTGCTGATATAATCCCAGGAAACCCCTGCCTTGCTGCCTAAAGCTTGCATTCACAAATTCATAGCGAGGCTCAATAGGGCTATTCATGGATAGACGTTCCGTATCTCTAGGCTCAATCTCGCCTCATGAGCAGCTCCACATCCCATTGAATTCCCTGAATTTTTGCATTTTCTATGATATTTGCCATACTGATTTAGAAGGTTACTGTCCCCACAGCGTGGGCCAGTGTGAGGCTAAGGTTCGTGGTCCGGGAAGAAGTTGCTGGTGAGACTCTGTGATCAGGGTTTGTGCAATACTGACATCCAGAAGTTGCTCCTTCACCATCTCTCGCTCTGCAAAGTTTGAGTGGCTACATTTAGAAGAAGCAACCCAATACGGAAGCGTGGCCATTGGTATCGCGAGGCTCTTGAGATCTAGCCGGGTTGCCAAGAGTTGCGCAGCCCATATTGAGAAGTCACGAATGGTTGACGACTGCCCCGCTCCCAAGTCGAGGACTCAACAATCTTAGATCGAGTAAAGCGACAGGAATAGCAGTTCTTAGCGACGAAGATCCTATTTCGCCTACCGGCGTTCAACAAGCGATATGCTCGTGATTCACAAGGACCTGAATACGGCATTCGCCGGTAATACTAATTAACCCCCAAGCGGAAACAAGACTCTCACCTCTCAGGTGCTATGACTAATCTTGCGCTTAGATGTATTTCACTCTCTATGTCTTCTAGGCGCTGTCCTCCTGTGACACCTAGAATGCGACTCGTAATGCGGAATGACTAAAGCAAAGCAAGCCACGTCGGGTAACAACAGGCTTTTCCACCCGTAGTCTTAAGGACACTGGCCGAGAGCGGACAGGTCAAAACCAGGCTGGGCTGATCAGCCCACAGCCCTATTGATCGACATCCCGATGCCGACTACCGGCATTTTTGCAAGGTCTGGGCGTAAGTGTCTTCTTCGTACTTGGAAGAATCTTGTCTCGTCTTACCTCTCCCTTCTTCGTGGATATCTCTACTGGCTCATCACATCCTTCCACACTTCCTCCGGGTCGAGCCAGTGATTTCTCTCCCGACTCGTGGCATGACTACTTGGCGAGTCGGCTTCACCTTGTATGGGGGATTGTGCTGTCCCGACCAAGCTTTCAAACATGGTGTACTCCAAATATTGCCAATTTCGAGGCCTGAGTCTTAGCGCAACACGCAGCAATCGCAAAACCATTCTCGTGATTTCCTTCCAGCCTATCTTAATTTCCTCCGAGTCCGAACTATTGTCGCTCAGGCAAAGCCAAACAAGGACCCAACTCAAAGCGTCGAGGCTTTTGCTGGAAGCCAGCCCATTGCGCCGTACTTCCTTCACAATACGCCACATATATGTATCCGTTTGTAACTTGTCGTCCCTGTGTACCCATAACATGGTGTGTATGTGAAGTAAGCACACAACTCGAGTGATCTCGTGTTTGTATAAGGCAGCAGCGACCTGATTTTGACTGATCGTGTGAAATTCCACAAGCATACGGCCTGGATTGAGAATCGAAGCAAGTGGTGACCGAAAGGCAGTTGGTACTGACGAACAGGATGCTGAGGGGTATCCCAGTCGATTCACCTCCTTTTTCCCCAGCATGTACTGATTCCTTGCGTCACTGAGGCCTCTAAACTGACTCATCAGCATTATAAACTCGGTCACGCAACCGGAAAAGTATAGACTCGGAGGGATATCGAGGGGTTCAGAGAACTCCAGAAGCTCCTTGATCGGGTTTTCAGGTGGTGGCTGCGAACTCTTAAAGGCAGCATGATGTATGGCGATATCTGGACGACATTGAAGGAGGAAAGCTCCGAAATGTCGATCTGTGCAAGGAAACATTTCAATGCCTGCTTTCTCGAAAATACGCGGCTCGCTTCTGGGTAAAGGGGGCCTGAGTAGCGATTCAAAAATGACAGGGAGTGATTTGATCATACTTACGAACAAATTTGCCATAATAGCAGGGTGCTAAGCCTATCTAGCCCTCCAAGCATTTTGACCATCTGGCGTGCTCCAGAGAGATGTGTCTTGAAGGCATGAAAGTTTCCTGCACGACCCTGGGGGATATGTAAGTGTTTTGACGACCCACAAAACCAATTTATTGCTTTTAATCTTACCTCTATCGCCGACATTACAATTGCAGCCTGAATAATACTTTCTGACACAGGATTTTCTGCATCCTGGAGAGTCTGATTCACGAGTTGGATACCCTTCGTCATAAGCACCAAACCCTTCCTTTCATATTTCCTGTTCTTCCCGATCAAACTTGACCAAGCAAAGCTGGAGAATGCTAGGATTAGGTTCATAGTTGCCTCGTCGTGCGAGAAATGATGGGCCACTACACGCAAATAACATAAAGGGGCCGCCGGACCGTAGCCATACACGACCTCCGCAACTGTATTGTGGACTAGAATTGTATTCGTCAACGCAAAGGACTATCTATCATTGGGGAGCATGGGAAAACTTACAGAAATGAAGCAATTTATGATCATCCTTTGAGCGGATGAAGGGGTTCACAGCAAATGGATCATGTTGACCTGATCCGAGGAGACAAAATGGAAGGCATTTAATCGCAGAACCCACGGCCATGGGCCCTCCGGTCGCTAACAACGGATCTAGAAGCGATGCTTTGCTCTGAAGACATAGGGAAGCATCTTGATCAAGTTGCTGTAGGTGATACTGTTCATCAATAGCCTCGTCCTCCTCGGAGGGTCCTTGAAGATTAGTCAGATTTCGCTCTGTAATTGCGTGTTGCTTTTGTGATTCCCTCCGCTTCAGGTGCATCCGTTTCGCAGCATGGCTGTTGATGACAGACTTTCTTTGGCCAGAGCCTTCTGTCCATGGTTTAGCAACATCTACAAGAAAGACAAATTTCTCAGCCTCGCCTTGTGGAATCATGTCGTTTATATTTTGGCTGTCCACAGATCTGCTCATAGCTCAGCACATTCTGAGGACATACCTCCTATTAATGTCAGTGGCGATAGATACTCCTCTCTGCTGAGTCATAAGGCTAACGCGTGCGGCGCTAGACCATACTATGCGGCGTATAAAAGAGGCAGTTGCTTTCGTTCACTTCCCCGAGTCGAATCGCGCTGCTACCAGTTTCTGAAAGAGAACCACAGTTGATGACGTGTCGTCGAAATAGTGGTCCTCTTGAGCATTGTGGAATTCGGACAAGCGCAAGGCCACGTGTGAAGGAGTCTCGTCGTAAAATGCGCCGAATCTTAATCACACAGGTTTGTCAGCATCAGACTTCAAAAGGCAGGTGAGCGTAGTGCTCATCGCCTCGAAACCTCTTTTTATGATCTATTTGAAGTTTACGATGCCCTGACAGATGGTAGTGCGAACCACGCTGCTGCCTTCCCACGCGTGAAGGGCCCACACGTACCGAACAGAAATTACTGTATTTATACTAGTGCAGTGACCTATTCTGGTATAGTGCTAAGGTTTGGTCCCACTGCGACAACTACGAGTTCCCAGGTAGCCTCGCAGTCGAGTACGACAATGAGTTCACAGGGTTTATTATCGGGTCCGTGCTACCAGAATTATGATCTATCTACGAATGCAAGCGAGTCAATGCAATGCAAGTATTAAGCAAGATTGGGTATATGGACGGTGATGACAAATGAAGCATTTTCATGCCACTCGATACGATAAATGAGATCAGCAACTCCTGAGCTCCCTTGGACCTTGATCATGACTTCCCTCATTTATCGGTCTTAATATCGGTCTTGCCCATCATGCACTCAAAGCAGCCCATTGCAAGGGTCATTCACCCTCATCAGTCTACTATTACTTCAAATCTCGACGTATCAAGCGAGGTCGAGAAACGATTAACAAGAAAATTGGATTTCCGACTTATCCCTGCTCTCTATATGCTGTGCCTAGTGGCATTTGTTGACAAGATTGCCATTGGAAACGCGAGAATCGCCGGTCTGGAACATGCACTACTTGACCCGACATCGAACCAATTTAACGTCGTCCTTTCAGTCTATTGGATTCCCTACATCCTTGGACAAATTCCGAGCAACCTACTCATGAAGCGGGTCACTCCTTCGGTTTATCTTAGTTTTCTTTCGATAGCATTCGGTATTTTCAAGGACCATGTTTGTTTGTCGAGGAATGTCTCTACTAACGCGACCACCTGTGCAGGGATTGTGACTGTGTGCCAAGGCTTCACCAACAGCTATGGCTCTCTCATTGCGTGCCGGCTGTGTCTTGGCCTTTTCGAGGCCGGAATATCTCCAGGTACGCAATATGATCCAGCGGCTTCCTTGCGAATGCTCCTATGCTCTGACATCTGTCCTGCTCAGGATCCGTCTATCTTCTATCGATGTACTATTCCCGTTGGGAGCTTCAAAAGAGATATGCCATAATATGGACCAACGGGTTCGTCGCTGGCGCTTCAAGCGGAGTATGTCATCCTTCATGTACCCATCCAGAAATTGCGACCGCTAACTCCAGGATGAGTTGTTCGCCTTTGCCTTGGCAAAGATGGAAGGTATCGGCGGCCTGTCGGGCTGGAGGTGGTAAGTACAACTTGTAGATTCGGTGGCTCAACATTGACACATGCCTAGGATATTTATCATTGAGGGCCTGCTGACAGTCATTGTCGGCGGCTTCGTCTACTTTACGCTCCTTGACTGGCCTGCCACCACGAAACAACTCACTTCCTCTGAGAAAGAGATGCTGCGACGCAAGATGAGGGATGACGGAGAATCAGCAAGACTGGACACTCTCAATGAGTTAGCAGTGTGCAGGATCGCTCGAGACTGGAAGATCTATCTAGGGTCAGAAAATTTCCTTACGGACAATATTGCTACTAACATCTATTCCAGGTCATTGCAATATTGCAGTATTTCAATTTCCAGTGCTGCCCTGAGTTTCTTCATGCCGACAATCATTAAGGAGCTCGGCTATTCAGCATCGATCGCCCAGGTGTACACCATACCCGTATGGGCTGTGAGTGCCATTATTACTGTTGGCGTCGGCTGGCTGAGCGATCACTTGCGGAGACGAGCATTGTTCATATATATAGGCTGCATTGTGACGATGATCGGGTACATCCTCCTGCTCTGCCAGCAGCATCTATCCCCCGGCCTCAAGTACCTGTCTCTTTTCATATTAGCTGCAGGAATTTTCACCATGCAGCCGATCTCCGTGATCTGGGTTCTCACAAATCTCTCCGGGAATTACAAGCGGTCAGTTGGGTCTGCATTGGTTCTAGGCCTCGGGAGTGTGGGCTCGATCATCGCCAGTAATATTTTTGTCAACCGCGAAGCACCCACATTCCAGACCGGCTACGGCGTCTCGGTGTCGTTTATTGGCCTTGAGGTCCTCTTGTGTACAGTCTTTACACTAGGACTGAAGAGGGAGAACAAGAAGCGAGATCGGGGAGAAAGGAACACCCGGCTGAATTTGCCCCCAGACGAATTGAATAACCTTGGAGATGATCATCCTGATTTCAGATTCAACTACTAAATGCTGACCGACTGACACAAAAAGACCGCAACGGTCACAGCATCTGGTGATATAACGACCATTGTTAACTCATTGACTTCGTCGTCTTTCCCGCGACGGGATTTCTCACCTCCCAGAGCCTTGACAGCGAAGCAGTCTCAGCGGCGGAATGTTTCGGACGCTCATCCAGTAGTGCATTGAATTTCACAGTGATCATTTCCTAAGATGCTGGCAATGACGGTCTTCCGGTGGCCCATGTCGTCTTATTGAACTTGTCATCCTTAGTCTCGTTATGAATCATGATCAGATATGACGCCTATCAAACCTATACTCAGATCAAGACAATATCCTCCCATCTAGACTGATCTACTTCCTTTGCCACCACAAGCTTCTTATCCGATTCCCGCTCCACCAACCCGTCACCACCGTCTTCCGTAATCCAGTAGCCGTTGCTCTTAATCTTACGTTCACGTTCACGTATGGTTGCCTCTCGCCTGCACTCTATTTCTTCGAAAATTACCCCGAAATTGTCGCAATTCTTAACGCCAAATGCAAAGAACATCCCCACGCGGGAGTACTGCACACGGGAGTTGATGGTTGCCTTCCAACGGACAAGTAGGAGTCCGGTGGTTTCAGCTTGCGCTCCTGAACCAGTGCGCCAGCATGTGTAGCGGAGAGGTAAAAGGTAGAGATTTCTATCGCACTCTGTATTGCCATTCCAGGGTGAGGAAAAGGGTTTGTCGAAGTAGGTTGTCAGTCGGGTTATTGGAGCTGGGATGGGGGAGAGCTGTGAAAGTTTATGTCGTCTGCCGTCGATGGAGTGCGATACCGGGATTGGTATACCATGTAGAACGAGTCGGGCGTCTAGGACTTGACCATATGGAAGAGAGGGCACGGTAAAATTCAGCTCTGTCCTCTTGATATCGACGAGTGGAATATCTTGTTCATGTGAGTAGGCGTCTCTGAATGCAACAATCGGCACCTGTGTATATGCCCAAGACCATGAGGGTGATCGATATGCTGGATCACCTGGCTGTGATGGAATGGTCAAGGGCTCTGGTGTGGATGAGCCTTTGGCGATGTTAGAATTTCCACTCACTGGCACCATCTCAGCCCTCCACATCAATTGGTTCGGCAGCTGAGACCTCCAAACTCCAACAATGTATTCATCCGCAGGGAACGTCCTATTTATGTCCTGCGCTATACCTGCGATCGCGACCAGTTTATCCTCCGGCTTAGTGAGGGCGCAGACGGAGTAAAGATCCACATACTGGGCCCACAGAGAGAGCGCATCCTTCTGCCCATTCGCTCTCTTCCTTTCGAAAAATTTCTCCGAAAGGTTGTTCCCAAATGGTTCACCTGTGTAAGAGTGTGGATGACAGAGATCTGGAACAAGGCTGAAGCTGGAGAATTCGTAGCATTGCCATAACACGTCATTTCGGCCAAAGTAGAGCTGTCGAGGCGGGAGGATTCGCTCTTGCAACACCCAGGCCCGCTTGTTCAGAGGGGCTTTGGCCACCTCCTCTGTCCATATTGATTGATCAAGAATGACCCAATCATTTGGTTCACCCAGGTCGTCCCAGTCGATATTGATGGTAGTCCAACACGAAAGGTCTGGTTGGGCTAACGGTAGAAAGCCCCGCTGGTGATCTGTTGCCCACAGTGCAGAAATATTGCACCAAGAATTCCTGTAAACATCACACATGCGACTGGCCTCGATTGCCCAGTCGTCCAAGGTAGGTCCTTGGATGATACATAGAGCGTCGATCCAGAGATACCTTATACCCAAACCCTGTGTGACGCTGATGGCATCTCGAAACGTTTTGGTCAATGCGGTCAGCTGGATGCCACTCTCAAACCTGCTGAAGTTTCCGGCCTCGAGTTTTAGAAATTTCGCTGTGCCCCAGGAGTGACTGAGGGTCACGTATTTGTATTTTCCGCCAGGAAAGTTTGTTGTGGTCCGAAGTGTGCAGAGCTTGTCGTTCGGCGAGCCTACGTCAAGCAGGCGTGTCGGGAGAAAGTCCTCCGAGACGCCGTCATTGCAAACAGTGTGGTCATGAGTGCAATTTCTGATCCAGTTCCGTGCAATGTTGACATATTTGGGCACCATCCGATCTTGCCACCTCTCTGATGCACTGTATGCTTGAACCTCTTTTTTGGAGAACCGCTTGATCAGATGTGATCCAGCGTTTGCAAGACGAGAGCTCACCTACTTTTGAGGCTCGAGATGGAGAAGGTTCCTAGTTCGCGACTTGTCTCACCATGCCTGTACTGAACCCGAATCGCATTGCTGAAGCCGATCTGCTTCACCATTTTTGTAGTTGACTGCTCATCGCGAATAAGTGGAGGCTCGAGAGCATTCAGATGGCGTAGCGCTGATCCACAAATCATACAGCCCGCAATGGCCGATTGCTCGAAGCTCTGAGAACCATGGTGATGCACGCCCTCTGGACCAAACCAGAATGAGGCCAATAACGAGCTTAGCGCCCCGATGCAGACCTTGCAGAGTCTCCCCTCCATCTCGGCAACCTCAAGGTGCCAGTGTTTTGAGCTGAGCCACTAAATGATATTAAGAAGATACTAATACTAAATCACCCACTTAGAGGACAGAATATGGCAGTGGCTTAAATTCTAAGAAACGACGAGATTCCATCTCGAATGTGGTGCGCTGAATACGAGGAAATAAATAATACGATACCACCTTCAAGTGCCGCCAAGAGCGACAACTCTGGTTGCTGCCTGATTGCCATCGAACTTGAAGTACAAGTGGACTTCTCAATCTGAACAATGACGCCTTTTACACACCAATCCATCATCTCTAATCCGATTACCAAGTATCTCAGAAGCTAAATACAACAACTCGCGCCCTCCCGCCAACCATACGCCCCAGTGATGATGCGAGGGTGGGTCCAAACCAGCCGCGGGCCAGCCCCCGAGGTGCTCTCCTTTTCGGACAGCCTCGCGCGACCAACGACTACATCGCCAAACCACGCTTTGGTCAAGGTGCAACATGCATCGCTTAATCCAGGTGGCTCAATCTTCATGCAGCTGTGCCCGCTGTGGCTGCGGCGCAAGCCATGTATCCCCGAAATGGACTTCTCAGGCGAGATCGTGAGTGTGGGAAATTCAGAATCCGTGCCGCTGTTATTAGAAGATCGGGGCCTTAAACCAGGACGGCAGGTTTTCGGGAGTATTCCCGTCGGTGAACATCTGAAAGGCCAGGGCTCGTTAAGTGAGTTTGTCGTGGTGGATATTGAATGCGTTGTGGTGGCGCCGCAGAACATCCCACTGGCAGAAGCGGCTGGCCTTCCCATAGCGGGTTGCACGGCGCTTTCGTTGCTGGATGCAGCGGACCTAAGGAAGGGCCAGAAAGTGCTTATCAATGGTGCTGCTGGTGGAATTGGATCTTTGATTCTGCAGATGGCTCGGCATGTTCTTGGACCCGAAAGCGATATTGTGGGCGTTTCTTCCGAGGAGAAGTTGACGCTGCTGAAAGAGCTTGGGGCAGACGAGGTAAGCTTATCACAACTACCCTGAAAATTGTATTGCTAATTGCGTCAATTGTTAACAGGTCCTTGACCGCAAAGCTGTCCCGTCAGTAGTGGAGTATCTAGCTGAAAAGTACTCTGAGCAGCCCTTCGATGTGGTCATCGACGCATACGGAGTCCAAGAACTGTACACAAACTGTGCCGGATTTCTCAAAACGGATGGGTTGTTCGTCACTGTCGGAATCGCATTCAAGGAATACAGCTATGGCAGCTTGTTCGTTGCGGTTAAAGACATGTTACGGAATATTCTTGTCTCCGCCTGGGGAGGTCGCGATCGGAGACGATATGTCCAAGTCGCCTCGACATGCAACCTAGAGGGACTCCAGAGGTTGAAAACTATGTGCGAGGATCAGAATATGCGAGTTCCGATCGATTCTTCATGGAGCTTTGATGATGTTTTGAAGGTACGATTTAATCTCCTTCCGAAGGTTGAGCACGCTGACTGAATATCATTCAGGCGTATGAGAGGATGGTAAGTCGAGCAGCAAAAGGAAAGGTTGTAGTGAACCTATAGTTCAACCTATCGGATAAACTGCGAGGGAGCCAGGCAGGAGGCTTTAGCAACAAGACTATTTAATTATGTTATTCGGCCGCCGCAATTGAGATGTAATAGTCCTGCCAGGAGGTTGTAACTGGGCCCAGCTTGATGATTTTCCGAGATGCTCGCTAGGCAAATAAATGTACAGAACTCGATTCACGACTCATACATGATTTAATATCTCCTATTAATAGTAATACAACTCACTCCATTTGCTGTTAATACGCTGGCATATAAGCTAGAAGATGGATCACTGGGTTCTGACTTGCTTTATCCATGCTTCGGACCAGTCCAGGCTTGCTGAGGCTTCCATCAATCACGGGATGTCCTGTGCCGATATGCGCTTGAGGCGTTGGGAACGTCTCCGAATTGCGGCCGGGATTTTTGTCGCTTGGGTGGACGCTCGCCTGATCGCAGTACAATATACAATTCCGATTAGACTGTTGCTCGATGAGATCTTCCAAAAGTCAACGGGTGGGTGAAAGTTGAACCCCGGTACCGGGAATGCCTAAGCGATTTGGTCGAACGTGGACTCTTTAGAATGGATCATCCTCCTTATCGAAGACGACTCTGAACCCGGGGAAGGCCCGTTTCTCCAGGATTCAATTTCTACACCCGGTTCCGGCAATATCTAGCATCTATATCTGGATCGGATACCCCATGGGCCATCTGCAAAATGTACATCTTCTCAGCATTATCATCAAGCATGAAAAATATTACAGGTATCCATACGTTGGCAAAATGGGAAGCATCTCATACTCCAGTGGAACTGATATGAGAGAACAATACGATGCCATTGTTGTTGGAGGTGGCAATGCAGCGCTCTGCATGACGCTTTCAGCACACGATAATGGCGCCAGGGTTCTAGTACTAGAAGCAGCTCCAAGAGAAGGTCGCGGTGGCAACAGTCGCTTCGCAGGCACGGTGTTCAGGGCATCTCACACGGGCATGGGTCAAGTCAATGCCTGCTTTGTCCAGAAGCCATGGCGGATGCTGCACTGTGCGACATGCTGCCATACACGGACCAAGATTATCGCAATGATCTTTGCAAAACCTCGGATGGTCGGAATGACAAATATATCTCGGAGATTATGATCAAACGCGGCTGGGAGACTCTTGAATGGATGAAATCAAAAGGTGTCCAATGGGAATTGATCGTCTGCAAGTACCAGAATCTCGACGGTTTGAGAGAGAAACACAGCAAAGTCAACCTGGAGCCTGGTGGAACTGTTATGGTTCGTGGTTTGACGGATAGCCTATGGTCTGCAGTTGAGAAGCTCATCCCAGGTGGTCGAATGACGGTGTGGTACGACAGTCCTGCACATGATCTCCTTGCTACTGGGGACACGATTCATGGTGTCCGGGTTCGTAGTCGTGACGCTTTCACTGATGTCTATGGAAAGGTTATTCTTGTCAGTGGGGGATTTTCCTCAAACCCAGTGATGCGGCGGCAGTATCTTGGAGAAGGCTGGGACTTGGTTCCGATGGGAGGAACGAAGTACAACATGTGTACGATGCTCAATCGTGCAATTGCAGCAGGAGCACTTCCAGTCGGACACTGGGGCGCCTGTCATGCATCTCCACAAGATGCAAACGGTCCCTTGACAGGAGATATCAATGTCTCACCAAACATGTCACGATATGCGTATCCATTTGGCATCACTGTAAACATCAACAGAGAGCGATTCTTCGACGAAGGCGAACATAACTTTAGGCACACATATGCAAAGACATGGAAGAAAATCGGGGACCAACCGGGAGCCAAGGCATTTCAGATCTTCGACCAGGCCGCTTTGAAGCTCTTGCCAAAGGGGTATGAGACGGCAAACCCGTAGAAGCCGACACCATTCAGGAATTAGCCGTGAAGATGGGAGTTGACCCTGTGAGACTACAGAAGACGATCGATACGTTCAATTCAGCTTGTCCTGATGACAGTAGTCCGTTCGAGCCCGCCAAGCTGGATGGATTGGGCACCAAGTCTTCTGAGAACCTCAGATATCCCAAGTCGAACTGGGCTTTGAAGATCGAACAGAAGCCATTTGTCGCCTATGCTGTGGCCTGTGGCATTACTTTCACATATGGTGGGATTGCCACAGATGTCAACGCTCGAGTGCTCAACAATGAGGGCAGGCCTATGCCTGGGTTATGGCGACTGGAGAGATAGCTGGTGGTGTGTTCTATCACGATTACCCTGGAGGGGCAGGGTTGACGAAGGGTGCAGTGTTTGGCCGCATTGCAGGCCGAGAAGCAGCAGTGGCTGCTGTTGCAGTGCATAAATGAGACTATATAGTATCTGAGGCTCATGGGACTACCAACATCCGTGAGGAACTGGGATTTGACGAACGTGTTGTTGGAATAAAGAACAAAAGCGGCACCGATTTATGGCTCTTGGCAGTGAGAAGCAGCAATGACAACGCTAGTGGTCCCCAGTCATCGCTACTCGTAATTGACAGGTGGGATTACGGAATCCGCTGAATAAGGCTTGGGACCTGACGTATTCAAGTAAACATTGCGCGAGCCATCAAAGCTATCATAAGAATTGATCTTACTATTTATATGTGATCCGGTCCCCTTAGATCACTTTCCAATCTTAGTTTTCGTTATTATCTTTACGCCATGGCTCTCCCACCCAAGTTCTCGGGGCAATTACTCACAACGGCCACCAGTTCACAGGCAAAGCACACGATTGAATTGTACCTTGACTATGTCTGCCCATTCTCCGCCAAGATCTTCAAGACTTTCTACACCAAAGTCCAGCCGATCATAGACAAGGACTATGCCTCCCCGGGAGTTCGCGTCATTTTCCGCCAGCAGATTCAGCCATGGCACCCTTCTTCGACACTCACCCATGAAGCCGGTGTGGCGGTCCTCCGCACTGCGCCTCAATCATTCTGGGCGTTCTCGGAGAAGTTGTTCGAGGCACAGAAGGAGTACTTTGATGTCAATGTCGTCAACGAAAGTCGAAATGAAACATATAAAAGACTAGCGAAGTTGGCTGGGTCTGTAGATGGCGTTGACGAGAAAACGATTTACGACTTGCTCGTGGTTCCCGACAAGCCCGCCACAGATGGGAGCCTCAATGTCGGAAATAAGGTGACTGATGACTTGAAGTTCCAGGTAAAGGCCAATAGAGTGACAGGCGTTCATGTCACTCCGACAGTGTTGTTCAACGGTGTTGAAGAGCGTAGTATCAGCTCTGGTTGGACGGTGGAGCAATGGGAAGAATGGCTGAAGAAGAGTGTTGGTTGATTCAACAGTCAAGCGAACCCGTTGAAATGTGGTCTCTGAAAGGAAGGGATGACAAAGTTGGTGTGGTGGCATGAGCATTACATGCATCTTATCACTATCGGAATAATATGAATTAGAGAACAACTGGATGCAAAGTAATATGCTGGAGTTCTCATGGTTCTGCTAAACCTGAACGCACATCTACCATCTTGCCTAGATTTCTTGCCTTGGGTGCATTCATTCATCAAGACATACAAGGCATGTCGTAAGCACGCTCGCTGAATGCACGGTTGAATATCCTTTCCCTACTGAAACAAGAACGCCGTCCCAATGCTTCGCTAGTTGACTGGGTCTGAGAAGAAGTTATCTCCACTTATTGTGCCGGAGGTTGATAGCCGATCGGGCGTCTGGGTGTGAATAAGTACTGTAATCGTGCTTTAGTCGGGGTGAAACTCACTTGAAAAGTAGAATATGTGGTTCTGGCTCATGTACCTCGTAGTGTTCCCAGCCCAAACTCTAGAAATCCAGTCAGGGAAGGAATCTAATTGGGGCTGGGGAATTTCCCCCTACCTGCGTGATCCCAAGTGCTCTCCATTCCTCTTCCCATAGAAGCTTGAGAGTCCCTTTCTGATCGTCGAAGTAATCACGTGGAATAACCTTCAGCATTGCCTTGGGCAGTTGAACATGTCTGTATTCATACTCGGAGTCCGAGTACCTGCCAACTTATCAGCGGATATCCTATCATGTCTGATTCTTTTCCGTCGCAAGAATTACCTTGCTGAATATCCGATGGAATCGATAAACTCCTCAAGTCGAGCCCTTTCGGTGTCAAGTAGTGGTCTGGGCTTCTTGTTTCGTCTTGTGGTATCTATGTCGCTCATTTTGACTCCCAACCGCAATGACCACTGGATAGGTTGAGCAATTGAGGATAGATTCCGAAGGTTATCGGTATGTACAGACAAAGACGTGAATGTGCGATATCTTGTGCAAGCGACAGTGGGGCCTGAAAGTGCCGACGATCAATTGCGTTGGTCTCGTGCACTTTTAGTGCGCGTGCAGACGCGAGGACGAGAACGGTGCACACCGAGTATTTGACTGGGGAAAGAAATTGTATGGAGTGTCCAGCTGATGGGATGCAGTTGGTAGTTGGTACAAGATTCGATTGGAGGTTTCGAGTCTGGGGAAGTCGAGGAGGAGGGAATGGATAAACGAGAACCAAATGTGTAGAGGGGTGCAGTTGGTGTCCGTCAAAAGTCAACTCGCAAACAGTGCCAAACACATGCGATGCAGCAGTGGTTGGTGGGTGGGCAGGTAAACAACACATTTGGTTGGAGGGACAAATTGCAGGAAGGAGCCTTGGGTGCCAAGCCACCAGCGACTTCGGCAACTCGGAAGGCGCAGTGTGATTATGTAAAGACCTCGCTTCCTGTGCTCGTACTTGCCCCGAGGCGTGGATCTGGAATCGGATAAACATAGCTCCAGGGATGATTCGATCTGCAAATGGTCACGTGGACTCGCTCTGTGAAGATGTCCGTCGCGTTGTGGTTCTTTTGGGAGGAGACGAAGATGTGGAATGAGCCCAGAAGTTACTGAGTGCCAGTTCGTCTGTTTTGAGGCCGTTGTAGCCCGTTATTGCCTGGGTCGAGTTTCTCTCACTCCAGTATATCATTCTGCATTGCATGGAACCCCTTAGCGCGCACTGCCTAACACCCAACCCGATCCTGTTGTGGGAGTTGAGTCGCCCATCGCCCACTGCCTCGCCCGTTACCCGTCGCCGCGATCATGAGCTCGAAGCGCAGAAGCGGCCCTGCAGGCTTGCCCGAAGACTTTGCGGCCACGCCAGATCCCAAGCGACGCAAGCGTAACGATGTAAGTGTATCGCTCCTATTATAACACCCATCAATTCCCTTCTTCCCCTTCCTACACTTTCAACGCGCACCACCCACGACCACCTCTTCCTCCTCTCCCTTGTTCGGGCACCCCCCTCGCAAGATGGCCATTTTGCCCGCCGCGCATCTCACTACTTTGCCCGCCATGCCCACCCCGCGCATGTCATCGACGTGCTGCACTTTATTGCATCCGCATTTGGGGTGTCCATGTTGCACGCACTTAGACCCTGTTGGCTAACTCTGTTTCGCTGCAGGATACCTTTTTCCCCGAAGTAGAAACCGCTGAAACCACAACTGAGGAAGGACTCAAATTGATCGCTCAACTGAAAAAGTCCCAAGATAAAAATGGCCGCAATGTCGCAATTCACTTCATTGACCTTCCCAGTAGAGAAGAATACCCTGATTACTATCAACAGACGGCAATGCCACTGTCTCTCAACATGGTCGAGCTTCGACTTCAGAAGCGAGAGTATGAGAATATGGAGCAATTAGAAGCAGATCTCAAGCGCATGGTCCAGAATGCGAAGGACTATAACCATAATAGATCGCCCATTTTCGAAGACGCCGAGCGAATTCGCAAGGCCTTGTCAAATTATATGCCCAAACACAATCCTGCCTATCTGCGCCCAGATTATCGAGCATATCCGACACCAATTCCCCAGGAGCTAGCTGATCGAGTCAGAGACTCCTCGCGCGGCTCTTCCGAGGCAGTGGTCCAACCTGAGAGGATAAAGCTTCATTTCTCAAGAGATGGTGCCAGGCGACGCAGTGAAGCAAGACCCAGCGCCCCCCGGGACCTGCAAGCAGATGTCAAGACTGAATTGCTTGCTTTTCTTGATGAATTATCTGAGCAAGACGATGCCATGTAAGTTCTGCGAGATCGGGGTTGGACCAATCCAGACTGACCTTTGCTCAAGAAATTTCGAGGAGAAGGTCTCCAAAAGAGACTACCCGGATTATTACAAGACAATATCAAAACCAACTTCAATTTCAGACATCAGAGTATCGGTGCAGAAGGATGCAATTCAGGATTGGGATGCCCTGGCACGAGAAGTTCGGTTGATTTGGGACAACGCAAAACAATACAACCAAGAGGACTCTGATATCTACGCAATGGCAGAGAAACTCGAAGTACGTCCATTCTTCCCCCACCCTCTCCCCTCCCCCAATCCCATATAATATAGCCTGACTGATCTGAAAATCTAGTCTTGGTCGGAGCCAGAGCTACAGGAGCGAGGTGCAGCACCGCGACGCAACCTCAAACTTTCGCTTTCTCAACCAAACAAGCCAAAGGCCCTGAGGCTGACAATGGGCTCTTCGACTCCAACTCCGACAGTTCTTGGCGGGACCATTGACAGTGAATCTCTACGACGCCAGCAGGAGGAAATGGGCCAAGCGTTAAGTCGCGCACAAAGAGCTACCTCGCGTGTTCATCAACCCAACGGTTCAACCCCTGTCCCATCGAGCGCAGCAGCTAGTACTCGACGTAGTATGTCGGCTATTACCGACCAAGACACGACAATGTCGGACGTCAATGGAACAAGCACGCCTCATGCTCAAGATGCCGCCCTCAAGGCCTCTCAAACTCCTGCTCCAGCACAACTCCCAACTCCCGCCCAGGAAGTCGATCTCCAGGATCCAGCAGCTCCATTGACAAACGGCGTCCACAATCATGAACAACCTGACGCTCCAAACCGCCAAGTTGTCGACCTCTGGAAGCAACAATCCAACAACCCTCTCGAGCGTCGTTATCGCGATCCCGGCAAAGGTAAGCCATTGCTTCCGATCTAACATTCAAATCTAACAAAACCTAGATATCAGCACCGCCCTCATCCATTCAGTCACCTGGATGACCAACCCCAACAGCCCATCCGATCCTAAATGGAAGTTGATCCGCTATGCAGACCCGGCAAAGACACAGACATCCTACTTGATCTGCCTCCCAATGAACCACCAGTACATCCGCGTCATTCCCCGCCTCACGCACGAACTGTACTCCCGCCGCCGCCATCGTCTCTTCGTCACGATTAATGGACAGATTGTCCCAGAATCAACTCCGCCTTCCCCTCAAGGTGCCTTCGACATGCAGCTGAAACTCGGCGACAATGAGATCGGCGTCGAAGTCCTAGCCGATCTGAGAGAAGGGGAGAAGAAGGAGTATGCGCCACCTCAGTTGCAGTTCGACTTCGAGAAATGCAAAATCCTCATCAACCTCGGCTTGATTCCAGTTAATGTCTAGGATAGCCACGCCGGTGAATACAGAATGAAGCTACTGTGACCAGGAGGATGAGGCACGCACGACTTAGTCCTGGTGGCAGTTTAATTCTTGGGAGGCAAGCGATTCATTTTTCGGCATGGTCTTAATTGCATCAGACGTCCAACGCGCAGACCTGGACAACAAGATAAGGGGATGCCCTATGTCTAAACAGGCTGGCGAACCGTCTTCGATTGTACTTTAGCTTTTAGTAGTCATTCAGAGTCAGTGCCAGTCCTCCGTACTGAGGCATCCTCGAGATCATCGCCTGTAACAGTGCAGGTGGGTGCTTGCATAACAAGGAGTTAAGACCTTGAAATGAAAACGAAAAAAATTTAACAAATATACATTGAATGCCGACTAGATAGTTTACTCGAGTGAACGCCTATCCTGTCCTGGATTTTGTCATGACGAAAATATTGGCTTTGGCATCCTCGTGCATTTCTCTAAAGACTTCCTTCAGGGTTCATTTATTTCCCAGCCTTGGGCCCCGCTACACCCGCACCAATCACACTAGGTAGTGGTTCTGCGCCCATGTTGTACAACAGGCCGATTCCACCAGCGATCACAGCAGCCATGAAGACGCCGAAGGTGGCGAATAGGATGAAGGGGACGCTCACGTCTTTCTTCTGGCAGGCGAAGCCGCCCCATTGCGTTGTCTTTTTGGTCCCGTCATCATTCACGCGCACCAGTGTGGTGCCACAGCGGCACTTGAAGCACTTGGCGTGTGCTGAATAGCAGGATCCGTGGCCGGAGCAGAAGTTGGTGGTGTTTTCACAGGCTGCTTGTGAGCTGAAGCATTCCGGGATCACGGCGGGGAGCGTGAAGTTCGCGGAGGCGTTGCCAGTGGATTGCGGTGTGAGCAACCGAGAGGAGTCGGAGTGGACCGGTGCAAGGGATGACAGGTCGAGGGGTTCTTCCTCTGGATCTTGAGCGGAGCGGGCGTGATTATGGTGTTGAGGTTTTGGTTTTGGTTTGGCTAGTTTGGAAGGGAGGAGGAGGAGGGTGGACTCGACGTTTTGGGTGGCTGAGAAATGTTTGAGGACGCGGATGAGCCCAGCGAGCCCAGTCTTAACTTCGGATGGGCTGGTAGGGAGAAAGTTGTGGAGGGACAGGATGATGGGGATTTGAGGGATCTCGGAGGCGCGAAGACACGCTGGTTCCTAGAGATTCAGAGTCAATATCGTGTCTGTTGAGTGGGTAAAATTCAACTTACACCTTCAAGAGGATATGAGAAAATTAGCTCAACGCCTTTACTGTTTGGAGCATTTAAACTTGGAGGGACAAGATACTCGCAGACACCGTCCTTTGTCTGACGATCAAGGATTGCCTTGAAGTCGGTGAGCAGATCTTGGGTGGGCTTCTCAACCCAGATGTCAGGCAATTGGTCAAAGTCGCCTATGACCATATCGACGTCTGTTATCCTGATGAACAGTTTGCCTGGGGCCTCCTCGGTCTGACTTTCGCCGAATAATGGTGCTTGATAGCCACCATACATATTGAGATCGTCCAAGGAGTTCTCGCTCATAGCGCCGAGACGTCTATCGGCCGTCAGAGCTCTCCTCCGAGCGATAATGGCAATCGCCAAATCTGAGTCTAGCATCGCGGTCGAGGAGGAGGCGATAGAACGATCGATTGTGAATAGATATGCGCCTTGAGCGGCAGCTTGTTGCAGGAGGGCTACACATGGTAGCAGAGAGGCGAGAGACTTCATGCTTGCCGGAGAACAGTCCTTGCAGGAGCTGTTGAAAGATTGATGGCAGCGAGTTGAGAGGTGAACTTGAAGAATGGGAGTCTGGGTCAATCAGGTCAAGTGGACGGGGAATTGTTCTACCTGGCCTGCGGGTGCAGCTGCATCTGCGCCTGCCACTCTGTGACCTCAATAAATGGACGCCACAGGGGGGAAAAAGGAGGCCAGCCACATTCTTACCAAGCCACACAAGCTACATCTCATCTGCCACATATCACATACGCCGTTAGCCACAATTCTTTTGCACGTGCTTCAAAGTCTCCCCGCTACGTTGAACTTCTCCAATTTGGTGGGTAACCACATGGGTCCAGCCTGTCGCCTGACGGACATTGACAAGCACCACAAAATATCAAACCTCTTCCCTGCACGGCCAGCGCTATTCACTTCTTGCAATACTCAACCTCTAGCCAGCCATCTCCTCTTCTGCAGCCCACCGCTGGCTGCCGCTGTCTCTGCCACATGAATCCGTCGTTATCATGCCCTCCCGCTTGACGCACTCCCAATGCTACGCTACCTGTTTCGTAGTCCGCGTTCCATCCGCGTTCCGCTCAAGAACGGCCAGTTCAATGTACAAAAGGTCTCTGTGACCCAAAATTCACGGTATGCACGTCAATTGAGCAGATCTGACCTGATCTAAACAAACTCCTAGTATCAGCGTCTCCCGCGTTGTGACAACCTTGATCATAAGTGTTTGTGTTGTCCGGACAATCAATCATGTGTTCCCTGATCGTGATCTTAAGCGAGGATGGGAGAGATTGAAGAGTAAAGACTGGTGGGCAGAGCATTGGAGACAGGCTCAGCGACAAACACCCACAAATGGAGACTCCAGAACCCACCCACAAGACAACAACACCATCCATTTGATGCTTCCTATCTGGGTTCGCCGTACGCCACAAACCTGGTACAGAGAAGATGACCCTCGGTGGAAGGCTTTCCAGAGCTTTGCTCAAGATAAAAAGCTGCAAGACAAAATCAGATTGGAAATCGCCCATATCATAGACCACGACCCCCATACTATGGAAACTCTTTTTCCATACATCAAACATCTAGAGGCAAGGAAAGTGGCAGTCCAGATGGAGTTGATCGTGCCCCTCCAACCTCCGCAACACTACGAAGTTCCATGCATCTTCATCCAACAATCAGGAGACGTCACCTATGGCTGGCGACGGTTGCCTGATAGCATTGGAAGTAAGATGGATCGAATATTCCACCCTGTAATGCTATCCCAAGCTTTCTTTGCTGGGTGCAAGGCGTTTGCAAATGTGACATTCTTGATCACAACAGCACGCCTGACTGACCGTATGAATACGTTTAGGTCGCAATGGGATTCGGCTTCCACCAAGCCGGTGATTACTGAATCGGAAGAAATGAAGGTCAATCTACGGCTACCTGTTACCAGGGCAAGTGACGAAAAGTTGAAAAAGGTTCTCCCTTTCCTAAGAGGTGAATATGGAGAGCATGGATCACGGCAACCATATCGAGAGATGGTGCGGGCAATGACGTACCAAGGTGCCATCGAGACGGGTTGTGCAGTATTTCGTTCATACTGGATGGTTGGACAGCCGAACGAATTGGTGAAAAACTCTGACAGTGTCGTCCAGCTCGAAGGCCTTGTTCTCTACATAGGCGATAAGGGGAAGCTTCGTCTTGAAGTTTCTGCTTTTTACGATGTGGTTGCCCAAGGCTTCGTAGGCAAGCCAGTAGTCAGCCGAATTAGCCTTGTGCCGAACCCTGAAAGATGGCATGGCACCAATAGCCAAAGCCATGATCAAATCCAGAATCAGAGACCTCAACAGATACGTCAAGCTGCTACTACTTCGCTCAACAACACTCCACATTCCGACAAACCTGGATCAAAAAGACCTACGAAAAGCATTGAGCAGCCACGAGAGCCTGCAGCAACAAATTCTCCTCCAGCAAAAGGTCAAGACAAATGATGTCCTGCGTTGATATGATTTCTGAGCATTCAAAGCAAAGCGAGGTGTTCGGAGGAGTTTTGGCAAGTCGATTTTGAACCCCTTTTTGGCGTTGCTATAATCTGGCAGGACGATTAGCATCGCGCGCTTCAACCATTCAGTACTGCCTTCACAACCAATTATTTACCTCGTTGTCCGCGTCGACAATGGCAACAGCTTCAATCCTTGTTTCTCTTTCATCTATCCTCTCGTCGTTACTCTCATCATGGTCAACCTAGCCTTGCTGACGTTACCCTGCTATTTCGTCCTCAACTTAATTGTAACCATGACGAATAAGCAGCTTGTGTCTCTAACCTCCTGCCCCTATCTTCTCACCGCCTTGCACTCCTCCTGCACCTTTCTCACCACAAATGTCCTTGAAAGACTTCAACTTCACGCTTCCCACAGCCGACAACATAGGACCAGTCACACCTTCACCAACCTCAGCCTCCGCACTCACGCCATCCTCGTCTGCTTTTCACTCCTATACACTGTCAACATCGGCATCTCCAACCTCAGCCTCGAGCATATCAGCCTCTCGCTTCACCAGACCATCCGCGCCACTGCACCTGCCATCACCGTTCTGGTCTGCCTGACTCTCCTCGGTCAACCACTCACCTCGTACTCCAGATCAACCTATCTCAGTCTCATCCCAACCATCGCCGGGGTCATCCTCGCCACAACAACCCCTCGCCCTCGCCCTGACATCCAGACAGCCTCCAGCCCGAAGACAACACTAGCAGGTATCACCGTCACCTTCCTCGGCGCAGTCCTCGCAGTCCTCAAGACAATCCTCACGAATATGCTTCAACAACGCACCGGACGATTAAGCGTGGGCATCCCCTCCACCACCCTCATCCGCTACCTCGCACCCTACTCAGTAGCACTAGCCCTCCTACTTGCACTTTGCACCGGCGAGTTCCAACGCCTCCGGACCATCATGTTTTCCATGTCCACGACCACGGCCATTGGGGGACGTATTTCCACGATTACGGCCACCAATGCCCTTGGGGCGGCACTGTTGAACCTCGCGTCGTTTGAGGCGAATCGCCGTTGTGGACCGCTCGCCATGGCCGTCGCGGCGAATTTGAAGCAGGTACTAGTCTTGCTTTTTGGATGGCATGCTGATGGGGACGGCTGGCGTGTTACGGCTGGTGCATTCATGACCATCATTGGGGGTGTGTGGTATGCGTTTGCGCAGAAACAGACGAACAACCGCAGTGTTGAAGGGGGGAAGAACAGATTAGATTTTGTCCGCAGTGAGGGAGCAGGAGGATCACAGCCAGAGAGCCCCCTCATCAGTGAGGTTTGAACACGGCTAGCTGTGCGGCGTGCAGCCTTGGTCGTCAATTATCTCACCCGACGAGATATAGCTTGTAAAGCGAACTCGAACCTTTTCAATACAATCGTCCTGGTGCCCAAAAAGGCATTGCGTGGACCAAATCTGTTTCACTTTTCCTCCCTACTGCCATGCAAATGTTGAATCTGATCATACATCTATCATTGTCCATATTCTTTGCCCATCTCCAGTATAATGCATTTGATTAAATCAGGCATCCAAGCTCTTAACAGCCTGCTCATACGTCTTCTTCGCCTCATCCTGGCCCTTACGGACTACCTCCTCCATCTGCTTGTGTGCCTTACGCAGCTCGTCCACAACTACGAGCTTGCGCAGCTCCATCTTGCGGTGGCGCTTCTGCGCTTCGCCGCGCGCGTTCCGCACGTCGTTGCTCGCACGCTCAAAGCACTTCTTCGCCTCGGCTTTCGCTTGAGTGCGCGTCTCGGCCGTTGCGGGCGGTACGGGGATCAAGATCACCAGTGGGTTGTGGCTGTCTGGTTGGGGTGTTAGGCTGTGAGAGCTCGCTTGCAGGGCCGAGGTTATGGGCTTCACGTGCTGTGTCGGGGTGATGGTTAATCGGGTGTTTTCCGAGGGAGAGAACATTCGCTCTACTTACGGCTTCCTCTGCACAGTAGATCTGCAGCATCCTGCCGGTCTTGGGCACCACACTGGCAAGATCTCCGATCTTGGCCCGTTCCTTGTGCGGCGCCGCACCGTGTGTCTCCTTGCCCTTGAAATTCAGATCCACGGGGAGCTCCTCGATCATGACCGGCGTGATCCGGCCGGCGTCCCGAGTCTTGAGCAACGCGTCCTTTAGCCGTGCAATCGCAGACGCGATCCCTTCCTGCAGGACCGTGAAATCATACGGATCGATCGCTGCATCCTTTTCCCTTGTGCTGGCGTTGTCTGGGATGTGTTTGGATTGATCTTCCTCAGATGTGATCTCGGAGCTGGAGCGGGCTGCTTTGGACGGCTTGGAGGATTTCTTCTGGAAGCTTGGGGACGTGCTGAATGGTCGGGTGGTAGGGTGAGAGGAGTAGAGAGGTTGCTGGCGTTGCTGCTGGAGAAACTGGCGGCATTGTCTACAGATGGTGCTTGTTGAGGACCGGGTCTGTAGGTTAGCGGAGGCCAGGAGTCGAGATATAGGTTGGAGAGCCACTCCTCTCCCTTTTGCGCGCATCTTGCAGGCCCGCACTATGGCTTGTGTTGTCGGGAGTAACCCGTAAAAGTGTAAGGAGTACAAAAAGATTCAGGAACACCTCTCAACCCTGGTCAGGGATTGGAGAATTAAAATGCATGGCACGTGATATGACGCACGGTCACGTGCTACCTTTTGTGGTCACTTAATTACAGGTAGTTTTCATCAAATCCCTCGAGCCTTAACTATGAGTCAGGGTGACTGGTCCTGAATGCAGCACCTTTTCTAGCGTGGACATGAGGTGAAGATTTCGACGGCACCAAGTCTCGATTCAATATCCATTTTGACAAGGCTGAGTGCCCCTATTAGGAGCCGCTTTTTGCATGTAGAACTCATCACCCAGTATCCACCAACACCAGAACTATAATTCTATGCTGTGGTCAGAGAGCCGACACAGACATCCACCTCATGAATGGCAAAACACCACGATACGGTTTCATTTAACACTGCGGAGCAGGCCACGGAGATGTCAAGTACGGTGGAGCCACCATTTTAGTGCCAAGCAAAATTGAAAATGGGGGCTTAGTCCCAACACTGCTCGCTCATATCAGTGAGGCGAATCGTCCGAGGGGTTTCACTAGGACCATAGTGACTAATCAGTTTGACTCCTTCAAAAATGAGGACGAAATGTATAAGTAATCGCCTGATATTTGTTGGTGACATCCAGGTCAACGACAGGCTGGACTAGAACCAATCACGGCTCTCTTGCCGAAGTTTGACGACACTAGCGTCCACAGCTAAGATTTAGGCCTGAGCAAACATTCACCTCAGCCGAGGAAGTCAATAATTCGTTACAGACCTACTCCGTACTCGTAATCTTATACCTGCATGCCCTTCTACTCGTATATTCCAAGCCTTGTTCCAGGGTGCTCATGTAGCGCAAAGGATCAGCCTGGTCGAGTCATATTAGCCGAACGATGGACAAGGGCTGCGACTTTCAATAAAGGTGAACCCAACAGTGCGAGTAAATTGACCGCATAAGGCGCCCAATTGTATCCTCGTGTAGACGGACTTTACCGAGTGCATGGCGCTCCCCGGAGAAGGATTGGATTGCCCAAATTTTCGCTTACCGATGCGTGCCCCTGCGTCAATCATGTGGCAGGTGTTGGTCGGCCCATTACAAAGCTGATACTAGTGCAACCCCATCTAGAACAGGCAAGGTTCCTTCTTGTACCACTGGTGGCTCCCGTCCAAGTCTGTATCAGAATTGTGTCTGATATTCCAGCGTTCTATTGAATTCAACAGTCCGGCAAGGGCCCAAAGCATCCTTCTGTGCGAGGTATATTTAAAAGTCAACCCTCCAATCTTTGATGTTAGCTTGGCTTGTGCAACGCTATTTGAACCGATCGCGCCCCTCACAACCTCAGGCCAAGGAGGGGCTTGACCAACAGTCTAGACACTCTGTACGAGGTCTCCCGTAAAGTCGGGCTGAAAACATGCGCGTGCATGATTAGTTAGAACCGGTGAGCGTCGTATCCAGGACGAGTAGCTGGGTGACAGATGACTAGTAAGGCTCTACACGCCATCTGAGTGAGACTTAGCATGGCACCAGATTTCTTATACAATTTCTCAATCCCAAAATGGTCATCGCCGGGCCTCCATTCCTGCGTTCTTTCATTTATTCTGGAATCATTTCGAGTCGGGTCAGAACTCCTCCATTTCCATCCGGAACGTGAACGAGGAGAGTGGAGCGCGAGGCTAGATTCAAGTAGCGCCATGTGTATTCCTTGAGCAAGGCTAACCGTTCCTGAACATTGAAGCCACTCAATCTTCAGCCATGTCGGCCCTATTCCCCTGTCTGTTCACAATTTCGTGTCGCCAGCCCTGGCAGTCCTGCAGCAGGGTGCAGATAAGACCTAACCAACTAGCGGCCTAAGCAGCGAATTGTGTCCCTCTGTCTGCTAGACCTTATAACGGGGTCGTTGCAGAGTCCCTTCCGGAGCCAAAAGCTCGTAAGCTGTCCCCTTCTCCGACGAAAGAGCCACGACTGCAGGCTTTGTGTCACCCCTCGAGCTCCTGATATAGGCTTATAGGAAGTGCCACGTCACTTACTCATATTCTGTTTGCGAAGCCGTTGGAATCTTCAGTCTCTCATGCTGCCACAACAACGTTCTTCTCAGCATGGCACGGTTGATCATTGAACCTCCTCTCCTAGTTTGGCTACTTTTCTCTTCAGCCTTCGCTCAAGCCCCTCAAGACCCCCTCAGAGATTTGTGTCGGCGGTATGCTCATCAAACAACCATCATCGACAGGAAGCTCTACATTGACGGAGGATGGCTCTACACCAATCCCCTTACAGACAACCCGATCCCAACTATAAGTATGGCCCGCTTGAAATAAACTTTGGTCGCCCTTGCCAACAAATCTATAGATCAAGTCCTTGTGTTCAGTGATTTGGACGAAGTCAGCGATGGCATGCCGAAACAATATGCCAATTTGTCCAAAAACAGCACAGTACCCGATGTTGCCGGTGGGATCTTATGGCCAGATGAGGTGAACAAAGTCTTCTGGCTCTATGGAGGCGAATTTTCAACTGCCCCTAGCCCATTCCAGCTTTGGGGATATGACGTATTGTTGAATCAATGGAATCTGTCTTCAGCATCGACAACGTCAACCCAAGCAGTGAAAAGAGTTTCATATGGCGCAGGCACCTCTCTGGGGAAAAATGGATATTACTACGGTGGATACCTCAACAACCTGACGAATCCTTTGTGGGGTGCCGATCCTCTCGCAACCAGCAATTTGGTCATCTTTGACATGGATGATAATACCTTGACCAACAACACAGGACCTGATAGCACCGGCCGGGCGGAGGGAGTGATGGTTTCAATACCAGCTTCCGCGGGAGGAATGCTCGTTTACTTTGGAGGTGTGTCTTATCCATATGGTAACTCAACCGAAGTTCCAATGGAGATGACTGATATCATGTTATTCGACGGTGGGCTCTTTCCTTCCACCATAAATTGAGCGTTGCCCATGATAGTTACTGACAGCGTGCTTTCTCACAGTGGGGGATAGTAAATGGTACACGCAAAAAGCCTCTGGGGATATCCCTCCGAATCGTCGGAAGTTTTGCGGAGGCTCAACATGGGCTAAAGACCAGTCTTCGTACAACATCTACATCTATGGAGGGTTTGGCTTTGGGGAGAATGTCACTGGCTTTGATGATGTCTGGATCCTATCCCTGCCAACTTTCGAGTGGATAAAGTGGTATCCCGAAGCCCCAGGGGCATCAGCACCACACGGGCTACTTACCTGCAATGTCATTGAAAATGCTCAGATGATGGTCATGGGTGGCAATTTCACCAACGCTACGACTTGCGATGTTCCTGCAGTCGGCGGTCAACACAATCTCAATCTTGGCCAAGTAAATGTTCAGAATGCGAAATGGTACCAGTACTTGCCAAATCTAACAAGCTATTCTGTGCCTCCTGCTATTGTTTCAGCTGCAGGTGGATCATCCAGCGGAGGCGCAATCAACCTAGCGCCTGCCGATGGATGGAGCGACCCAGCTTTGTCAGTCTACTTTGGACAGAAAGCACAGTTTGCGGAGCGAACACCGACTCGCTACATTCCATCAGCGGCCTCAGCCACTACCACTCCAACTCCAACTCCCGCTCCCAGTCACAAGTCCCACATTGGAACCATCGTAGGGGCAGTGATAGGAGGGGTGGCCGTGTTGGCTATCATCGGGGTTGCAGTGCTCTTTTATCTACGAAGCAAAAAGGCATCCTCTGCCGACAGGCTTAACAGCGTCGCCGGGCAGTCGCATAGTCGACATGAAAGCGCAGCACACGAAGTATCAGCAAGTCCAACCGGCGACGTCAAACTCAGCATGATCAATACCGGACTCGGTTCCCCGATCAGCTCTCACTCTCACACCTCCTCGCCTTATAGTGCGGCATTACCAGGGCAGGCAGTCCCATACGGGCCATTCCCGCAATCGCCTTACAATCCCCATCAACCACAGCCGTTCTATCCAGTGCCCACGCAACAATCTGGGTACGGCTACCAGCCATTCCCAATGAACACCTCCCCACCAGGAGGAATGTATACTCAACAACAATACTTGCCCCCACAAGAGCTACCACAATCGTCGCCGTCTTCGTCGCCGCCCATTTCTCACGAGATGCCCGCTCCTGGCCTTCACCATGTTAATTCGGGTAGGCCACAGAGAGTCGATTCCGGGGAGTTTCCGCCTGATCACAAACATGTGCAATCACAGTCGGTATCACAATCGCAGGTTACGGATCATTCCTCGCAAAACCTCGGTTAGCAGCTCAAATTGTTCTCGAGCAATAATGTATTCCTGAGAGAAAAAGTTGTTTGCTAGTTTGAATTAAAGGGGTTCTGAGCGGATGTTATACCTATCTCGTTTTGTTGTTATTAGCTTTAGGTCTATTTCATAGACTACCTAATGAAATTTGATGATTCCTTTGGCTGCTCAGATAAAAGAAACTGGCTCATACACCTTTCTCGCTATATAAACATGGATTGCCGGGGGGATGATCTGCCGACTCCTGAGCTTCCTGCTCTGTTCTGATGGTTGTGCAATTCGGGTGGACCGTAGGGCTCCATTTGCGCCATGGGCTGGAACTGGCCACTGTTCACAGCTGCTGTGTATAAATCGCCTTGCTACAGAATCGCTTCTAAGAATTTGTAACATCTGCGAATTGACTGCCTCACCAACATGGCTCTTGTGACAATTGTTATTGGAGGCAGTCAATAATCAGGCGAATACAAGGCAACCACAGTGTCTACAGCTTTAACCAGGCTATCAAGTCAAGAGAAGTCCATACCTTCCCCCCCCCTTTTCCTCTTGATATCCTCCCAGCCTGAAGCTCCAAGATATGCACTGAAACCATGGCCGCCGCGCATTCTGAGCATCCGGGATGGGTCCACTCTCTGCTACAGCAAGTTTCCTAACAGTCCTTGGAATTCTGGCATCCTCCACTAAGGCTGCACAGCATGCCTGGGCGCACCCGAGGAAGGAATTGAGCGAGCTCAATGAGCTTGCAAGTCAGCTGGACCTCCTGAGTCAGAATCAAGCATTTCAGAACAAGCTTCACGCTCTCCAGGCCCCTTATCAAAGCTACGATCAGCCCAAAGAGTGCCTCAAAAGCCCCTTTCGAGGGGACACAATTCAGCAAGGCCTGCTCTTCCCTTCAGGCACAGGATCTGGATCCTACATCGTCCCCGCGTCAGGAAGATAGTCAAGGATGTGGCTGTTGCCAGAACTCGGCGCTCCGACATAATCAAGTCGTTGACCTTTTTCGCGGAATCTTGGTTGAATTACTACATAGTTTACAGCTCTAACTACTCGCTAATAATCTCACCTTCACAGGTAATCAGCTCTCAGTATTCGATATTCAAGACCAACACACCCACACTCTTGCATAACGGTCGATCCCTTGAAGATATGTAATGCCCATAACGGCGGCCGTAATCGCTAGGCAGTTGATATGGATTATTTAACTAGTTCCATGCCACAATGTAGTCCTTGTTCCTAGTGTACTGCTCATTTCTCAATGACGGGACTGCGGAGAGTACAGGCAGTGACTTGCATATTATTTACATCATCCGTCTTCCCGGTCATCAATGCGTCTTTCCTTTGCCACAGCCTCAAGAACCCCAGAAAGAACTCTCGCCCAAATCATAATTATTGCCCCATTTAACACGTCTAAGAGCCGCTTCGCGTCGCCAAAAAACATAATCAATCTCAAGATGGACACTTTGAGACGCTGTGAGATGGTACCAGGCGGTGCGAAGGTGAGACCTCAATTGATGTCTGGTTGGTATCGCGAACCGCCAAAAGAATCGCTTGCTCTTTCGACATTCCAAATAAGTCTTCATAAGTGCCGAGGACAGGGAAAACCAGATCTCATATGGCATTGTGACCTCCAGCACGAGGATGATTCACCATTCGGAGATCGCGACGAAAAACCATCCAAGAACAATCCGCCAGCTCAGGCTCTGGTCGATCTTCAGGAATTCTGGGAGTCACACAAGACAATACTCAAGGACGAACTGGCCAGGAAGACCCTGTATGGGCGCTTTAAGAGTTTTTACAAGTCTCGCGAAAAGTTGAAGTGGGTCCGAGAATCGATCCGGAGAGCACTCTGGCCCGATCTCACCGCCGAGGAGCAAGAGATCATCGGGGAGTACAAGGCATACGAAGCAGTGCTGAACGACATAGCCAAAAACTTTCCTCGTTCCTGGATGGGTTATCTTGCAGCAACCTGGAGAGATGCTCCCACTGAATGCCAGATACTCCAAGTGCTAGGACGCACCGAAATTCATTGTACGAATCCATTGCACAAGTCCTGGCGTCAAGGGCCAAATCCCCAGGTGCTCAAGGTGATCAACTGGCTCCGATTGGTCATCGACATATTGGTCTTCAATTCCTATACAGGGCCTTTCCTGCTTGACCTTATCATATTCTTGGCCATCCCTCTTTGTTGGCTTTTGTTCGACTGGAAACTGATGCCAATGGCTCCATACGCCGACTGCGCACGTCAGCTTTATTGGACCTATATGGGGTTCAATTTCGCGCGGTCGACTTTCTGTATTTGTATTCCTGTCGAAATACTGGACTGGGTGTTCATAGTCACTAGTGTCATTCGATTCTTGTGCGACTGACCGGAGGAAACAAGATCGACAATGGACCAAGAATTCGAGGCTAGAAACTTCGATATTCCAACTCTTGCGGAGTTTGTCGGCTACGTCTCCACAAAATTGGAGGGTTGAAATTATCTGCAATGGGCAGAGATAATTTTCAGAGTCTTAGGTGGGAAGGGAGGGTCAAATGTTCGTGAACGGTCATTAAGGAACAAATGTAAGCGTAAGGGTCAGGACAAAGGCAAAACTTCCCTTTGTTCCCGAGTCCCGACAGTGCACTGTGGATATTCGCACCCACCAAGTTTAGCTCGACGTGGAGATCCCACGCTCATTTATAACAATGGCAACTCTCAATTCCTGCTCATCGCTTCTTTGACTCCAGTAACTTGCAGCACTGCATCTCTATCTGGGGAGGCTAAAACCCGTATATCCCATCTTCCCGGGAAAATGATACACAGAGATCACGGTGCTTTTATGAAATTGAGCTCAACGGGGGTGAAATTTGCTTCCTTCCAGGGGGAAGAAAATTCTCTCTGCCACATATTGGTAGACGGATCCGTCCAGTACAGCAATTTAGCTGCTTTTATGGTGTTGCATCTCAACTTTGACGGACAAACGTGGGCATTTTAGTCGTCACACCGGGAGAACCTGATATCAGGTCTTGGCAAGGCTGAGCATACCACCATCCAAGATACAATGGCTACAGATCATGCACATATCACCTACAGACGCGTCCTTGGTCTATCGTGAATGCTGATGTGCAACTCTATTGAAGCAGTGCTATAATGAGTCATCGCGATCTAGAGCGTTCGCATTCGCCAAAATGTGAAGATTTCACTGTTGCTTCACAGGCAGTTGGGCGTGGAGCAGCGCACCGCGACAACTGCATCACGTCGAATGTTTGTTGACCGACGGACGGCCTGTGGGAAGCTCACTGCCTCAATGCAGACATAACAACTATATCTATATCACTAGACCCCCAATACTGTCCATCTTTTTTCTCCTTCCTCCATACCTTTTCATCTCTTACACAACCACCAGCATACCTCAATTACAACCACTATCACAAGACAACCAGAACTACCAACGACACGAGGCCTGGGTTCCCAACTGTGAGCTCACAGCATCAAAACAAATTCTTCCATACCTTCCAACCTCCTTCCTCTCCGCCTTCTCCATCCGCCATGGCAACTTTCGAGACCTCCATGGCTACTTTTGATTGCCCCAATCTGATCCATCTCTATCGCCTAGAAGCGGTAGAGACTGTCCACGTCCTCCCAATTCCGCCGCCAATGCTTCCTCGGCTATGTAGCACGAATAAACGTGACGAAAAGCCTTTCCTCCGGAATCTGATCGGCGTGATTGATTACTATGGGTCCACGATTCAGATACTCAAATACTTGGGCCAGACCCAAGAAGTCGAGGATCTCCAAACGCGCCAACGCCGGCTTTTCAAGATTTTGGATGGCCTTGACACCAACTGCGTCGCGTTTCTCACAGCCATGGAGGAGAAACTAAGCCAGTATGATGAGGATCAACAATACGAACTCGTCAAGAACACCTCAATTTTCAAGACTGTTGTTGAGGGCTGTCTTCCTAGGGTCTTTCCATCAACAACGCCAAGTGCCGATGTGATTGAGGGAAGGCTCGAGGGGCTCGAGGGTCCTGCAACCAGCGCCTTAGATGTCTCCCCTGTCGAAGAAAAAAATGAAGTTTCGGTCGAAGACAAACTTGAAGACGATCTTGCTACCCAGCAAACCTCCGAAGCAGTCGTCTCACCCTCGAATGTCCATGAAGACTTGGCTGCTGATGCGGCTCACGCCACAATAGGATTCACGCCTGAAGAGCCAGAACAAGAAGCTTCTGGAGACAGCAGCACTAATGCTGAGCCCCAACAACCTACCTTAAAGCGCACCTTCGATGAAATGTTCGAATCTGCATCAGAGCATGAAATCCATGATGACGGTGTCGAATATGGTCAAGAGACCGATGACGATGATGAAGTAATCATCATCACTGAAGGGCCTGAGGAAATGGCCGATGATTGCCAATCCGCTAGTGATGAGGAAGTGGAGATGAGTATCTCCGACGGAGAATCTGTGGTTGGAGGTCCTCGAACTGAGGAGCTTGATGAGTCAATTCCACTCCTCCGTCGCCTGGGTATCCCAATGTTGAACGATTGGGACATTGAGGAACCTATCGAAGCAACTCCATCCATAGAAATCGACACTGCCAGGTTCATTCATCAGACCATCCTTCCAGATTTGGACCTTGTGGAGGACAATAGCTTGCTGGAATCAATCGGTGAATACAGCTTCCAAGACGACGAAGAGACCTCGGGCAATATTGAGGAGTGGTTCCCATCTTCAAGCCCCACTCAACCCTCCCCAGTGCAGGACATCTTCTCTCCAGCTCTCAGCTCCACGGAAGAGTCCAGCGATGAGAGTCTCATTGAGGAAGATGCCTCTCAATGTGCTTCCCAAATGAGTGACGAAAACCTGGCTTTCCTTCGAGACTTTTATGCTGCCGAGGATTTCCTTGCCAGTTCTTCTGATGAGGAGGATGACGAGAATCCAGTGACGGCTATTCTTCCTCCAGTCAAACCTCAGCCCATCATCGAATTGGTTGGAGAGCGAACCGAGGGGAATTCGCCAACCGTTCCAGGTGCTTTCCAAGTCGAGGAAAGTGAGGCTGAGGAAGCAGTTGCGAGTTCTGAGCGCCCGAGATTCTCGGTGGGCAGAATTCTGGGCGCCACTGCTCTTATCGCTATCCCCATGTCCATTATTTATCCAACCGTCACAGCCTTGGTGCTGTTCGGAATAATTCGAATTGCTCGCAGCCGTCGCTAAACATTGCGATACGAAATTGCTTTAATAGCTGAGTTTTCAGTGTCAGCAATCAAGATCCACTGCTTAGTGTTGATAGAATTTCCTAGAGGCGATCTGGGTTCCACCACGCTGGTACTGTTGGGGAGTACTGGATGCGCGATCGACAACTGCATCACAGGGACTCCAGGAAGGTTGTGAGGGTTGTGAGGACCACTGAATTCACTGTGCACACATCATCGCACCTATCGGTTGTGTTGTTCTTATATGTTATGAGGTTTTTTCTCGGCGCTACTGACCGCTCTCTCAACGACAAAGAGACCAGTGATCATTTCTGCGCACCATGGATTCGAAGACGGAGTTCTGGTGCGTTTTTCATATTGGGGTTTGACGAAATTTTCACAAGGATAGTAGACATCTCGCCGTCGTGGGCTTGTGAATTCGATGAACAGGGCCATTACTTAGAGTACACGAACGGTTTAAGAATTTGGCCACGGGTGTTCTCATATCTCGCCGTCATGGGCTCGAGAATTTATGGGACAGGTTTCAGGGTCACTGGAATGGTTTACTGGTTGGTCATGAATTCATGGTTGGTCCTTGTGATTATCTCACCACTACTGGCTCAGGCGTTGTTAGACAGAAGTCACAGGGCTGACTCCTTGAGAGACACGGATAGAACTTAGAATTGATGTTGATTTTACACACGAAAAGTGGTGGCCTCGAGGAAACTCTTCTGCAGCAGCGCGGAAAGCAGTGTGATCCTTTGTTCATGTTTCCTTTGTCACCAAAAAAAGGCTATGACTCTCTTTGTTTGATCACAGGTATGACCTACCCGGCTGTGTAAGCGCTTTGTTGTTGGTCTTCTCTGAATTTGTGTGTAGCTAATAGTAATATCCACCGGGGCCAGCACCCTGGTGCTGGCTTTGGATCGTGAGATGAAGAAGAGCGAGCTCTTGCTGCTTCCTAGTAAAATAGCTCCCGGCCCTGTGATTGCCATCAAGTATCATAAACCAGTCCCAAGCAGAAACAGCCCAAAGCAACACCAGCACAATGGCACTCAACACAACCCACCTCACCAATCATCATGGGCGCCATGCCGTTGAAGCAGCTTAGTATCTGGACCCAAAGCCGAATCCAAAGGGAAGTCGAGAGAAGATATCGAAGATGTCGCCGCCGCAATAGGGGTTGCCGCGGCCTCCCCTTCCTCGACGATACTCCTCCTCATCAGAGTATGCCGAATCCCAATACGGATCATCATCATAGCCTCCTCCACCATATCCTCCCCTTCCCCAATAGCCTCCGCCACCATATACACCAAAGCCTCCTCTTCCAGCGCCAGCGCCAGCACCAACTCCTTGGTCACGCAACCTCCTTCTCTCCCTATTCCTCCGGGCCCTTTCCAAAGAGACCCTCGGATGCTCCCCTCTCTCCCCCAGATCGTCGGAGTCAGAGCAGCTGCAATCCGTGTCACAGTCCGCAGCAGTCCAACCATAGCCTCTCGGGCCGCGGCGGGGCCTTCGCGAAATCGGAGCGCTGTGCCTTCGTCTGCTCTTTTTGTGCCTGCCGCGCTTCCGAGCACGCGGCTTTTCGACAGTAGAGGCGGGACCACCCGCGTCTGTGTTTTCCTGCTCGTCATACTTTTTCTTACCCCACACCTTTAGGTCTCGTGCGAGCTTGGAGTATTTGTCCTCTGGACACCTGGGCGTTGTGCTGTCGAATTTACATCCATCATCGCATTTCTTGCAAGCGAATTCATCGCGGAGACAGCCGTTGGCGTCCTTGAGGAATTGCATCGACCTTGGGACAATGCCCGCGTCCAGCATCATTAGATCGAATTCATCGGTCGGCTTGAGGCACGGCGGAATCCGGATTCTGTGGCATGGCATCTTGGAAATGGAGATGGGAACTGACTGCCCTTGATATTTATGTGTTGTATAGAGGGATGTGTGCGTGTAAGAATAAGGAGTAAATTTAGGCTGTCTCGATCTCGTCTTGAAAGAATCGAAGAAATGTGTAGACCCGGACACGTAGTTGTTAGGGGAAACCAAGGAAGATGAAAGGAGGGATGGAGAGGGAAATTTATACTCGAGCAGAACCGGCATTCAGTGAGAAGCAGATTGAATTTTTGGACACAGCGTGATGGAGAAGGGGCTTATCTCAACCCACTTGGTATCAAGGTAGAGGGGCATCACCATTCGGGCCAACAGTTTGCAATTTGTCCATGATGCACATTCGGCTTTGTGACAGCTCATAAGCTCAGCTCCTTCAATAAAATGTTCATAAGGGGCGTGAGAACTGCTCCTTTGTTGAATTTGTTGATCCCAACTTGCACTAAAGCACTGCCTTCATGTACATCGAATACATTCATTTCGTCGCTGTATTTTGGAGCCAATATACAAGCACAGTCAATTTGTTCTATGACGCCTTTGATGTCATTTCTCAGCACTCACTGCCAATTCCATTTCCACATTCATTAAACAATCCCATCGATGAGATGAGTTTCGCGTCTCAAAATGGTAGGTTGCGTCCATCCCCACTATCACTGCCGGCTCTGCTGGCCCTCATGCTTTCACGTTCTTTCATGGCACGCTGGTGATACTGTCGTTCCTGTTGGAGCACAAAGCCATGCTCACTCTCTGGGCGAGGACGTGCACTGTCACCAAAAGTGATCTCAACCTTGAATTTCAGGAACTCTCCAGCTGGAGAATCGTAGATGGTGATTATATCACCGACGTACAGCTGACCGAATAAAGTAGCTTCACCGTCTGGTGTCTCTTTGCGCAGTTCTACGTCGTTGATCCAGATGGATTTACTGGCTGATGTTGAGATTAGAGTTCTGACTCCGGGTAATTGAGTCCAGTCTCCTCCTTCTTGCACAAATTTCTCCATGCCTGGAGCCCAGAAGTTGATTTTCATGGCGTACTGTGGAATACGAGTATCCTTCCGATCTGCGTACGGTAGTGTGCAGTCAATTCCTCGACCCCATATTGTGAGACGGTCTTCCAAGTTGATAGTCACATTTGCAAAGGAACCAGGCACCGTTGCCAATTTACCGAAACGCTTTGCAGGCTTGATGAAGTGGGGACCCGAATTACACAGAGGGGCAAGGATGAGGCGATCAGCACTACCAGATTCGTCAACTGGTTTTCCGGTCTTCGCATCGATAGTGGTTGCTAGCTCAATTGATGGAAGACGTGCTCTAGTATTGGCATTGCCATTGAAAGTCTCGGCTTTGGTGCGGGTTTTGACTGCCCTTGAAGCATTGCGAGCTTCAATCTCTGCGGCGAAATTTTCTGGGTCGTTGACGAGGTCAAGATCAATGCGGCGCGTAAACACTGGTTCTTCAGTATCGCGAGTAGTGTCGGCAATTCTTGTTTCTGCTGTTTGGTTGGCTCCCGTCCATGGAGACAGTTCTCGAGTTTGAGGGGTGACTGGGTTGGTCGCCTCTGAAGTTGCGTCGTCTGAGGCTTCCGCTCCAGGTGAAGCCATGTTGAGTTGCCCAATTTGCTGTTCAGCCCCCATAAGGCTCAGAGCAGAACCAGTAAATACCTGTGGAATGCCGAGTGCCTGGGGATATTGCAAAGGTCGACCAAAGTTGTCCGCACGCTCTGGATCATTCACATCATCACGCGTGACAAAATCATTGACACTGATCTGCTCAACACGATTGCGTATTTCTGGGAGGTCTGGCTGCACCGGTGGGCGAAGGACCTCACCGAAGACGCCAGAACTACGAAGTATTGAGGGAGTAACTTCCCCGAACAGTCTTTCAGCTGGAGCAGTTGAGGACGGCGCCGGACATAACGGTGCAAAGCTAGCACCAAGGGCCGGGAGAGTAGGGTAGGTTACGTCTCTTCGTGGTCGTTTAGGTGCGCGTTCCGGAGTTGGAGTTGGGGCCGGGGAGGGTGCCTGGGTCAATTGATTAAGATTAGCAATGAGCTCATCATCAACCAGATCTTCCTCAGCTTCATCTAGAACATCCAATTCTCGCTCATGAGTCTCCAATATAGGTTCATCGTCTTCATACTCAAAATAATCCTCCACATCGCAGAGCCAGGGGTGTTGTAGACAATGCGACTCTTTGGGTCGGAATGAAGGGTTCCTGTTGAGCAGTCTCCGAATGAAATCAACTCCATCGTCCGAAACACCGGCTGCGCGTAGGGGATCGAAGTCGACATCCTTGGTCATGATATTATTAAGCATTTGAGCACCTCGATCGTCACCTCTGCCAGCAATGGGTGGCTTTCCACAAAGCATATGAAAGATAACCGCTCCGAATGACCACATATCGACGGATTGATCATATGGAGAGGGTGTTGGTCTCGTCGCAGGCTCGCCCAGGCGGCGTCTCTTAGTAGATGGGCCTTGGGTATAAGTGACATAGTCGGGGTAGACTTCTGGAGCACAATATAAGAGAGTACCACAAAAGGTTTTGAGGAAGGTTTCTTGATCGGTGACACACTTTGACAATCCAAAGTCTGACAATTTGACAATGAGGGGGGATTTGGAGGCAATCAGAATATTGTCCGGTTTGATATCGCGGTGAGTAATGTTTCTCCGGTGTAGATAGCCAAGGGCGTGCATCATCTGCCGTGTGATTTGCTGTGCATCAGGTTCTGGGATCTTATTTAGGCGTCTCAATTCCTGAGACAACTCCCCGTACGGGACATACTCCATCAAGATATAGATCCAATGTTGATAGTTTTGGCAATCAACATAATTAACGATGTTTGGATGCGATAGTGTCTTCATGATGTTGAGCTCACTGTCAAACTTGGTGTCCAGTACCCCGTTCTTGATGAAGCGGCGTTTATCGAGCTCCTTTGCTGCGTACACGTCGCCTTCTTTCTTCGTTTGGATTCTGTAGACAGTCGCGAACGCACCCTTGCCGAGAAGCCCTGTGAAGTTGAACATGGTACCACCATTCCAGTGATTACCGTACGAGCTTTCGCGCATCGAAGCAAATTTAGCCACGGCTCCTCGGGCTGAGAGGTATTTTTTCAGCTTCTCCTCATACAGGTCTTCGCCGTCGCCACGATTGGGAATTCGGACCATAAATTTGACTTCTTCCTTACGTGGTCCAGTAAGGACACATATGATCGAACCATTCTTGAGAACAGTCGTTGCAGGCTTTGTCGTCGCTCTGCCTCCCCTGGCTCTTGTTGTAAGATGAACATCGTCGACCACTGTGCCATTTGTGGACAGATCTTGTAGCATAAGGCTTCCTTGACTGTTGACAAAGATTTTGAAGTGAACTTTGCTGATTAGATTGTCATCTTGGGCTGGGGTCAGGAGCACATCACACATTGTGCCATAACGCCCGAAGCGGAAACCATCTTTGGGCTGTTTAACATCCGATGTCATTCGAAGGGCAATGTCGCGTGGAGATTTGAAGTCTTGGTTGAAGAGGATGTCTTCCTCCTCAATACCTTCTAAGTCGCCATTCTGCAAGATATGCTGAGGGGCAGGGATCAGATTCGCTCTGACTGCATCAAATGCTGCTGGAGAGTTGGGGTGTAGAAGACAGATTACATCGGTGGCATCGTCTTCGGAGACATTAGAGAGATTTTTCCCAAGCCTTCGAGGGTCTTCCACTTGCTGTGTCGCTTGTTGGGTAGGCTGTGATGACTCCATGCTGAGTTGGCCTCGAACTCTACCAGGTTCAGGGACTGGGGGCTTGAATGTGACGGTCCTGCCCTGCTCGCTCTCCGTGATTCTCCTCGCTGTGTTGTGATATCAGTCCCGAAATCTGAAGGAGGCACATTGCTTACTCACCGAAACAAACGCTGCGAGATCACCGACTCAATTCTCATAGTATTCTTCAGAGACTATGAGTGTCTCCTGCGAAAGGTTTCGTTTTGGATACTCCGAGCCTTGACCGGCAAAGCGGCCTAGCTCTTCGTCAGCAGTTTCCTCGATAGTTTGGAAGGATCGGTTTGATTGTGAGAGGAGGGTACTGGAAGCGGTAGAGACGGTGACAGGAGGGGTGCGAGGGGATAGTCTCTCGACATCCAGAGTCACGCGCCCCTTTAGGCCGCGCCCAGGCAACGATGTCATAGCCACTCACAAGGCTTGAGAGGGGGGAGTATGAGGAAAAGGCCTTACCTCAAGGATTGTCCCTCTCGCTTTCCCCCAAACAATTACCAATGCTCCCTACCACCGCGCAAGTTAGCAACCCATGGCCATATATAATAGCAACCTGCTTCCCCTAGGTTAACCCTGTCATCCTCGCACATCACTGACGGTCGTATGATTCTACACATCAAGCATGCGAGCCTGACATGCACAGTGACTGCTGTAGGGCTTTGTCCTGACCCGAGTTCCACGAACAGCTGTTAGACAGAGGTTCGTTCGGGGTTGAAGGTACAGATCGACCACCACAACTAGGTTGTGATATCTCTTGTGACTAGACAAGGCGGGCCTGTGCAGGACATGATTCTTTCTTCTTGAAATGATCCCTTGTCTCGACTGATGACTATGTGCAGGGACTCGACCAGTTCCTCGTTGCAGTGGAGGCACAGCGCACTCCGGGAGTGGAACAGAAAGGCGCACCTTGTGTGTACTCGCTATTACCAATAATTGTCCTGTCATCAACCATTAGCAAGGTGTCCAGGCTGGCGCGACAGGGGGTGATGTACCAGCTGACCAAATTCACACTAAACGGCTCGACCGAGAATGAGCTCTCCAAACGAGTGTCGACGACAGATGATGCGGGAAACTCGACAAGACTTACAGAACACAGCCCTAAGAAAACCCAGGTCGCTTGCAACAAAGCGGAACACAAAGGAGAAAAACGAGAATGTGCAGACGCAGGTGATGAAGTCAGGATTAAGACTGCAGTCTTGTACAGAATTTCCCCGCCAACAACCGAAGACAGACCCTTGCATCCGAAAAGGCAGGAAACAACGGATTGGAAGACGATGCCTGGGGGCGGTGTCCTTGCCCCGAATCCGGTAAGCCCAGAGGGGAAGCTCTTTACGCGCCTACGCGCCTGCTTCGTGTGTCAGTCCGCCTCCCCGTTCCTGACTAAAGTAGCGTGTTTCTGGGCGCTCAAAGGGCCATTGACGACATCCAATTGTTCGACATGGAAGAGGCCATTGTTCATACTGGGCACGGAGTAGGGGTCTCCGTTGTGTTATAGTATCCGATACCAAGCCAAGTAGTTTTAGGTATCTGGTCAATAGACGCATTTCGTGCCCGGGTCTCATTGTTCTGTACACTCAAAGTATCGCTACAAACATTCATAATCGTCTCGCGTTCAGCATCGAGTGTCCTGTCTCATCATTCATTCCCATGTCTGAGTCCGTGAGTCCAATCGACCGTGATCCTCAGTTCTATAACAGGAATTTAATCATAGGTACTGCCCAAACGTTTAGGCACCGACTAGAAATCCTTCTCCAATGCTTCTTTTGCTAGCTGATCCAATCTTCGAATCTCCTTTCGCTTGCACTGGGTTTTGCGCATCACTCCACCAACCTCTTTTTCAGCCGATGCGTCGGACCCCCGACTATCCATGGTTGAATTATCCGACTGAACAGCGCAGCCTGTCTTTTGTGCCGTCTGAATGGTCGTCTCCTCAGAAGACATAGTCGCATGGTCAGCAGCCCCATTCGGAGTTGGGTCTGATGAGCGAGTTGGGTCTGGCATTTGTTGAGAACGAGGTGACTGTAACTGCTCCTCGGTCTGCACCATCTCCTGCTCCGCCTGTGGTGACTTATCTGCATTGATCTCTCCTTCATGAGAAGTGGGAGTGCTGATTTGGAGATCCTCCGTGCCTTTGGAGGCTTCAAGGGTTGGCTTTGGAGGCAGGGTGCGGCGCCTGGCAGCAGGTTGCGGCATTTCACTTGACCTTAGGCTGCGGTTGTGGTAGTCGACTTCATGGTCGACAACTCCTCTCGCTTTGCCCCTCTGGCTCCGTCGCGGACGCTTGAAGGTGAGGTGCTCCGGCTCTGCCTCTGGTTCTGGTTCTGGTTCTGGTTCCGGCTGTGGTTTTTGTTGTGGCTCTAGCTCTGGCTCTGATCCTGGCCCAGTAACGTCATTGCCCCTGGCCTTGCTGTTTTGCGGAGCCCTTTTGGTCCTAGTCTCGATTCCTCTTGGCTCTAAAGGGACTCTTCTACGAGTCGTAACATCTGCGATTGAATTAGGTGGACCTCTTTCAGCTGGTGACTTGCCCGGAAATTCATCGTCACTGAAATCAATATACTCAAGTTTAGATGATTCAGAGTCGGTATGTCGGGTACTTTGAGCAGTTCTCAACGTCTCTGCGACAATTTGGGTGTTCTCTTTGCTTGGTAATGATTCCTCTTCAGCCTGGCATGTTGCGTGTTGGCGGGCGTGATTATAGGCACCTATAACGCCTTGGAAGTCAGGGCTCATCAAGTCCCTCTCATTATGGTTGTCAACCACTCCATTGGAGGTTGAATTAGGCAAAGATTGGTGAGAAGTCACACCCATGAACTCCCTCTCGGAGGCTTGGCTACCACTTGTAGAAACAACACTGGACTGTGGCGTGAGGATAGGCCTCAAAGTTGGTTCGTCGCGACGCTCGGCAGCGGAGTGACCCACGTCAACACTCTTCAGTAGCAATTGGCTGGCCCTTGCGACATCGCTATCACGCTTCCGCTTGCCAAGGGCGTGGGAATCACCCATTTCTACGGTTGGGAGACCGGCAAGGGGCCCAATGGCATTGAGTTTCACCGTGAGAGCCTGGTTCTCAGCCCTGAGCTTCTCTATTTCACCCTTCGCATTTTTTGACGTTAAGATCAACTGCTCGAGATGGCTGACAAATAGTGGTTGGTCGAGCTGCTGAGAGGAGGGGTTTGTTGTTGCTGCTTGTTCTTGCAAGGTATCAATTTTAGCATTGTGCTCCTCTAAAATCCCACGGAAATCGTCCAGCTTTTCATATAGGGCCTCAATGAGAGTGTCATGCTCTTTGATTCGCTGGTCCTTTCCAACCATTTTCTCTTCCTGGCGTCTGAGCCTCTCATCCAGAGCTGCCAGCCTCAAGGCAAGAGGTTCGCCCTGCTCCGTGTGTGTTTTTGTCTCCGAGTATAATGATTCGCTGCCATCCAGGTGTGGTTGGGGAGGCGGTTGCATTCGAGAAGGGGTGTATTCGCTTCGCAATGGAGTCTGCAACAGCCCGTGGCCCGAAGGTATTGCGTGTAGCTGTGACTTGGAGGCGGGATGGGCCCGCGAGGGAGTAAATGCACTTCGCGATGGAGTTTGCGACATTCTATGGACGGAAGACATCCTCAGATGTGGTGGCACACTAAAACGACTGCTAATGTCTGTCGAGCCCCCAGACAAGATGTTTGGCTCCGCCTGGTATTTGTCGTCACTGGTGCGAAGGTAGATTCTTGAACGCTTGTAAAAATATTGATTTCTGTGCGTGGTGGGTAAGTACAAGCCGTGATCAGTAGAGGTAGTGCGCTTACATTAGCTTTCCTTGGTCCGGTCTTGCAGCAGTCTTGCAATATTGAGCGACTGCGACTGAGCATTTTTTGCAAAAGACCTCGGCCATTGTGCAGCCCTCGGCGGCTTGTCCAACGACTGATTTCGGGACTATCTGGGTCTTCTGGCCAATTTCGGATGCGAAGTGCTGTCCGGGGAGAGTAGGTTGTATATAGGAAGAAGTAAGTTGCGCCCACTCATTTTCGAATATACCGAGATGATTATCGCATTGCACACAGTAGAGATTGACGAACATGGGAGGCGGGCGAGATTCGCCCCGGACGGAAGCCGGCATCGCGACGTTGGTGTGGGATAAAATCTGTATTCAGTCTGTAGATGGTGCAGGATTAGAGCACGCGAAACAATGATGCGCAAGGGGAGGGGTCGACAGAAAGTGGAAGGCCGAGTCTTCAGTATTAATTAAGATCAATATGGGACGCGTCAAAGCGTAGCCCAAGGCGGGCGCGTGCTTTGCCTGCCAAGACCAAAAAGTCCCACCTCGGCTGCGGAGGGGATATCCGGGTGTGATTCAAATCCAAGCCAAAATCACACATGAAAATGCAAGCACGGCAGACCCCTTGGTCAGAGATCGAGACAGAGCGCAGGAGGACTGCGTTGCTCAAGGCTGGAAAGAGAGTGATGTTCACGACCCAGCAGCCGATGATCCAGAAACGTCGTTGAGGATTGAAACGTCCCTATTATCTAACGGCGGCCCGGAAAACCGGTGGCGGTGCTAGCACTAACACTATTTCGCAGCTGTCTTTTGCCTTCAATAAGGAGTCGTAGAGGAGAGGGACCCAAACTCGATCTTACGAGAAGACAGAACCAAGGAATGGCGCTGAGCAAACCATTGCAGCTGATCGAGAGTTTAGGAAAACTAAAGCGCAAACAGCGGGAGACGCCACAGTGCAAGTCAGCAATCGGTAGTATGTCGCCGGAGTTCGCCCTGATCACCGTGGTACACGACGCGATGTTCTTCAACAATTGACAGACCAGGCATGAGATTTTACACTGGATACGTGAGAGAGAATGTAGCGCTTTAACCGCTCTCTTTCATCACTTCGGCGGCCTGCATACATATCAACAGATCACAGATGCCTTTTCAACGTTACGCCACACACAGAAATGGAGTACAAGACGATTAATGGGCGTGCTCAATCCCTCGATGCATGCAACCCTGGCTTAAGACGCTCAAGGATTTCCGTAGGCAGGAGGATGCTTTCAGTCTAGGAAATTACCATGAGCCTCTTCAGTTGCTGGAAAAGCAACCCGACGCGAGCAACAGTGGTGAAGGACCTTCGGGAGGAGGCCTCGGCGCATGAAGAGAATCGCGAAATGCACTCCGCCGTTGTCTGTACGGAGATCCTGAGTACGGGGACCGAAACGACCTACAACTTCTTACTCGTCACTATCATGGCGATTGTCTCCTTCGCCGAGATCTTGCTTAAAGCTCACGAGGAATGAGACCGAGTCATCGGCTCTGAGCGTTTTCCGACATGGGAGGATGAGCAGAACTTGCCCTATATCCGAGCCATAATCGAAGAGCAGCACAGGTGGAGGACGATTGCCCCTTTGGGTGAGTCGATGCCCAATGATATCCGCTCCTACGGCACACAGTGCATGACCTCTTCGCTAACGGGGGTGAAGCATTTGCACACTACACGCACGAGGAAGACGTTTATCACGGATATCGAATTCCGAAAAACTGTGTGGTAGGCATGAATTCATGGTAACGTCTACTTTCTCACCTGGCGTGCCAATGGGGGAGAACTGATGTGCTCTTAGGGCCATTCATCGCGATCCTGCACGATATGCAGATCCGGATCGCTTCAACCCAGATCGATTTTTGAACCACTCGCTCCCTGCAGCTGCGTATGCTAACAGCAGCAACGTGGCTTCTCGGTATCACTTCATCTATCCGACCGCAACGCAGCCCTGACCATCGCGTCGAGCGTCGGAACAATTTAGTCAGATTACAAAGAAGATATTGCGTCATTATCACAACACATCCGAGGTCCGATTAGCCTAGCTTGTAGACATCCTATTAATTAAATCATTGATCATAATGGCCGGTCTGCAGTCTATGAGAAACCAAACGGAACGCAATTGCCGTCATTGCACATATTCAACGCTCTTGATCACAGGCCACAGAGTTTTGACCTGATGGCGAATACACTCCGTGGCAGCTGCCTCTGCAACGCCATTAACTATGGCTGCTAAGGACGTGTGGAAAAATGTGGGTATCCCTTTTACATCATTTCCAAACCAGCATCTGCTTCACGGTGAGGATTGACTTGAGACGGAGTTTCTTAGACCTCGATCTGCCATTGTCGACCTTGCCGCAAGATCTCCGATGCGACTGGGTTTCTTAACCTCGTCGTACCAATCGGATCTTTCAATTTCGAGAGAAAGGAGAACTCAAGAAGCGCAGAACCACCCATATTAACGAAGGATTCGAGTTCTCTATCGAGTTCTGTGGTGACTGCAGCAGCCCAATCTACGGCCAGCCACTTCCCAAGGAGGCCGGGGCCCTACAGCCTCCCATCGCGGTGATTCAAGTGGGTACATTAGACGATGTTGGGCCTTTGGAATCTAACCCCGTGCAAGAAATCAATACTAAGCATCAAGCTCCTTGGCTTGCTCAGATTAGCTCAGCCGTACAGAAGAGGACGTATGTGGAGTGACGCATTGGATAAGCGGGAGACGATGGAGCAATTCTCCATTATTTGACGGAATTGTTACTAGTAATTTGGAAGCGTTAAACATCTCAAAGGGATTGACGGTTGCGGATCTGGAATCCTACTAACTGTGGCCTGTATATAGTGATTTCAGCATCGATGACTACTTGAACCCTCCACCGATCAGACCTTTCAATTTACAAATAGCAAAGCAGTAAGTTGCTTGTGGGATGCTAAACACCCTCCAGACGTCAAGCATTCAGTAAGAAATCTTTGAGTCACCCACTCATCCGCCAATTGAAAGTCTCTCAGCACAATCGGTACTCATGCCTTCGTAGTTCTATTTATTAAACTGCAAGGGTAGAAGCTCAATGCCATATCTGTTCTTGGATATCAGATGGAACCACTTTGAATATACTTCGAGAGGTAGCTGCAGAAAGGCGTTGACTTACCCATCAGGGTCCCTAATGAAGCCGATCTGCGAGAAGATCGGAAGAAAACCTTTGTGAAATGGGGTGTCGGAGAGTGACTCTGGCAAATCTAATGCTGTCACAGAGAGCTCACTCAAGTTCTTGACAATTGTGTAGCCGCAGCTTTCGGCACGTTTGAGGGCTTCCTGTACACTCGGTACGTAAAACCCAAGGTGACCGAACCCCGAAAATCTGGCTTTACCCATTTCGCCATCATCCTCGGTGCCTTGCGGACGGTTCTTATGTGGTACATAGATAAGCTCTAACAATCCAGCACGCGACGGCATTGTGTTTGCAATATCCGCCGGGGATTGGTCATCCGGACCAGGGTACCCGAGGTAGTACACTATGAAAGGCCCAGTGTTGAGCGTATAGATCAGTGACATGCCCATGAACTCGGTGTAAAACCGTAGGGAGTTATCTGGGTTGCTGATCCGCAGCATGGCATGCTGAAGCCGGTATCCCTTGGTAGCAGGCCCGGGAGGCGTGAGGGATTCTGCGACCACCCGTAGCCCAACAGGTGGTTCTGGAGGTGCGACTGTTGGGGTGGCCATGTTTCATTCGGATTGAGTTGATGTCGGTCAGTATTCGACATGAAGTGGGCTCAGGAAAAGGGTCTATGTGCAAAGTCGTCCGCTTTATCCTCCCGGGGCGCACTACCGTCTACGCTAAAATCCGGTAATACAGCGCACGTGCAGTATTCAAGCCGTTCCGAGGTTCCTGGATCCAGATAGGACCGGATTCAGCATTATTAACTCGCCGAGCTCAGAATCTGGGGCAACTATCGCCATCGGATCCAAGTACAGGCTTCGAAACGCAGGCCGGAGACCATATTCCCAAGAATCAGACACAGATAACCTTGCCTTCATATAGACACATAAACAAGAATTATCTTCACACAAATACTTATTTGAGTTCCTTTTGGTGGGGAAGAGGCCCAGCCTCTGCCATTTCCGAATCCCGAGCTACGTGACGGAGTCCCTCATTCAACTATTGTCCCTTTCCAGTCTGATGAGCTAAAGAAGAGGTATCATCTGACATGAACCAACCTTGCTTGGAGGTCGGGTGGTTTACAGCCATACGGAAAGCCCCTCTCTACTCTTCCCACAGCAAATTGCCGAAGCACCTCCTAGGTAAACAGGCTCTGTAGTTGGAGTGGACTTTTCGGATTTTCGGGGTGGCGGGTGGGCTAACCCCGGATGGGACAACGAGGCTGATAGCGACCGGCTCGACACACGGCCCAGAGCCGTGTCCTTGAATGAGGTCGTCCTGCGGCAAGCACATCAATGTAGCAGTTTCACCAGGTCCCAAGAAGTTGCTTGCTCAGTCTAGCGGTGGTGTTCGTCCCGTAATAGAAGGTTAGGGGAGCTTGAAGGAAAGCGAAGTCAAAAAACGAATCCCATAGAGGCATACTACTCGGTATACACTCGGTATGAGTACTCGTATCTGCTCTCTGTTCGCCCCAATACGGCCGTGTCCAGCTCGAGTAGTCAAGCAACTCAAGTCGATAAAGCACAATATAACTCGAGCTGAGCCGAGGCCGCGGCGAACTCGGGCTGAAGGGTGTTTGAAGTGAGCTCAGCTCGAAGTATAGATAGAAAAGGAGCTGCTGCACCACATCATAGCCTGCATCTTGGGCGAGGAATCGTACTCATTTTTGAAGACGGACGCACTTATGATGTACCTCGGATTCCGATATTCCGAGGCGAGGCGAACGATGGGGCACTCCGCTTTTCCTGGGAAGGTGGTGCTTTCACAGTCGCTATTCTTGTTCAAAACTTGTTCAACGACGGTTCGGTAGTAACCCTGGCATACTAAACATGAGATTTAAGGGGAGGCAACCCAGAGACGGCGCACAGGGCCATCACGATTCGCAAGAACACCAGAGCACCAGTAAAATCTAATTATCATGGTCGCTTTGTCCCTGTAAGCACGTCGGCAGGTTAAATCAAAGTCGTCTTGCAAGCTGCAACTGACAGAATTTCTAGAATTGTGTTTGGGGCTAGAAGGGGAATTGGCTTGAGCATCGTCAAGCTACTCTTAGCTGATCCTAGGGTTGTACTTGTGATTGCTGTCGATTTACAGACTAAGCTACTGGAAGAGGTCGCGGCTCAAAACGACTTCAGACTCCATTGCAGGGCGCCATATCACAACGGCAAACGAATGAAGATGCTGTAGAGGCAGCAGTTCGTCGGACTGGTCGCCTTGATGCCGTTATCCTGAATGCTGGCATCCTCGGTCCCATTGGCCTAGTTACCGAAGACCATGTTGATGGGTGGAAGAAAACCTTCGATGTCAATTTCTTTGGATCGCTTCATGGAGTAAGTCCATCTTTTCAAGGTTTCTCTGAACTCCTTGATCACTTCCATGTAGCTTACCAGTAATATTGTTTAGATTCAAACAGCGTTCCGGCATCTAAGCAAGACTGGTGGCCGCATTATTCTCACTTCGTCGGGAGTGTCTCTTCGACCGACAAAATCCTGGGCGGCCTACTCGTGTGGCAAGGTCGCACTGAACCACCTCTGCGCTCATCTCGTGTATGAATAACCTTCCATTTCCGCCGTAAGCGGGCATTGTGGACACGGGAGTTCACACATTAGTGCGCGATGAGCGTAAGTTTGAAAGCAAACATCTTCCCATTGCTCATATGCTCTTTGAGCTGACGCATTCGTCCTCCAGATAAAGATACACTCGATCCAGACATGTACAATCATCTGGTAGACATGTACAAGCAGGGGAAATTGCTTCACCCGGGTCAACCTGCGGCTTCGTTTGTCAAAATCGCTGTGGATGAGATACCACAGGAAATCAGAGGCCCGACCATGGCATGGGATGATGTTCGCATCGCGACGGGTTAGATTTCACGATCAGCTCGAAGGCAATCGAGGTTGAACGCTACACCACACTTAGAGGCAGTAAAGCAACATTCTTGCAAAAGACATTGTGTGGGTCACACTTCGTCTTGAGATCGACTAATCTCTCGCGGTTGACACAGGGTGAGTAGCCAGGTGAGTCGAAGGTGAGAAAGGGTTGGAGGAGGGTGAGTCTCGAGGTGGTGGTTTTAACTCGGCACAGTCAGGGGTCAGGGTGAACCTGCACAGACGTAAATAGCCGCTTTGTCTCGTGCTGGTCTCGCAAGTTTTTGCAAAGGCAATAGGTTAGTGAGCGGAGATCATTAGCGCAGTTTCATGCTGGGAGGCAAGTATCATTGCACTCGAACCGATCAAAAGTCCATTTTACAAGTTACAATATCATTATCGGCGTGGTGAATGAAAACACAAAAATAAATAATTTATTCCAACAATAGATGCATAGTACGGCACCTCTAAAGAGAGCCTGACCAAACTCTACCATAGCCTTAGAGGTCTTCCATAAACACATACGACATATTGAGCAGTGGTGCTAAAAGTGTCTCATCTTCCAGTTCCCATAATTCCTTTGCACCAGCCAAAACAAGCGCATTAATTATATTATCATTGCGCAGTTCTCTTGCGCTGGCCAGGGCAGTTCTATATCTGCCTCCCTGAGCGTTGGCATTAGCCCCTCGCTCCAGCAGGTACCTCACCACCTTCAGATCGCCCCAGAATGATGCTGCCTGGAGAGCATTGCCACAATGTCCTCCCTGAGCATTCACCAGCAGCTTGATGACACCTTGAATTTCACCTGGCGAATGTAGTTGTGGGCACTCGAGCAGTTGGGACAAAAGAGAGGTTAATCCCAAGAAAGAAACGTAGTAGATTGCCGTTCCAATCTTTCGCTCATTAATGGTAAATTTCGGCTGGTGTCTACATGGAAATTCAGGTTGACCGAGTTTCACCCAGGTGATTCGGGCAGCATTACTTTGCAGCAATCCGAGCACCCAAGGGTTGAGTTCATTGGGAGATGTTACACTTTTATAATGACGGGGCCAGTGCCTTGCCGCGAACTGGGCTAGCGGGTACCCGTCCAGAGCGTCCTGTGAAAGGTTCGGAACTCACAAGCCTCGTTCAATTAAGTATATCAGACAGATTTTAGCAATCTGAAAGTGTTCCATTTCCGCGATAAGATTGAACGGGCGCAATCTTGGATGAGAAATGCGGTTGGATTGCAAATATTCTTGTACTGAAAAATGAGCGATGCGTACCGTCTTGATGTAGCTACGAATATTAATCTCTTCCGGCACGTATTGCACATCGATTTCGACCAGACCAGGACAGATCTGACGGAGGTCGCCCTCGGCGTCTTGCAGCCGATGTTGGACATTCAGTCGAGGTGGATCATCCAGGTTAACTGCCAAAGCATCAATCGCCTCCGGAATCGTGAGTGCTCGAGCCGAAAAGCAGAGCAAACTCAATGGTCGTCGCGCACCATCCGCCAGTCCTTGTTCGTCAATATTGATGAGGATCCGCTCGTAAGTCTCGTCGAGCCATCGAGGTAAGGAGTTGAGCAGGCGCTCCAGGTGAGCGAGGCTGTGTGGATACGACCAAAGGGATGGGAATTGACACTCCACCATCGAAATCTGGACCGTTAATAAAACTTCCACTAAGAAGATACAAAACTTTGACACTCCTTGTGCTCGCTGGGTGAGAGAATCCTGGATGTGGGAGCGCAGGGATTGCCACTTGCGCAGTTTTCGATCGGTGCCCAGCCGACTGGAGATGTAGTTGGCAATATCGTGGTCGATACCCTCGTTTTTCATTTGTACCTCAACTACTGACTGGAGAGCATCACGAATATCCGGCTCGTTCCGGCTCGTCACCAAGAGGTGAAATCCTGGGGCTGCCCAACCGCGAATCCGTTCCAGGGTCTCGAGCAGTTCGTCCCTCTTCACTGACCGCGGGCTCTCATCGAGAGCATCTAACAAGACATAAACGTGATCGAACCTTGAGACGGCGGATTGAAGATACTCCACAAGGATTGGTACTGGTGGCGTTCCACTATGATAGGTCTCTTTCAGTCGGAGCAGGGAGCGCTTGACCTCAGCACTTTGATTCACCAGCTGCTGCAGGAGAGCTTTGAGCATTGACGAAGTATCCTGTTTAGACTCGTCGTGGAAGGTAAAGTCGAAGAATGCGATCACAATTCGCGGATCAGACGGTCGATGCCGGAATGCGAACTGAATGGCAGTCGAACAGAGGATCGAATCCCCACAGCTAGCAAAGCCATTCAGCCAGAGAAATGAATTACTAGAAGTCAACCATGATTGGAAAGCGTGATCGTGGGTGAGCGAGGCCCCAGTTCCCAGGTGTCGTTGAGCACAAGCGGCATTTTGGTTGACGGTGGCATCAGGCGCTTTCAACCAATCGCGGAGCTCCGAAGAGAGTTGGTTAGCCCGGATCAGCTCGGTCTGAGACTTGATTTCGGCATTTTCAGTATGAATTTGTTGACTGTCTTCGAGTTGTCAGGCTTGGAGCACGATTGACAAGTTATCACGAATCTCATCCACAGCCTCCTCAATTTTGGTCAACATACTTTTTCGGAAAGGATACGAGGCTCGATGTTCCACTACTTTGAGACGATCAAGTCCAGGATTGGTTGAATGAAACTTCTGATATTCATCCTGGAGCTGGAGCTCTTGAATGAACAAGTGCAGCTGCAGTTCGGCGGAATCCAACACGTCGTCGTGCCAAGACCATCAGCGCCTCACGGTGGCAGTGCAAGTTCAGGCTTCCCTAGAGCAGCAAGAGAAAAAGCACTATTTTAGTTCAGGGCTGTCGCATGTTGATCGTATTCAGTCACGTGGTCTGGCACCGGGCCGGCACCCCAAAATCCGCTTCTGAGAGAGCCTCAGGGATCTATCATATCCGCAGTCTTTACATTGCCTGAACGGCCCTGTGGTGCACAACGCGAAAGTGGCTGCATGGCTTAGCACGAGCCCCATCCCACCCGGGCAGTAAACCCCCGCCAAATCTCGTTATTTGCCTATCGCCACGGCATACTTAGTGGAAACAAGGTTAAGCACCAAGTAAGGACTCCAGAAACTCCCCAGCATGTCGTACTCACAGATACAGACGATGGAGATGTCCACAACTCTATGTGGGCCCCTGTCGCATCTCACAGACCGTCAATTCCGTCCAAAGTTCGTACGCCCTTTCGCATGAAGACTCCCCTGTTTCGCTCATCCTCTCTTCTGCGTTGCACAATTATGCAACTGCTCAGCAGGATAATTAAAGAGCACGCCATCCATCCTCTCCGCCAAAGTACTCGCAGTAAGTTCTCTGCTCGCCTGACCCCACTACCCCAGAGGCCATCCAAACATTTCACACACACCGCGACAATGCCTTCAAAAAGGCCGATCGAGTCAGTTGAGGATGCCAATGCGCAAGCAGCGACGCACAAGAAGTTCAACGCCTGGCAGACGCCCGGTCCGGCAGCTTATGACTTCCGCAGCGATGTCATGACCACGCCAACGGCGTCGATGCTGGACGCCATATCCAACACGACTCTTCAGGACGATGTCTTCGTGGAGGACACAACCACGATCGACCTCGAGGCCCATGTTGCAGCCCTGGCAGGCCACGAGGCAGCCTTGCTCGTCATGTCAGGGACCATGGGCAACCAGGTTGCACTACGAACGCACCTCACCCAGCCGCCGCACTCTGTATTGGTCGATATCCGAGGCCACATCATCAACTACGAAGCCGGAGGAGTCTCATCCATCTCCAATGCAATGGTGATTCCCATTCACCCGGCAAACAACCACCACCTCACCCTCGAAGATATCAAGAAGCATGCCATCCTCTCTGACGACGTGCACGCCTGCACCACCCGTGTCATCTCCCTCGAAAACACCCTCGACGGAGTCATCATGCCACTGGACGAAGTCCGAAGGATCGCGTCCTTCGCGCGCGAACACGGCATCAAATTTCACCTGGACGGCGCCCGCTTATGGGAGGCGGTCGCCGCCGATGCGGGCTCTCTATCGGACTACGCCAGCCTCTTCGACAGCGTCAGCCTGTGCCTCAGCAAGGGACTCGGAGCACCCATCGGCAGCGTGATCGTCGGCTCGAAGGCCTTCATCGCACACGCGCGCAGGATCCGCAAGATGTTGGGCGGCGGCACCCGCCAAGCCGGCGTGATCTCGGCCGCGGGCCGCGTTGCCATCGACGAGACATTCGGGCAGGGACCCAAAGGTCTCGGCGGCAAACTTCGCGACAGCCACGCACGCGCTCGCGCCATCGAAGCCACCTGGGTCAAGAAGGGCGGCGTGCTCGCCAAACCGGTCGAGACAAACATGGTCTGGTTGGACATCGACCACGAAGGCTTCTCCAGAGAGGAGTTCGCGAAATTGGCCGCTTCGCATGGCCTCAAAGTAGGCGGAGGCCGCCTCGTCATCCATTACCAGATCAGCGATGACGCCATGCGCAGGCTGGACGCCGTCATGGACGCCGTGCTGGAGAAAGGGAAATCGAACCGTGCAGCCGGTAATGGAGTTTCAAACGGACACTAGATACGTGCAGCGCGCAGCATTATCATTAAATATATATCACCCCGCCAGCATTCAGGACCACTTGCAGCGCCCACCATGCTGGAGAACACCCAACTGTCGAGTGTCGGCAAATTCATAGAGGTAGAGAGAACAATGCATAAATATCAAAATCTCACCGTAGCCAGAATTGACTGAGGATCAACGGGACTCCCTCATTGCGCATAAAGATCCTCGCTCCTTTTTATCTGATTTCGCTTCCTATGCCCTCTGGAGCGGGAACAATAAGCAAAGAAGGAGGCCATAGATTCAAGAGGGGAAAAGAACCGAGGTGGGTCGTTTTGGTTTTCAATTGTCGGCTAGCGATCCAATTAATATAGTTGATGTGTGGTATCTCAGTCTACATGTATCTCCCACCAGGCAGACCTTTAGACTGGCGCAATAGTCACGTAAGGGCGAAACAGCGAACCCACAAAGATGCAACACTAGAATTGCATACCTCGCAGGCAATACCACGAATATCACGAGCAAGAGCAGGCAAACAGAAACCACGGGGGGTTAGTAATTTAATCAATCCATCGTTTCCTTTTGTAACTGATCATTTTGATTCTCGGCTCCCTACGAACTTCAGCTAGCCGCTTCGATAGCACTTGAGGTCTACTTAGGTAGGGCAGCTATGTCGACGGGGCGACATGACCCGACTCAAGGGACAGATATGTCTTTATTTAAAGGTGCTTCTTGTAGAATCATTATCCCAGCTCTCGGGCTCTCACCTCATCTTATCTTCTGTCTGCAATGCAATCAAACAAACAATCGCAAACCTTGTCCTGTGTCCAATACCCGCATGCAGAGGTGAGGATAACGAGTATGTGTTGGAGGAGATCGAGCGAGTTGGGGGGGCCGGAAAGCGGTAAAATGGTGGTGGTCGAGCCCTGGTTGGCTGATCCTTGAATTTTCTTGAGATTTTAACCCAACATAGCCAATTATCGTCGCCAACGAGTGTCGAGGGGGTAAGGGCTGCTCCTACTCAGCGTGACAGCAAGACTGTCGTTTCCCGACCGTGGTTGGTGTTTTGCCCAATCGTCCTTGCTCTATAGCTACTCGATAGCCATGTGATAAAGCTCATTCTGATATGTGTCCATGCTTGCTTTGGTGACTCATCCGAAGGATGCTGGTTGGAAATCGGAATGTAAGCTCATCAGATTACGCACAGGGACGGTGAAGCTGCATAGCTGTGGGCCAGAGTGCGTCCGAGAATGTGCAGAGCTATGGGTTGTGAATCATACCTGAACTCCTCTGGAGTTCAAGAAGCTTGCTGTACAACTGTATGTGAATGCCACCGAGCGGCGAGAGGGAGCATCCACGTTGCCAAGCTGGTTTGAGGAAGTAAAAAGGTGAAGAAGAATAGAAGATGCCTGCACACATTGTTGGGAGTTCTGTGAGGGAAGAAACGGAATAGTGAGCAATTCAAGCTCTAGAGGCAGAAGAAAATCGAGGACACCCTCGAGACATAAGCAAAAAAGTAAGACAGAAAGCTTTGGTTGTCATCAGTTCGTCCCAGTGTGTACCCCCGTTTTTCTCCAGTGAATTTTTTTCATTTCGTCGGTTGATGCTGTGGAATTTCGCCCAACCATACCAATTGAACCGTGTAGAGACTCTTACGCCGAGTTAATGCTTAAATCAATTTGCTACCCTGGGATGCCCATTTGCCCTGGTTTCTGTTGATAACTCTGCCGGCCGCCGGGATGGGCGCCTTGACTCCCACCGCTACCCGAGCTGCCAGCCCGATTTCGAGCGTACGGACTATTCGGTGCGCTAAAGTTGAAGTCATTTTGAGGGGCGGAGAGTCCTGATGATATGTTCTGTACTGGACGGACAGAGCTTTGCTTCTGCCAAGCTGTTGCCTGGTATGGATCGACATCGACACGTGTTGCCACTGGACCACCCATTGAATTCGAGGCGGAACTTGGACTATGCACCGGGGCATCAGGTCCTTGTACTGTCTGCTTTTGCACTTGACCCTTGGCGATATGGCCGTATCTCGATAGAATTTCTTTGGTGGTGAGTTCTGCCGGGCCAGTATGAAGGCCAGTATCCGTCAATATGGATTGCAAGTCTTCAGGAACCTAGGTGCATTTTGTCAGACTGGAGTTTTGTTATCGGCTTTGAGGGCACAACTTACCTGACATAAATAGTCGTTGTATTCGATCAACGTGTTGACGGCTTCGATTGCGAGGAAGCTGTCATCAACCTGGGGGACAATCGGTTGTTTGCCGTTCGCTGCCTTCTCTTTGGCATACAGTAGATTGGGCGCCATCACAGTTGCAAGATTGTGGATGTCCATCTTACTGCCAGATTCTTCGTCAACTTGCGAGAAAGACGCTGTCCACTTGAGAAAAGAGAAGAGCACCTCCATGGTGTCACGGTGCCCTTTAGGCATTAAACAACATGTCAGGTGCAAGACTCTGCGGCGTCGTTCATCATCCTCGATCTTCTGTGAAGTGATGAAAAGTTTTTGCAATTTGTAAGTAAGGAGTGGCTCCGGCATTGCCCTCAAGAATTTCTTCAGTAGAGCGGCGACTTGGACGGGGTTTTCGCGACTGAGATCAGGAGTCTGATTATTGTCAATTAACTCGGCAGTCTCCTTGAGTCGTTTGATGTTGCCGTTCTTGCGGAAGACGCCTTCCACGGACATGTCCATTTGTTTCATGGCCGAGATACAGTCGTCGACAATCGCAGGGACACGGAGCGCGCCTGGACCAACTCCGTTGGTGGATTCTGCTCCTTCGCGTTCCACAAGAATCTCTAGTGGGATACCAAAGATACCCTTTTTCTTGGTCTTGGGCTCGTTACGCAGTGCGCGACTAACTTTGCCCCAGAAGGTTTGTTTCCGTGTTTCAATCAGACCCAGCAAGTCTTCCAACGTGTATTCCCCTTCCAACAATGGCTGCATGGAAAGAACCGCAACATGTCGCACAATGAAGTATTCCAACGCGGATAACTCTGAGAAGTAGCGCTTGGTCCGAAGAGGGCTAGGTTCGCCAGCCAGGAGGTCGTTGCCACCGGATGTTGCTCGCTGATGGCCATTGACAAGTCTTGGTTCGTTTCCTCTGTGGCCGATGAGATTTGTGCCTGCATGGCGGAAGGCATTGGGTCGTTGCTCCTTGGCTTGTTCAGCGGCCACAATCCGCGGGATGTCGTCGAGTGTCAATCCATCCTGGTTGCCGAAGGTCAGTTCTGTCCTCATCCTTCCGTCGGGATCCCGCTCCTCGACAATCTGGAATCCGCCTCGATTCCTAGCGTCAACTCCCTCTGATGGGTCAGAGAGTACACCCGAGGGACCATAAAGGACCTTAGACTCCCGCGCCTTTCTGAAAGTTGTGGAAAGGGTTCGCTCATTCCTGGTTGATCTCAACCGCTTCATTTCTCCAACGGTTTGTTCAAGTGAAGATTCTTGTTGTTGGCTAGAGGGGCCTGCAAAAGAGAGCGATCTCGACCCCATCTTCTGCTCTCTGCTCAGCTGTTCGCCGGTTGGGGAGACACGATGGCCTTCCGTGGTGTTGTAAGGAGTAAGATTAGGGTCGTCAGAGGTGTGAGGTAGCGTCCCTCCCGACTTGAGCACTTCGAGGAGACGTGCCAAAGCTACGCGTAGCAAGAAAACATATTGTTGCAATTTCGTGACATGCGAGAAACCCGAAAACGCATCCTGCGTCCGTCTTCCATGGTCAACACAATAGACTTTTTCGTCCCGCTCGCTGTACAAGGCATTTGATAAATCATTGGTCAGATCTCTCTGGCACACAGAGCACAATAGGTGAGGGGGTTTTGCATGCCAGCGTCGGCCGTAGAACATTACACATTCATCATCGATAGGATCAAGGCATGAGGCGCAGCAGTCGGATTCTTGACTTGCCAAGCCGGCGACACTTTCAGAGAGGTCCAAAGACTTCATTTCCTGTTCTTTGATGGTCTCAAGGTCTGCCAATTCGTCTAGGAATGCGTGCAGCCCTTCCGCGGAACCGCGTTCACGCTCGAGCTTCAATGCACCTTGAAGACCAATTCTGATGAGAAGTTTGAGGTAGTGAGCGAGACCTGTGACCAAAGACAGTAATTCTTGAGTGACTCCCAATTTCCGCACGCCAGTTTCTTGAGTCTTAGAGAGCAATGTGAAGAAGGCTACCACCTTCTTGCACAGTAGCTTTGCTTCCCGACCATAGGCAAGCTCTTTGAGGCCCGCACGAACCACCAAAGCCGCCAATGTATCTATTGCACCGAACAAGATGTCAACATGCCAAATAAATTTTCGAGCAACAATGACTCCATCGACATAGACGCCGTTACTGACATGGAGGAGCATGTCGGAGATGCAAGAGGCAGAAGACTCTTCGAAAGTGGAAAGGGTACTCCATATGCGGTAGACCTTCTCTTCCATCTTTTCTTCATCTTCTTTAATAGATTCTCGTTGGTCTTCTCTCACAGGCGCCGAGATATCTACCTTCTCCGGCAGCTGTCCACTCTGGGAGAGACGCACATTCCAAAATTTGTGGATCATGTAGCACTCAGGGTGCCAATGCTGATTTTGTCCATTCCGAAATATCTCGACGAACTGCTTGAGAATGGCGGTCTGACAGCCGTTGCATCGCTGGGCGAATTGGGTCGAGTAGTGGTAATGACAGTAAACTCTGCCGTCGTGTTCGTAGTAACTATCTTGAGCACCAAACACGGTTGGACATATGGAACAGGTGAAATGCTCAATGTGATATTTTCGGTCCAGGGCTGTGATGTATGAGCCACGAAGAGCCCCTCCACATTCGAAGCACAGCAGGTCTAGGCGGCGAAAGTAGTCGGTTTCGCAGAGCGGAAACTGGCCAGCGCCATCGTCCGCATCGACGGGGAAGAATTTCGAGGCGACAATCTGTCCACAATCTGCACACTTGAAGCAGTCGAGATGAAAGGTGCCGCCCAGAGCGCGAACAAATTGCCCGGTAAGCGCTTCGCCACATTTCTTGCATGTCCTCACACCACTGTTGTAGGATTTGCCTGTGCTGCCATTTGTTCTTGACCTGCTCCTCTCACTCGGCCCTGGGCCACCCTGAGTTCTCTTCCTTCCTGTACGGCTGTCGGAAGAATATCTAGCGTCGCTATCATACTGAGCATCGTTGGGATTTCCATTAGCTGGATTGTTTTGAGGAGGATATTGGCCATTCGGAGGGGGCTGTGCGGGGTCTTGTGGGCTCCAGGGTGTGCCTATCGTGTATCTAGTGTTTGTAGAATTGCCGTGGTAGTGATCTTCATAGGGACCGGCCATTGTTAATCTTAAAGAGAGAATGACTCGGATTGTAATAGCTGGGCATTCGACATGGGCGGCTCTGAACCAACGCAAACGGCCCGCAACGCTGTCCTTTCTTGGTATTGGGTGCGATTCAGAGTTTTCCCATTCAGAATTCCAAACAGACAGAGCACCCCAGGTGAGCAGTGGTTGAGCAGCCCCAGATTTGGACAAGAAAGGTTCTCAGGGACTGGGGTTGAGCGGTGTGATGAAGATGATCAGCGGGCTGGAAAAGGGGAGAGATGAATTCTGCAGCGCGATATTGCAAGTTCAGCAAGGTACTAGAGCGGGAGTGATTGCGAGCGTTGACCTGGGCGATGCCATGCACGGCAACAGAATCGAGGGATGGGACTCTTGCCTGGGGAACGAGGGTGCGTTTGGGTGTTGATCGAGGACGGAGAGAGAGGTCTCGGCAGGGCGTCAGTTGCACCACCAGCGCGGCAGCGAGGAGATTCGAATGGGGTTGATAAGAAGTAAGGACACCAAGGGCTAGAGGGTGGTCAGAAAGGTAAAAGAACCAGTCTCGTTGTTGATGTGTTCGAGAGTCAGCCTCTCTACTCGGTACGCTGGAGGTGAAAGTGTTTCTATTCTGGTTTGGAGAGGGCCGGGCGACCACGCATCCTGATATGGTTTAGCGCCTTTTGTTCTGGTCACTGGCACTGTATAATAATTAAATAAAAGCAGCGCATCGGCGGATGATGTTTTTCCTTTTGGATTTCCCATCTCTCATTTCCCATTCATTGCACCACTACCACTGACTGATTGCTCTGCCACGATCAAAATATTAATCACTGGAAGTTTGCCAATAGGCGTGAGGCCAAGCAGCCATCCGGGGCAGGAGAGTGGTGATCCGTCCCCAGCGCCACCTGGTATCATGATCATTTGGTCGTGTCTTGTCCGCGTCCTGGGGTTATACTCAACTTCTGTCAAGTTCAACCCCTGGTGTCCCAGGTATCCCATGTATGCCCTGTCTGGACGTGTCTACACAGCTTGGACCACGTGTAATTGATAATGCAGGGTGTAGACTGCGAGCCTTGTATTTGTCCGGTCAGTGGCCAGCAGATGTCTTCCAATCTCCCACGGACCACAGATGCAGTGATTGGTAGGGGCGGCCTCCTGTGGCACATCGCCAGTCACTGACTGGTTCGTTCGGTGCGGGGCTCTGTAAGTTATTAAGTAATAATAGTGAACCAGAATAACACCAACGAGTGGCTGGAAGTCATTTCAGATTCAGGCTTCAGGCTCGAAAATCCTCAACCCTCCGCCCAAGTGTATTTACCAACACACTGCTGGGTCAATGATATGAGTTACACCTGTGCTGATGACTCTCGACAATACTAGATATGGTCAGTTGGGCAGTAGGAGCCATTATTAATATTATTGTAGTTTGACTCCTCGACGGCGGTAGTTACTAAGAGCCTAGGATGGGCCAGAGTCAACAACCTAGGCTGGCTGAACTCCGTACTCCGTACCCAGGGAGCCTACAAGCGTAAACATGCGGTGCGTCACATCCCCATTCAAGGCTTCAAGATGCATGAGTGGTGCCTATTCTTATTCCTGTGACCTGTCCATCTCAGCCTTCCTGCGGGAGTGATCCAGATGTCGTGGCCATTCACCGGTTGAGGCAGGCACGATCTGGCGGGCGCCTGCTGCTAGAAGGTAAAAATGGTTCAGCACGTGCCTGGCGTGGCCCCCCAGCATTACCCCTCCAGGGCCCAAAGTGAGGTGCAGCAGTAAGTGTGACTCCAAAGTGCAAGTGCAACTGTCAACCGGCACCTCCTGTCTCTTCCGCATTGCAGGCGCAGGCGTCCTTACTGGAACATCAACGCTGTGCAACCCACAGCCTCATTGATTGCTTCCATCTGGGTCGCAGGAATTTCTAGCCATGTCTCTGACAACCCCACGCTTGCATGATCAAGATATTCCTTTGTTTCCCTCCTCACACTTTCATGATTCTCGTCACCCACAATCTCATCCAACATGTCCAACCAGACCATCTTGAGGATCAACAGAGTAAGCATCAAGCGCACTGCAACCCGTCCCACGTGATATTAGACTCATCACTGATCTGTTTGCTAGGAAATCTCTGCCATCCAGCAGGGCAGTGACCTCTGTAAGTTTGGGCCGATTGATAACTTGGGAGGCACACCCCGCTAACAGACCCGTAGCCATTGCTGTGGCTTGCCAGGAGGAAGACGTCCGGCATGTGAAGGCCCTGATTATCGGTCCTCACGGCACCCCCTACGAATACGGGTTCTTCGAGTTCGCCATTAACTTTGGCACCGAATACCCCAGCAAACCTCCCAAAGTCGAGGCTCGAACCACCAACAAGGGCCGAACGCGATTCAACCCAAATATCTATGCGGGTGGAAAGGTATGCCTCTCAATCTTGGGCACATGGCATGGCGAGCGTCCAGGCGAAGAATGGTCCTCTGCTCAAGGTCTGGAGTCCATTCTGTGGTCTATCCAGAGTTTGATGTCCAACAACCCATACGAAAACGAGCCAGGTTATGAGAATGCCAAAGCTGCCGAAGATAAGAAGATGAACGAACTTTACTGTGCAAAGGTATGCTCATATGGACCCTTGGAACGCAATCAAGGAATATACAGGCTGATTGGATGCAGATACGGCATGAGACGATCAGAATCGCCGTCCTCCAGAAACTGGAAGACGCTCTGGGAATCCAAGCGGATGGCTCAGTGATACCAGCCAACTCCCCTAAATGGGTTTCTGGAGATGAAGATGAGGAGGTCATTGACGAGAAGTCCGAGGCCGAAATGAAACTCAAGTTTGAACCATTTCGAGATCTGTTCAAGCGACGGTTTCTCTGGTACTTCGAAACCTACATGTCCACTATCGAAGATCACACTCCAAAGCACAAAGACAACTCAGACTTCACCAAGATGCCTTTTGAAGGTGGTGGGAACACCATGGACGGCAAATTCCGCTATGGTGATCTTGGGCGCCGACTGGTCCGTGTCAAGCAAGTCATCAATGAGGAGACAAGTAAGTGGGCGGTTGAGGGCCTCGCGTTGAAGGCGCGAGAGTCATCAAAGGCAGCTGGCATGCAACGGCAATTCGAACAGATTGGAGACCATTTGAGGCAGAAGAAGTGCCATAACCTGTCCGTGGAGCTGGAGGACAACAATCCCTACGTCTGGATTATGACCTACTTTGGCAAGCCCATGACTCATCTCGATGGCGGTATTTTCAAAGTTCGAATTAGCATCAGCCCACGTTTCCCAGACCAGCAGCCTCGAGTTAGAGTGGAAACACCAATCTACCACCATCGAGTGTCGAAAGATGGCGTTCTTTGCTACTTCCCTAAGAAGCCAGAGGAGGTTAGAAATCATATTGACTGCATAGTGGAATCCTTGGAAGAGGAGTCGCCTCCCTACGACCCTCGAACCATTGTTCATCCAGAGGCCAGTAAGCTATTGTGGGGATCGGAAAGCGACAAGAAAAAATACTACCGTCAACTCCGAAGATCTGCTCAGCGAACGACCGAGGACGGTGGCTTTTGAGTTACATTTTCCCCCATGATATGATGATGACGACGACAACCATACGCGGCTGTAATTCGAGCTGGACCTATTTGAGCGGGGAGTCGAGGGCGTTTTGGTACTCGTGGCATTTGAACAGGTCGACTCTGCAGATCGACTGACCTCTAGTTCAGATTACCGGGCTGGCATGGCATCTGGGCATATCGGCATTGTTTCACGAGCGATGACATGGCGTATCGGGACAAGACCAAATGATTTGACTCTAGTGAACTTCTATTTGCTGAGTGCAAGGCGTACAGGCTAGCAATAAGAGGGGCAAATGTTCCAGACCGTGAATTGGAGATGCTTCGATCGAGGACGGAGGTTGACATGTACCTCATACGTACTCCAGACATGCAGGTTGCTATTCGTATCTCCTCACATTGGCGGTGGAGGCAGGGGGGTTGCATACGGAGTACATAGGTACATATGTGCACACAGACACACAAGACATATAACCTACGTAAACTGATATCTCCACTATAGTAACTTGATCAAGTACGCCTTTGCGAAAGAACTTGATGGTCCCAAAGGTACCTAGATGTCCACCAGATGGATGGACTTGTATAATTATGGTTGTATGGGCTCCGTCCTTGCCGGGCACTCAACCTCGCCACCAAAAAAGAGGCCCTCCGAAACCCGAGATGACCCACTTTTCCAGG
>Ga0105239_10000133_pt1 | contig 105033 bp, 89 predicted proteins | sample KBSC44metaG_FD_92761 | JGI IMG/M metagenome (GOLD analysis project Ga0105239, IMG submission 92761) | Corn rhizosphere microbial communities from Kellogg Biological Station, Michigan, USA - KBS C4-4 metaG | ecosystem: Host-associated > Plants > Roots > Rhizosphere > Soil | place: Michigan, USA... | reverse complement strand
TTCTGTCACCGCCTGGTCCGCCTGTTCCCGGCCTGTTATTAGGACGGAATGGTGTACCAGTCCCGGTACCCGTACCACCACTGGCGCCACCTTGCCCCGGTGCATTTCTTTGGTCAGGACGGAATGATTCCGGTTTTTTATCTACAGGTATACGTTTACGTTTGCGTTTTTCCCTGTTATCAGGCCTCGAGCCTCCGGGTTGCGATACCGGCAGTTCTATTCTGCCTATTATCTTCGGCCCTTCCAGCCTTGGCGCCTTCATTTCTATATGCTCCGGCTTGTTATCTTCCGGTTCATCAGGCTTTGTTACTTCAGATACTATTACCTTCGGCGCTTCAACTACCTCTTCTTTAGGTGCAGCCTCTTTCTTTGCCTTGGGTGTTTTCGTTTCTTTTACTTCTTCAGGTGCTGCTTCAGTAGCCTCAGGCTTCTTGGTAGCAGCCGGTTCTTTCTTTACAACCGCTTTCTTTGCCATCGGCGCTCCTTTCTTAGGGCGCGATGTAAGGTTCAGATCGTCAAGGTTTATTTTACCCAGTATATTTGGCCCTTCTATCTTTGGAGCTTTCACATCCAGATGCTGCGGCTCATTGGCAACAGGTGCTTCGGGAGCGGGTTCTTCTTTTTTAGCGGCAGCCTTTTTAACTACAGGTGCTGCTACTTCTTCTATAGGCTCCGGTGCTTTTTCTTTAGTTTTTTCCTTTACCGGTTCCTTTGGCGCCTCTTCTTTCGGTAGTTCTATCGCTACCGGCTCCTCTTTTTTCTTCTCAACAACCGGTGGTGGCGCCACAACAGGTTCAGGTTTCTTCTTCTCTTCTACTACAACAGGGGCTGGTGCCGGTGTTGGTTCTTCCTTCTTTGCCGCAGGGGCTGGTGCTTCAGCAGTTTCCTTTTTCTTATGATCCTGCATCGTCCCTTTAGGCAAAGCCAGTTCCTCGCTCTTACGCTTAGCTGCCTTATCCTGGGCAAACTCAACCGTCAGAGCATCGTACATTGCTTCTGTGATCTTAGTGTTAGGGTTGCTGGCGTTAAAGTCAAAGCCTTTATCGTTAAGGAACTCCACAAGGGTTTCCTTACCGATATTGAATTCTTTGGCCGCTGCCAATAACCTTGGTGTTTTCGTTGTCGCTGTCGTCATTCGTTTCCTTAAAAAATATGTCGCTAAGACGCTTTTTCCTTAGCTAAACCATAATATACAAACCTACGCCATTTAAACGAAAATGGCGATATACAAATGGTACACTACCAGCCACAGCCCAGCTGTAACAGTAATATAACATCGCTTTTACACTTTTCAAAAAACTATTCCGCTTCGTCCTGGAATTCAGCTTCAAGTATTTTGCGCACGTCACGTACCGTTTCTTCTTCAAGATCCGTACGGCGTATCAGCTCTTCAGCCGACAGGTCTAACACGCTTAATGCAGTGTCGCAACCTATACGCTTGAACTCGTCGATGACCCATGCATCTATTTCATCTGCAAATTCATCCAGGTCTATATCGTAATCTACTTCCTCCTTCACATCACGGTATACATCTATGCTGTATCCGGTCAATTCCTGTGCCAGTTTAATGTTCACTCCCTTCTTACCGATGGCCAGGGATACCTGATCAGGGTCAAGGTACACATCCGCGCGGTGCTCTTCATTATTAAGTTCCATCTTATTGATGCGTGCAGGCGTCAGTGAGCGTTGCAGCAGCAATTGCAGATTGGTAGTATAGTTAATGATGTCAATGTTCTCATTGCGCAGCTCACGCACAATACCATGTATACGGCTACCCTTCATACCCACACATGCGCCTACCGGGTCTATACGGTCGTCATAACTTTCTACGGCTACCTTAGCACGCTCACCAGGTTCACGCACTATTTTCTTTATAACTATCAGGCCATCCATTATTTCAGGCACTTCAATTTCCATCAACTTCTCCAGGAACGATGGGTGAGTACGACTCAGTATAATGATAGGTGAGTTATTACGCATTTCTACTTTTTTTACCACTGCGCGCACGCCTTCACCTTTCTTAAAGAAATCTGTAGGTATCTGCTCAGATTTTGGCATGATCAGCTCATTACCTTCATCATCCAACAGCAGTATTTCTTTCTTCCATATCTGATATACTTCACCACTTATTATGTCGCCTACGCGATCAGCATATTTCTTCAGCAGGTTATTTTTCTTCAGGTCGCCTATACGTGCTGCCAGTGTTTGCTTAGCTGCCAGTATAGCTCTACGGCCAAAGGTCTGCACATCTACTTCCTCATATACTTCCTCACCTACATTATAATCGGGCTCTATTTTTATAGCGTCAGAGTAGGGTATTTGCATATTCTCATCTTCTACCATACCGTCCTCTACGATCTCACGACGGCGAAATATTTCTAAGTCACCAGTCTGGTCGTTTACGATAACATCAAAGTTTTCATCAGTTGTATACTTTTTACGCAGCAACGTTTTGAAAACATCTTCTAATACCTTCATCAGGGTCGGCCTGTCGATATTCTCGGCGTCTTTAAATTCCTGGAAGGAATCAATGAGGTTGATACTTGCCATATTCGCTTTTTTTCTTCAACCGCCATGCGCGGATGATTTTAATTAAAAAATGATTTGTACTACTGTTTTTTTTATGTCTGTAAATGGTATTTCCTTTATAACAGGTTCTTTCACTTTGGGTACTTTTACCTCTAGCACTATATGCTCATCGGTCATTTCTTTCAGCATGCCTGTGGTTTCCACATCTTCATTGCTCGTTACAAGCACCTTGCGGCCCACGTTCTTCTTATATTGCCTCATCTGCAACAGTGGCTCATCTATACCTGGGCTCGAAACCTCCAGCGAAAAATCCCCTTCAGGAAACAGTTCTTCCTGTACCAAAGGGTAAAGCCTGCGATTGATGCTCGCTATCTTTTCTATCGTCAGTCCACTGTCAGCATCAAGAAACACTTTTATATTATTTATCGGTTTCAGCTTTACGCTTACGATAAAAATATCTGTGCCTTCTATCATCGGCTCTATGAACGCATATACTTTTTCAATTACTTCACTCATGGGTAAAAAACAAGGGGACGATTACGTCCCCTTTCTTTTTTGTTAGTTCCAATGCAAATATACTACTATTTTCTGTTTTTACGTAGATTTAAAATATAGTATCTGTAATTATATTTTCGTTAACGCCCCTTGCAGTGGGCATGAGCGCAAGTTCGCCAATTCCTTATTATCTTTGTGTTCCCGTTTAAACATGGGATTTGGATATGGGTTATTTAGTAAGGATAATCACTTGGGCCTTTGTGATAGGCATTGTTTATCGTTTGATAGTACGGGTGGTGCTTCCGTTCTTTGGTTTTACTTCGGCAACGCGCCAGCATATTAATCAGATAAGGTCGCAGATGGAAGAGATGCAGCGCAAGATGAACGGCCAGGGGCAACCACAACCACAGCAGCAAGCACAATCTCGCCCAAAGGTCAAAAAAGAAGGCGATTATATCGATTACGAAGAGATAAAATAACATAATAAATAAAAGGTATACAAAAAGGACCACGGCTACCCGTGGTCCTTTTTGTATACCATACTGCAAGAGATAAGATCAACTTTTGATTTACTTTCATGTAAACCATGCGAGTACAGTTTTTGTATAGTTATATCTACAAAGGCGTTACTCAAGTATCCTTAAAAGAGTATTTTCGTTCTAACTATTCACTATTCAAACAACAAATCAAAAAAAGATGAAAAAGCAGATCTTTCTGATTGCAGCATTGATCATTACCTGTTTTAGCTATACTGCTAATGCACAGGTGAGTATACAAGTTAATATTGGCTCGCAGCCTATCTGGGGTCCTGTTGGATACGACCATGCCAGCTATTATTATTTGCCAGACATTGACGCATACTACGATGTGAATGCACGGCAGTATGTGTACCTGGATGGTGGACAGTGGGTTACACGCCCCAATCTGCCACAGCAATATGCTAATTACGACCTTTACGGTGGCTATAAAGTGGTAATTAACTCTCCAAGGCCATGGGTGCATGCGGCAAAATACCGCACTCAGTATGCAAAATATAAGGGGCGTCATGGCCAGCAGGCAATACGCGACAATCATCAGGATAAGTACAGGGCTAATCCTAACCATCCGGAGCATAATCAATATCATGGTGGGCAGTCAAATCATGCGCCACACGACAATCATGGCAGTGATCACGGACATGATGGTGGTGGTCATGATGACAATCACGGAGACCATTAATTCCAAAACCTTTGCTATTAAGCATGAATCAAAGAGCTGTGCATTTTAGCGCGGCTCTTTGATTTAATCGGCTTTACACTTGTGGATCTGATTTCAAAACATTTCCGTAAGTTAGTATCGGCTGTCCTGCTTTAAATGGACATAGGATAAATGAGCATTATAGAAAACAAGAAAGATGTTCCTACTCAATCATTTGCTTCTGCAAGTGCGTGGGAGAAATGGCTTGCTATCAATCATGCAAAGTCAGATGGTATCTGGCTACGCATTTTCAACAAAGAGTCGGGTGAAAAAACTATTACATATGCAGAAGCACTCGATGAAGCACTCTGTTATGGGTGGATTGATGGGCAAAAGAAGAAATTTGACAGCAATTCCTGGATCCAGAAATTCACGCCACGGCGGGCACGAAGTATATGGTCGAAACGAAACATCGAACATATTGAACGGCTTACGAACGAAAAGAGAATGAAAGCCGCCGGATCGAAGGCCTTTGAAGAAGCAAAGAAAGATGGGCGACTAGCTGCCGCATATGATTCACCTTCCAATTCCACAGCCCCTGACGATTTTCTCAAACTCCTTGAAAAAAATAAAAAGGCAAAAGCTTTTTTCGACTCATTGAACAAAACCAATAAATATGCGATCAACTGGCGGCTTCAGACCGCCAAAAAACCGGAGACACGCGAAAAGCGAATGAACATTATCCTGGAAATGCTGGCTAAAGGCGAGAAATTTCATTAGATAAAAGAAACAGAAAGCAGCATTGAGAACAAATGAGCAACAGGGATATTCCCGCTACTGCTTATTATTGCTTATCGAATCACACTGATCTTTTTATTTACTACATTGTCACCTATCTGCAACTGCAGAAAGTAAATGCCCTGTGGCAATGCCGCTACAGATATGTTCGTCTTATTTATACCTATCGTAGTCTTGCCTATACTCACAGCTTGCACGCATTTTCCGGTTATATCTGTAAGACGCATGGCTACAGGCTGCCCGGTTAGGGAAGTATAGGTGACATACAACTCATTGAAGGCTGGGTTAGGGTATGCATTTACATCATATAGTGTATTGGAGGTATTGAGCACGCCCTCTCCGTGCATGGTTGAGTCATATGTACCTGTATAGTACTCAGCGCCAATAGGCACGCCGCCCAGCGTATCATTGTCTATTTGTAACACAGGTACATGAAAGCCGGGCACAAACCATTGATAGCTTTCGCTGACATAATTGTTGTATACCCATGTTGTCCAGAGTATTCCTGTGTCATTATGAATAGTTATTACATGCACCCGAAGGGCATTGGTATAAGTGTGTCCGGGCATTTTCAACGTACCATAAGCGTCTGCCGTTATAGTGTTCATAGATATATAACTGAAATCAGGCGTGTAAGGTAAATCCATTTCTGAGTATGGAGTGGTATCCACCAGGTTGCTGTTGTAGGTAAAAGGATATGTGAGGAGGGTTATTGGCTGCCGATTATGCGTGGGTATCGCAGGCTGCGGTATGGTATAATAGTATTGACTGGAATCTGTAATAAAAAATTCAGGAAAAGAGTCGGAAGAGATGCCCTCAGTTTCGACATCAGCGGAAAAAACAGAGTCGTATCGCATAATAGCAATAGTGGCTGATGGTTCGGTACCTGAGATGGTCGAGCATGGCACAAACCGGATAGAGGTAAACGAGTCAATTAAATTGGTTTCAAAGGCATTAGCTGAAGCGGTTGTAGCCGTTGCCGGCACCAAGTGGGAATAATCCCAGGCCTTGTCCGGCCCCGGCCCCGTGGCGGCAGCAGCTAAGCCGATAGAATCGCATGCTGTGAGCGTGTAAGTATCTCCCGCTACAGGGTTCATATTTGCTGCGGTTAGTGTTGGCTGTGCTATTACATCGGTGCACAGAAAAATGGCAGAAATAAGTAGTACTGATCTCATGTTTTTAAATAATAATAGATTATCTCGTTATTTCCTCGTAAGACTAAGACCACAATTACATTTGCAAGGGTTGGGTAAGTCAATATATAAAAATGAAGAGGCCGTATTAAGTGCATAAAAAGAGTCACACAGTTGTGTGACTCTTTGATTCTTAGCGTCTTGCGCTTGTGGTCCCACTAGGACTTGAACCTAGGACCACCTGATTATGAGTCAGGTGCTCTAACCAACTGAGCTATAGGACCGTTGACGTTACCGCCAAATGGAGTGCAAATGTAGTAGATTTTCTGAAAAAGAGAAAAATGATTTTTGAAATATTTTTTGGTGCTTTTATTATTATTCTTGTACAACTAAATGCCTTGTTGTTAAGCATGTAAAAGAGTAGTTACATAATTATAGGTTGGCTGGGTTAAGGTGTCACAGTTTATTTATTACTTAAACAGGATACCATTTAGAGTCAGTTTATTGATATTTAATTAAAGTTATCTTTATATTTATTTAGTATTGAATTATTTTCACACTTTTAATAAAATATACAGATGGATGTTCTTGGCATTTACGCTTTAAAAAATATTTGTTTTAATTTTGTTAACAACGGGCTAACAGAATTAAATATCACCCTTGAACTAACCCATCATAAGCATATTTACAATGCGCATACAATATTTATTTTTATATTTAGTTATATTTGTATGTTTTGATGCAAGTGGACAAGACCTGCACACTATTAATTCACTTTTTCAAAAATTAGCTATTGCAAAAGAAGATAGCAATAGGGTATATATATTAGATAAGTTGTCGTATGAATATGCCTTTATTGATGCGGATAAGGGTGTCAACTATGCTAATGAAGCATTAATACTGTCTGAAAAATTAGGCTGGAAAAAAGGGGTCGCTCTTGCGAACAGTGATTTGGCAATCAATTATAGGATGAAATTTGATAATGTCATTGCGCTGGAATATGCGATGAAGGCATTAAAAATTTTTGAAGAGATCAAAAGAGAGAATGATGTCGCTGCTGTAATGGCTAATATTGTTAGTATTTATCTTGCCCAAGGCAACTATGCAGACGCGCTGGATTATTCCTTCAAAGCATTAAAAATATATGAAAGGATAGATAGTGGAAAACATAAGTCTATCGTATTAGAGAATATAGGAACAATATATAAGGAGCAGAATGAGTATGCAAAAGCAATGGAATATTACTCTGCCGCGTATAAGATCAGTCAAAAAAATAATGATAGTGGATCAATAGCGAGAAATCTGGGCAATATTGCGATAATATTAAATGCAACAGGTAGCTATGATAGTGCAATAGCATATAACAAAACGGCCTTAAAAATAAATCAGGAAAGAGGAGATAATCATGCTTCCCAACTAAACTTAGCCAATATAGCCAATGTTTATTTTAGCAGACGCGACTTTCGGAATGCTATGAAGTATAATAAAATGGCATTAAAAGTCAGCGAAGCAACCAATCATAAAAACTGTAGGGCAATAAATCTTGGCAATGTGGGGGAAACATACCTTGAGTTAGCGAAAGACACTATAGTTACTGACCCAAACAAATCTGCAGATATTGTCTTTGCAATTACATATCTGAAAGATGCCATAGCTATATGCAAAGAAATAAACTATCCAGCTCCACAGCTTGAGTTTATGGAGTATTTGAAAGATGCATACGTTATATCCGGGAAATATAAAAAAGCACTGGAGACCTACGAAGAGTATGCCTATCTAAGAGATTCCATTTATTCGGTACAAAGTAAAAACACGATCGCGCAACTTGAATCTAATAGAGAATTAGGCATTAAAACGAGGGACTTAAAAATAAAAGAAACTCAACTGCGTATATCAGAGTTAGAGCTATCTAAAAAACGTAAAGAACGTATTATATATGTTGTAAGCATAGTTCTGATTGGGGTAGTTTTGGGTGGAGTTATAAAACGATTGTATGTTTTCAAAAAATCAAACATAAAGCTGAAAGTGGAAAACAAGCAAACGGGAGATAAGCTTGTACACAGTGAATACCGGTTGAGACAAGCCCAGACAATAGCCCATATCGGAAATTGGGAGTTGAATTTTGAAACAGGCATAGCCGTTTGGTCGGAAGAAACATGCAGGATCTATGGCATTGCTCCCGATAACAATATACAGTCTTATGAGAAATGGGCTTCATTCAATCATCCCGACGATGTAGCTAGTATATTAGAAACGCTATCAGATGCAGATAGAACATTGATCCCCGCAGGATTTTATCACCGCATTATCAGGCATGATGGAACAATACGGCATGTGTATACTGAGGCACATTTTGATTTCGATGATAAGGGTCAGTTGATCGGGACGTATGGCATTGTTCAGGATGTAACAGAGATTAAGGAAAAAGAAGAGGCACTCAGGAAAAGTAATGAACGATTTGAACTGGTAAATAAGGCTAGCAGGGAAGCCATCATAGACTGGGATATTGTAAATGATGTAATGATATTCGGTGATGGGTTTAGTGAGATATTTGGGTACTCACCCGCTGCATACCACAACCATTTGTTAGTTGATAATATACACCCGGAAGATAAAAAGAAAGCAAATGATATTTTGCGAACTGTACTTAAGAATTCTACAGATAGCTTACTAGCGATCGAATTTCGTTTTTTGAAAGCGAATAAGGACATTGCCTATGTCGAGCTTAAAACAATTTTTATCAGGGACAAGAACGGCAGAGCCATAAGGGCTGTTGGCTCTATGACTGATATTACAAGATTAGTACAGAAGAAGAGTGCACTGGAAGAACAAAATATTGCATTAAGAGAAATAGCCTGGATACAATCGCACGTAGTGCGCCCTCCTCTGGCAAGTTTAATTGGGTTGATAGAATTATTAAAGCATAAGGAGAAATATGATGTAAATGAAATTGACTTGATCGATAAGATCCAAACAGCCACAGCAAGCCTTGACAGAATTATACATGATGTTGTTAAAAAAACAGAAGCTGTAGAGTATATTTCGCAAGACACATAAGATTTCTAACGTAATTCTTTAATATGCCTGACTCACTGCAATGCGCAATGTTGCAGCATCGGTATTTCCATTTACTCTGTGATAAAATGGCAAAACAATTGATTAGAATATCTACCCATAGTCAAGTGCCTGATTTCAACTCGTAAACTGCCAAATACGAACATGGGTCTCGAACGAAAGTTTGAGACCAGTGGTTAAATGCTGAATTCATTCATTCATCCATCATTTCACCAAAATCATTTGTTTGCGTTCTATAGTAGTGCTTGTATTTAATTGATAAAAATAAATACCGGCAGGCATATTCTCTGCACCAAAAGTCACTTTATGTTCACCCGCATTAGTTTGTCCATCAATTAAGGTAGCTACCAATTGACCAACAATGTTGTACACACTAAGTTTTGCATAACCTGTCTGCTGAAGATTAAAAGAAATAACGCAACTTCTGCTAAATGGGTTAGGCACATTTTGTTTGAGCAAGATGGGATCAGTTCCTATTATTGGAACTGCAGCTACAGAAGCACTTGCTTTAATGATCATATTAAAACCCGCAACGTTTCCACTATCAGTATCATACCCCCACGTTCCACTATATAATCCTCTTCCCATTTGACCGGATGGGTTTATTCGCCCTGGCAACACTTTATCAACAGAAAAGGGTGAATTACCCCCACTGCATGCTGCCGACCATGACAACCAATATGTACCTGCGCTTAAGACAGGCGCCGGTGAAAGGTATAATTTAAGGTACATTATAGGATTAGAGTTGCTAAGCAGACCGCCATGGGCAGTTAATGTATCTACTTTGTATATTCCCGTAAACCCGGTAGCAGCTAATACATTTGTAACAGTATCGCCCCATATTACAGAGCCTCCCAAGCCAGGAGTTCCATTATATATCTGCAGGTTACAATTAAGAAAAGTAGAAGATGTGCCACTCCCATATTGCGATGCATATAGAATAACCGTGTCAAATTTCCAGGTAGAGCCCGCAGGCACAGTAAATACATCTGCAGACCATTGGTCATGCGCTCGATTCATATCAAATCCAAAATAACGGTCATGATAAGCACGACAACTGGCCGGTGCTCCTTCGTATCCAACATCGGTAATAAGTGCAGTGTCAGTGAGATAGGTTATCTGTGCAGATGCTGTAGGTAAGGTTAATGCTCCAGCAACTAATAAAAAAAGAAGTTTTTTCATGTATAGCATTTTAGTTTATCAAAGATATATCAATATAGTCTATTATTAACCTTAAACACATTAGTCCTTATTTTCGCCAGATGATACAAGGAATAAAACATATCGTTTTCGATCTGGGAGGCGTACTGCTCAACATCGATTATTTTCTTACCGAAAAAGCTTTCATTGATCTAGGCATCACAAACTTTGCTGAGTTATTCTCTCAGAAGCAACAATCGCTTTTTTTTGATAAGTGGGAAATGGGACAGATAACCAGGCAAGAGTTTATCGCTACTATGCAAATGGCGGATAATAAAATATCCCTTACCGAAGAGCAGATAGTAATGGCATGGAACGCAATGCTCCTCGACTTTCCGCTGCGTCGTTTACAGATACTGCAGCAACTACAACTTCACTACGACCTTGTACTCCTGAGCAATACTAACGAGATACATGAAGAGGCCTTTAACAAAATACTTATGAGCACCTGCGGTATGCCAAGCCTCGGTGTATTTTTTGATAAGGTCTACTACTCTCACAAAATAGGTATGCGCAAGCCTATGAAAGAACTCTTCACCCGCGTACTGATGGAGAATAATTTCGAAGCCCAAGAAACTCTTTTCATCGATGACAGTCCGCAACACATAGAAGCTGCCAAAGACAGAGGGTACCAAACCATCTGGCTAGAGAAAGGCATGACCATTGAGAACGATATTTTCAAACCTAAGGGTAAGGGGTAAGTATTTTAATAAGCTCCGCAACATCTTTCGGTGTTGACCATAGCCAACACCCATGCTATCCAATAGATGCCAACGGTATCGTAATATTGATAACTATGTAGAAGATGAGCGTAATGAAGAATGTCATCCATTTTGTAAGCACATCCAACTCATGATTTTTCTTTACAAGAAATTTTACCAAAGTTTCTCTTCCCGCTATCAATAACACGGTTATCAGGCTTATATCGTTGATGATTTCAGCAATGGAAATAATGTTTGTAGATGGTATCTTGTTGATAATGATATTTAGCGTCGCAGCTGCAAAAAATAAGCTACCTACTATCACTCTTATCTTATCATTTTCCGCAGCAAAGAAAGATAAGAAGGCCAGTAGCGCGGCAATGTATAAGGTGATGAATATCTTCAGGTATAACCCAAACCCACCACGTTTTATAGATAGCGCCAGTCTTAACTGTGAATAAGTATTATGTTGGTTGCTGGCCTTGCGAGGGTCGCCCAGCGTCGATTTTATTGTATGCGGCTTCGACAATATAAAATGCCCATTTTTCTCAAACCCATTTACAGATACTCTGCTGCTCACATTCGTGTTTATGGTGTCCGGTACAAAAACGAATTTATGTATATCATCAGTTACATGCTCCAGTTGTATTGTAAGCAGATAATTATCCAGTGGATACTCTGATACGTCAAAAAACTTTGTGGTGGAGCCGCTTATATGAAATAGAATATAAGCAGAATCGCCCTTGCTGTTCATAAAGAAAGAATGTGTTTCTATGTTTTCTATATCCCCGTTCACTATTTTTATCGGCGTATTTTTCGCCGCTATTGCACCCTTTACAGAGTCGCGCAGATCTATGAAATTGATCCTTTGCGGATTCCATTTGAACCATGCATAAAATTCATAGCTCCACTTGCTTCGCACTATATCAAAGTCTTGTATACGGTCCAGGTACATGCCACCCTGTACCGGTTCAGGGTGCGATTGTTTCACTTGTTCCCAGTCTATTGCTGTAAGGCCCACATCATTCTTTGCCGGATTAAGCCAAGCCGCATTTGTGATTTTATTCTCGTTGATTATCTCTTTTACGTAATGATAACAGAGGATGTATATCAATGTCAATAAGGCTACCTGACATATTGCCATTAAAATAGCCTTGATGATATTCTGTTTTGAGAACTTTGAGAACATGGGGATGGTATTATACTGCCAAAATACTCCTTTAAGATATATTAAGCTATACCGGCTATATTATATTTTACACCGACAACCGCACAAAAAAATACCCCTGACTTTAGTCCGGGGGTATTTTTATAAATAACCTTTGCTTTAGCACAATGATGACTACTTGTGGTTGCTCGTATCCACCACCGGATCCATTATCTTACCATGTATCACATGCCAGTTTTGTACAACGGGTTTTGCCATGTGTGGTTTATGACTTGCTTTATATGCGGACGCATCGATTTCCTGCTTCTTTACTGCGGCCGTTGCGCTATCATGCTGTTGTTTTTGTTGCGCCTGGAGATCAGCCATCCCTTGCGTTATACCTGCTGCTGTGCCTGTAGCTATACCTTTTTTATTACCTGCATTAAAACCACTGTCGTAAGAGGCTTGTTTCATTTGTGGTACGAACAAAAAATATGCGGTAGCGCATAATACAATGCCTATTAGCAGGCCAATAATGAATTTTGCCATAAATTTTATCTTTAGTTATTACTTGGGCCTTCTGTTTAGTGTATTAACATGAATACACTTATCCTATAAATCTACAACTTCAATTCGTATTTTACATGTGCACGACCAAATTCTTATTGCAGAGTTATATATCTGTTATCATGCTAACGCCAAATTGAATTTTCTTTTGACCTACAATGTCTATACCCGCTTAGTGGAATTACCAGAAACGTGCTTTCATTCCTATTGTAGTTTTTTTAAAAGTAATATTATTATGTATAGACATGAGATTATTCATCAACACCTTATGTCTATAAGGTATCCTTTGCTGCTATAATTTTATATTTTTGCATAGCCCCCGCTAAAAGAAATTTTAAATGAAAACGATCGGTAGAATATTATTCAGGATCCTTAAGATCATTGGCCTTACTATAGGTGGCGTTATTGCACTAATGTTCATATTACCATATCTGTTTCCGCAGACAGTAAACCGAAAAATAGATCAGTGGGTCAATAACAATATAAACGGTCACATTACCTTTTCGCATACCCGGTTGTCGTTTTTTAATCACTTTCCGTCACTAACACTTTCGCTTTATGATGTTACGCTCAAAGGAAGCGCTCCATTTGAGCAAGATACCTTGCTGGCCGCGCGTAATCTTGGATTGGGGATTGACCTTTCTTCCTTGTTTAAAAGTAAGATCACAATCAACAAGGTATTTCTTAATGATGCCTATATAAATATAGAGGTAGATACAGCCGGCAGGGCTAATTATAATATTTATAAGCAAAAGAAGGCTACAGCCAATAAGGACACAGATGCAAGTGGCGCATCACTTGGTATAAATAAGATAGATGTAGTAAATGCACGGCTTGTATATAATGATAGGTCCATACCAATGGCATTCAGTGCCCGTGGATTTAACTATCTGGGTAGTGGAGATCTTAATACGGATATCTTTAAGCTCAATACCCACATGGATATACAGTCGTTCGATTTTTCTTTTAATAATGATGCATACATCGTCAACGAAAAAATTAATGCAGACCTCGTTACAGAGGTGAATACAAAATCATTCGCGCTCATCTTCCAGAAAAACGACCTGACGATAGATGAGATGCCCGTAGAGTTCAATGGTAAGTTTGGTGTCATCGATAATGGCTACGATATAGATCTGCATATCCGTTCGCGGGAGAATGATATAAGCGATATACTCACTGCTCTGCCTGATAAATATCAACAACCATTTGATAAAACGGAGATAAACGGTGTGAGCGACCTGCAGATCGCGCTTACAGGCAAATATATTGCTAAAGATACCATCATGCCGGATCTTACGATGAGCCTTAAGGTAAGAGATGGTTTTATTTCTAACGAAAAATCGCCGGCACCGGTACAGAATTTATACCTGGATATGGCTGCGAAGATGCCACATCTTAATGCCGATAGCATCTCTGTAAATATCGACTCATTGCATTTTAATGTAGCAGATGGCTACGTCAATTCGGTATTCAGATTGCGGGGTATAAAAGAACCATATATTTATGCACGTATAAATGCAGAGATAGATCTGGACAAATGGAAGCGTGCGATGGGGGTAAAACCATTCGATATAAAAGGTAAGTATTCGCTGCATATGCTGGCGGAAGGTAAGTATACTACTGCCATCGTGCGGAAAGGGTTGAGAGGCACGGATACTATAATAAGCAGTATTCCTAAGTTCACGCTGCGCTCATCATTTTCGGATGGCTACTTTAAGTACGCATCCTTGCCGGGAGCGGTAACAAATGCTCATTTCGATCTTAAAGCCGATTGCCCTGATAATAATTATAAGCACATTAGCATTTCACTCAATGACCTGGGGGCTACCGCGCTCAATAGTTATGTGAAGGGATATTTCAGGCTCAGCAATGCGGATAACTTTCCCATTGATGCGATGGTGCATACAAGCTTAAAGCTCGATGACCTGAAGAAATTCTTCCCGATAGACAGTACGGAGCTTAAGGGTGATCTTACTACCGATGTGGTTATAAAGGGAAATTACTTGCCTAAGCAGAAGAAATTCCCTGTCATGACCACGAACATCGTAATGAAGGACGGCCTGGTGAAAACAAAATACTATCCTCATCCGATCGAGCACATAGAGATAAACACAAGCATTGTAGATAAAACAGGTACGCTAAAGGGTATGAATGTTTCTATCAAACCGCTTACTTTTTCTTTTGAGGGTGAACCATTCTCTTTAAAAGCGGAGTTGCGCAATTTTTCTGATCTGCAATACCGCATAGACGCAGTGGGCGTGCTGAACATCGGTAATATCTACAAAGTGTTTGCAAAGAAAGGATATGATGTAACAGGTACCCTAGCTGCTAATCTATCCCTGAAAGGCAAACAGAGTGATGTAACAGCCGGCAGGTATAATAAACTGTATAACAAGGGCACGTTAAAAATGCAGCATATCACATGCACTACGGAATTATATCCTAAGCCTTTCGTCATCAGCACGGGTACTTTTAGCTTCGATCAGGGTAAAATGAATTTCGATGCATTCGCGGTTAAGTATGCGCATTCTTCATTTGTTTTAAATGGTGCCTTGTCAAATGTTATTGACTATGCCTTAACGCCAAAGACAGTATTAAAGGGCGCTTTTGATATGAAGAGCGATTGTATCGTGGTTGACGATTTTATGGCCTTTGCAGATACATCACATGCCACTGCTGCGCCATCGTCAGTTACAGCATCATCGGGTGTTGTGCTGATACCAAAGAATCTGGATCTCACATTTACCGCAGAAGTGAAGAAGGTAAAGTATAGTGATATAGTGTTGCAGGATGTGAAGGGGCAAATGATGCTGAGCAAAGATAGCATCTTGCTAAAACAAACAGGCTTCAATCTCATCGGCTCACCAATAGCCATGGATGCGGTGTATACCGACATCACACCGCAAAAAGCGTTCTTTAATTATCACATCAGCGCCAAAGATCTCGATGTAAAAAAAGCATACAAGAACATTAAGATATTCCGCGACCTTGCCTCATCAGCTAAATATGCTGAGGGGCTTATCTCTTTAGATTATCAGCTTAGCGGTAATTTAAATAGCAGCATGACGCCTGTATATCCTTCGCTAAAAGGCGGCGGAGTATTATCTGCAAAGAAAATTGGGATGCATGGTTTCAGGTTGTTTAATGCCATTGGTAAGCAGGCGGGTAAGGATAGTCTTGGCAGCAATTCAGAGGCTTCTAAGGTGGAGATAAAGAGCAACATAGCACACAATATCATCACTATACAGCGCACAAAGATGCGCATTGCCGGTTTCAGGGCGCGCTTTGAAGGGCAGGTTAGTTTTAATAAAGAACTCGACCTCAAGTTTCGCCTTGGCCTGCCGCCACTCGGCATTATAGGTATACCTATGACCATCACAGGTACCACAGAAAATCCTAAAACGCATTTGGGTAAAGGAAAGGCTGCAGATGAGTTAGAAGGTACTGATGATGACGATAAGGAGTAATGCTTCGTATGACCAACTTAGACTTAGGTCACAGTTGTAAGAAATACAGCGTCTTTGTAAGTTAATAAGCATAGATTGCCCGCTCAATAGATACATTGGAAGCGAAGTTCGAGGAGTTGATCGAGGGGTTTGTTACGGGTAATGTAGGTATATCAGAGACCTTTTTGAGTATTTCGCTCGCCGCTGCTTTGCAGAAAAATCTGCTGCAGCTCGATAAGGATAACTTGATGATAAAAGCAGGTATCGGTAACGACAAGATAAAGAATAAAGAACAGAAGACAAGAGGCGATAGCACTTCTTGGCTGCAAGATGATACTAAGAACGACGCCGAAATGGAATTTATGGATACGATACGGCAATTCATTGGCCACCTTAACCGTACTTGTTATACAGGGTTAAACGCTTGCGAATTTCACTACGCACTATACGAAGAAGGTACTTTTTATAACAGGCACAAGGATACTTTCCGGAACGATAATGATCGAAAATTTTCTATGATAAGTTACCTGAACCGTGATTGGGTAGCGGCAGATGGCGGCCAGCTTATCATACATCAGAACGAAACTTCGCAAAGTATACTGCCAAACAATCGAAAGGCTGTGTTCTTTCAAAGCGATGTACTGGAGCATGAGGTGGCTGTTGCACATCGTTCGCGCATGAGTGTTACCGGCTGGCTGAAACGGGTGTAGTAATGCTTAAAGCATTGTTGTTCGCTACTTGATTCCATACCTGAGATATTTTTCTAATCAAACCAAAGATTCGCAAGGGAAACTACGTCATATATATTGGCTTATGCTGTAATGTTCAAACTAAAACACTTTGATTTATGAAAAAACCTTTTACGCTACCTCAATCATTGATCAACAAGATTTGCAGTCTCACTGCAATAGTATTTCTTGCCGGCATGTCTCATCTCCATGCCCAAGCGCCCACCATACAATGGGAGGAAACCTATGGCGGCAGCAAGGTGGACGGTGCTAACTATATACAGCAAACAAAGGATGGAGGCTATATTTACAGTGGGTACTCAAATTCTACGGACGGGAATGTAACCGGCGGCCATGGTGATGTCGATTGCTGGATAGTAAAGGTAGATGCACTTGGAAGCATACAATGGGAACGTTCATTGGGGGGTACCGGCTATGATCAGGGAGGTCAGGTAAAGGAAGATGTCAATGGAGGCTATATAGTGGCGGCGTATACAGTGTCTGATAATGGCGATGTAACTGGCGGTGTGGGTGGAGGCGACGGCTGGGTGATAAAGCTCGATGATACAGGTGGTATTGTATGGGAGACGGCCATGGGTAGTACTGGTTTTGATTTTTTTAATGCTGTAAGTAATACGCCGGATAGTGGTTATATAGTGGTAGGTGCTGCAGGCGGGAACAACGGAGATATAACTGGTTTTGGAGGAGGAAGTGAAGACTTATGGGTAGTTAAGTTTACTAAGACAGGCACTGTAAGTTGGAATAAGGTATATGGAGGTACAGCGTATGAGATTGGTTTTGATTTGGTCGCTGCAAGTGATAATGGTTGCTATATAGCAGCTCTTGAGCAAGGTAATGACACAAGCATAAGTGGATATCATGGTGGTGTAGAGGATGCGTGGGTAATACGGCTTGATGATACAGGAGGTAGAATGTGGTCGAAGGTATATGGTGGCAGTATGGACGATAAGGCGACAGCGATAACCAAAACGCCATCGGGCAATTACATTTTGTCCGGGTATTCAAACTCATCGGATGGGGATGTGGTAAATAGCCATGGAGGTTTTGATTATTGGACATTTGCTATAAATGATACTGGTAAGATGCTGTGGACGAACTGTTATGGAGGTCCTCACGATGAAGTTGCATTTACTAATGCAGCTACGTTTGATGGTGGGGCAATAATTGGCGGTTATGCTTCTTCATCGGTTGGGGAGGTGACAGGAAACCATGGCTCAGCCGACTATTGGGTGGTAAAGGTAGATGATACAGGCGCTATTGTTTGGGAGCAATCTTTTGGTGGCTCTTTGGGTGATAGTGTAAATGCAGTCATTCAAACTGCAGATAGTGGTTTTGCACTAACAGGAACTACAGCTTCGTCAAACGGTGATGTCATCGCTAATCATGGGCACTCAGACCTATGGACCGTAAAATTAAATAAGAGTGCCACTACTAGTGTAAACCTCATTGCTGCCAATAACGCAATACAGGTATATCCTACGCTTACAGGTGGTGTGGTGCATATCGTAATGCCTCAGGGCTATGAGCACGCCGCAATAAATATGGTGGATGTTACAGGTAATCAGTGCGGCAATATATCTGCTACATCAGGACTTAACAGAACGGTGAACATCAGTAATGTGCCTGCAGGCATGTACCTGCTACAAGTGGTAAATGGCAGGGAAGTGAATACTTATAAAGTGGTTTATCATCCGTAGAGTGTGAGTTCAGCAATATAGAGCGAGTGTCGTATATCACGATACTTGCTCTATCAGTTTATATCCGTACCCTCGTATGTTTACAATCGACAGATGCGTGTCATGAATAAGATACTTACGTAGGCGACCTATGTATACATCCATATTGCGCGCGTTAAAAAAATTATCATCGCCCCAAAGCTGCATCAATACGGTTTTACGCTCCAATAGGTTGTTCTTGTGCAGCACCAACAATTTTAATAGCTCAGCTTCTTTACCGGAAAGTTGAAAAACTTCCTTCTCATTGCGTAGTGTTTGTGTGGCTGGAGAGAACCAATACGTCCCAAATTCATAGCTTTCTTGAAGTGTGTTTGCCTTATTATTTCTCCTTAGCAGTTCTCTTAACCTTATCACCAGTTCTTCTATACTAAAGGGCTTTTTGAGATAATCATTGCCGCCTGAGGAAAAACCTTTCAGCACATCTGCAGTATCAGAGCGTGCCGTCAGAAAAAATATAGGCACATCTGCATTTATTAGTCTTATTTTTTTTGCCAGGGTAAATCCGTCTATTTTGGGCAGCATAACATCAAAAAGGCAGATGTCGGGAGGCGTATCCTGGAAATATTGCAACGCTTCCTGTCCTGTCTTAGCCCATTGTACTTTAAAGTCAGGTTCTCTGTCAAGTGCTTCTTTTACAAGTTTTCCCAGTATTGCTTCATCCTCTGCAAATAATATTTTCTGCTGTGCCATACTATTTATCGGGTAGCGTTATTGTAAATGTGGTTCCTTCTTTTTCTTTGCTCTGCAATATTATGTTGCCTGTATGCAGTGCTATTATTGCTTTTACATAGCTTAGCCCAAGGCCATATCCTTTTATGTCGTGTCTGTCGCCCGTAGGTACGCGAAAAAACTTATCAAATACCTTTTTTGTGTAAGCGGCGGGTATACCCATACCATTGTCGATGACCATTATCTTTATTTTATGCTCATGGACACGAATATCGATTGATATTTCAGGAATGGCTTTATCATTATACTTTATTGCGTTCTCAAATAAATTCTGAAATACATTCAGTAGGTGGTCTCGGTCGGCAATGATAGTTAGCTTATCTGGCACAATGGTCACGTTAACTATTGCTCCCTCGGTATCAAATATGGGGCGCATTAAGTTTATGATTTCCAGTAACAAAGATTGTACATCAAATCTGGTCTTATGAATGACAACATCGCTGTTATCAAATGCAGCCATTTTCAATACCCTATCTGTAAGGAGTGAAAGCCTCGCCAACTCGCCTTTAGCTATTCCAAGATATTCTTTTTTTGTGGCCTCTTCAAGAGGGCGGCGTTTTCCTTCTATCATCTCCACTGCTACAAGCGCGGCACTAATAGGTGTCTTCAACTCATGCGTCATGTTATTCATAAAGTCATTACGGATGTCTGCGATCTTCTTTTGCCTGAAGAAGCGGATAAGCATGTAAGTGAATGAATAAGTACAGATGATAATGAGCAAAATAGTGACAGACAGAATTATGGTCATCCTGCGAAGCAGGTAAATATTTGCATTAGGAAATGCAACCTGTAATGTATAACTGTTGGAAATATTACCGATGTCTAAAGGTTGCTGGGTGGATGCAACCGGTATATCATTGAAACGAGATGAGTCGCAAGTAGCAGTTATGATATGGCTATGATTATCTTTTATTGCGAGTTCGAACGGAATATTTATTGCCCTGTTTAAGAGCTCGGTTTTCATTGACTTTCTATAGGTGTGCAACAGCGTATCCATATTACCCTTGAATAGTGATGGCGAATCCTGTGATGCGGCTGTTGTACTAGGTAATTCATGTTTAGCATTTGGTTGGTTTGCGCTGTCTGATATGCTAATGGATACGATGTTATTTTTATATTGAATAGAGCTTTTTAAAGATGATAACGATTTCGTCAATTTTTTTGCATAGCCGCTATATGTATCAGGTGTTTCCTTAAATATACTATCATCAGAAGATAGACCGGTAAGCTGGTACTTGACCGTTACCATGGTAAGTGAATTCTGCACGTCGGCAGTAAAGCGTGACTGTTGCTGCTGATAAGATGTGCGTAACCAGTAAACCTGCATCGCTATTATACCCGAGAGCGCCGTTGCCGTAATAACAACCAGCAGGACAAGATGATTACCTTTCCGTCGTAGTTTTGCCATGCATTCAAAGGTATCCTCATTTTGAAAATATTTCATACGTATTTGCACTAATTAACACTATTAAGGGATACAGCTACACGTATTATGCGCAACAATTTGGCGGGCTATAATAATAAAAGAGCGATCGTGGGAACGACCGCTCTGCTTTAGTGTTACCGTAATTACTGGTTGATATAATCTTATCTGTTTAAAATTATTTTCTTTATAGTGCTCGTCTTATCTGAGCTAACGGATATGATATACATACCGTTTGCATAGTCATTAAGATCGATCTTAAATTTCCCATTTAATACATTGGTAAGATCTTGCTCATAAAGCTTATCTCCAATGATATTATATACCGAAATCTTCATGTCAGAAGGTGTTCTCAGTGCCACTGTAGCATATGTTACTCCATTAGTAGGGTTGGGGTATATGCTTATATTGTCGGCCGTTTCGATCTGTGGTACAGCCGCAGTTGCCGCGCAATCAGCAGCCCTTGCATCGAGGTGAGTTACACCAGTATTATCCGGATCCAACCAATCCTTGAGGCGGGATGCAGGTGTTGATGGCGTTTCATAGCTATATAGCCAGTCGCGCGATAGTTTGCTGTATACTACGGCGTCAAACATTTCATCACCAACAAAATTCGTATCAGTACAAGGTTCTGCCGGAAGTGGTCCGCCGGCACTCAACATACCTATAAGACGGCCATGGGCATTAAAAAGCCCGCTACCCGATGAGCCTTCCTCGCACCCGCCTTGATTCCAATACAGGCCCCAATGCGTAGGAGTTGTACTGCCGGAAATTACCGCCGAATTAAAAATAGAATCGGTAACAGAAACTTTTTTTATGTCACCGGCAGGATGATGAAAGCCTGTAAAAATACCACTGGTAACTGTTGTATCTAAATCCCAGCCGGCAAAATACGCACCGTAAGATGCAGGCACGTTCGTTTTTAGTTTTACTAACAGAAAGTCGCCCACGAGCTCATCAACACCAAAGTAAGCCGCCCTTGAGATAAATGTTGCACCAGTCATAGTTTGTGGCACGGGCCTCGTACCGGTATATGTGCATGTAGGTGCTTCGTAATTAAAATAGAACAACCATTGAGCAAAAGTTGAGTCTGCAGTGCTGTTTGTGCCTTCCACATGCGATGCCGTAAGCAGGTACGGAGTGCAATCTCCACGAGTATTATTGATTAATGTAGAAGAGCCGGCAGCAACGCTCGATCCCAGTACATATTCAATATTGACTGTTGCTTTTCGCTGTTCCGGAAAGCTATCTCCAACAGAGCAGATGGCATTTATTTCGCAAGGTGATGATCCGTTAAAAGGGTAGTATGGACCGGCAGTAGTTTTCGCAGCTATATTTTCATCAGCATACGCATCCAGATAAGAGATGCCTGCATAGAAGTCGCATACTTTATTGATGTGGAACTTAATTGTGCTTATATCAACACCTGCATCTATATCCATCTCCAGTATTATTGATGAACCCTGTACTTTTTCCGTAGCCCATTGCCCGCCATCAGGATTGCTATTAGTTGTGTAAGCGCCTAATAGTTGTTTCTTATTACTGTTGTACAAAAAGTAACGTACGCCTTGTGGAACATAAAATTGATCATAATAGAGTCCCAAGGCAGGCGCGCCAGGCATGTTTATCTGCAAGCGCCATACCTTACTGCCATCGGGTAACACCACAGTTGATCCCGAATTTGAAAAATCGATATCAACATTGCTTAATGCACCGATAAGCACAGGCTTTAATACTTCAATTTTTGTTTGCTTACTCTTTTTTGTTTTCCTTATGTCGGGCAACTGTACCTGTATTGAAGGTATATATTGCTGAGATGAAAGCGCAGCTTCCTGGCTGACGCTCAACGGTGTTCCTTTTTCACTTATCTGTGCATGCAGCGTACCAAGTGAAAAAAATGAAATCAGAAAAACTCCTAAAATTGATCTTTTCATACAAGTTATTTTTTTATTGTAGCAAATATCAATTCAAGGTTTGCGTTAACAGGTTAACAAGTACTAATTAGTGTGAATTAGTGTGAATGAATCAGAATTTAAGAGTAAAATGAAACTAAAAAACTAAAGCTGCCTCTTAGGCAGCTTTAGTTTTTTAGTGCTTTTAACAGTAAATGATTATTCAGCAAGTTCGGGTACGCCTACTCTCGTGTATTTGTAAACACGTGTTGGGTTAAGCAGCTTTGAGCGTGCGCCCATTGCCATACCTACTTTAAGATCGAAGTCGTAAATCGTGAACTTATCTTCAGTAAGCTGCACGATGAATGTGCGCATCCACGATAAAGGCTTTACTACTTTTATCTGCCAGTTCCTTAGCTGTAGATTCCTTATAAGCTCGAATGATGTTTTTACTGTTCCTGTTTTGGAAATGATGGTAAGCTGATTGCCATCTATTTTAAAGGTCTGGTCGTCTGAATCGAGTTTCCATTCACCTTGTAGCTGCTCCGTTAATGCACTTAATTCTATCTCCATCTCTGCTGCATTTATATGTGGAGTGCAAAGGTCGTCTTTTTATGGCATAATAATCAATATTTTTTTAATAACTATTGCTGTGCCTGTTATTTTCGGCTGTTTTCATTTTGAAATGTATAGTTCTTAGTCAAATCAGCGTTGCAATAGAATTAACATAAACCTGCATACAGCAAGGCTTTGCCCCATCTTACTTCGAAATGAATGCAGTAAATTGCAGGCTATATGTTGCAGCAATACTGTGCATCGCTGACGGAGTATAAGCGATTACCGACCAAGGAAGTAAAAATAGGCAATCTACTATTGGGTAATGGTAACCCGATAAGGATACAAACCATGACGACCACCGATACGATGGATACAGCAGCCACGGTGGCGCAGACCATACGTTGTATTGAAGCAGGTGCGGAACTGGTACGCATAACAGCGCCTAGCAAAAAAGAAGCAGAGAACTTACTGAATATAAAGAATGAGTTGCGTGCAAGAGGATATGATACACCCCTTGTTGCGGATATACATTTTACACCAAATGCGGCGGAGATAGCGGCGCGTATAATAGAAAAGGTGCGTGTGAACCCCGGTAACTATGTAGACAAGAAAAAATTTGACCTTATAGAATATACCGACAGTGAATACGATGCAGAAATAGACCGTATAAGAGAGCGTTTTACCCCGCTGGTGCGCATCTGTAAAGAATATGGCACAGCCATGCGTATAGGTACTAACCATGGCTCGTTAAGCGACCGTATTATGAGTCGCTATGGGGACACGCCAATGGGTATGGTGGAGAGTGCAATGGAGTTTTTGCGAATAGCGCGCGGTGAAAGTTACCACCAGGTGATACTGAGCATGAAATCAAGCAATCCGCTTGTGATGGTGCAGGCATACCGGTTGCTGATACAACAAATGGATACTGAGTTTGGCGAGATATATCCACTGCATCTCGGTGTTACAGAAGCAGGTGATGGCGAGGACGGACGTATAAAGAGCGCAATAGGTATTGGTACTTTGCTGGAAGATGGGATAGGGGATACAATACGTGTATCGCTAACGGAAGACCCTGAGTTTGAGATACCGGTGTGTAAGGATATTGTGTGGAGATACGAGACTAAGTCAAAAATCAAAAGTGAAAAGCAAAAAAGCGAAAGTTGTAAGTCGGAGCCATTAGATAGCGGGCACTTGCCTTATAATCCCTTTAGTTATCAGCGCAGAGATAGTGTAGTGTTGAAGAACGCAGGAGGACATCATGTGCCGGTAGTGGTAGCTGATATGAGCGAGGCAGCAGAGATAATGCCTGCAAGCCTCGCATCAATAGGGTATAAGTATGATGCTGCTACTGATAAATGGAACATAGGTGATGCTGCTGCTGATTATATATACACCGGCGGCAAGATGATAAATTTTGGATTGCCGGGTACACTACGTATTATTGTTGATGATGCTATATGGCATGGCCTTGAGGATAAATCAACAGCATACCCATTGATACTACAAGCGGATTACCTGCTGCATAGTGTAATACATGAAGATCTTCATTTCGTGCTTGCAGATACCGGTAGTGAATGGGAAACGCTTGAATTGCTTGCTGATAAAATAGCAGGCGACGCCAACGCTATCCTTGTATTAAAGAGCAACAATGCGAATGCACTGCAATCCATACGCAGGTATTTTATAACACTGATGAACAAGGGCGTAAAATGCCCGGTTATATTACACACAGAAAGTAATGACACAACCATCGATGAACAACTGATACATTTTGCCACAGAGACGGGTGGGCTGTTATTGGATGGCTTTGGAGATGGTATATGGATTACGAATAAAAATGCAGTACCCGAAAATACCCAGGTAAGCGGCCGTACTTATCTTGAAGTGAAGGACAACGCTCAGTTCCTTAACAATACGGCATTCTCCATATTACAAGCTACACGTACGCGTATCAGTAAGACGGAGTATATCAGCTGCCCGAGCTGTGGTCGTACGCTGTTTGATCTGCAGGAAACAACCGCTAAGATACGTGCAGCAACAAATCATTTGAAGGGCATAAAAATAGCAATCATGGGCTGCATTGTAAATGGGCCAGGTGAAATGGCGGATGCTGATTTTGGTTACGTAGGTAGTGGGGTAGGGAAGATAACTCTTTACAAGGGTAAGGACATTGTAAAGCGCAATGTACCAAGCGATATTGCAGTGAATGAATTGATAGAGTTACTGAAAGAGAATGATTCTTGGATAGATACCCCGTTAGTTTAATTAGCTTCAATCAAAAGTTCAGACTGCTCTTTGCTTTTCTGATTTATTATGATCAGTAACGACAAGGGGATGTAGAAGAGGGCGCCTACCTTATGGGTTTCTATAAGCTCAGAGAAGAAGTTATTTATGAAGCCTGCGGCTATACACATTGCGATGCCAAGAGTACATAATTTGTAGAAGCGATCATTGAAGCGATAGTATATTTTCTGTGCCTGGTAAAATATCATGAAGATAAGTACGCCGTACAATATCATAGCGGGCCACCCCTGCTCTACGAGCATATATAAAAAGTAGTTGTGCGTGGTAGACTGTTCTGGATTACGGCTTACATACGTTTTGAACATAGGCACCGCGTATGGCTTGTAATAATAATAAAAGGCATGCGGTCCATACCCTGTTATTGGTCTGTCCTTGCTCATTCTTATCGCAGCTATCCATCTGTAGAGGCGCTCCATCGACGACATATCCTTACCACGCAACGTAGCCAGAAGGTGGTTAGTGAAATCTTTATGCATGTAGGTGCTATTGTAGTCGGGGCGAAAGGCGAAATAGTTGTTGTCTGTGGCCATATATGACACCAGCAGTATTACCAATGCATAAAACGTAGGCATAATGTAATTGACTACTTTATACCGGATACCCAGGCCAATAGCGATGGAAAATACAACAGCTATCAGCGCGGCGCGGGCATAAGATAAATATATTGCTACGAGGAAAAAAACGATAAGGAACAGGAATAACCGCCGCAACGCTTTGCTTTTACCTTTTAATAACCGGTATGCTATATACACGAACGGCAGGTACATAGATATTACCGTAGAGTAGTCTACGTGATTATAATAGATATACCTTACAGCATCCTGTATCCTGGCGAATTTAAAACCCAGTATCGCATGATGTATGAGAATAACGAGCATCGTTACCAACATAGGTATCAGCATTATTACAAAACCTTTTACAAAGTCTTTCTTTTCTTTAAAAACCCATATAGGTAGTATAACAAAGCAAGTCATAAGCCACATCTTGGCTATCAGGAACTTGACAGAGAAAAACAGCACTTTCGAAAAGCACACAGCTATTATAAGCCATAGGAACTGTAATACAATGATCAATACCAACGGATCGCGCCACCACCATTTTGGTATTATGTTGGGTTTGCGTGTCAGCATCAGAAAGAATATTCCAAACAAGGTCCACATAATGGGCTCATCAGGCAAAGTAATGGACATTGTTTCTCCGGCAAAACTAAGTTGCGTAGATGCAGGTATAGTGAACAAGAGTATCCAGAATATTCCTTTCCAGTTAAGGCCTGCGTAGGCAAAGAATAGAAATGCAAATGGAATTACAAGCAAGTAAAACTCACCCGTGTATGCAAAAGCACCTATAACAGCCAGAAGCATTATAGCACATGCAATGCCAAACCATTTACTTTTTTCTACCGTCGGATACATCTTAGTTATGTGCCGCCTTCAACTTGTTATAGTACGCCGTCATCAGCAGGAACAATAGTGTGCAGATGAAACCAATGAAACCCGCTATGGCAACTACGACCATGCCACTTAAGCCCTGTGCGTGTGTTGGTGGCTCAGCATGGCTCAGCACATTTATAAAACGCATAGCCTTATCGGTGGTCGCAGAAAATTCATTGAGGGTAGACATATAATGCGCCCTGTCCGTAACATACTGGTCCTTGATAGATTCGATGTTCTGGACCATTTCCATAGCCCTGCCATAACCTTTAGGATGAGACTGGTTGTCACCACTCATCATGTGCTCGCGGCCGGGGCTCATAACATTGTAGATGCCGTATTGATCTCGCATTTCTGCAAGGGTATCCGTAAGTGCGTTAATGGAGCTATCGAGTTGAGTAACCTTGTCGTTAATGGATGTGTATATGCTGTTTTTAATTACGTTGTAGTAGTTGCGGTAAACTTCTTCGATCACCTCTACAGACATATTAGCTATGTTTGCCGCATCTTGTTCTTTATAAGCTGTATAGCTTATTTCCATGTCCTTATATTCCGTGCGTTTGATCTTGAAATTCTGATCAAAGATCTTCATTAATCTTGTATGATTAGCTGGTACGCTGATGTCGATATTGTATATCTGCGCTAACTGGCTATTACGGATAATGCGGTCGCGTACACTATCTGAGTTTGCGAATGCGGTGACTTTATCAAGGTCGTCATCTCCGCCAAAATAATCAATATAACGCGTATCTGTGGAGCGGAACAGATTGCTGCGGTCGCCATACAGTGGATTGTTAACAATAAAGTCAACAGTAGCCATGTATTTTTTCTTTCTCACCAAATGAAGTCCGGCACCTATTGCCGCTGCTATCACCGTAATAATGATAAGAGTGCGCTTGCGCTGCCTGATGATTTGCAAGATGTCTAATAGGTCGAATGATTGTGCGGCCATTGTTTATTGTTGTATAAGTGTGATGTTATAAATATAACTCTAAATCTGAACGATTATTTTATATTACTGTTTCGCCAGCCTGCATTTTTTCAGCATTCTCAGCGAACTGTAATGCTTCTACCATATCTATGATGTTACCATTCAGGAAATCATCGAGATTGTACATGGTCATATTGATACGGTGATCTGTAACGCGCCCTTGTGGGTAGTTATATGTACGTATCTTGGCCGACCTGTCGCCGGTAAGCACAAGACTTTTACGTTGGCGTGCTATCTCATCCTCCTGCTTACGTACCTGTTCTTCGTATAGCTTGGTACGCATCATCATGGTTGCCTTCTCACGGTTGCCAAGCTGGGTACGTTCTGTCTGGCAGGTGATAACAGTGCCGGTAGGTACGTGCGTAAGTATTACTTTTGTTTCTACCTTGTTTACATTCTGTCCGCCTGCACCACCGCTTCGTGCGGTCTCCATTTTCAGGTCGCTGTCTTTTAATTCAAAGTCTATCTCCTCAGCTTCCGGCATTACGGCTACTGTAGCCGCTGATGTATGCACACGTCCGCTGGCTTCTGTAGCGGGTACGCGCTGTACACGATGCACACCGCTCTCAAACTTAAGTGTACCATATACATCCTCACCTATTACCTCGAGCTGTACTTCTTTATAGCCACCTACAGTACCTTCTGTCTCTGATATCAGGTTCACCTTCCAACCTTTACGCTCACAATAGCGCATGTACATGCGCATCAGGTCACCGGCAAAAAGGCTGGCCTCGTCGCCACCCGTACCGGCACGTACTTCCAGTACAGCATTCTTTTCATCCTGAGGATCTTTGGGTATCAATAGTTTTTTTATCTCATCCTCAAGCTGCTGCTGCTGCACATTCAGTGTTTCCATGTCGTCCTTTGCCATGGTGCGCAACTCTTCATCGCTCTCAGTTTCCAGTACCTCCTTGGCAAATGCAAGACTATCCAGCACACCCCGATATACTTTATACGGTGTAACTATTTTTTCCAGTTTATGGTATTCACGGCTTACCTGTGATAAGCGTTTGTTATCATTCACCACTTCGGGATTTGTGAGGGCTATCCCTAACTCATCGAACCGTGCTTTTATTGCTTCTAATTTATCAACTATAGAACTCATGTGATCTTTGCAAAAAAATATTCTATTAAAGGTGTGCGAAGGTATTAAATAATAGCTGCTTATGGAAAAAGCAAGCTTTTTTATCGTTAAACTATTTAATATGTCCGCATTTTATTAACCGTTGCCGCGCAATTAGGTAAATAAAAAGCACCCCGACCTCGGGGTGCTTTTTACAATTATCTATAATAGCTAAAGGTGTATCGTCTTTGTATTGTCTGCAACCGCTACTGGGGCAGTCTTTACTTCCTGCTTTACAGCAGCCTTGCCATTTCTTATATCATTCTTGTGCAGATTTGCAATGGTTGGTGCTATAACCAGTGCCACGATAGACATCAATTTGATAAGGATATTCATAGATGGGCCCGATGTATCCTTGAACGGATCACCCACAGTATCTCCTGTTACAGAAGCTTTGTGTGGTTCTGACTTTTTGTAGAATATCTCACCGTTTATTTCCACACCTTTCTCAAATGATTTCTTGGCATTATCCCATGCCCCACCGGCATTGTTCTGGAACATACCCATCAGTACACCACTTACGGTAGCGCCTGCAAGGAAACCACCCAAAACCTCAGGGCCTAATACAAAACCAATGATGATAGGTGACAGGATAGTTATAGCGCCCGGCAACATCATTTTGCGTAATGATGCCTGGGTAGATATTGCAACACATTTATCATACTCCGGCTTGCCGGTACCTTCCATTATTCCTTTTATCTCGCGGAACTGGCGACGAACTTCTTCTACCATGCTCATGGCTGCCTCGCCTACGGCGCGGATAGCCAGTGAAGAGAATATAAATGGTATCATACCACCCACAAACAGACCCGCCAATACATCAGCGTGATAAATATTGATAGCGTCATTCAAAGCAAAACCGTTCTTTTCAACAACACCTACATAAGCAGCAAATAATGCTAATGAAGTAAGTGCTGCAGAAGCGATAGCGAACCCTTTACCCGTAGCAGCAGTAGTGTTACCTACAGCATCAAGAATATCGGTCTTCTCGCGTACTTCCTTTGGTAATTCGCTCATTTCAGCGATACCACCCGCGTTATCAGCTATCGGGCCGAAGGCATCAATAGCCAACTGCATGGCAGTTGTAGCCATCATACCTGCTGCTGCTATAGCAACGCCGTACAGGCCTGCAAAGTAATGCGCAGCGAATATACCACTCGCTAATACAATGATAGGTAAGAATGTGGACTCCATACCTATCGCCAATCCACCGATGATATTAGTTGCATGGCCGGTAGATGACTGACGTATGATACTCATTACCGGGCGTTTACCCATTGCGGTATAGTACTCTGTAATGATGCTCATCAATGTGCCTACTGCAAGGCCCACCATGATGGCTTCAAACACACCTGTATTTGTAAATGATATGCCGCGTAGCGTCATAGTATCGGGCAATAAATAATTTACGAGGAAGTAGCTCACTACTGCGGTTAAAACAATAGAACCCCAGTTACCCATGTTCAGCGCTTTTTGTACTGCCTTTGTGCTTGAGCCTACCTTATCTGATATACGTACGAATAAGGTACCAATAATAGAAAGAACAATACCGATACCAGCTATTAGCATAGGTAGTAATATTGGTGCAAAGCCGCCCACCTTATCCAGTGATGTTGTTTCTCGCCCCAGCACCATTGTTGCCAGTACGGTAGCTACATAAGAACCGAAAAGATCAGCACCCATACCTGCTACGTCGCCCACGTTATCACCAACATTATCTGCGATGGTAGCTGGGTTGCGCGGGTCATCCTCAGGGATGCCTGCTTCTACCTTACCAACGAGGTCAGCGCCTACGTCGGCAGCTTTTGTGTAGATACCACCTCCTACACGTGCAAAAAGCGCGATGCTTTCCGCTCCCAGTGAGAAGCCGGTAAGTACTTCTATAGTGCGCTCCATTTCGGCGCTATCCACACCTGCATTTGGCGCGAAGTACATTTTTAAAACAATGAATAGGCCACCCAGTCCTAATACAGCAAGGCCAGCTACCCCCAATCCCATCACGGAGCCACCGCCAAATGACACAGCAAGGGCTTTGCTAAGGCTGGTACGTGCCGCGTGTGCAGTACGCACATTCGCTTTGGTAGCTATACGCATACCTATAAAGCCGGCTAGTGCGCTAAAGAAGGCACCTATAACAAAGGCAACAGCTATCAGTGGGCTTGATGCAGGATTGCTATATCCCATGAATGCGAGCAATAAGCCTGCGATAATTACGAAATAGGTAAGTACTTTGTATTCAGCCTTAAGGAACGCCATAGCGCCTTCAGAAATGTACTTAGCAATTTCCTTCATGCGGTCGTTACCGGCATCTTGCTTACTTACCCATGAGCTTTTAATCAATGTGTAAAGCAGCGCCAGGATACCAAATCCCGGTACGAGGTAGAAAAGACTACTCATAATTTTATTGTATGTTAAATTTTAGTGGGCAAATATACTCGTTTGAACCATAAAATGTATAAGAATTTACCATTTTACCTGTTGGAATGATTTTTTATTCAGAGCATATATAAATAGAGTACACTGTGAAAAATAAGTTCCACATACCGATAGCAGATTATAAAAAATTAACAGATGAGGAGTTAGTGCACCGTTTTGTGCAGCGCAAGGAAAATGTGGCGTTAAACTACCTATTTGAAAGATATGGCCATATCGTATTTGGTATATGCCTCAAATATATGGATGATTCGATAGCTGCAAAGAATGCAATGGAGGATATTTTTATAAAACTCACCAGTGACCTTAAGAGATATACAATAGACGACGTAAAGCTATGGCTGTTTAAATACGTGCTGAGCTATAACCTTACAAAAACACACAGTGGTGCGCAGGTAAATGCCGCCGAAATAGCTTACGAGAATGATAACATAGAAGTGGAGACCGATATGCTGGCAGCCCTGGAATCATCAATAGAATTACTTGGGCTACAAGAGCGTTTGTGTATAGAGTTTTTTTACTTGCATAACAAGAACTATTCACAAGTAGCCATGGAGACAGGCTACCCAATAGCGGAAGTAAAAAGATACCTGCATACAGGCAAACACGAATTGAGACTAAGGATCGATCACTTTCATCGTATGGCATCATGAACTACCAACTAACACATATTTTTGACAGGAGCGCGTGCCTCACACGCAGGCAGATAAGGAGCTATATAAACAATGAGATGACAGCGGAAGAGTGTCATGCGGCAGAACACCATCTTAATAATTGTCCACTTTGCGGGGAAGCTATTGATGGTCTTGAAGCACACCAGAAGGAGGCAGTAGAAATACTTGCAGTACTCAACCCTGCATTTCTTAAAGAACATTTCAGCCGCATAACACCACAAATACATTATAACTCTGTTGCGCCGGTATCACAGCCAGTAGTGCGTCACCGGCCAAAATCGAAGAAACAGACCTTATATATCAATACGTTTTTGGCCATACTTGTATTTGCAGGTTTAGGGATACTTTGCTATTTAGAACTTACAAAGCCGGGTAAATTATTTGCTAAACAACCGCCCATACAGCAACAACCGATAACCAATACCGTAACACAGCCGATGCAGGTAAACCCTGCAAAGACAAACGTAATGTTCGCATCGGTAAAAGAGCCGGTTGAAAAAAGCGAACATACTGTAGTGAATAACCCTGTAGCTGCAAAAAAGAAATAATACACATAATAGAATTGAACGTGGCAAGTGCGCTATATGCCCAAAATAACTGGCATGCGTCACTGGTAGATTTTCGCTATAAAATGAATAGTGAAGATAAGTCGCACAGTCACGAGGCGGCTATGACGGTGGCACAATGGTATGAGCAAAGGGGTAAGACAGATAAGGTAGAACAGGTGCTGCAGACAGTAACCGTAAATAAAGGTACCCATAGGCGAGCTGCTAAGAGAATGATGCGGCAGATGAAAAATGCGGAGGAATAAGTATATTTAGGGTTCGATTTTAAACCCCTTTATGTCTGTACGCCTGCTGCGTAATTTTTTTATCATCATTATTCTGCTTCTTATAATCATCATAGGATCAGTAAATTATTGGGTGAATGCGTCTACCAGTAAGCAGATGTACACAGATATATCTGCGATTCCGAAAAATAAGGTTGGACTATTATTAGGCACATCTAAGTATAAAGATAAAGCAAGGCAGATAGTTAATGATTATTATCAATATCGTATTGACGCTGCTGTAGCCTTATATATGGCAGGCAAAATCGATTATATAATTGTAAGCGGAGATAATAGTACGGTCTATTATAATGAACCTGCCACAATGAAAAGAGATCTTATGGCACGTGGCGTACCCGGCAACCGGATATATATGGACAATGCAGGCCTTAGAACGTTAGATAGTATTCTCCGTTGCCGCGATATTTTCAACCAGGATCACATAACTATTATATCACAAGCTTTTCATAATCAGCGCGCCTTATTTATAGCCAATCACAAAAATGTGGATGCTATAGCATTTAATGCTAAGGACGGAGATGCTTACTGGTCAGTAACAAGCCGCGAAAAACTAGCCCGGGTAAAGATGGTGATGGACCTGGTACTAAATAAACAGGCTAAATATTATGGTGATACGGTGGAAATAAAATAGCCGCTACAACATTGGGTGTCGTTTAAATTCTTTGGTACGATCAAATAAGTAACGATAAGTGCGTAGCGTGCGGCTGCGGTAGGTGCCTAGGCTCTCTGCTATATTTATCATTTTAGGATTAAAGTCACCGATCCACAGCATTTCGTAATCGTCATAGCTCGACATGGGCTGTATGACCTTTGCGCCTTCTACTATTATATACGCATCTACACCCTTGCCCTGAAACTCGGGGATTATACCAAATACCAATCCCACAAAACGGCTGCACTTACCAAACTTTTGTAACAGCAGAAAGCGCAGTTTTTGCAGCAGCCCGAATTTGCCGTTCATATATTTAAAGTACTGGTTAAGATCTGGCAGATTTACCCACATAGCTATCGGCTCATCTTTGTAATAGGCGAACCACGATATATCCTCGTCCATAACGGGCTTCATAGACTTAAATAACTTCTGCACATTCTTTTCCTCGAGGGATTTACCACCGCCATGCCCTGCCCATGCTTTGTTGTAAACGTAGGTGAAGTCCTTTGCGAATTTCTCGAGCTGACTCTTTTTTAGTTTTACCGCTTTATAGTTAGGGTCTGCGGCAATGTGTGCGTGGCGATCATAAAATTTATTATCCAGGCGGGTGTTCACCTTCATCGCAAAGCAGATCTGGTTGAAGTAGGTCTGAAAACCATAACTTTCGAGCAGGGTAACGTAATAAGGCGGGTTGTAATTCATACCATACAGAGGGGAATAATAACCCTCAACAACAACACCCCACCACTTATCGCGTTCACCAAAATTTATGGGGCCATCCATGGCCTCCATGCCGCGCTCCTGTAGCCATTGCTTACAAAAATCAAATATAAAATTTGCGGCGACTTGATCATCGATGCACTCAAAAAAACCTATGCCGCCTGTCGGTTGCTCTTGCTTATACTGTCGGTTTACAAAAGCTGCTACACGGCCTACGTATTTACCACTATCATTGGCCAGCAGCCAACGCATACACTCACCTCGTTTGAAGAATTTATTTTTCTCAGTATCAAACACTTCCTCAATATCCTTATCGAGGGGGCGTATCCAGTTGGGGTCGTTCTTATAAATATCTACGGCTACCTGCAGGAATGCTTTTTTGTCGGCGTCCGTCTTCACTTCGTGCATGCGCATACTATGGGCAATAGTTTTTTGAGAATGCTAAGTTACAGGATATTGATATTATCCTTAACTGCTTAGTCGAGTTTGTCTATGTACTGCAGCAATTCGTTCCATGTATAATCGTCATCGTTCAACTGCAAGCCATAAGCCTCATTGACGCAGTGTACCAGCTTTATTTTATTATCGTTCTGGAATATGGATGACATAGTCACAATTTTACCGTCATACACTGCCTTAAGATTAAAATGGTCTACGTTTTGAGGTGTATAGATAAAGCCTTTATCATAATCATACAGGTTTAGCTTGCCGCTATGTATCAAACGCCATAGCATTGGCTTGCCATCGTTGAGCGGTGTAAAACTTACCTGCATATCATTATCGTATAGTACTACGGCTTGTATATTGCCATCCCGTACCTTATATTTTTTCGTGTAGTCATTCGCTGAGTCCTTCACATCGAGCTTTACTACACGATTATTCATAGTTATTGTACCATCGAGCGTATCATTGCCTACCACTATATAGCCATCCATGGGAATGTTCGCAAGGTCGTCGCCGGACACATGCCTGTTTGTGTAACGATAATAAGGGCCATAATTAAAATAGTAACAGTAGTACAGCCAGTCGTAGTAAGGATAGTAATTATAATAGTAGGGAGCCGCAAACCACCAGTTACCGCCATATACATAATGACCTTGGTGAACGTTGCCATGCGATACAAATGGTTCTCCGTTTCGCGGACCTATGCTACCGTTGCCCCGCACGCCTGTATAACCACCTATGCTATTCACTGCCCCGCCCCGCAATGATGCGGTGGTTCTGCCTGCCGATGAGGCAGTGCCCGTAGGACGAGCCGCTATACGTGAATGAAAACTGGCGTGAGTAACAGCGCGGCTGCCACTTGTATGCGCACCGATATGGCCCAAATGGCTGCCACCGAAATGGCCGCCACCGTGCCCTCCGCTATGACCACCACCGCCATGACCTTTTGCACCGCTTTGCAGCGAAAACAATAAAGTCGGTAGTAGCAGGAAAAAGTAGCGAGGTTTCATGCGAGGAGTAATTTGATTTGACAATATTACTGAATATACAATACCAAAAAGGATACCAAAATTCAAAACCATCTGTATTTTATCATTTCTTTTATAGATATTTAATTTAGATTGCCACTTTATGCAATGGATGTATTGGCTTATAGCTATAGTTTTATCGGCAGGGGCAGGGTATTGGGTATATACAAAAGATAAGAAACGGGCAGTGCCGCAGCCATGGCTTACGGCTTTGCTGCGCGGGCTGGTGGTGTTCTTTACATTGCTGCTCATACTGGTTCCCGCTATTGTTATTACTAAGAATATTACTGAAAAGCCTGTAGTACTGCTGTTACAGGATAACTCCCGCTCTGCGGGAATTGCACTAGGTACTGACTCAATAGCATATCGTAAAAACGTGGAAACCCTTACAGCAAAACTGTCTGATAAGTATAAAGTAGTGCAGTGGGGCTTTGGCAATACAATACAAAATGACAGTATTTTTCAATACAAACAGAACGCTACCGACATAGCCGCTGCAATAGCAAGGGCGCAGGATTTTTTCGGAATGCAGAACCTGGGTGCAGTAATACTGGCTACAGATGGCCGTTTTAACGAAGGAGTAAACCCGCTGTACCAGCAGGTATCGCTTCACAGCCCGGTATATACTGTAGCGCTTGGCGATAGTGCAATGCAAAAAGATATAGCCGTACTGCGTGCCTATGCAAATAAGACTGTGACGCTGAACAGTGAATTTGAGATACGCGCCGATGTAATAGCCACACTATGCAATAATTATAATGGCAGCATAGAATTAAAGGAAGAGGGTAGTACTATATCATCGCAGCCACTATCCATGCATGCGGATCGTTACGACCATTCTGTTTCGTTTACACTAAAGGCCACCAAGACAGGATTGCATCACTACATTATCACAGTACCTATTGCAGACGGTGAGAAGAACACCGCCAATAATCGTAGGGATGTGTTTGTGGAGGTGGCCGACCAGAAGAAAAACATACTTATCGTATCTGCCTCGCCGCACCCTGATGTGAATGCAATAAAAGAAGCGCTGAGCGGTCTTGAAACATACAAGCTCACTATTTGCACAGCCGATAATTTTCCATCATCGCTCAGCGAATACCAGGTGATAATACTGCATAACCTGCCATCGCAGCGCAGCAACATACTTCCACAAGTCATCGCGTCTAAAAAGCCCGTGTGGTTTATACTTGGCAACCAGAGTAACGTGCATGCATTGAATACTGCACAAGATCTGACTCATGTGCAGCTGGCCATGAGCGGTACCACAGAGGCCATGGCCTCTTTCAATACCGCGTTTAATACATTTACACTGCCGCAGAATATACAATCTGTAATAGACAAGATGCCGCCACTGGCAGTGCCTGCAGGTAATGTACAGGCGAAGGCCAACAGCAGCGTACTCTTTACACAGCGCACCAATCAAGGGTCTACACAAACACCTTTATGGGTGCTGCAACAAGGCAATGTACCTACCGCTATGCTGATGGGTGATGGCATATGGCGCTGGAGGCTGTATGAGTATAAGAATTTTGGGAAGCATGATGTGGTGGATGAATGTATCCGGCAAACGATTTCTTTTCTTGCTGTAAATAATCACGACAAACCATTTACCGTAGCGCTGCCAAAATATGTATGGAGCGACCAGGAAGCGATAACGCTGAACGCCTACCTGCTTAATGCAAACAATGAACAGGTGAATACACCTGATGCAAAATTTACTATCACAGACAGTGCAGGGCATAAGCAGAATTTTTCTTTTGAAAAATCGGACAATGCTTACAGTCTGAATTTAGGTATATGGGCAGGTGGCACATACACTTATCATGCTACAACTACTTATAATGGTGTAGACTATGCTGCTAATGGCACCTTTGCTGTAGAAAGTATGCCACTGGAGCTTATGGAAAGTGGTGCCGACTATCCGCTGCTATACGGCCTAGCAAAAAGATATAATGGTAGTTTGGTTCCTGCTGTTAATGTAGCATCGCTTTATGACAGCATTACTCACAACGAAACTATAAAGCCGGTCATACAAACCAACAGCGAAACAGCCCCGCTTATAGACCGTAAGTGGTACTTCTTCCTGATACTGCTGGTAGCTGTGGCAGAATGGCTGCTCCGCAAATATTGGCTGGCGCAGTAAGTAAAAAGTTAGAAATGCCTGTAATGTTATAAGTGGATACAAGGTTTCGTACTACCCCTGTGCCCTTATGGTTAAGACTTAGTTGATCTCACTAAGATCCAATAACAGGTATGCCACACTTTTAGAGTGTGGCATATCTAACTTATATCAAGTGTATTGAAGTGTTATCTCATTAAAGTCACATTGCCGTGCTTCACAAATTCGGTACCCGTGCTCGTTACAGCATCAACCTCGTACACATATACGTCTAACGGTTGTGGCTTGCCATTGTACTCGCCATCCCATCCCTGGTTAATATCGTTCGTTTCAAACACTTTATTGCCCCATCGGTTAAAGATCCGGAAGTACTTTAGGGTAGCAATACCCTCCTTTATTATTTTAAACTCATTGTTTGGTCCATTGCCCGGTGCAAATGCGTTTGGCATTACTAATATTGTTGTAGGATCTACATTGACGTCTATTGAATCAGTAACAGTGCAGCCATCTTCGGTGCTACCTTTTACAATGTACCTGGTATTTATATTTGGCATAGCTACGGGGTTAGATATATATGCATCATTCAACCCCAGTGGCGGAAACCATACAAAAGTCATACAATTTGTTTCGGGGTTAAACTGGTGACTCTCCCCTGGGTGTAGCGTCACCGAGTCTCCCAGGTTCATAATAGCTGCGGGGTGCACAGTCACATTCCTGTTCTGGGTATCTGTGCAGTTATACTGGTTAGTCACTACAAGCGTATAATCCTGTGATGTAATGGGATGCACCATAGTGGTTATCTTATCAGTATCGCTAAGGTATAGTGGAGGCGACCAATGGTAGGTCTTTACGTAGTTTGTATCAAAGGCTGTAAGCAACACACTGTCACCAGGGCATATGGCTACGTCTTGTGTCGGTAGTATACTCACTATTGGTTTTGGCCACACCTGTACCTGTATAGAGTCTATGGCGCTTATACAGCCCTGCACGGTTTGTGATGCATAGTAGTATGTCGCACCGACCACATCTGTTGGTGGAGTTGGTATCGTAGTACTGCCGACAACCCCTAAGGTGTCTACCGGGTACCATAAAATGTTCTCTCCATTAGCCTGTAGTGGGGGTGCATCATAAAACTGGCAGTAGGTAAGATATACTACCCATGGTGGCGCCGGCGTCTGGTGTATCACTACTGTATCCGCACCGGGTATTAAGGAAACGCATCCGTTAAGATAAGAAGTAGCATAGTACACACCACTCATATCCGTTGTTGTAGAATCGCGTTGCGGGTTCTGCAATAAGGTATGGAATGTCACCGGGCCTGTCCAGCTAAATGTAGAACCGGGGTCAGAAGTTGCAAAAAGGAAGAGTGTATCACCACTGCATACCGGGCTATTGCTGCTAACAGTAGGTACAGCAGGGCGTGTGCCTATAGTAACAATAAGTGTATTGATACTACTGCAGAGGCCAAGTGTCGCTGTTACAGTATAAAGCCCTGTACCTGTTGCCGCAGGGATGTCAAGAATGCTGGGGTTCTGGTCGGTTGATGTAAAACCTCCCGGCCCTGCCCATGAATAGGTAACGCCTGCTGTTGTGTCTGAAGCATACAGCATCAGTGTATTATTTTCGCATATAGGCGCGTTACTGCTTATTGTGGGCTGTGATGGTGTATAATTAACCACTACAGTATCGTAGCCCGGCTGCGATGTGCAACCGTTCAGCGTTGTAGTAACGACATATACACCACTCGCATCGGTTGATACACCTACTACTGAAGGATTTTGAAGTGGTGAGGTAAAGCCTTCAGGGCCCGTCCAGCTATAAGTGCCGCCGCCCGGAGTAGAGAAGGATGTTAGGAATATGGTATTGCCGGAGCACACAGGTGTGTTACTACTCGTAATAGGTGGTGTAGGCATTATATTCACCGTAATCACTATCGAGTCGAGTGGGCTGGTGCAGCCGCCTGTCGTCTGGTTTGCGTAAAATGTGTACACGCCTGGTACCGATGTATTTACTACGGGAACTATATTAGTGCCTGAACCGCCGGGAGTATAATACCAGACGATATTAGAGCCTGTGGCCGATAAAGGTGTCGGGGTATCGTACTGGCAATAGACGGTTTGCCCCGTTATTATCGGTATAGCGGGTACAGTATCTACTAATACGGTAAAAGAATCCTGCGGGCTGATACAGCCATTAACAGTTTGTGTGGCGTATATCTCGTATGTGCCGGGTACACTTGTGTTAATGATAGGCGGGACGGGTGTTCCGACCCCTGTAGGTGTAGTATACCATAGTATGCCTGTATCAGGGCTGGTTACCGGCGTGTATAAAGAGTCAGCGCAGTAAAATGTGCTACCCTCGAGTGTTGGCGGTGCAGGCTGAGGAAGTACGATAACGGCTATTGAATCAGGAAGGCTGATACAGCCTGCTAGGCCTGTACGTACAAAATAATATGTTGTATCTGCAACTGTAGTAGATGGTGTAGGTGATGATGGCAATGCGGTTATTACCGATGTGTCATCAAGATACCAGTAAAAATTTGGCCCGGTGCCAACCGCTGTAAGTGTATCAGCCGCTGCATACTGGCAATAAGTAACAGGCGATGTAGTGGTAGGCGCATCGCTGATGCCATTGACTACAATTTGCGCGTTCTTTATACTATGCGTGCTGACGCATGCCCCCGTACTGGCGCTAAACCCAAAATAACCTGTAAGGCTACTGAGTACAAAGTAGCCGGTCATAGAGGCTGTGGTACTGTAATTGAAATACACATTTATATTTCCCGCATTGTAATCTACTTTGCAGTGATGCCATGTGGCATCGTCAAGAAAAGAAACATTGGGCACAACACTGCCCAGGCGGTCTGTAGCAGAGCCTTCTGTATAATTATACAGGCTGGTGCTGCTGATACCTAACATTACTTCCAATGGATTATTACCATCGCCATCATTATCATAAGTATCAAGGATCATAATATAACCATGTGGATGGTTAGGCAGGCCAATACCCTCACCGGTTGCGAAGCCTGATGGCGGATTACTGATGAACCAGAATGCAAGGCCGTCCCCGATACATAGGCTACCGCTCGGCTTGATCTTAAAATCAAAATCAGCGGTAAAACGTGCACATGTAGTTAAGTTGATGGCAGAATCGTAATAAATATAGCTTGCCTGGTTATCAATAGGGTTAGTTATATTCACTACACTATCTACAATGTGTGCTTCGGTACTATAGGTCCAACCGGTAGTAACTACCGGGTCGCCTGTTAAAGAAATAGTAAACTGCGCCTGCGACCGAAGTATTGCAAGGCAGCAAATAAGTAATAATAAGGTTCTTTTCACAAGTAGCGACTTTACTATATTATAGACAAAGAATATTCACCAAACGTTTGCACAATGGCAAATATTAACTGGCGGTTTTTCACGGTACTAAAGTACGTTTAATATTTATTAATGAGACGTATATGTTGATAAATATTACTGTGTAATGACCTTAATTGTTTATTATAAGACCTGTCGCACAATGGACTGGCATCCGGTATGTACTGGCTGATAATAACAGATGCATCGGGAAATATACTGCACTGGCAAGCTGTGGCAAAACAATAGCGAGGATTTCTTTAGCATTGAAAAATGCGAGTGTCATTACCTTGCATTATTTATTCTATTTTTGTTTCATAATGAAAGTAACAGAACTCCTGGCTCAGGCCAAAGACACTATAATTTCGCTGGAAATACTGCCGCCTACCAAGGGTAAGAGTATTGAATCTATATATAATAACCTTGATCCGCTGATGGAGTTCAAGCCATCATTTGTGAACGTTACCTACCACCGTGCAGAACAGGTATATAAGAAGCGTGCTGATGGCAACTTTGAGCGTGTGGAAATACGTAAGCGTCCCGGCACGGTAGGTATCTGTGCCGCATTGATGAATAAGTATAAAGTAGAGGCTATACCACACTTGATATGTGGTGGTTTCAGCAAGGAAGAAACCGAGAACGCGCTGATAGACCTGCACTTCCTGGGGGTGAAAAATGTACTGGCTTTACGTGGTGATGCCGCCGCAAATGAAAAATTCTTTACGCCTCACCCGAATGGTCATCGCTATGCTGAAGACCTTGTAAAACAGGTAGTGACGCTTAATAATGGCCACTACATGGAAGAGGATATCATAGATGGTGTCAAAACTGATTTTTGTATAGGTGTAGCCGGCTACCCCGAGAAGCATTTTGAAGCACCGAATATGGATATGGATATCCAGTACCTGAAGCGTAAGATAGAGCTGGGTGCAGGTTATGTAACTACGCAGATGTTCTTCGACAACAAGCATTATTACAACTATGTAAAGCATTGTGCAGAGCATGGCCTTAATGTTCCCATCATACCGGGACTAAAACCACTCACCAGCAAACGTCAGTTAACTATGATACCAAGCATATTTAATGTGGAAGTACCTATAGACCTTACCAATGCTATGATAAAAGCAAAGACTGAGGCTGACTGCGATAAGGTAGGCGAGGAGTGGTTGTTGCATCAATGCCGCGACCTGCTAAAACAGAAAGCGCCGGTATTGCACTTCTACACCCTCGGCAAGCCACAGGTCATTTACAATGTATTGAAGCAGTTGTTTTAATTGGGCAATTTGTCAATGATGTAGTGTTCTTGCTGGTTAACCAGTTATCTAATTGTCTAATTGATTAATCAATCGCTCCGTACGATTTCAGTACACTATGCAGTATGTCTATGCGTGTTTTCATCCAGTCTTTAGATGTGTCTGACGTTGGCAACTGAAAGTTCTCTGCGAAAAAATAAGGGTACATGCGTATATCTGCCTTGTTCATAGCATCCTTATCTTCTTTTACATGCTGTATACGCTCTGCGAAGCCTACTACCCAATAGATAGTGCTGTCGCCTACGTTACCTGTACCTGTTTTATAGTATAGTTTGTAAGTGGGTGTTTCTTCACGCAGCATCATCGTCTTTACGATACGCTGGCTACGCTCAGAGAAGGGCAGCTCGTAGAAATACATCCTTTTCAGGAAGCCCACTTGCTCATCAGGTGTTATCTGCAGCGTATTGTTGAGCCAGAAGTTATCTATGGCGCCGCCCATGGTCATGTTGCCATACTTCACAGTGTCTATATAATGTTTCATACGCGCTGGGCCTATGCGGCGGGCTATCTCCTGGTAATATGGTAAACAGCTTACTCTGAACGCTTCGCGCATAGTCATGTCTTTATCCCATTCAGGGCGGCGCTTTACACTGTCCCACACGATGAGCAACTGGTCATCAGGCGCCACAGCGGTTTCTAATGCTACGAGCGAATTAAATATCTTAAAAGTAGAGGCAGGCAGAAAGCGTTGTATGCAGCGCTCCTTATTGAAAAAATGCATCGACTCATGGTTATTATCGCGCATGATAAAGCACGCGTTTTTATCATTAATGCCATTATCCGTAAAATACTTTCCCCATTCAGTATGATCTTTCATGCGGGTTTGTGTGCATGATGCTAATAGTATAACGGATAAAAGTGCGGCAAATGAAAGGTAACGCATGGAAAATTCGTGATTTGGCGCAAAGGTAGGGTTTGAATGTGGAAAATGTTATATCGCATAGAGATGCAAATTTAATGCGATAATGTGATGGAATAAAGCAATGTGACAACTGTCTGCTAAATAGGGAGTATAAACTTTAAGGCATCTACAAAAAAAGTACCCCAACCTTAGGTTGAGGGTACAAAAAGCTTAACTACCAGGGTTTGGCCAAACTCAGCGCATATAAATTATTTTGCCAACGCAGGCATCGGTTTACGCTCGCCTATTTGCTGGCGCCACATAGCGTAGTAAAGGCCTTTTTCTTCGAGCAGCGCTTCGTGAGTGCCGGTCTCTATGATATTGCCTTTTTCCAATACATAGATGCGGTCAGCATGCATGATGGTGGAAAGTCGGTGCGCAATCATCAGTGTTATATACTGGCGCTGCGTGGTAATACTGCGTATGGTTTGTGATATTTCTTCCTCGGTCAGTGAATCGAGTGCGGAGGTGGCCTCATCAAATATCATCAGTTGCGGATTGCGCAGCAGCGCGCGTGCTATAGATATACGTTGCCTTTCACCGCCCGACAGTTTTAGGCCGCCCTCGCCGATCATAGTATGAATGCCTTTTTCAGCACGTGCCAGCAGATTCTGGCAAGATGCCTGCTGTAGTACATTATTTATCTGCTCGTCGGTTGCTGATGGGTTTACGAACAAAAGGTTTTCCTTTATCGTGCCCGAGAACAACTGTGGGTCTTGCGATACCAGGCCTATGTTGTGGCGCATCGCATCATAGTCGATAGCCTTTTCATCATGTTCGTTATAATATACGTGCCCCTTGATAGGATGGTATAAGCCAACCATAAGCTTCACAAGCGTTGTTTTACCACTGCCCGATGGGCCTACGAAGGCTATTGTTTCACCACGATGCGCTTCGAACGAAATACCTTCAAGGGCCGGGCGTGTGGCGCTAGTGTGCTGAAAGGTAACATCACTGAACTTCAGTGTTTGCAGGTCGTTAATAACGGCCGGGTTATCAGGGCGGAATTCTATAGGGCGTTTCAGTAGATTTTGCATGTTATTCAATGATGCCTCTGCCTCACGATAGGTAATAATAACATTACCCAACTCTTGCAATGGACCGAAGATGAAGAATGAATAGAACATCAGCGTCAGATACTGGCCCGGCGTTACTGAACCTTTAAATACAAAGTACACAAGTGAGAACACGATGCACTGACGCATAAAATTTACAAACGTACCCTGTACAAAAGATATGGAGCGTATGCTGCGTACTTTTCTAAGCTCCAGTTGTAATATTTTAATAGTAGTAAGGTTTAGCCTGCGCACTTCCTGCCCTGTAAGGCCGAGGCTTTTTACCAGTTCTATATTCCTGAGTGATTCCGTAGTAGAACCTGCAAGTGCATTGGTTTCGTAAGTGATAGACTTTTGCACGCCTTTTATTCTTTTACTCAGCAGGCTGGTAAGTAATGCAAGTAATATAGAACCGCCGAGATATACAGGTATCAGCCACGGGTTAATGCTATAGGCGTATATCATCACGTACACAAGACCTACAATGGTAGAGAACAGTACGTTCACGAATGAATTGATGAACGCCTGGCAATCGAGGCGTACCTTTTGGAGTATTGATAATGTTTCACCGCTACGCTGGTCTTCGAAATCCTGAAAAGGTAGTTGCAATGCATGTTTCAGTCCGTCTGTATACATACGGGCACCCAGTTTTTGTATCACCACATTTATCACATAATCCTGAAACGCCTTTGCAATACGTGATACCATGGCCACACCAATCAGTATCCCTATTATTTTCAGGGCACCCATCAGGTAATCATTTTGGCCGCGGTCAATAACTGGTGGTTTGCCGGTTGGGTTTATAGTATGCGGGTGCGTAATAAAATGATCGAGTAGTATACCCGTGTACCTCGGATCCTGTAAAGAGAATAGCTGGTTGATGGCAGCGAGTATAAGGCCTATAACAATAAGCCATTTATAGCGACTTAGATATTGGAGAAGTAATTTCATAATTAGCCGCAAATATAATATGTCTACGGCTGCTTATAGTGATAGGTGTATTAACAATGTTTATACGCGGTTACAATTTATCACCATACTGCTCCTGTAGCATACTGCCCACCACTTTATCTATGGGCAGTGTAAAGGTATTTTCTGTTACCTCGTGTACGTCCATCCAGTAGGTTCTTTCACCTTCTACCATATTTGTGAGGGTGTCTGGTACGGTAGCTGCTATCGTATAGTAAATACTTATTACTTGTGAGTTGTCGAATGCTGACGCCTGGAAAAAATCGGTTGTGTAAAAGTGTGATAGTACTTCGATATCTATATCCAGCTCTTCCTTCCATTCCCGTTTCAGGCAATCTATGGCGCCTTCGCCCCAATCGAGGCCGCCTCCTGGTAGTTTTATTACCTTCCTGCCACGTATCAGTTCATCATTTACCAGCAGTTTACCGTCTTGTACCCATATCCCGTACACCCGTATGTTAAAACGTTTATCCATTTTCTGTATCTGATGTATGAAATTAAGCCATAACGCCAACTAATGCACTATATGATGGTGTGGTTTGGTTCCTTATCATTATTTTTGCATTAATAATCAACTATATACTATAATGCTGGCGCAAAAGAAATTAATAACGATGGATGAGTTTACCATCCGCGAAACGAGGCAGTTCCCACAGGCAACCGGAGAATTATCTGCATTGCTCAGGGACATAGGCCTTGCTGGTAAGCTTATCAATCAACAAGTGCTGAAGGCAGGTCTTGCCGATATACTTGGCAAGCATGGTGCTACCAATGTACAGGGTGAAGAACAGATGAAACTGGACATATTTGCCAATGATACGCTGATAAACGTGCTGAAGAACAGCGCGGATTGTGCGGGTGTAGCATCAGAAGAGAACGATAACCACCTTTGTTACGACGACTCCTTCTCTGTTAATTCAAAATACGTAGTGCTCTTCGATCCGCTCGATGGCTCTTCTAATATCGATGTAAATGCGCCGATAGGCACCATCTTTGCCATATACCGCAGGGTGAGCGAGCTGGGCCAGCCTGTTACAAAAGAAGATTTTTTACAGGCCGGCAACAAACTGATGGCAGCAGGTTATATCATTTACGGTTCCAGCACCATGATGGTATATGCTACAAAGCTTAGCGTGAATGGTTTTACACTTGAGCCATCGATCGGTGAGTTCTGCTTGTCACATCCCAATATAAAGATTCCTGCCGACGGTAAGATATATTCCATCAACCAGGGCAATACCGTAAAGCTGAGCGAGGGTATGAAAGCGTATCTGAACTACTGTATGGAAAGTAATAAGGAAGATGGTAGGCCGTATGGTCATCGCTATATAGGCTCTATGGTTGCTGATATGCACCGTACACTGATAAAGGGCGGCATATTTATGTACCCTGCTGATAACAGCTCGCCAAAAGGCAAGCTGCGACTGCAATATGAGTGTAACCCGATGGCTTTTCTTATTGAAGCAGCGGGTGGGGTAGCTAGTTATGGCGATGGTAACATACTGGATATAGAGCCATCAGAGCTACACCAGCGCACACCTATATTCATAGGCTCTAAGAATATGGTAAAGAAGGCACTTGAAATTGTAAACGAGAAAGTAACTGTAGCATAAAGCTACCCGTCATATCCTTTTCATTATCCCGAAGCAGATCGCTTCGGGATTTTTTTGTTAATGGGCTTGGTTATGTAAAATAGTATTTAGACATTTGTCTAAATATATAATTACCCGATGAACATTTTGTTCAAAGCTTTGAACGATGCCACACGGCGGGAGATACTGGAACTACTGCGAAAAAAGGATATGACTGCAGGCGACATCGCCGATCATTTCGCTATCAGCAAGCCCAGTATATCTCACCACCTCGATTTGCTGAAACAGGCTGGACTCGTAGACGCGGAGAAGCAAGGGCAGTTCATTACCTATTCGTTAAATACAACCGTGGTAGATGAGATCGTGAAATGGTTCATGCAATTCAAATCAAAATAGCATTACAAAACTTCACTTTTATGAAAAATACATTACTCAAACACAGCTTCTATACATTGCTTTCTTTATTGCCATTGGCTTATTTGGCAATGATATGGAATACAGTACCACAAACAGTTCCAACACACTTTGGTGTTCACGGCCCCAACCGTTATGGCGATAAATCGACCTTATTGATGGGAGTGGTTTTAATAGCAGGCGTAACAATATTTTGCTACTTTTTAATGCAGTACATAAGCAAGGTAGATCCTAAACGCTCGGGTAAGCCATCTGCTCCTGTTTTCAATAAATTAGCTATCGGAATCACATTATTTTTCCTTGCAATAAATTTTATGGCCATCCTCGCCTGTGCGAAAGGGTATCAATTGACCAAGGCGGTATTATGTCTTGTAGGACTGCTATTCGCATTTTTGGGGAATGTAATGCATAACCTGAAGCCGAATTATTTTGCTGGAATACGCATACCGTGGACATTGAATAGTGATTATAACTGGCGTAAAACGCACCAACTGGCTGGTAAGATATGGTTCATAGGCGGTTTATGTTTAACAATAGTGGCAATAGCAATGCCACAGTATATGACTTCAACTATTATTCGTGTATTTGTAGGAATTATGGTAGTTGTCCCTATTGCCTACTCATATATATTATATAGAAAAGAACAAGCAAACCCGGATATAAAAAACACTAACAACTAACATCTTAGATATGAAAAACATACTCATTCTTCTTACTGTGCTCTTACCTGTATTCAACTGTTCCGCGCAGTATTCACTTATTGGCGACTGGAATGGTACGCTTGATGTGAACGGCGCCAAGCTAACATTGGTATTGCATATAAAAGATGCAGGTAGTGGTGCTATGTCAGGTACGTGGGACAGTCCCGCACAGGGGGTGTATGAAAAACCATGTTCTTCTGTTACCCTATCGGGCGATACTGCCACTATTGCTATAGCAGTGGTGAAGGGTAAATTCAAAGGGGTATTTAAAACAAACGATGAGATAGGTGGTGTATGGATGCAAGGCGGTATGATACCAATGACACTTAGTAGGGGCGATGGAAAAGATGCAGGGCCTAAACGCCCGCAAAACCCTAAGCCACCATTTAACTATACCAGCGAAGATATTCTCTATTACAACGCCGACAGTAGCATACGCTACGGCGCTACGATAACGATACCAAAAGGCGATGGCCCATTTCCGGCTGTATTATTGATAACAGGCTCTGGTCAGCAGAATAGAGATGAAGAATTGCTGGGCCATAAACCATTTGCTGTAATAGCCGATCATCTTACTAATAATGGCTACGTAGTGTTGCGTGTCGATGATCGCGGGATGGGACAGACCACCGGCGAGGTACACCATGCAACTACAAGAGATTTTGCAGATGATGCAACCGTAAGCTTTAATTATCTGCTGTCGCGCAAAGAAGTGGATAAGAAAAAAGCAGGGCTGCTAGGGCATAGCGAGGGAGGCATGATAGCGGAGATGATGGCAGCGGAAAATAAGCATATAGACTTTATTATAATGATGGCCGGCCCGGGCGAAAAGCTATCACAGGCTATGATCGAGCAGAACGAAGCATTATTGCAAAGTAAGGGCATAAGCCAAAGGAGCATCGACAAGTACATAGTGCTCTATAAAGAGATGGTGAATACAGCTATCTCTACTGCCGACTCCGACAGGCTGCGCACTGCCATTACAGAAGAAGTAAAGGATTGGAAATACAAAACACCTGATTCAATAGTAGTTGCCATTACCGGTATACACGATGAAACATCAGAGGCTGCATACATAGACCTCATAGCAAAGTTATTCGCACATCCATGGTGGCATTATTTCCTCAGCTACGATCCGGTACCCGATATAGAAAAAATATCTTGCAAAGTACTTGCTCTAAATGGAGATAAGGATATACAAGTAGTACCAAAAACTAATCTTCAGGGCCTGCGTGAGGCATTAGCGAAAAGCAAATCGAAAGATTATGAAGTAAAGCTGATGCCGGGATTGAATCACCTTTTTCAGACATGCCATACGTGCACCTTCCCCGAGTATCAGCAACTTGAGGAAACTGTAGCTCCCGTCGCCTTACAAACTATGAGCGATTGGCTCGATAAGCATGTAAAGTAGAATAGTATTTCTTAGAGTACTTCCTGCACCTTCTTCTGCTCTACTGCGGTGTAAAGCTCGTAGTATGCACCCTCGTCAGCTATCAGGGAGTTGTGGTTCCCGCGTTCTATGATGTTGCCCTTGTCCATAACAATGATCTTGTCGGCCATGCGAATGGTAGATAAGCGATGGGCGATAACGATGGAGGTGCGGCCCTTTATCAATGTATCAATAGCATGCTGTATCAGTTGCTCGCTTTCGCTGTCTACAGATGATGTCGCCTCATCCAGTATCAGTATGGACGGATCGTACAACAATGCGCGCGCGAACGATAATAACTGCCGTTGCCCTTGCGATAAAGTATTGCCACGCTCCATTACGTTGAATAAGTAGCCACCCGGCAGACGCATAATAAAGTCGTGGATGCCCAGCATTTTGGCAACACGCTCTACTTTTTCCAGCGGTATATCTTTATTGCGTAGTGTAATATTATCGGCAATGGTGCCGGAGAAAAGGAATACATCCTGCAGCACGATGCCTATATGTTCGCGCAGGCTATAAATGTCATATTCTTTTACATCGCGGCCATCAATGAGTATCTGCCCGTCCTGTATCTCATACAGCCGGTTAAGGATGCTTATGATCGATGTTTTGCCCGCACCCGTATGGCCTACTACTGCCATTGTTTCACCGGCGTTCAGCTCAAACGAAACACCCTTTAAAACAGGAACACCCGGCTTGTAGCTGAAGTATACATTTTTAAACTCTACGGTACCTTTAACGTTGTCCGCTTTTACGGTACCATTATTATCAAGAAACTCGCTGCTGTCCAGTACCGTAAATACGCGCTCACCCGCAATGATACCCATCTGCAGTACGTTAAATTTATCAGCCATCATACGCAGCGGGCGGAACATCAGGTTGATGTACATAACGAATGCTATGATGATACCCGGTGTAACATTGTAATGCAGCAATCTTGCAGCGCCATACCATACCAATAATCCCAATGACGCAGCTAAGACAATTTCAACAACAGGAAAAAAAACGGAGTAGGCGAATATGCCCTTTATGTTGGCATTACGATGCTCTTTATTAATGTTTTTAAATTTACCCATTTCACGCTGCTCGGCTGCGAACGCCTGTACAATGTACATACCTGTAAGGTGTTCCTGTACAAATGCGTTCAATGCCGCCACTGCGTTACGCACCCGTTGAAACGATTTGTTCACCGCTTCCTTGAACCAGTAGGTAGCAAGTACGAGTATCGGCAATGGTATAAGACAAATAAGCGTCAGGCGCCAGTCGGTATAAAACATCACAGCCATTAAGAATAAGATGGTCAGCAGGTCGGCAGCGATAGAAATGATACCCTCTGAAAAAACATCGTTGATGGACTCTATATCATTAATGGTACGCGTGGTAAGTGTGCCTATTGGTGTGTTGTCATAAAAAGAGATGTCCTGGAAAAGTATTTTTTTAAAGACAGCTTTGCGTATGTCATTCACAACCGTCTGCCCCAACCAGTTAGTGCGGTAGGTAAACCAGAAGCGTAAAAAGCTCTCAATGATAACAATACCAAACTGTGCTACACTTATCCATATTAGCATGGTAAGCAAATGGCTTGCTGTATGGGTAGCGTCCGGTAGTTTTACATATTTGTCAACAGAATACTGTATAAGAAAGGGGCGCACAGGAGAAAACGCCGCCAGCACTACCGACATTATCATTGCGAAATATAATGTCTTCTTGTACGGGTCTGTAAAACGGAACAGGCGGCGAAGCAATCCCACATCAAATTTCTTCTTCTTTACATTTTGTTGTTCTATACTCATAGTTCTGTCACCACACTTTTATCAATTAACTATCTGCTATCTATTTATCAGGCCTCACTCTTCATCATCATCAGGTATGCCTTTATAAAGTCACCTATCTCTCCATCCATCACAGGCTGCACATTACCTACTTCGTGGTCGGTACGGTGATCCTTTATCATCTTATACGGGTGGAAGACATAGCTGCGTATCTGTGAACCCCATTCTATTTTCTTTTTAGTACTGTTGGTAGCATTCAGCACTTCCTGCCGTTTGCGCATCTCTTCTTCATAGAGTTGGCTGCGTAGCATGGCCATTGCTTTCTCCCTGTTCTCTCCCTGTGTACGTGCCTGCTGGCATTCTACAATAATTCCACTGGGTCCGTGCTTCAGGCGTACTGCTGTTTCTACTTTATTTACATTCTGCCCTCCACTGCCGCCCGAGCGGTAAAACGACCATTCAAGATCGGCGGGGTTTATTTTTATCTCTATCGTATCATCTATCAATGGATACACAAATACAGAGGCAAACGATGTATGTCTGCGCGCGTTACTATCAAATGGGGATATACGCACCAGCCTGTGCACACCACTCTCCGCCTTTAATAATCCATAGGCAAATGCGCCGTCAAATTCCAGTGTGGCTTGCTTTATACCTGCGCCATCGCCGTATTGTACATCTATCTCGCTTACTTTCCAGCCCTGTTTGTCGCCATACATACGGTACATACGCAGCAGCATTTCAGCCCAGTCCTGGCTCTCCGTGCCGCCTGCACCGCTGTTGATGGTCATTACCGCAGGCATTTCATCCTCAGGTTCATTGAGTGTACTCTTGAACTCCAATTCATCAAGTACTTTTATAGCATTATCGTAAGCTCCCTGTGCCTCTTCTTCAAGTGCCTCGCCCTCTTTCCAGAATTCAAATATTACTGCAAAGTCTTCCACCGCCCCCGATGCATTATTATATAGGGCTGCCCAGTATTCATCTATCTTTATTTCCTTCAGGATAGCAGTTGCCCGGGTATTATCATCCCAGAAACCGGGACTTAGCGTCATCTGCTTATCCCTGTCTATTTTGGCGAGGCGGTCATCTATGCGTAAAAAACGGTGCAGGTGCAGTACCCGCTCCCGCATTTCTTTCAGGTTTTCAAGCGTCATAAGAGGTGTAAAGGTAGATTAGGTAAGGACAAAAGACAAAAATTAAACCTTATCGCCCTATAAAGCAGAACGGATGGCCTCATCTGCATGTGGCCATCCGTTCCGGGAATACATTTTATCTATTTATTCAGTGTATCGGGTGTCTGGCTTATGACGCCCATTTTGCGCAGCAACTTCCTGTTCTCGCGTTTGTGTATCAGGTTGTATACACGTGCATAGATGACCGGTAGTATCAGCAGCGTTAGCAGTGTAGAGGTGATAAGCCCTCCTATCACTACTATAGCCAGTGGCTTCTGGGTTTCAGAGCCTATCCCCGTGCTTATTGCCGCTGGTAGTAGCCCTATGGCAGCCATCAGCGCCGTCATCACCACGGGGCGTATACGTGTATGCACGCCATGCTCTATGGCCTTATGTAGCGTCATCTTCTCATCGAGGTTTTTACGGAATACACTGATGAGTATCACCCCGTTCTGTATACAAACCCCGAATAGCGCAATAAAGCCTATACCGGCACTTATACTGAAATCCATTCCTGTAATATGCAGTGCCAGTATACCACCTATCAATGCGAATGGCACGTTCATGATCGTCAGCAATGCATCTTTTGCATTGCCATAAGTGATGAACAATATCAGGAATATCGCTACAAGGCATATCGGTACTACATTGGTAAGTGTTTTTGATGCGCGCTCCGCGTTTTCAAATACCCCATTCCATGTCATGCTATAGCCTCTTGGCAACTTTACACCTTTAGCTACTTTGCGCTGTGCTTCAGCAATGGTGCTGCCCAGGTCGCGTCCACGTACCGAGAATTTAACGGGAATAAAGCGCTCATTATTATCGCGGTAGATGAATGATGCTCCTGTAAGCACGTTCGTGGCACTTATTTCCTTCAGCGGTATCTTCGACCCGTTCTGGGTAGGTATCATCAGTTGTAATATCTTATCCTCCGTATTACGGTACTCTTTATCATAGCGTACACGTATATCAAATTTACGCTCACCCTCGTAAAGCTGTGTGGCAGCCTTACCGCCTATTGCCATTTCTATTACGGCATTGGCATCGGCTATGCTCACTCCATACAGGGCCATCTTCTGCTGGTCGAGTTCTATTCGGAACTCAGGCTGGCCAAGGTTTCTCAATACTCCCAGATCTTCCACGCCTTGTATGTGCGATAGGGTATCCTGTACCTCATTGGCAAGAGAATCCATCTTCTTAAAATCCTTACCATAGATCTTACAAACCAATGATGCAGGTACACCGGCTACGGCCTCATCCACGTTATCGCGTATGGGCTGCGAATAGTTAAGCAATATACCAGGCAGCTTGCTGAGCTGCTTATTCATGTCATCTATCAGGCTTTCCGTAGTTACACCCTTTGGCCATTTATCTTTCGTTTTCAGGTCCACGGCTATCTCCACGTTAAAGAATCCTTTCGGGTCAGTACCATCTACTGTTCGCCCTATTTGTGCCAGTGAGTGGCTCACCTCGGGGAATTTTGCAATAATGGTCATCATTTTCCGGGCTACATCATTCGATTGCTCCAGCGATGCGCTCATTGGCAATTGTCCCTTTACCCATAGTGCCCCTTCATCCAGGTCGGGTAAGAACTCAGAGCCTAAGAATTTAGCAGAGAAGAACGTAACTATCATTATCGATACCGCTACGATGATACTCGTTCGCTGATGCGCATACACCCACTTAAATGCACGGCCTATAGAGTTCTCAAAGAACGCCACGATAGGATTATGTTTTTCCCGCACATTCTTACGCAGCAATATACTCGACAACGCTGGCACAAGTGTAAGTGTAAGTATCAGCGCGCCCAGCAATGCAAAGCCAAGTGTGTATGCCAGTGGCGAGAACATCTTACCCTCCACCTTCTTGAACGCGAAGATGGGTATAAGGCAGGTAAGGATAATGATTTTAGAAAAGAATATAGCCTTACCCATTTCCGTACCTACGTTCTTAAATAGGCCCAATTTTGCGAGTTTGTTGAACCGCTCCATGCCCACTTCTTTTGCTCTGTGGTCGAGGGCCACGAACAGCCCTTCCACCATCACTACGGCACCGTCAATGATGATACCGAAGTCCACCGCCCCCATCGATAATAAGTTTGCGGTCATGCCTTTTATGCGCATCAGCATAAAGGCAAACAATAATGAAAGCGGCACGATGATACCTACTATAAGTGTGGTGCGCCAGTCAGCCATGAATATGAGTACGATGAGCGTTACGAGTACAATACCTTCCAGCAGGTTATGTATCACCGTATGCGTGGCAAAATCCATCAGCGTGGTACGGTCGTAAAATGGTACTATCTTCACATCCTTTGGCAACACGTTATCATTGAGGTCGGCCACTTTTTTGTGTATGCCATCCAGCACCTCCGCTGCATTCTCGCCCTTGCGCATCACTATGATGCCTTCTACCGCGTCTTCCTCACCATCTCTCTTCACATCACCTAGTCGTGGTTTTTCTGTTTCCACAACGGTGGCTATGTTCTTTACAAGTATAGGTACACCATTCAGATTGGTAACGATAACATTGTTGATCTCATCGATATCGTTCAGCAACCCTATGCCACGCACAATGAATGCTTGTCCGTTCTTTTCCAGTACGTCACCGCCCACATTGATATTACTGCGTTCTACGGCATTGAATACATCCAGCGATGTAAGGCCGTAGTTAGTAATGCTGCTTGGGTTTACACGTATCTCGTATATCTTTTCACCGCCGCTGAATGTATTTACATCCGCTACACCGGGTATAGATTTGAACTGTCTGTCCAGTATCCACTCCTGTATCGTGTTCAGCTCACGTATGTTTTTTACTTTACTCTCTAAGGTATAGCGGTATATCTCTCCGGTAGGCCCGTAAGGTGGTTCTACTTCCGGCGAAATGCCATCGGGCAGGTCGGCGTTGCCCAGCCTTGTAAATACCTGCTGCCGCGCGAACGCGTCATCGATATTATCATCAAATATCAGGCGTATATAAGACAGCCCGAAGGATGATGTAGAGCGAAGGCTCGTCTTGCTTTGTACAGAGTTAAGCGCGGTCTCGAGGGGTATGGTAACGAATTTTTCTACCTCTTCAGCACTGCGGCCCGGCCACTGTGTAATGATGATGATCTGTGTATTGGTAACATCGGGGAATGTTTCTATCGGTGTATCGCGGTAGCAGATGTAACCTATCACTGCCAGCAGGCCCGTGAGAAAGAAAACAAAGTATCTATGCCGTAGCGAAAAATATATTATCCGCTGGATTAGTTTGTTCATGTGTTAAAAATGTTTTGAGGCGTTAATGAATAATGTTTATTGCTGTATTAACTGGCCGAATACGAGTAACTGATTTTTCGTTATTACCCGCTGGCCTACCTCAAGCCCGCTGTTGATGAATGTTCTGTCGTTGACAGTCTTTAGAATATTTATTTCTGCCGCTTTAACGTCATCCTTGCCGTTATACACGATCACATAATTCTTGCCATCTTGCGATATCAGTGCCGATGTTGGTATACACGTTGCCGTACTGCCTTCCTGGTTGCTTACTATCACTCGGGCAAACATGTCCGGTTTCAGCAGCATGTCCTTATTATCCAGCGATACACGTACACGCATCGCTTTGCTTTGCGGGTCCAGTACTTGGCTTACTTTATCTACCTTACCTGTGTACACCTTGTCCGGATAAGACATTGGTATCACGCGCACACTATAACCTTCTTTTATCTTAGGAATATCCGCCTCATAAACATTCGCATATACCCATACATTTTTCAGGTCAGATATCGTCATCAGGTTATCGCCCATATCAGGACGAATGAAAGAACCTGCTGCTATCTTCTTTTCTATCACATATCCATCTATTGGCGATGTAACAGTATACTGCCCTGTTTCGCTGGCCTTGCCACCACTGTTAATATTGATGACAGATTGCACCTTGCCCTTGGCCGCTACGGCTTTGTTATAATTCTCCTTTGCTTCAAGATATTCACGTTCGCTGCTGATACCGTTCTTATATAGAGCTGCTGCATTGTCCATCTGTCTTTTGGCTATCGCCAGGTCAGAGTTTGCACTGCTCAGGTCGCTGTAATTTCCTGCCACGTCCGAGCTTTTTATTACTGCCAGTACCTGTCCCTTGCTCACCTTATCACCCAGCGATACGTTTGACGTTAATACCTGACCGCTGCTGCGCGGGAATATCTTCACCACGTTGTTTTCATTAGAGCTTACCTCTCCGCTCAGCGATAATTCATCTGCGATGTTACAGCTGCGCACCGTGTCTATTTCTATCATGTGCATCATGGTATCGCTCAGTACAAATTTCTGATTGGTAGCCACTTCTTCTTCCTTATGCTTGCACGCGGTAAAAAGGGTAATCGTTAATAATGATAATACTATTGCCTGTTTCATTTTATTATCGAGTGATTTTGAATTAGTGTATAATGTCTATTCCTACAACGTCGTTGAGGTTTTCTTTTGCTATCCTCAGGTTCAGTGCTTGCTCCAGTTCCTGTTCGCGTGTATTTTCATAGTCGCTGAAATAGTCAAGGAACTCCAGCAGGCTTATCTGCCGCTTGTCATAAGCGTCTACGATGTTATTGTATATCTGGTAGTAGTCCTTGTAAAACTGTTTGTTGCTACCCGAGCTAAGTTGTAACGTGAAGAGCAATTTTTTATACGCATTCATCACATCGTTCTGCAGCTTCACATCTGCTTGCTGCAGATTTGCTTCTTCCTGCTTCACCTGGTACTTCGATGATTTTATATTCCCCTGATTCCTGTCCCATACAGGCAGTGGCAATGATATTGCCAGTCCCACGTAGTTTGGTGCATAGTTCGCTGCCTGGTCAAATTCAGGGCCAAAGGTTACATCGGGTACAGCCAGTGCTTTTTGCAAAGCATGATTTTGCTTTTGGTATTGCAACTCATATACTTCCTGCTGATAGTCGGTATTGTACATCTTCGCAGTGTCTATCAGTTCCACAATGGCCATATCCGGTTGTGTCACATTTATCTCATCTACCGTAGGTTGTATAAATGTATTACCGGTAATGCGCAGTAGTGTTTTTATTTCAGACTGCACATCTTCAAGGCTCTTTGCGTTATCCACCATATCCTGCTGCAGGCTTACAGTGAGTGCCTGTACACGCAGATATTCCTTCTTTGCTATGTCGCCTGTGTTGTACTGTGCCTGCATTGCGCTGACCAGTTTTGTAAGGCGTTGCATATTGTCCTCATAAAGTGTTGCATTCCCTTGCAGTTGTGCTATGGTATAGAAGTCAGTAACAAGTGTCAGATGCAGGGTGCGCATAGTGGCCTTGAATTCCCATTCTGCCTGGTTAACGCCTGTACGGGCCAGGGCTATCTGTTTGCCGCGTTTTCCCGCTGTCTTTATTATTTGCTGTACCTGTACGTATACTTCCCCCTGCGGATTACCCGCGGCATCCGTGCCATGTTCGAAAAAGTGGTTGTTAGCGTATACGTTCTGGTCGGTATTAAGTATGGGATTGTCCCATTTCTTCGCCTGTTCTACCAACGCCTGGCTCGATTGTATATTATAATGCTGCGCAAGTAGTTGCAGATTATTATCGAGAAACATTTTTTCAGCCTGCTTTATGTCAAGCTTTAATGTATCGGCCGGTGCAGTGTAGTTTGTTTGTTGGGCGTATGTCTTAGTTTGCAAAAGGCATATGCATATGAGGCACATACATTTTGCAAGCATTTTTTTATACATGCAATAGTTTTTTATGGTTAGATATCTTGGAGTATGTTACATCTCAATAAAAGAGATGTACGACAATTAGCATGCCTTGGGGGGCGGAGGATTGATATCCTTAAAGAATAAATAATCGTAATTTTCAGACAGAAGAGAATGATACACCACCTCAGTTGCAAAAAACACTGGTAATGAATGTTTTATAGGTAAAACCAGCTCATAGCTTATGTACTTTGGCACATTGCTCTTACGGCCCGGATTGTTTGTCGATGATTCTGATATTTGCAAAGCATCGGTATTCCCGTTAGTTTTGGTTGCCTCATTGATAACGGAAGGATGCGATGGGTCAAAGTGCATAACAGACAGGCTGTCGGGCTGGTCGCTAAGAAAGTAGCCGAACAGCAGTGCAATGATGCAACAGACCTGGATGATATATACGCGCGCTTTGAGCATTATTATTTGTGGTGCGAAAATAATGATTGAAAAAATAAAATATTGTTAATCCTATGTGATATTTAGTTCGTTCCCTAGGGTTCTGTAAATTTTACTTATGCTGGCAAAAGATATAATACGAGTAATAGAAGCGGCTGCCCCTGTTATATACCAGGAGTCTTATGATAATAGTGGATTGCAGGTTGGTGATCCCTTACAGGCTATAAATGGCGTATTGCTCACGCTCGATGTAACAGAAGCCATACTCGAGGAAGCTATGGAGCGTAGTTGCAATATGATCGTGGCGCACCATCCCCTTATTTTTTCGGGTATAAAGCGCCTCTCCGGTCGCACGTATGTAGAGCGTGTTATACATAAGGCTATTAAGAACGATATTGTTATCTACGCAGCCCATACCAACCTCGATAACATGTACAATGGTGTAAATGCCAAGATTGCCGAAAAACTAGGGCTGAGGAATACCTCCATCCTCTCCCAACGAAGCGATACACTCAGCAAACTATACACATACGCACCCGTAACTCATGCCGATAAACTCCGTGAAGCCCTGTTTGCAGCCGGTGCAGGCCACATTGGCAACTATGCTGAGTGTAGCTTCAATGCAGACGGTAATGGCACCTTTAGGCCCGGGGCGGATGCAAATCCTGTCATAGGCGAGACGGGTGGCGAAAGGAAGTGGGTAGGGGAGGTGAAGGTAGAGGTACTGGTACCAAAACATCTGGAAACGCAGGTAATACAGGCGCTGATGGATTGCGATTTCTACGAAGAGAAAGCCTATGAACTCATCGCCATCAAGAATACAGATCAGTGCATAGGCGCAGGATTGATTGGCGAACTGCCCGAACCAATGGGCGAAACAGCCTTTCTTTCTTTTTTGAAACAGCAGATGGCCACGGAATGTATCCGTCATACCGCGCTTATAAATAAAAATATTAATAAAGTGGCTGTTTGTGGTGGTTCCGGTAGCTTTTTATTGAAAGATGCAATCAGGGCAGGTGCTGATATATTTATTACAGGCGATTTTAAATATCATCAATTTTTTGATGCCGAAGGAAAGATCATCATTGCTGATATTGGCCACTACGAGAGTGAACAATATACGGTAGAAATATTTAAAGCGTTACTTAACGAAAAATTTCCTAATTTTGCCATTCTTTTATCAAATTTATCCACCAATCCTGTAAAATATTTTCGCTGATATATGGCAACTGTTAAAGACTTCTCTGTTGAGGAAAAATTGATAGCCGTTCTTACTTTACAAAAGATCGACTCTAAAATTGATGAGATCCACACACTTAAAGGTGAGCTTCCTATGGAGGTTAAAGACCTTGAAGATGAGATCGAAGGTTTACAGACCCGCATCAACAACATCGATGCGGAGATCAATAGCATCAACTCCTTTATAGATGGTAAGACAAATGACAAAAAAGAATCCCTTGCGCTGATAAAAAAATACGAAAAGCAACAGGAGAATGTAAAGAATAACCGTGAGTTTGAAGCGATCAATAAGGAAATTGAAATGCAGGAGCTTGAGGTGAAACTGAATGACAAGCACATTAAGGATGCTACTTTCGAACAGAAAGATCGCCTTAACGCGCGCATAAAGACCGAAGAAAAGATCGAAACAGTAAATGTATCGCTGAAGGTAAAGCGTACAGAGCTGGAAAAGATAACTGCGGATACAGAAAAAGAAGAAAAAATACTGCAGAAAAAGTCTGACGAAGCTAAGGAAAAAGTAGATGCACGTTTGCTTACTGCTTACGAGCGCATACGCTCCAGTTACCGCAACGGCCTTGCTGTTGTACCTATCCTTCGCGATTCATGCGGCGGTTGCTTCAACGTTATACCGCCACAGCGCCAGTCAGAAATTCGCCAGCACAAAAAGATCATCGTGTGCGAACATTGCGGCCGTATTCTTGTAGATATAGACCTCAACGACCAGGTGAACAACGCAAAATAACTTTACTGAAAAATATAGTTACAACAAGCCCCGCACTATGCGGGGCTTGTTTATTTTCTCTTGGTCACATCATCGCGATGAACGGCTGTCACTTCGTAGAGCCGCGATGCTCGCGGCTTGTCGCTGATAGCATGGTACACGATATCCACTATCGCTGCACACTAACCTTTCTATACTCCATAGTGCCTGTCTCGTCTGTAAGCCTGAGTATATATATGCCCGTCGGTAAAGCTAACACAGAAATAGATACTACACCATTAGCTGCATTACTTGCTTGCGTGGTAACTACTCTCCCCGCCATATCTGTAATGCTGATGTGTATATTAATACCTGGCGCTATGCCTGTAATATTGAGTACCTCAAAAGCGGGGTTGGGGAATATGCTTACTGGTTCTGTATGTAGTACAGTCACCTGCGTAGGAGGAATACCACAGATACCGCTTACTAATTTTATAGACATCGTAGGGTCATTGTAACAACGCAGCCCCGTTTCATATTGTACGCTTTCATCTGCAAGATTTACAGCAGGTTCGCCACGAGGCATAAGCCCCCAGTAAATGGAACCAATATGTTCTGCATATGCGCCTAAAGTATCACCATAATGGTATACGTAATTTAAGTCCGGGTTCCCTAATGGAGTTGTATAAACTGTCTTTAGCATCGCTGTATCATATAGCTTCATTCGTACGGAATCAACACGAAAGGAAAAAGTTGAATCAGTTGTAGCGACAGACCCTGCCATAGCGAATGACAGATCATCAACATCTATTGGCAATATTGGCAGCCGCACAGTATCTCCATCACTAACGTTGAAAACATAGAGCGGAGTAAAGCGATGAAAGAATGTGTTATAAACAAACACCGTATCGGCTGTATTATAAATGTAAAGAGTGGCGTGGTCCTCTACATGCAGGCCCATACTATATTCCGGATCTTGTGTTTCAGCCTTGCGAACTATTTGCCTGCATGGTGTACCTGCTATTACCGTATCACTTGCATAGTATGAATGAAAGACGCCAACGTCCATGCTATGATACCATTCACTGCCTGCTGGTGCAAATGTTGTTTGCGCGTCTATAGTGTTACAGATAGTTATTGCGATAAGTAATGTTAGTATTAAGGGTTTCATGATAAGGTGATTTTGTTATAAAATTACATATTTAAAAGTATTATCACAATATAACCTTTAAAGAACTGTGTCCCATAATATATCCCTCCGGTACATCTTGTTGGTAGATGTCTTACCGTACTAAGGTCACACTTCCAGTATATGTCCGCTCTGTGCCATCCGGAAATGATACCACCATTATATAGTTATACACACCCATGTCTTGTGGTACGCCGTTAAAGGTGCCATCCCATCCCTGCTTAGCATCGCTGCCTTGAAATACCTGCTGTCCCCAACGGTTGTAAACGCGAAAGTCCATCACCTTTTCATACTTCACATTCAGCGCATGAAATTTATCATTGAGCCCGTCATTGTTTGGTGAAAATGCCGATGGGATATAGATATTCATGCCATAGTCGATATCTATTTTCACTGTTGCGGAGTCCGTGCATCCCAGGTTATTCGTGCCATACACCACATAAGTTGTAGGCTCTGTAGGTGTTGCTATTGGGTCATTAATATTAGGGTTGTTCAGGGAGCCGTTATCAGGTGTCCACAAGTATAGCACGGCGCCATCAGCGTAAAGTTGCACACTACTGCCGTATGGTATCGTTTGGTCAGTGGTAACATTCGTCAGTGGTATGGCGGCTATAGAATGTATGGTCAGCACATCTGTCGATGTACAGCCCAAAGGTTGTAATACTGCCGTTACGGTATAAGTATAATTCCCTAGGCCGTAAAAAGTAGGTGTCTGCACACTATCTGCGCTCAGGCTGTCAGATGGCGCCCAGGTAAATGTTACATTGTTGGTTACATCAGGGAATATGTTTACCTCTGTTACCAGTGGCATTGGCCCGCGCAGGCATACCGTTGTATCATGGAATGAAGTGTTGATCGAGAAGTCTATGATGTACACATTTTCTGTTGCTGTGCTCAGGCATCCCAGTGTATCGGTAATAGTTACTGATGCAGTATATGTTCCTGATGCAGTGTATGTTTTCGATGGGTTGATGCTGAAGGGAGCTGGAAGGTTAGTGCCATCGCCATAGTTCCATATGTACGTTAGTCCGCCGCCTGTTGAGCCATCAACAAATAATACAGACTGTCCTAAGCATACTGTATCCGGAGATACATGAAATGCAGCCTGTATAGGGTGGTTTGTGTTGATAGGCTTTGTAATACTCGCAGAACAAAGCAGTGAATTATATGCGGTGAGTTGCACGTTATATGTTCCTTGTGTTGTGTATATATGCGTTGTATTCGGTGCAGTGCTGGCAGCGCTGCCATCTCCAAAGTCCCACGAATACGTCGATGCCGCCGTTGATGTATTGGTAAGAACGAGCGTATCCTGTGTGCAGCCAAGGTGCAATGTATAAGCAAATGATGGGTTTATCGCTGGCAGTACATCTACGGTTATAGAGTCGCGAGCGCTTTCACATCCGCTTACCAGCTCACTCGCGTAATAAGTATGGTCGCCCGATGTGGTTGTTATTATGGTTGTAGGGGTAGTGCTGCCTGTGCCGCCAGCATCAGTCGTGTACCACAGTGCTGTTCCTGTACCTGTTACCGTAAATGGCGTAGGTGTGGCACCATTGCAATACAGTGTGTCTCCACTTATTACAGGGCTTGCGGGGTAGGGGTTAACGATTACTTCAACAGAATCCGGAGGGCTGATGCAGCTTCCTGTCCCTGAGCGGACATAGTAATAGGTAGTATCGGCTGTAGCTGTCGATGGTATTGGCGGGCCTGGTATAGAGGTAACAGTAGCCGTATCTGTTGTAAACCATTGTAGATTAGTTCCGGTGGCAGTCAATGTATCTGCAGGCACAGTTACAGAGCCTTGGCAAAATGTTACCGGTGATATTACTGTAGGTGTTGCGGATACGCCTGTCGCTGTAATGTGTACATTTTTTATGCTTTGTGTGCTCACACATGCGCCGGTACTGGCGCTGAAACCAAAATAACCCGTTAGCGATAGCGCGTATGTTCCTGTTATCGCCGGTGTAGTGCTGTAGTTAAAATAAACTTTTATTGTACCTGCATTATAATCTACTTCGCAATGGTGCCAACTGCCGTCGTCTATAAAATATTGGTAAGGATCTACGGAACCCAATACTCCTGTTGAGCTCCCCTCCACGTAGTTGAACGTGCCGGGGTCACCAAGCATTGTTGCCAACGGATTATTACCATCTCCGTTATTATCGTATGTATCCAGTATTAGTATATATCCGTGTGGTAGGTTGGGCAGGCCTATTCCGCTACCTGTTGTAAAACCACTTGGTGGATTACTGATGTACCAAAACGCTATGCCATCCGCTATGCAGTCCCCTGCGGGGTCTTGTGCTATTTGAAAGTCAAACTTTACTGTAAATTGTGAGCAAGTGGTCAGGTTCACAGCGGAGTCATAATATATATAGCTTGCCTGATTATCTATCGGATCCGTAATTACAAATTCACTATCCAAAGCATATCCTTCTGTGCTCGTATTCCATCCTGTTGTAGTTAAAGGATAGCCGGCCAGATCCACAGAAAACTGACAGTTACCTATACTGTATGTAAATAAACAGTATAGTAGCAAAAACATCTTCTTCATAAAAACAACTTCATTAAAAAAACAGCTACGATGCTTTACTGTAATAGACGTATAAGCTTAGCATAACGTTGGTATGTTAATAAATATAATGTATGCTGTTTTGTGCGCTATTGTACAGTGTTATTAACCACAGTAGAGTAATGTAAAAGTACTAATAAAGATCATGACTTAATACTAGGTTTAATAATGCGACATGATATTAAAAATATGACTTAAAAATAGATGTTTTAAAATTTATGTTTCTTAATAAAACCTCCTATCTTGTACCAAATTAGCTTATTAAAAGATAACAATATGAAAAAATATTTCCTCATTCTTGCGGGTATTTGTACTGCAGGTAGTGCATTCGCTTCGCCAGGCACTACTACTGTAAACATCTCTTCCGGCACTACGGTTGTGGGTTCTGGTGCAATACAGGTTACCATGAGCCATGCGAGTTTTGTTAATAACGGTACCTACACAGATGCCGCAGGTACTTTAAACGCAGGTGGTGTTACTTTCAGTGGTACAGGTACTACGGCTCTATATAATTTGAATAGTGCAGCTTCTGCTACAAATACATGTAACTCGTTGGTGTCGGTATATAATTTGGTTACTTTAGGTGCGTCTGCTACACTAGCTGCGGGAGGTACTGCTTCTGCAGGCAATCTTACATTGAAGTCGACCGCTTCTGGTAGTGCGCGTATTGATGTTATACCTGCGGGTTCAACTGTTACGGGTAATGTAAACGTAGAACAATATTTTTTTGGTCGCAGAGCATATCGTTTCTTCGGGCATCCGTTCAGTGTTTCCATACCATTGAGCCAGCTCGAAACATATATTGATATCACAGGTATGGGTGGTATTTCACATGGTTTCACTGCTACCGCTACCAATGCGGCTTCTTGCTGGTGGTATAGCACTGTTCGCGGTAAATCTGCTTTGTCTGCCGATCCGGGATGGACTGTATTTACAAACGCAAATGGTCTGGATACCAATGCTTTTAAACAATATGAAGGTATCTACCTCTTTATCAGGGGCGCAAAAGGTACTGGGTTAGATGGTCTTCCTTATACTCCCGCTCCGGTTACTACTTCAATGACCGGTACTATCAATCAGGGTACAGTAGCAATACCACTGGCAAAAGGTGCTAACTCTGATTTCAATCAGGTTAGCAATCCATATCCTTCTCCGGTAGATCTTGGTAGTGTTGTTGCTGCGGCACATACTACGGGCGATGTTGTAGGTGCCGGATTCTATATGTGGGATCCATATAGGGCTACAGGTGGTGCTTTCATAGCAATACCTATAGGTAGCGCTTATAAGATACAAGGCAACACATCGTTCCAGGTAGAAGCAGGTACTTCAAGTAGTGTACTTACCTTTCATGAAACAGATAAAGTAGCAACTGCTGATACAGAATTACTACGTGTTGCTAATCAATATGTAGATATTGAAATTGTTGATGCGAACAACACTGTTTGGGATGATCTCAAAATAAAGTTCGATGCGCAGGAAGTTGATGCAAAAAACAACGATGATGCGGGTAAGCCGGTCAATCCTGATCTTAATTTCTATACTATATCTCCGGCCGGTGATCACATGTGCATCGATTCCCGCCCTTATGCTGATGGTAAAGTGATACCGCTGGGCCTTACTACAACCCACAAGCAGAATTTCGTTATCCGTGCTACAGATATTGCTGCGCCCGTAGGAGCTCAGTTATACCTGCATGATAAATACCTGGCTAGTTACACACCACTTACACAGGGTACGGAATATCCGTTCACGATAGGCAGCGATGTTAAGTCACAGGGTGATGCGCGTTTCGAGATAGGTCTTGGTGCTATTCCTGACGGTAACAATACTATTGCAGGAACATCATTCAGCATGAATGTGACACCTAATCCGGCTACAAGCCAGGTAGTACTTAACTACCAGACCTCAGGTAAGAACGATTCACATGTACGTGTATTGAATGTTGCCGGTGTAGAAGTTACTACACTTGATCTGGGTACTCAGGCTTCAGGAAATGTAACAATACCTGTTAGCAAATTACCGGCAGGCATCTACATGGTAGAGCTTACAAGCGGAGATAAGAAAACTACACAACGTCTTGTAAAAGACTAATTTTTTTCAAGTTTATAATTAAAGGGAGGGTAGCTTTTGCTACCCTCCCTTTTTACATTACTCAGCGCCGTAGATTTGCGTTTACTGCCATTGCTTGTTTATCTTTGCGCCATGCAGATACTTGATGGTACTTTAGTAGCCGCTCATATAAAAGAAGGAATAAAAAAGGAAGTGCAGGATTGGGTAGCTGGCGGGGGCAAAAAGCCGCACCTTGCCGCTATACTGGTTGGTAATAACCCCGCAAGCGAATCGTACGTAGGCTCTAAGGTGCGCACCTGTGAAGAGTTAGGGTTCGATTCTACGTTATTACGCCTCGATGAAAATATATCTGAAGCGGAGCTTGTAGCAAAAGTGCAGCAACTTAATAATGATAGTGCAGTGAATGGTATACTCGTGCAACTTCCCTTACCCGATCATATTTCATCTGATACTATCATTAACACTATAGACCCAACCAAAGATGTAGATGGTTTTCATCCTATATCACAAGGGAAGATGGTGCTGGGTCAGCCAACATTTTTACCAGCTACGCCTTATGGCATATTGCTGATGCTGGAGTATTATAATATAGATGTGGCAGGCAAGCATTGTGTGGTAATAGGCAGGAGCAACATTGTAGGCACTCCGATGTCTATATTACTCAGCAGGAATACAAAGCAAGGTAATGCGACTGTGACGCTTACCCACTCCCGGACAAAGAACCTGAAAGAAATAGCGCTTACTGCAGATGTGATAGTAGCGGCCATAGGCAAGCCGAAATTTGTGACCGCTGATATGGTGAAGCAGGGAGCTATAATAATAGACGTAGGCATCAATCGCATCGACGATGCTACAAAGAAAAGCGGTAGCCGCCTAGTAGGTGATGTAGATTTCGACAATGTAGCGCCGCTATGCAGTTATATAACACCTGTACCCAAAGGCGTGGGCCCCATGACCATTTGCGGATTAATGAAGAACACGCTTAACGCTGCAAAACAAGCAGCTAATAAATAAGCATTGAGGAAAGAAAGTTATAATCCCGAAGGGATGACATTATTTAGAGAAACATAAACATTAACTTGACAGATACACAACAACATATTTTCTCGTACCCGGTGATGGAGCATTTTTACACGCTGCAGGGTGAGGGCTATCATACAGGCAAGGCCGCATACTTTATACGCCTCGGCGGTTGCGATGTAGGCTGTGTATGGTGCGATGTAAAAGATAGCTGGGATGCATCGGGCCATCCCCTGATGACCACACAGCAGATAACAGACGTAGCCGCGGCAAATGAAGGTAGGATAGCGGTGATAACTGGTGGCGAGCCTGCTATGCATCAACTGCAGCACCTCTGTGATGCACTGCACGCAAAGGGCTTTAAAACGCATATAGAAACATCAGGTGCGCATCCTCTGTCTGGCGACCTTGACTGGGTGACGCTGTCACCTAAAAAATTTAAAGCGCCGCTCGACTCCTGCATGGCAAAGGCCGATGAGCTTAAGGTTGTGGTATTTCATCCATCCGATCTGAAATGGGCAGAAGAGCATGCTACTAAAGTATCTCCCGATTGCCGGTTATATTTACAACCTGAATGGAGCAAGCGTGATGTAGTAACACCATTAATTATCGACTACATTAAGCAACATCCGAAATGGCAACTATCTTTACAAACACATAAATACATCAACATACCATAATCTATGACTTGGCTCGATACCATTATCCTTAGCATTGTAGAAGGCATCACAGAGTTTTTGCCAATATCTTCTACCGGACACATGATCATTGCCAGCTCTATACTGGGCATCGAAGAAGATGCTTTTGTAAAGCTATTCGAGATATGTGTACAGTTGGGTGCCATATTATCAGTAGTCATATTGTTCTGGAAAAAATTCTTTGACCGTAATCGACTGATGTTTTATGTGAAGCTGTTTGTAGCCGTATTGCCTGCATTAGTGTTCGGTTTTTTATTCTCAAAGAAGATAGATCAATTTTTAGAAAGCCCTAAGGTGGTAGCCATGGCGCTATTGATAGGCGGGATTATTTTACTCTTTGTTGATAAGCTATTTAGCAAACCTAAAATAGAGAACGACCAACAATTATCTTACGGCAAGGGCTTTATAATAGGTCTATGGCAGGTAATAGCCATGATACCCGGTACCAGCCGCAGCGCGGCAACGATAGTGGGTGGTATGCAGCAAAAGCTAACAAGGAAGTTCGCGGCAGAGTTTTCCTTCTTCCTTGCAGTACCTACCATGATAGCGGCCACAGGTTACAAGATGCTCAAAGCATGGAAAGAGAATCCCGAGATACTGAAAGACAAGCACAACCTTGCAATGCTGGGTGTAGGTAATATTATTGCGTTCTTTGTAGCCATGATAGCTATAAAAACATTTATCAACTTTCTGCAAAAACACAGCCTCCGTTCATTCGGTGTGTATCGCATCATAGCGGCCTGCGCCATCTTCTTGCTAATGTACAAGGGGCTGATAAAGTAAATTGAAAGGATATTACTTAAACACCATCTCCTTCAGCTTCCACACCAGCGATTTGTTCTTCTTCAATAGCATATAAAGCGCTCTGTCGCCGCCAAAGCTGCGGAAGAAACGCTCTACGCCCTCATCCATACTGCCTTCCAGGTCGAAGTGTGTATTGCCTCTTTTCTTGGCTTCCTTTATGGTATGCCATAGCAGTAACGACATAGCGCGATAGCTATTGCCATCGGGGTTCTGGCCACCCATAAAGTAGTAACTGTATTTATCATCCCACACTTGCCATACGGCAGCCTCTACTTTCTTCCCTGTCTTTGCTACCCAAAGTGTAGCCGCGTCATTGGCAATACATGCTTGCATTATCTTCTGCAACTCCTTCAATGTATAATTGAGTGACTTTCCTTTTTTTGCCAGCGTGCTCTTCTGGAAATTATACAGGTCTTTCAAGTGCTCTGTAGCATTCACCACGGTAGTCTCAGCTTCTGCCATGCGTATATTGCGGCGCATACTGTCCTTCATATTAGAGAGCAGTGTTTTTTCATCATCCTTCAGCTCCAATATAAATGTTTGCTGTACCTGTAGTGTAAGTCCGTTATTCTTAAAGAGGCCGGCCTGCTTCATGCCCGGCTGTATAGCAAGACTCCACATTTTAGCAGCAGGCAGTTGCTTTAATAATTCCGCTACGGTCTCATGCTCAAAGCTATCGGTATTGCTTTCCTTAATGTCGTTAGGGAAGAAGATATGCGGGCCAAGGTAAGGTGTAAGTTTCGGGGTGCGTATCATGGTCACACCCAACTTTTTTTCAATAGGATAGGGCCACACACCTGTTACCTGATCACCTTTTTTTGCAATCGCCACATCCCACGCAGCACACACCGTATCGAGCCACCATGGCTGCAGGAATACGGGTATATGCTTTTTCTGGCTGCATATCTTTAAGTACTGTTCTTTATTTGATGACTGCGACATGAAGTAAAATTAAAAAAGCAAAATCATTTATTTGAATTGTAAGACCTTGGCCGGTTGTATACGGCGGATATACAATGTAGGTAACCACATGCATAGTACGCACAGTAATAGTGTTACCACATCTATAAGCCCCACTTGCCACCATACTATTTTCACAGGCGCATACTTCATATAGTAGGTGTCTTCGTTCATTTGTATAATACCGTATTTCGTTTGTATCCAGCACAGCACTAATGCCAGCATGTTACCACCCAAGGTACCTGCTATGCCTATCAGGGCAGCTATATACAGGAATATATTCCTCGTGCCGCCATAGCTCATGCCTAGTGATTTTAGTATGCCTATCATAGTGGTGCGGTCTACCATCACTATAAGCAATACGGTGGCCATGTTTATAATGGCTACGATACCCATTATTACCAGCAATATCATGCTGTTTGTATTGGTAATGCTCAGCCAGTCGTAGATGCCTGCATATAGGTCGGGGATAGTATAGGCTGTTATGCCTGATGAGTTGCTGACAAGATTACTGATGATATAATTAGCTACGGTATCGGAATATTTTTCGTTTTCAAGATTTATCTGGTAGCCGTTTATATTATTTGCCTGCCAGTTATTGATACGCTGCAACAAGCGCGTATCGCAGATGCCAAAGCTCTTGTCTATCTCCTCCATGCCACTGTGGTAGATGCCAGCCACGGTAACCCTGCGTATGCGTGGCAGTGCAGAACCTGCCTCAATAAAATTAAGCTGCACGGTATCACCAACGGCTATGCTCAACCTATTGGCAGTTGTTTGAGATAATATTATTTGTTTTGAATAGGCGCTGTCTGTAAAATCTATCTGTCTGCCGGTAAGCGTTATCCCTTTTAAAAAATGAAAGTCTTTATCAACTCCTTTTAGTTGTATTCCTTCTATCTGGTTATGTACCTGTATGATGGTGGGTCGCTGTGTGAATGGGAATACTTGCTGCACATGCGGTATCTTCTTTATCTCACTGATAAGCCTGTTATCAACGCTCAGTGGCTTTAGTGTAAGCGAGTTGGAATTAGTAGGATCGTAAGTTTCAAGATGCACATGCCCGTTAAAGGCAAACAACTTTTCTGTAATGGTAGTCTTGAAACCGGTTATTACAGCAGCAGATAATATCATAACCGCTACGCTGAGCGCAGTAGCGACAATGGCTATCTTAATGATAAATGAAGAAAATGTTCCCTTCTGCTTTACCAGGTATCGGCGCGCTATGAAAAATGGCAGGTTCAAGACAGGTCAAATGTAAAAAGACAAGCGCAATTAATATCGTTATTTATTCTCCGGCACTAAAAGAAAGATGCCATGGTTTCCCACGGCATCTGCTTTTCTTTATTACCAGGCTATTTTATTAGTCCAGTGCGGTAGCATCTTCTATCAGCACACTCGTTTTGTTGTTGAGTACTTCAACAAAGCCCGCTGATATTTCATAAGTTTCGTTGCTGGTCTTATCCTTCAATACCTTCATTTTACCCTTACCCAGTGATGCGATCATTGGTGCGTGGTTTTCCAGTATCTCGAATGAGCCATCGGTACCTGGCAGTTGTATGCCGTATACGTTACCGCTGTAAACTTTATGCTCCGGTGTTAATATTTCTAATTGCATGTTGCAAATTCAAAAGTAAAAATTCAAAACTTATCTGACTGGTTAACCATTCAACCAATCAACTTTTCAACTAATTCTTAGCCTGTTGTAACAGCATCTTACCCTTAGCGATAGCATCATCGATAGTACCTACAAGGTTAAACGCTGCTTCAGGATATTCATCCACTTCACCGTCCATGATCATGTTAAAGCCACGGATTGTTTCTTCTATCGGTACCAATACACCCTTAAGACCGGTGAACTGCTCCGCAACGTGGAATGGCTGCGAAAGGAAACGCTGTACACGACGTGCACGAGATACTGTCTGCTTATCTTCTTCACTCAACTCATCCATACCCAGGATGGCGATGATATCCTGTAATTCCTTATAACGTTGTAATATTAACTTTACCCTGTTAGCGCAATCGTAGTGTTGGTTACCAACGATAGCAGGCGTAAGGATACGTGATGTAGAATCCAATGGATCCACCGCAGGATAGATACCAAGATCGGCGATCTTACGGCTCAATACCGTAGTGGCATCAAGGTGGGCGAAGGTTGTAGCCGGCGCCGGATCGGTCAAGTCATCCGCTGGTACATATACCGCCTGTACAGAGGTAATAGAACCATTCTTGGTTGAAGTGATACGCTCCTGCATCAGACCCATTTCCGTAGCCAGTGTAGGCTGGTAACCCACGGCTGATGGCATACGACCCAGAAGGGCTGATACCTCAGAACCTGCCTGAGTGAAACGGAAGATATTATCTACGAAGAAAAGGATGTCCTTTCCTTTGCCTGTACCATCACCATCACGGAAATACTCAGCGATAGTAAGACCAGACAAGGCAACACGTGCACGTGCTCCCGGTGGCTCATTCATCTGTCCGAATACGAAAGTTGCCTGAGATGTTTTCAGCTCTTCCATATCTACGGCATTGATGTCCCAGCCGCCCTCTTCCATGCTGTGCTTGAATTTGTCACCGTACTTTACGATGCCTGCTTCTATCATTTCACGCATCAGGTCATTACCTTCACGTGTACGCTCGCCCACACCAGCGAATACAGAGTTACCTGCATAAGCCTTGGCGATATTATTAATAAGCTCTTGTATCAATACTGTTTTACCCACACCTGCTCCACCAAACAGACCGATCTTACCACCCTTTGCGTAAGGTTCGATAAGGTCGATAACCTTGATACCTGTAAAAAGTATCTCAGAAGCCGTGCTGAGGTTTTCAAACTTAGGTGGCTTGGCGTGTATCGGGCGGGCGTTTGTTTTATCAGTAGCCCTGAGGCCGTCAATCGCGTCACCTGTTACGTTAAAAAGGCGTCCGTTTATCTGGTCGCCTATTGGCATAGCTATTGGTATGCCTGTATCCCTTACTTCAGTACCGCGCACAAGGCCTTCGGTACCGTCCATCGCTACTGTACGTACGCTGTCCTCACCAAGGTGCTGCTGTACTTCAAGTACTAATTTATCACCGTTTTCACGGGTCAGTTCAAGGGCGCTGTATATTTCAGGCAGTTTATTATCACCACCGAAATGAACGTCCACTACCGGCCCGATTATCTGTTTGATTTTACCAACGTTTGGCATAAGTATGAATTATATAAAATAATATCCCGATAGTTACCGGGGGTGAAATTTTGCGCAAAGGTAAGGGGTGAAAGCCGAAACTCAAAAGCAAATTTCTTTTCATTTAAAGCAATTTTTTTTCGACCTGAAAAACAGTCATCTATTCTATAGCTGAGCTAATATAATTATGAATTTATTATAATTTGTTAGTTAAACTTTCACATTTTCTAATTGCTATAATTGTTAGGTTTGCAATTACTAACAATTGCCATTGATGAGATCAAAACTTTTACTCCTTATTATTACAGTGACCTGTGTGCTGGCAGGATGTAGCGATAGCGGCAAAAAATTCACGGTCATCTGCAATATAAAGGGCCTGCCTGCGGATAATATTATCCTTGAAGAGCTGGGCGCAAATGATCTCATTACTGTTATCGACTCCACCAAGCCATCTGCCGACGGTCACTTCGAGCTTTCGGGAAACGCGCCGGAGCCGGGACTATACCGCCTTCATTTTACAAACAAAAAATTCATCCTTTTATCGGTTGATAAAGGAAATATGAAAATAACCGCGGACTGGAATGAACTGGAAAACTATAAAGTAGAAGGTTCTAAACCATCCGAGGACCTAAAAGTATTTCTTAGCGGTATCCGCGAACACCTGCGCGACTTTAATACCATGGGTCTTGTAATGGACTCGCTGCGGGCAAAAGGCAATGATAGCATACTGACTGCTGCCCGTAATGATTTTCAGAATATGCGGGAAAAATTCACACAGGCGGTAGAACGTTATGCGGATAGCACACCTTATGAGCCTAATAAGGTATTTGCCGCACGTATACTGAACCCCGCTACTGAATCTTCTTTTTTACAATCGTTTTCCCAAGGCCTGACGCGCTCTTTCCCAAATACAAAAATGACGCGCGACTTCACCGAATATTACCAGACCATTGTTGCTAAAAAGCAAATGAAGCAACTGCAAAAGGCAGGCACAGATGCAGGAAGCATGGCTACTGATATAAGCCTGCCTACACCCGATGGTAAAACCATAACGCTATCATCGTTAAAGGGTAAGTATGTTTTACTCGATTTCTGGGCATCTTGGTGCAGCCCTTGCCGTGGCGAGAACCCTAATGTGGTAAATGCCTACAACAGGTTCAAAGACAAGAACTTTACCGTATATGGCGTATCGCTGGATAAAGACAAGGATGCCTGGCAGAAAGCAATAAGTGATGACGGCCTTGTATGGACGCAGGTAAGCGAGCTCAAGGGCTGGGAATCATCGGTAGTAGCTACTTATGGCATACAATCTATACCCGCTAACTTTCTCATAGACCCGACCGGAAAAATAATAGCACAAAACCTCCGTGGCCCGCAACTGGAAGAGATGCTACAGAGTGTGCTGAAGTCGGATGGCGCCGGTGCATCTACTAAATAATTGATTTTCAGCTCCAATTTCCAATTGGTTCAAATATTATAAGAATAACGCAAACTTAAAAGCCGCATTTATTGCGGCTTTTATCATTATACCATGATGGGGCATTGACCAATTGGATTTTCGATATTATTTTTGAAATATACAGCTGTGTATGGTTGTGTTCCGACTTTTTTGATGGTATCATCAATTTTTCGAAGATCTCCTGATTCCTATCTTATTCTTAATTTTAATAAGCAATGGCAAGCTTTCGATTCAATTCTTTGACACCGCATCCGCAGCTACTTCCGTATGTAGCTAAAATGTGGGTGTTTGAAAGTACCGGCCAACTCCCGGCTCAGGACATGAAGCTAATAGTGCCTAATGCTAACTTCAAATTAACACTTACCTGCAAAAATGGTATGGTCGCGCAGATAGACGGCAAAACCTTTGTGCAGCAGGAAAACCAACTCAGTTTATCAGGTCTAATAGATTCACCGGTAATACTGGATCCAAAGGATGATGCACCAACCAGTACTATAATTATCGAGTTCAACCCGTTAGGCGTCTACCGCTTGTTTCGATTGTCTTATGCAGAAGTTAAAAACCAAATCTTAGTACTGCCTGAGTTGCTGGGCAAACGCGCAGCTGAGTTGCAAGTAAAGCTTGCTGATGTACCTAATCTGGCGGGGAAGCTACACGTGTTGCAGCATTTTCTCATCGCACAACTAAACGTCTCCAATCCCGACCCCATTTATGATTACTGTATTAACCGCATTACAGACGCTAAGGGACTTATTACTGTGGCGCAGCTTGAAAAAGCAACAGGTTACAGCGCGCGCTGGCTGCATAGGAAGTTTACAGAACATCTGGGTACTGGTGCCAAAAACATGGCAGAGATCATACGTTTCAAACAATATTATCTGGTATTTTCATCAGGCGCAGAATCACACAACCTGAAAGAACAGATATATAAATACTACTACGATCAGTCGCATTTTATTAAAGCATTTAAACGATTCACAGGCTATACACCCACTGATCTGCAAAATAGCATGAACGAACTGGCAACACAACATTATACAAGCTAGTTCCGATTTGTACAATTCCGGTAGCTGCTGCCATTATAGCTTTGCATAAAAACTATAGAAATGGAACAGAATAATTTCAGCAGCAGCTTCACTGCCAATATAACTGCAGCAGAGGCTATCGATAAAATTAGTAACATACCCGATTGGTGGGGCGTGTCGTTTTCAGGAAGTTCGAAGCGCCAGGGAGATACTTTTGTCATTAAGATGGGGAACGATTCTTTCTTCAACTGTAGCGTAACAGAATTAATTCCTGGGAAAAGGCTGGTCTGGCTGGTAACCGATTGTAATATGCCCTGGTATACTGATAAAAAAGAATGGATAGATACACGGATGATTTTTGATCTCAATGAGCACGGTGATAGTACCGATATTGTCTTTACCCATGAGGGCATTACACCGGATGTAGAATGCTATGCCGACTGTGCACCCGGTTGGACACACTGGATAAAAACGAGTCTTGCCTCTTATCTTACCACAGGCAAAGGTGTTTTCAGGGAACCAACTAAATAGCAACCGAAAATGGGAATGCAAACATATAAAACAGCGATCTGCTCAATAGAGATTGACGTGGCTAAAACGCCGGATGAAATTTTTGACCGGATTATAGACCTTGCCAAATGGTGGCCTGAAGATATTGAAGGCGAAGCCATAGCAATTGGCGATGAATTTGAGCTAAGGGTAGGAGACGGACACTATTCAAAGAACAAGATTATAGACTTTGAGCGAGGTAAGAGATTTGCTTGGATAACTACCGAAAGCATGCGCAAAACGGATAGCTTTGACTGGACGGGCACGAAGATGATTTTTGAACTCACACCCCGTGGCAAAAACACCCGCATTAAATATACCTACGATGGCGTAGTACTGGAGCAAGAAGCAGACAGGCTGACCCAGATCTGTGATATGACTATAAAAGACATGCTCTATAACTACATGGTTTATGGCAAAACGAAACAGGATTTTACATTAACTATTGAGTTTAATAAGCCTGCAGAAGATGTATTTAAAGCCTTGACACAAAATGTGGTAAAATGGTGGGGTGGCAAAGATCTGAGCGGTAGCACTACAAAGTTGAACGATGAATTTGTGGTATACCATCCGGGTGCTCATTACTCAAAACAAAAGGTAGTAGAGCTTATACTCAACGAAAGATTGGTATGGCTTGTGACGGACAGTGAGCTCAGCTGGCTGAAACAAAACAAGCAGGAATGGACAGATACAAAACTGATCTTTGAACTAACAGGGGTAGCAAACAAAACGCAGCTCATGTTTACCCACGTAGGCCTTACGCCCGACAAAGAATGCTATAATGCCTGTAGCTATAAAGGCTGGGAAATTGTGATCAGGGATTACCTGTATAACTACATCATAGAAGGGAAAGAACACTTTTGATCTTCAAGTTTTTACAATAATTTCGGATGTAATGATCCCAATTGCTAATTTTTGAATGATTGCCTGAACTCCTGGGGAGAAAGCTGGGTTTTCGCTTTAAACAATCGGCTAAATGATTGCAAATGTTCAAACCCTAATTCGTAAGCGATCTCGCTCATGGAAAGGTCGCTCGTGGATATTCTTTCTTTAGCCCTTTCAATCAGCTTTTCGTGAATATATTGCTGCGTGTTTTGCCCAGTATGCATGCGTAACAGGCTGCTTAAATATTTTGGAGAGATGTGCAGGAGGGCGGCAATATCGTTTACGGTCGGCAAACCTTTAGTAGCCGTTTGCCCGCTGCTTAAGTAATCATTCAATGTTTTCTCGAGGCGCTCAAGTATTTTATGGTTACATTTTTCACGTGTTATAAACTGGCGGTTGTAGAATCGCTCCGCATAGTTCAACAAGCTCTCCAACTGTGAAATAATGATCTGCTTACTGAATTTGTCAATATTAGCATGTGTTTCGTGATGTATATTTTGAATGATACTGACAATGGTCTCTTCTTCTTTTTCAGAAAGGAATAAGGATTCGTTTATAGCATAATTCCAAAACTCATATCTTTTTATAGTGTTGGCTAACGATGTGTTCCATAAGAAATCGGGATGGATAATTAAATGCCAACCAGATTGTGTTACTTCTACGTCCTTTTCTACGGTAAGGCTTGTTACCTGGCCGGGTGATACGAAGGACATAATCCCTTCATTAAAATCATAGAGTTGCTGTCCATATTTCAATTTGAGATCGTCCGCACCGGTAACCCGCTTTATAGCAATACAATAAAAGTCGCAAAAACATGAAAATGCATCGCCGCTGCGCATTGTTCTGGTTACATCTGTCCTAATTACACTGATGAGCGGATGTTCAGGCTTGGGCAGTTGCCAGGCTTGGAACCATTCGCTAATAGTTTTATAGTGTACCATATATCTTAACCTTCTTTACGAATTTCAAGCACAATTTTTCCGCGCACATGTTTCGTTTCACTATCACGGTGTGCATTTGCTGCCTGCTCCCATGGATAAACCTTACTTATAATAGGTTTCACTTTGCCTGCGTCAATCAGTTTGGCCACTTCAGTGAAGCAATGCTGGTGATTAATATTAGCGCCTGCCATCGCAACCGTTGCATTTTTCATGGCCAATAATGCTTTAAACTCCTCATTTGGCCACACCCCATGCGTACATACAAAGATACCGCCTTCTTTCAATACCGGTACAGACCGCAGACGCAATGCTTCATCAACAGAAGTGGTAGGGGTTGCATTGAATATTATATCGATATCGCTTACTGTATCCTCAAATTTTTGTGTGTTATAATTGATCACTTCATCAGCGCCCAACTGTTTTAAAAAATCAGCATTGTGCGCCGATGCAGTACCAATGATATACGCTCCATAAGCCTTGGCAAGCTGTAACGCCAGGTTACCGATACCTCCTGCCGCGCCATGGATCAATACACGCTGGCCAGATTGTACCCTTGCCTTATCGACCATACCACTCCAGGCCATACGTGCGCAGGCTGGTAGCGAACCGGCTTCGTTAAAGTTGATAGTGTGCGGCATAAGGGCAAATTGATTAGATTTCGCTGCAAGATATTCCGTATAGCTGCCATCTAAATAATTAGGGACACCATATACACGGTCACCCTTTTTAAATTCAGTTACTTCGCTTCCAATCTCTTCTACGATCCCTGCCCCGTCAATGCCTAATCCCATTGGTAATTTCAAAAGCGGTTTTAAACCTTCATTTCCCCCTCGGCGTATGATGTAATCGGCCGGGTTTACGCTGGTGGCGTAAACTTTTACTAAGATCTCATCTGCTACCGGAACAGGACGTTCGACTTCAACAATTTTCATTACTTCCGGTTCGCCGAACGCATCAATTCTGATTGCTTTCATAGTTTCTCTGTTTATTGTACAAAGGTCAGCAATCAAGGGGCGTTACATTTAACCAAAATGCCCTTTATCTTAACCAAAGCGCCGACTTCACAATGCAAACACAATTAGTCTCTGAAAGCCACTCGTTTTCTGATAAAATAGTTTGTGATGATTATCATATCATTTCAAAAGAGTGCGAAAGTTACCCAGTCAGGTTCCTCATCTTCTTTTATAAAGATGAATACTTAAGTACCTATTCCCATCAGGAAAAATAGATTATATTTAATGGGTCAGATCCAAAATACAGTTAAATAAAACTATTCTCAAAACAAATAACATAATAGGTACACAATGAGTCATGTCAGTAGAAAATCATACGATGAGGTTTTGAATATGATGTCGCCGGAGGCATTTAAACAAATACTTAGCCAGCGAAAATGGCAAACGGTTGACATTAAAATTGAGGAGAAGGACCTGCATAAAAATATACATTTTTTAAATGACGCAGTTGTGTTAAGGCAGAGCTCAGAAGGGGTTGCTTTAATGACGACAAGCGCTATTTACGGACCCATTCAGCCGGGCACCAAAGTAGCTTTAACACAGGGAACAGGTACTGGCGTTAAGGTGATAAAAGAAAATTGCACGGAAGAATCTTTGATCAGGAAATTGGAAGAACTGGAAAGCAAAGCTTCAGCACCTAAAGAGGGCAATGCCATAACTGTTCGCGCTAATTGGGTTAGTAGTAAAGACGGAGGAATGATACCGAGCCTTGATGAGTCGGCTAATGTATTTGGCAGTACAGGGTCTTTATACGTAAATGAAAGAGCCGTTGTATTACCAGTGCTGGACATAGATCACCCCGACTATCATCAGACGCTTGCCTTTTACGGAGCCAAACTTCTTGCACCCAAAGAAGAGTTTTGCATGGGCTTCGACAAAATACTATTTGGCATGGAGTATAACACATCCTTACCCGATTATATACGCAACTATGCGTTGTCGCCTTTTGGTGGTGGTGGTATGTTTGTAGAGCATCACCCATTCCCACATATTTTCCTGCCTAAACCCACCGAAGGCGGACAGGTGTTTTGCGAAGCTAAAGTTACATTAGGGCATAAGGTTAAGATCAACCCTGACGATGAAGATAAAACGCCCAGAATTATATTTACTACATTCAGGGTTCCTTCAGACGGATCAGCCTTGGCAATCAAGCCAGGTGCCATTCATAACGATAGTTTTACAAACGGAAGATTGGCTGTCTTTGTGGCAAACACAGCAGCAGATACTGTAGCCTTCAGAGAGACTTCGCCTTTTACCAATATAAGTGTGAAAGATATAGGGTCGGGTATACACCTATAAGTGGTATCGCGTTCCGTAATCGCCGGGTCCTCCTTCAAGGAACCCGGCGACATCAGGAACTATTCGGCTTCAATTGTTTAGCGTACTGTTTGGCTTTTGCCGATATCTTTATTAGTGCGGCTCACCGCTATTCTCTGTCTACCATGTAATTCAGTCCGGTTACCCCGTTGGTAAATTGTTGGGTAGTCAGTAGTTTTAGTTTTATTTTGTCTTTGATGTCTACAAACAATGGAATGCCTTGTCCAAGAATAATTGGATTAACAAATAGCCAGTAGCCATCAATTAAATTCTGTTGAATGAGTGAATGTGTTGCTGTGGGACTACCAAAAAGCAAGATCTCATTACCTGCCTGTTGTTTTATTTCGTTTATTCTGTCCGAAAGGTTATCGCTGATAATTGTTGTGTTGGGCAGATCCGCACCCTTCATTGTTTTTGATAGAACCACTTTGTGCGCTTTCTTGTACCACGTTGAATGTTCTATGTCGTGCTTGCTTGCTCCCGGCTTGTCTCCTGCGGTAGGCCAGTAACCTTCCATCATTTGGTAGGTTGCTCGTCCATATAATGCAGTGTCGGTTTCGCTTATCCGCTTACCTACATGATCAAAAATTTCTTCGTCAACTTTGATCCAGTTCATTTCACCTTTTGGTCCTGCTACAAAACCGTCAAGCGATATGTGCATAAATGAAATTATTTTTCTCATACAGTTCTATTTTATGGTTGTCTATGGTTTGTTACTATTTTTATAATGACCGCTAACTATGAATAAATATACGCAATTCCGTCTTCGCCGGGTCTCCTTCTAACTCGTCCGATTTGTGACTTCTAACTTAATTTTCTCCGCTGTTTATAGCATATAAAAGCAAATGGCCTTATGCACCTACGGTACCTGTTTTTGCCTCACCACTTCGCTTATAGTTAGCCACAATAATGCCACTTGGTGTTACAATGCTTTCGGTTAATGTAAATGCCCCCGGCGTTGAGCTATCGTCAAACAACTTTTTGCCTTTGCCAAGGATCACCGGGTAAGTTTTGAGCCAGAGTTCGTCTACCAGATCGTGCTTTAGTAACAGGTGAATAAGTTCACCACTGCCCCAGACCTTAATGTCGCCCCCTTCTGATTTTTTTAGCTTTTCAATATCCGCCACGCTCTGCAGAAATACCGAGTTTCCCCAATCTGACGCTTTCATGGTATTAGACAGGACGTATTTCGTTACATCATTGATACCCGGCCAATAGTCAGCATGCGCAGGCCAGTATGAGGCGAAGATTTCAAATGTTTTTCTGCCTACAAGAATATCCGTAGGTTCCATCTGCTTTTGCATCACCGTATTAAAAACTTCGTCGCCATAAGGTGCAGACCAGCCGCCGTATTTGAAGCCGCCTGATGTATCTTCCTCCGGCCCGCCGGGTGCTTGCATTACGCCGTCTAATGTGATGAATGTTAAAACGATTATCTTTCTCATGTTGGTTTAATTAATGATTACTTTATTGTTCATTCTTTATTTGATAGTCGAAAATATTTATTAGCGATACAAAGATCGAAGGCTTTTCAGAATTTCCGATGTGCGAAAACGACAACTTGAGGTTAAATCGCGACAAAATTGATCTTCCTCGAGCAATGAGTTCTGTTCTTACTTACGAAGAAAAGTAAAAGGGAATGAATGGATGACTAAAAATAAAGCGAAATTTGAGAGGTAGATTAATCAAACCGTAGTTTACATTTTGTATGAACGTACAGGATCAAATCAATGAGTACATTGCCAGCCAACCTGAACCAAAGCGCAGTGATATGCAGGAGTTGCACCAGCTCATACTTCAGGTTTTACCAGGTTGTAAATTATGGTTCGACAATGGTAAAAACAGCGAAAATAAAACGGTTAGTAATCCTAATATAGGCTACGGATCTTACACCATAAAATATGCTGATGGAAAGACTAGGGATTTTTTTCAAATTGGTCTGAGCGCAAACAAAACCGGGATATCTGTTTACATCCTTGGTATCAAGGATAAGGCATACTTAGCCCTAACGTATGGAAAAGAAATAGGCAAGGCAAGCGTCACCGGATACTGCATTAAGTTCAAAAAGCTAAAAGATATAAACGTTGATATACTCGAAGCGGCAATAAGATATGGCAGCGAAGCTCAGAATATGATCCGGAAATAGAAGCGCGTGTTCGAAGATTTGTTCGGACTGCGAAACTGTGTTGTCAATTATACTATATTTGCCAAAGTTCTTTACATAATGATTCATTAAAGGTGAGCAGTATTACCACTGCTCTTAATAAGGAACCGTGTTAGATTCACGGGCTGTCGCGCAACTGTAAGTAACTAAAGTTGTTGTCCAAATATCCATTGTCTCAAAGTGAGATGAGAAGGAGGGCATCAATGTTACAAGCCAGGATACTTGCCTTTTATGTTGGACAAATGCTTTCGCGATATGAAGCAGCAGTCAGGAATTGCTATATCCTAAAGGGTACCTGCATTTCTTTTCTACTACAAAAATCCCGAAAGCATACCGAAAACATGTAAGTGCAGATCAAACCTGCACGGCTTCTATATGTGCTTATAATTGCAGTAGAGTAGGTAACCCCATTTTGTAGCGTTCGAAAAATAAACGTATGGCATGTCATGAAATGAAGCGTTGCCCCAAGTGCAATAAGGCTTTTGAGTGCAAACCGGGCAATATTACTCAATGCCAGTGCTTTGGGCTAAAGCTAACAGAGCCTGAGAACGATTATATGCGAGATACATACAATGACTGTTTGTGCGGAGATTGCCTCGGCACAATAAAGTATGAAATGAGATACAACAAGATCAAAAATAAAATGCTTACTATTCTATCAATCTTTAAATAAAATGACCGTAGAAGAAAGAAAAATAAATTCAGAAACAAGGATATTTAAAGCTGTATTCCCCAATACAACTAACCATTATGATACGCTCTTTGGCGGTACCGCCATGCATCTGATGGACGAAGTAGCTTTTATTACTGCAACACGTTTCAGCAGGAAGCGGATGGTTACTGTTTCCTCAGACAAGATCGATTTTACCAAGCCCATTCCGGCAGGTACGATCATTGAGCTTGTGGGCAAGGTCGTTCATGTTGGCAACACAAGTCTTAAGGTATTGGTAGAAATATTTATCGAAGAAATGTATTCTTTTGAAAGAAGTAAAGCGATAACAGGTGTGTTTACTTTCGTTGCAATTGGCGAAAATAAACAACCGATCCCTGTCGCAGACTAGCTACTATTACATTGATTCGAAGCGATACCTTCAGGCCGTTATTAATGTACGGTGATGCTTTTCCTTCTTACAGTATGTGCGCTGAAATAGCCCAGAGCTCCTCCCTTTATGTTGCTTTGAGGGTTGGCAGGTGTAGCCGAATTTTGTTGTTCGGTTTGTTGCAGGTTGTTGTAATACTGATACACTCCGCTATCAATGCATTGCAGCTCTACTGTTATTGTATTGCCGGGTAGTACCTTGATGTTATTACGTAATGGCTGTTTTACTTCTTCCCCGTCGGATATTTCATCGTTATGCAGGTATATTTCTGTTGAAACGCTGTCTTCTATCGTGAGCAAAAGGTGATAAAAATTTCCGAGGCCGACAGGATCCTTATACATAGGCACAACATCTGTGTCGCCACCAAATATGGATGTCTGGGTGTACACACTATCTAATGCAACCGGCTGGGGCATAGTCGATGTCGCTGTGAAATTTTGGTTACTGGTAATAATGTTCATTTTGTAAACATGGCCTGGCGTGCCTGTTAGGGTGTGTGTTTGGTACATGCCTGTTACAAACTCACTAAGGGTATCTGTAAGGCCTGCTGTCACATCTGTTATGTATACGATTGCGCCATGCACCCCGGGAAATACATTATCCTGATCGAAGTTGACGGATTTTGTTATCGTTACAGTATATGGCCCGGGCTGGTCTGTAATATTACCCACCACTACATAAGCAGGGGTTGTAGAGCCAAGATTTACGTTGATGACTTTTTGGCAAGAGCAAAACGTTATAGCAAGCAGGCAAATAAAACTTAGTATGATTCGCATATGATCCTTAAAATTTAAAGTTGTAAGAGATAGAAGGCACCCATCTGAAAAGCGAAGTCTGTACAGCCTGGGTTTTGCTGGCATCGTTCGGGTCAGTTTGGAAATTTATGATGTATGGATTTTCGCGGCCATAAGCATTGTACAGGCTTATGTTTATCTCTGATGAGAAATGTTTGTGTTGTTTTAGCTTGTAGGTAGCTCCAAGGTCCAAACGGTTATAGGCTGGTTCCCTGGCCTCGTTACGATTGGTATAGTAGAATACCACCTGGTTGTCCACGGTATATTTACCACTTGGGTAGGTTACTGCATCGCCGGTATAGTATACAAAGTCGGCAGATACTGTCCACCTTTTCGACAGCTTGTACATGCCTACGATAGAAATGTCATTGGTTCTGTCCTGGTGTGCTGGGTACCAGTCGCTATTATTGATACCATTTATCTGCAGCTCTGTTTTAGATAGTGTGTATGATATCCAACCTGTGAACCTTCCTTCATTTTTCTTAGCCATAAACTCCACACCATAAGCACGTCCTTGCCCGGAGAGTAATTGTGGTTCGACAGGAGCATTAGTTAATATCTGTGCATTGTCTTTATAGTCCACTTCATGTTGCATAGATTTATAGTATGTTTCTACGCTGCACTCATACATATCATCCTTCAGGTTTTTAAAATACCCCAGCGATACCTGGTCTGCAACCTCTGGCTTTATAATGTTATTGGATGCAACCCACTTGTCAGTAGGGTTACTTGTTACAGAGTTTGATAACAGATGCAGGTATTGCGCATTGCGCGAATAGGCAGCCTTGATGGACGAAGAAGATGTAAGCTGGTAACTACCTGATATGCGAGGCTCAGGATTGAGATACGTTTTCACTATCGTTCCCGGTGCATAGTGCAGTGTATCTATGATATTATGGTTCTGATCTAGGTTATAATAATTATTAGTGCCACTTATTACAGAGAAGGCACTTACGCGCACACCAATGTCAAAATTCAGTTTGCTGCTTGCCTTCCATTTATCGGTTATGTATACCGCGTTTTCCCAGCTGTGTGTAAGGCTCTGGCTTGGTACAGAAATATTGCCATTAAACTGGCCGGGTGTAATAATGTGGTAGATAGAGTTAAGCCCAAAATCCAGTGAGTTGGTGGGGCTGATATAATAATTCAGTTCTTCTTTTAGATTGAAATCCCTAATCACAGACAGTAGGCTGGCATTGATACCTCCTGTGTTCACATTTATATTGTAATTGTAATCGCTGTAAATGAGTGAGGTATTGGAGAATAATTTTGAGTTGAATATGTGGTTCCACCTCAGTGTTGCTGTTGCGTTGCCCCAATTGATACCGAAAAGGTCGCCAAGACCTAATACATCTTTGCCATAATAGCCCGATAGGTATATCCTGTCTTTATCAGAGAACTTGTAATTGAATTTTGCGTTCAGGTCGTAGAAGTATAGTTTGCTTTCGCGGGTGGTTGCACTGTTCGATAACCCTAAGAATATATCGGCATAGGTGCGCCGTGCACTTATAAGAAAAGACCCCTTATCCTTAACGATAGGCCCTTCAAGGTTCAATCGCGATGATATGAGGCCTATACCGCCACTGGCATGATAAGTCTGGTCATTACCGTCATTCATCTTTATATCCATTACAGATGAAAGTCTGCCACCATACTGCGCTGGTTCATTTCCTTTGAAGAGGGTGAGGTTCTTAATAGCATCTGAATTGAATACGGAAAAGAAACCTAATAAGTGGGAGGGGTTGTACACTACGGCTTCATCTAGCAGTATAAGATTTTGATCGGCAGCGCCGCCACGTACATAAAACCCGGTATTCCCATCGCCGGCAGACTTTACGCCCGGTAACAGCTGCACAATTTTTATGACATCCTTTTCGCCAAAGAGTACAGGCAATGCATTTATCTCTTTTACATCCAGTTTGTCCATACCCATCTGTGCCGATGTGACGTTCTCGTTTTTTGCTTTGCTGCTTACGGTTACTTCTTTTAGTTGATTCTCTGATGAGCTAAGTGGCTTGCTTAATGTATAGTTTTTGCTCAGTATTACCTTTTCGGTGTACTGGGCGTAGCCGGTATAGGATATATGCACGGTATAATTTCCCTCTGGTAATGAAAGGGAATAAAACCCATACTCGTTGGTGGCCGCCCCAACAGCAGGCTTTTCGTCAACGCTTACGGCTGCCCCTATGAGCGTTTCCCCGGTAGCCTTATCGGTTATGGTGCCGCTAATAGTATACGTTTTCTGGGCAAATGCTATTTGGCTGAATAGCAGGAAGACCAATAAAAGTGCTTTATTCATTTGACGTTGTAGGAAAGTTGATGGCGAAATTATCGTTTCTGTAATTATCTGCTTAGATAAATTATTCAAGAGTAATGTTTTAGGAAAAGATATAGATGGCATGGGAAACGCAAATACGCGATATATATTGTAGCGACAATGTTAATAATAAGTGGTTGGTCTGGCATAAGAGAGTATAGCAGCAAAAAAATATAAGATAACGAAGTTGACGTTGCAGGAATAATTTTTATCCTGCACATAAATAACTTGAATAACGTAGCGCAATAAAAAAGGTGACTACGTTTTGTAGTCGCCTTTTGAAAAAGTAATTATAGCACACTTACATAATATGGTTCGGTGTTATTGTTTTTTGTTCGTAGCTAGGTGATTTGCTATAAGGTATATTGACGCCTATGCTGAATAGTAACAGATTAACGGTAGTACCTGCAAACGGCTGTTCCCCACCTTTTACATAATCTTCGTTAAGGAAATTGTTGGGATAATACTGCAATTTATACGTGACGCCCGGTGCCATGCTGTAGCCTATGAATACATAAGGCATTACGCTTGGCGTAGCATCGCTGAACCATTCGTTATATTTCTCGAGTTTGTGCCCCCTTGATACGAATGCTTTTTCTTTGAAGTTGAACGGCACATCAAGCCCGCCACCTGCAAAAAAGTAATTTTTATCTTTTACGTTCCCGAGCTTTATTCCTATAGGTACACCAATGTTGTAGGTACGGCGTTTTACAGTTACTCCGTCGAAGTGATCAATATAGCCTACGTTCTTTATATCAATACCTGTATATACACCAACGTGCTTACTGAAATCGTAGTTGAAGGAGAAACCAAAATTGAAGAAATAAGTAAAACGGAGCGTACCCATGTACTTCTCTGTGTTTACGCCATTGTTACTTTTTATGAAGGCAGTAGAGAATATACTCATATCGGCGGCACTGGCCACATAGAATTTATGCGCGGGCATTACAGGTACTTTTAGCTGCATAGTATCATACGATGGATGCTTAGTTGCCTTTTCTTTATCCTGGGCGAGTGTTATATTAGAAAATAAAATACAGCAGAAGCTGGCGAGAATGATAAGTAGACTTTTTTTCATGCAGGAATATTTTCACAAAGATATGAAAGCGTACAGACTGTAAAAATTACAGTTTTATATGGGTGGCACAGGTATTGACCATTATCTTTATACCCGTCATATAATTATATATAGAAAAATAGGGGGTAACTTTGTCATAATGGCTGAAAAATCAATGTTAGATATGTTTATGGGGCAGGCAGACCAGGAAATGGAGTTTATGCCTATCGTACCACTTGGCGAGGAGCCAATGGATGATGATGAGAAGGGCGCGCTGCCTATGGAGTTGCCCATAATAGCATTACGAAATACAGTACTGTTCCCTAACGTGGTGCTGCCGATAACGGTGGCCCGCGAAAAATCTGTAAAAGCAATAGCCGAAGCGCAGAAGACAGGTAAGTGGATAGGCGTTATAGCGCAGAAGGATAGCGGTAATGAAGACCCTATGCCGGAAGATATTTACGAAACAGGCACGTTGGCAAAAATAGTAAAAGTGATAAAGATGCCGGATGGCAACACTACCATTTTTATTATGGGGCGTATGCGTTTTCATATAGAGGCATATAAGCAGGTAGACCCTTTTTACGTAGCACATGTAAAATACCTGGAGGATGTATATCCGCAGAAAGATCCATCGTTTGATGCGCTAGTGGGCTCTATTAAAGACCTGTCTGAAAAGATAGCGCAGCAATCGCCTAATATGCCGAATGAGGCAAGCATAGTGCTACGCAACATAGAGCAGCAATCTTTCCTGATGCACTTTGTAGCCTCTAACATGGCCGCCAAGCTACAGGATAAACAGATGCTGCTGGAAGAAAATAACATCACCGCCCGTGCTGAAAAACTATTGAACCTGCTACAGGCAGAGTTGCAATTGGTGGAGCTGAAGAATGAAATAACCAATAAGACACGGACGGATATAGATCGTCAACAGCGCGAGTACTTCCTGCAGCAGCAGATGAAATCGATACGCGAAGAGCTGGGCGGAGACCCGAACGAGCGTGAGATAAAAGATTTGCAGAAACGCGCTGAAGGCAAGGTATGGACAGAAGCAGCGCAAGAGCTTTTCCAGAAGAATATAGAGAAGCTTGAGCGTATGCACCCAAGCACGCCCGACTATTCGGTGATATACAACCACCTGGACCTGATGCTGGACCTGCCATGGGGCACCTATACAGAAGATAGCTATGACCTTAAAAAGGCGCAGAAGGTACTCGACGACGACCATTATGGCATGGAGAAGATAAAGGACCGCATACTGGAATACCTGGCGGTACTGAAACTTAAGGGCGACCTTAAATCTCCTATACTGTGCTTCGTTGGTCCTCCGGGTATTGGTAAAACATCGCTGGGGCGCAGTATAGCAAGTGCCATAGACCGTAAGTATGTGCGCCTGAGCCTTGGTGGCCTGCATGATGAGAGTGAACTGAGAGGCCACCGCAAGACCTATATAGGTGCTATGCCGGGGCGTATTATACAGTCATTGCGTAAAGTAAAGTCTGCGAACCCTGTATTTATACTCGATGAGATAGATAAGCTGGGTAAGGATTTTCGCGGTGACCCAAGCTCTGCATTATTAGAAATACTGGATCCCGAGCAGAACAACTCCTTTTATGATAATTACCTTGAGCTGGAATTTGATCTGTCGAAAGTATTATTCATAGCCACAGCTAATAGCCTGAATGATATACAGCCTGCACTCAGAGACAGGCTTGAGATCATACAATTATCAGGATACTCTGCTGAAGAAAAAACGGAGATAGCAAAGCGACACCTTGTGATGAAGCAGAAGGAAATGCACGGCCTGCTGAAGGTGCCGCTGAAATTTCCTGATAAGATGATAGCGAGAATAATACACGAATACACCCGTGAGAGCGGCGTACGTGAACTGGACCGAATGCTGGCAGCTATTATGCGCTATACCGCGAAACAGGTAGCTATGGAAGAGCCTGTAAGCAATACACTCAACTCAGAATTGATAGAGAAGGTATTGGGGCGCCCGCGTTACAACAATGATATATATACTAAGGGTCACCCAACAGGTGTAGTGGTAGGCTTGGCATGGACCGCAGCAGGTGGAGATATACTCTTTATAGAAACAAGCATATCGAAGGGTAAGGGCGAGGTGATACTGACCGGTAATCTGGGCAATGTGATGAAGGAGAGTACAAGTACAGCACTTTCTTATCTGAAAGCACACAGTGCGGAGTATAACATACCACACGAAAAATTCAGCGAAACGAACATACACGTACACGTACCCGAGGGGGCAACACCAAAGGACGGCCCAAGCGCAGGTATTACTATGCTGGTATCGCTTGCATCGGCATTTACAGAGCGTAAGGTAAAACCATACCTGGCGCTTACAGGTGAGATAACACTACGCGGGCAGGTATTGCCTGTAGGTGGTATTAAAGAAAAAGTATTGGCTGCAAAGCGTGCAGGCATCAAGGACGTGATATTGCCTAAGATAAATGAGAAGGATGTTGAGGAGATAAACGCAGAATATATAAAGGGCTTAACCTTTCATTATGTAGCAGATGTGAGCGAGGTGCTGGATTTGGCGTTGATGAAAAGGTAGAAATATTGATAATTACATAAAATAGTAAAGGGCGCAACTTGCGCCCTTTACTATTTTGGAAATATTTTAAGCTACTACTTAGCCAGTTCTTTTATTTTAGCTAGCACTTCTGCTTCTCCACCTTCTTCGTAGCCGGAATGCATGAAGGCTACCTTGCCTGCCTTGTCTATGATCATAGTAAATGGTACAGACTGGAAGCTAAGAGAACGTTTCAGATCCTGGTTAGCATCGATGTAGAACGGAAAGCTCCAGCCCTGCGACAATGCATAACTGCGCACCAGACCTTCGGCACGAGGCTCATCTATAGAAATAGTCATATAATTAAAATCAGCCTCTTTGTGCCATGCCGGTAATGCGATAGCGATATTCTTTATCTCTTTCTTGCACGGTACACACCATGTAGCCCAAAAAGATATAACAGTTACCTTGCCTTTCTCAATCGTTTCGTTGAATGCAAGTTTCTTACCTGAGTTGGCATCTTTGATCTGCGTATCGGGTAATTCCTGAGCTTGCACGGCTGCCGCTAAAAACAGGCAGGTGATGCCCAACAGTATTTTTTTCATGTTTACTTGTTTTTAAGATAAAATAGCTAAAACTTTGCCAGAATTTAATATTCGACCCAATTTCGGTAATTTTTTTAAATAAACGTCTTTTAATGAAGCGATTAAGCCTTTTATTTTTATTAGCAATACTTTCTGTTAATTCTTTTGCGCAGGGAACTTTCTCCGGCGACATTATGATGAACCTTAATTTCTTCCAGAGAGATACGAACATCAAGGCATCGGGTAATCCGTTGTATGACAACTACCTGAGCGGCAGCGAGGGGTGGATGGACCTTAGGTATAACGTGAAAGGATTTACGTTCTTTGTGCGTGCCGACGCGTTCAATAACTCGAACTTGAAGAACCCATCGCAGGCGAGTACCGATTTTGGTATAGGGGCGTGGAGTATCAATAAAGATATACAGGGCCTGAACATTACCGTGGGTTCTATTTACGACCAGATAGGTAGTGGTATACTTTTTCGCTCGTATGAGGACAGGGGGTTGTTGATAGACAATGCGCTGGTGGGGATAGAGCTTAAATATAAGCTCGCTAAAAACATAATGCTGAAAGGCTTTACCGGCCAGCAGAAAAATAATAATGCAGTCAACAATGTGCGTTACGCACCTGTGCTGCGAGGCTTTAACGCAGAGGGTGATTTTAATGCAGGTAAGGTGCATATATTACCGGGTGTAGGCGTGCTGAACCGTACGCTTGACGCGGCGTCTTATGCATCTGTGGCGGCTACGATACAGTCGCAGGGAGCAACAGATACAACTAAGCGTTTTACTCCGGTGTATAACATGTATGCATTCTCCGCTTACAATACACTAACTTACAAAAGCTTCTCGTGGTATGTAGAGGGTGATTATAAAACACACGAAGCAATCCTGAACTTGGATGGTACATTGATAGACAAGCCGGGTAATGTAGAATACACAACATTAAACTATGGTACCAAGGGATTGGCGATAAACATATCTGCAAAGCGCACGGAAGATTTTGTGATGCGCACATCGCCTAACGAAACGTTGCTAAACGGCTTCCTTAACTGGCAGCCTATTGTAGCGGTGCTGCGCCCTGAGCGCCTTATATCGCGCTACACGCCTGCATCACAGGATATATCTGAGCAGGCTGCCACTGCTAATGTTATCGTGTCGCCGAATGATGTGGCTAACTATACATTTACCTACACAACTATTAATGACCTGAATAATAATAAGCTTTATCGTGAGCTATATGGTGAAGGATATTATCAAGGATTGCCTTCATGGATATTTCAAGGTGGTGTGCAATACCTTGAGTATAACATAGAGTTGTATCAGTCTAAACCATTGATGCACCCGATACTGTATGCGGTAACGCCATTTGCGGAAATTACTTACCGCGTAAGTGAGAAGAAATCTATCCGTGCAGAGTTTCAGTACATGAATACAAAGCAGGATTATGGTTCATGGCTGTTCGCATTGCTGGAGTATGATGTAGCGCCGAGGTGGTCTATATCCGCATCTGACATGTACAATGTAGACCCTAATAAAAACTCTGATAATCCTAATTATACCGGCCCGGGTTTTGTGCCAAAAGCTAACCACTACTACAATCTATATGTTGCTTATACAAAGGGCCCGCACAGGTTCTCGATCGCTTACGTAAAACAAGTGGATGGTATCAACTGTTCGGGTGGTGTGTGCCGATACGAGCCGGCGTTCAGTGGTGTTAAAGCTACCCTAACATCCAGCTTTTAAATACTTCTCATAATAAAGTTCATTAATTTGCAAACGGTTCCCTTTGGGAGCCGTTTTCTTATATACACCATATGCTGCAAACAGACGTACTCATAATAGGATCAGGAATAGCGGGGCTAACTTTCGCATTAAAGACAGCGCAGAATTTCCCCGATAAAACAATAACGATACTTACCAAGGCTAACACCGACGAAACAAATACGAAGTATGCGCAAGGTGGTATAGCGGTAGTAAATGACCTGGAGCATGACAGTTTTCAGAAGCATATAGAAGACACGCTGATAGCAGGCGATGGGCTTTGTAATAAAGACATTGTAGAGATAGTAGTAAAGGAAGGCCCGCAGCGGGTGAATGAAATAATAGCGTGGGGCACACAGTTTGATGTAGATAAAGAGGGCGACTATATGCGCGGCAGGGAAGGCGGCCACTCGGAGCACCGCATACTACATCATAAAGATATAACAGGCTTTGAGATAGAGCGCGCGCTGATAGAAGCAGTAAAAAAATGCCCGAACATACAAGTGCATAACCACTGGTTTGTTGTGGACATTATAACACAACACCACATGGGTTACCTGGTAACAAAGTCGACGCCGGATATAACTTGCTACGGTGTGTATGCGCTGAACTTAGAGAATAATAATATAGAGAAGATAATAGCCAAAGTAACAGTGATGGCATCGGGCGGAGTGGGGCAGGTGTACCGTACCACTACTAACCCTAAGATAGCTACAGGCGACGGTATAGCTATGGCTTACCGTGCGAAGGGACGCATAGAGAATATGGAGTTCATTCAGTTTCATCCAACGGCATTGTATGAGACGGGTGTAAGCCCTTCGTTCCTGATAACAGAGGCAGTGCGTGGTGATGGTGGGGTGCTACGCAATAAGGAAGGCGTGGCATTTATGCCGGGGTATGATAAGCGTGCCGACCTGGCGCCGAGAGACGTGGTCGCACGCGCTATAGATAGTGAGATGAAGCGTACTGGTACGGAGCATGTGTACCTCGACTGCCGTGATATGGATGAAGAAAAATTCAAAACACACTTCCCGAACATCTATGCAAAGTGCAAGAGCATAGGTATAGATGTGATGGAGCAGATGATACCCGTAGCGCCAGCGGCGCATTACTGCTGCGGCGGCATAAAGACGGATGATATGGGGCACTCATCGGTAGTGAACCTCTATGTGTGCGGGGAGTGCTCGAGCACCGGCTTACATGGCGCTAACCGCCTTGCATCGAACTCGCTGCTGGAGGCGCTCGTATTCGCGCACCTGTGTGCTACGGATGTGGCGGTGAGGCTGGGCGGGCTTTCTTTTAATGAACATATACCGGACTGGAATGCATCGGGCACGAACGACCCGAAGGAAATGATATTGATAACGCAGAGCCTGAAAGAGCTGCAGCAGGTGATGAGTGACTACGTAGGTATAGTGCGCAACGACATACGCCTGGAGCGCGCCATGAGCCGCATAGACCTGCTGCACAAAGAAACCGAAGAGCTATATAAGACCGCAACGCTATCTCCACAACTCTGCGAGCTGCGCAACCTGATAACGATAGGTTACCTCATTGTAAAGAGCGCCCACTTCCGTAAAGAGAGCAGGGGGCTGCATTTTAATACCGACTATCCGTATAAGAGCGAATTGTTGCAGTCGATGGTGTTGTAGAAAAGCAGGTGTAAAATAAATAGCAAATACAATGGCTGAGTTTTGGGAATCTAACTTTATCGAAAAGCAAGAGATGTGGGGCTTTGAGCCGGCTGATTCAGCTGTTTTAACTAAAGATTTTTTTGTAGAAAGAGCCGTGAAAAACGTACTCATTCCCGGTATTGGTTATGGGCGAAATGCACAGATCTTTGTAGATAGTGGTATGGAGGTAACCGGCATAGAAATATCACAAACCGCTATAGACCTGGCAAGGAAAAATTATGGTGACCGGATAACGATCTATCATGGCTCCGTAACAGATATGCCTTTTGATACGCGCAAATACGATGGTATCTTTTGCTATGCCTTAATTCACTTATTGGATGAGAATGAAAGAAAAAAGCTTATCGATGATTGCTACGATCAGTTAGCCGATGATGGGTACATGGTTTTTACAGTCATCTCGAAAGAAGCTTCTACTTATGAACAGGGTGAGCTTATCAGCAAGGACAGGTATGAAATGTTCGGTGAAGTGAAAATGTTTTTCTATGACAGAGAATCTATCAATGCCGAGTTCTCTGAAGCAGGATTATTTGAGATAAAAGAGATCATTGAGAACTATCCATTTTTCTTGATTAAGTGTAAGAAGGAAAAATGAGTGAGGTAGGAGGAAATTAATCATAATAATAAGGTCGTTAGTAGCGTAGGTATTCCCAAAAGAGATTGAGGACAAAGGAGGATATTATGATATTGTTTATCAAAATTCTAGCTTTGGTATACAGATGACTGAACTTCGCAAATATATAGACATGGAAAATGCAGGTATAGTTACATGGCTCTCGACTTACACCGTAAAAGAAACGATAGATAGGCTGAAGCAATTTATTGAAAAGAATGGTGGGACAATTTATGCACGGATAGACCAGCAAGCAGAATTGAGAAAAGCCGGCATAGATATACATCCGCTGGAATTTTTGTTGTTTGGCGATCCGCATGCAGGAGGAAAGTTAATACAGGAAAACACACTAGTGGCTCTGGATCTGCCGTTGAAGATCATAGCGTGGGAAGATGAACAGAAGAAGGTCTGGTTGGCATATAATCAAGCCAGCTACCTAGAAGCGCGGCATGCACTAAAGCCGGATAGTACCTCGCCGCTAAACCTCGATAAGTTGATAAGCAAGGCTTTGAACAACGATACATTATCCTGATATTTGAAAACACTAATTTGTATGGTCATAAAACCAATTGCTACTACGCTATTAATGCTATTTGTGATGGCAGCATTACCATCGGCAGCACAAAATGATAATAACGACAAACTAAAAAAAGACGCAATGAAAAATAATGAGGTTCATTATCGTACTATCAAAGCCGGTGGCCTGCATATTTTTTATCGTGAGGCGGGGCCGAAAGACGCGCCTTTGCTGCTATTAATGCATGGCTATCCTACCTCATCGATAATGTTCAGGAACCTGATACCCATGCTGAGTAAGAAGTATCACGTCATTGCTCCTGATATGCCGGGGTTTGGTTTTTCTGATGCGCCGCCGCGTAATGAATATGCTTACACATTCGATAACATAGCAAAAACCATGCAGGCCTTTATCGATGCTATGGGTCTGAAGCGTTTTGCAATGTACATTTTTGATTATGGCGCGCCGGTAGGGCTAAGGCTTGCGCTGGCTAATCCTGAAAAGATAACAGGCCTTATATCTCAAAACGGCAATGCTTATGAGCAAGGGCTGCTCGATTGGAGTAACGGCCTGGTAAAAGCCTATTGGGACAATGATACAAAAGAGAACAGAGATGCGTTAAGGAAATACTTTACCCTGGAAGGTATAAATTTTCAGTATCGGGAGGGCGTAACCGACCAGTCGCTAATAGCGCCTGAAGGCATCTATATCGACGACCACCAGATGCAGCGAGCGGATAATGTGGAAATACAGTTGGACCTGCTGCGTGATTACAGGACCAATGTGGCGCTCTATCCCGCCTTTCAGGCTTATTTCAGAAAGTATCAACCACAGCTATTGGCAGTATGGGGTAGTAGAGATCCTTATTTTTCACCTGCTGGCGCTGAAGGATTCAAAAAAGATGACCCTAATACGACCATAAAATTTTATGATACCGGCCATTTCGCATTAGAAACGCACGGTGAAGAAATTGGTGAAGACATTCTACTGTTCATGCGTAACCTGCCCCAATAACTATTACATTACAAACATGAAAGCACTGATCTTACAAAATTTTAACGAGCCTTACCAGCTGAAGGAAATAGAACGACCTACTGCCGGCAGGGGGGCAGTATTGGTAAAAATAATGGCCAGTGGGATAAACCCGCTTGATCTGAAAATTGTTGCGGGTCAGGCAGGGCATGCCAAACCAGTATTACCTGCTATACTGGGTATTGATATGGCGGGTGTAGTAGAGGCTGTGGGCGAAGGTGTAACAGGGTTCAAGCTAGGCGATGAGGTATATGGCATGACGGGTGGCATAGCGGGTGTGCAGGGCAGCCTGGCGGAATATGCCGCGGTAGATGCGGATTTGCTGGCATTAAAGCCATCGATACTGAGTATGAAGGAAGCTGCCGCGTTACCATTGATATTTATTACCGCCTGGGAGGCGCTGGTAGACAGGGCGCAAGTAGGCGCTGGTAAAACAGTACTGGTACACGGTGGCGCAGGCGGTGTAGGGCATATAGCCGTGCAAATTGCCAAGGCATTTGATGCCGCCGTTTTTGCTACAGTGAGTGAAAAGGACTTTGACCTGATAAGATCTTACGGTGCCACGCCTATAGACCGCAACATGCTTGTGGACGATCTTATGCAGCAGTTCGCTCAGGGCGAAGGGTTTGATATTATACTTGATACTGTTGGCGGCGCTGTGCTGGACGCATCATTCAAAGAGGCAAAGCAATACACCGGGCATGTAGTAAGCATATTAGGCTGGGGCAGCCATTCGCTGGCGCCACTTTCGTTCAAAGGCGCCACTTATTCAGGTGTGTTTACGCTGTACCCTTTAATATCTGGCAAGTACAGGAAACAACATGGAGATATTTTACGAAAGGCCACAGAGATGGTAGAGCGCGGACTACTGAAGCCGATCATAGATAAAAAGGAATATACACTTGCAACGATACATAGTGCGTATGATGCGGTTAATAGTGGCAAGGCGCAAGGGAAAGTGGTTGTGACTATCGGGTAATGTGATCATCGTTTAAAGGTAGTGCAAGCAAGGAGTGGTTCATATTCTTTTGGTAATTATTATCCTATCTTGTAAATACAAAATTCATTAGCAAGCTTTTATGAAAAACACCATTATTATTTTATTCATTGTTATCTGCCTGCCTTCCTGTAAGGTGGTTAATGCCCTTACAGAATTACCAAAGAAAAAAGTGAAAGTGTCGACAATGGCAGTTGATGGCAAAACGGTAAAATTTATACCCATGCACCACCTGGGCAAAAAAGAATTTTACGACAATGTAAAAGATAAGATCGTCTATTATCAGAAAGATGGTTACAAGGTTTATTATGAAATGATCCGGTATATAAAGAAGCCCGACTCTCTTGAAAATGATAATTTTTTCAGGAAGGTGAGAAAATTCAGGGGCTCGACCCGCAACTATAAAGAAGATATGGACTCTATTGGGATTCTTAAAAAATATGTACAGCAGCCATCTTATACAAAACTAGGTGTCGATTCCACCACCAGTGTTTGGGCCGATTTAGATTATCGGGCGATAATTTCAGAATATGAAAAACGTTATGGAACGATACAACTGGATAGCACTGATCTTCATACCCCGCTAAATGATAAAAGCTACACAAGCACAACTTTTCTGGACGGACATAAGATTAAAGCTATAATAGTAAATTTTAGAAATGCCCAACTTGCAAAGGTTATAGACAGTAGCCCGGATAAGAAAATCCTTGTTGTTTTTGGGAAAGGGCATGTTAAAGGAACAAAAAAATTATTGAAGCACTATAAACATCATTTATAATATTGCATAATTAGTCAAACGATTGATTTCCTGCGGCGGCGATCTTTACGATGCGCTCGTAGTCGGTGGCGCTGAGGTCGTTGAAGAAGTAGTGGATGGGGTCGATCTTTACATCGTTGCGGATGACCTCGTAGTGGCAGTGCGGGCCGGTGCTTTTACCGGTACTGCCTACCCAGCCTATCACTTCGCCTCTTTTTACTTTGCTGCCTACGTGCACTTTTATCTTTACCATGTGCCCATACAAGGTTTCGTAGCCATACCCATGATTGATGATGACGTGATTGCCATACCCACTCTCATCGTAGCTGGCATCGGTAACGGTACCATTGCCGGTAGCATATATAGGCGTGCCAATGGCAGCGGCAAAGTCGAGGCCGGTGTGCATCTTCGGTGTTTTATAAATAGGGTCGATGCGGTAACCAAAGCCGGATGCAAGGTGTGACAGGTCTTTATTAGATATAGGCTGTATGGCCGGTATGGAGTGCAGCATTTCTTCCTTGCTGTGCACGAGCCTATCGAGCGTGTCGTAAGAGGTGCGTTGTGTATGTATGCGTTTATCGAGGGTGGAGAGGCCCTCGTTTATACTTGCCAGCATATCATCGGTACTCATTATTCTAAGCGCATAGGGGGTAACGGCACTGTACTTCTTGCCATAGCGAATACTATCGGGAAGGGGAGGGGCTTCAAATACTGCACGATATACATCGTTATCGCGGTGCTCAAGATCGGCCATTTCTTTATTCAGTTCATTTACCCTGCCTTGCAGGTGTTCGTATTGCTCTGTGAGGTTAGCGATGTCGCCACGCATCAGTCGCTCTTTAGGAGAATCGAGAAAGCGGAATGCGATGGCAATGATGATGATAGCAGTAACAAGCGTAGCGGAAACCAACCCTGCTATACGCAGCAGTTTGGTGCGCCACGATATGATAAGTTTTTCGAACTTGTGGGTATTCGTATTATAGAAGTATTTTTTTACTTTCCTCAATACTGGGAATTTTTGTGCAAAATTAGCGGATAATGTCTGTAAGGTATACCCATATGAGACATATACGGTATCTTTTAACAGAATTACAAGATACATAAACCGCTGTGTATTTATTATATTTGCCAACTTCCTAAGGCTTTATGCGCAGTATATTTATAAAAGAGGTCAATTCATTCTTCAGCTCTATCGTAGGCTATGTGGCTCTACTGGTATTTCTGGGCGCCTGTTGGCTGTTCTTGTGGCTGATACCTAATTACAGCATTCTTGAATACGGGTATGCATCGCTCGATCGTTTTTTTGATATAGCCCCGTGGCTTTTATTGTTATTGGTGCCCGCGGTAACGATGCGGTCATTTGCCGACGAATTTAAGACCGGTACAATAGAGTGGTTATCTACAAAACCATTGACCGATATACAGATAATACTGGGTAAGTACCTAGCCACCCTGGCATTGATAATTTTTGCCATAGTGCCTACGTTCATTTATGTATATACTATCAGCAACTTATCGTTCCCCGATGTGGGGCTGGATACAGGTGCGCTCATCGGTTCGTACATAGGGCTGTTCTTCCTTGCTGCTACATTTGCCGCAGTTGGGGTTTTTTGCTCATCACTTACCAGCAACCAGGTAGTAGGGTTCCTGATATCGCTGCTGGCCTGCTACCTGTTTTATACGGGTTTTGAGCAACTGAGCAAGCTGCCTAAATTTTCGCAGGGTGTAGATTATTACCTGAGTATGGTGGGTATGCAGTTTCACTACAACTCCATAAGCAGAGGTATCATAGACAGCCGCGATGTGGTATATTTTCTATCGGTAATAATATTGTTCATATCTCTTACGCGATTCTCGCTCAATAGCCGTACAAGGGAGGCGGGTCGCCAATAGGCAGGTACAGCAACATGGCTCAGAACAAATCAAACAAAAAGAAAAAGCAACAGGCGGCGCTGGTAAGGATAGTGCTGATGGTGGCCATACTTATATGTGCTAACATACTGGCATCTTACCTGCATACGGGTCTCGACCTTACAAAGGAAAAACGTTTCACGCTATCGAAGTCGACAAAGAGCATGTTGCAGAACATGAAGGAAGTGGCTGTGATAGATGTGTATTTGCAGGGTAAATTTCCTGCCGCGTTCCAAAGGCTGCAGGAAGCAGTACGCGAACGCCTTACATCGTTTAAAGATATAGCGGGTACAAAAATCATGTTCCGGTTTATAGACCCGCTGGAAGGGAAATCGATAGAAGACCAGAAACAGATATACAATGAACTGGGTGCGAAGGGCGTAATAGGCCGCCAGCTAAACATGGCGGGCGATGAAGAGTATTCGATGAAGCTTTTCTTCCCTTATGCGCTGGTACATTATGCAGGCAAGGAAATGCCGGTGCTGCTTACCGAATCGCGGCAGGGTATGACGCCGGAAGAAGAGATCAGCTATTCTGAAGCGATGCTGGAATACAAATTCGCAAGCGCTATAAATAACCTTAGCCGTCCGGGCAAGCCACACGTAGCCTATATAGTAGGTAATGGCGAAGAGCTGAACGTGCGCACGGTGGATATGCTTACAACTATTCCGCAGTATTATAATCTTGATACATTGGACCTGACCCGTGGCACTTATGTGCCGCTGGCGTATGATGCTATCATCATCTGCCATCCTACAATACCATTTACTGAGCCGCAGAAATTAAAGCTGGATCAGTATGTGATGGGCGGCGGACACATACTGTGGTCGATAGATATGCTGAGCACGCCGATGGACAGCCTGCAGCACAGCCCCGAGTTTATGGCGCTGGACTACAATCTGAACCTCGATGACATGTTGTTTAAATACGGTGTACGTGTGAACAGTGACCTTGTAGAAGATATGGCATGTGTGGAGCTATCGAGGATAACCGGCATGAACGGCGGCAAGCCTGTACTGGAGAAGCGACCATGGATGTATTTCCCTAAGCTGAACCCTACAAGTGAACACCCGATAGTAAGGAATATGGATTTTATACTGAGCAAATTTGCTAACAGTATAGACACTATACCTACGCCGGATATTAAGAAGACAATACTACTAACCTCATCAAAATACAGCCGCACATCGGCAACGCCGGTACGTGTGAGCCTGAGTATGATGAACTACGACCTGAAGCCTGAAATGTTCAACAAGCCATACAGGCCGGTAGCGGTACTTCTGGAAGGGCCATTCCGCTCTGTATATCAAAACAGGCTGGCGCCTGAATATCTGCATATACTTAAAGACTCGCTTAATCATCCGTTCAAAGCAAAATGTGACAGCAACAATAGCATGATCGTTATCTCTGACGGGGACGTATTTACCAACGACTATTCGACCACAGAAGGTGTACGGGAAATGGGTTACTGGTTTGAGGACGGGCATTATTATGCTAACAAAAACCTGCTACTCAACTGTCTTGAATATCTTACCGATAAATCGGGGCTGCTGGAAGCACGCTCTAAAGATGTGAAGCTAAGATTGCTGGATGCAGGCAGGGCAAAGGATGAAAAAACCACATGGCAGGTGGTGAACCTGGCTATACCGGTAGGCATAGTAGTGGTCTTTGGCATGTGCTACTTCTTCTTTAGGAAACGCCGTTACGAAATACAAAAAAACTAAACCCATCTATAAGATGCGTAAAACACTATTATACGTTATAATACTTGCAGTACTGGGCGTGGGTATTTATTATTTCCTGTTTAATAAGAAGGCAAGCCTGTATGACCGATCTGAGGCGGCCTTTAATATAAAGGACACGGGTAATATAGGTAAGATATTTATAGCCTCGCCGAATGGTATAACTGCTACTGTGGAGCGTACCGATAGTGGGTGGATGGTAAATAAGCAATATAAAGCCCTCCCTACAACTATTAAGAATGTGCTCACAACGCTATATCAGCAAGAAGCGCTGGCACCGGTAACAAGCGCGGCACACGATCTTGTGATAAAAAGCCTTGCAACCGAAGGTATAAAAGTAGAGGTGTATGACAGGAAGGGAAGCAAAATGACTACTTTTTATGTGGGTGGAGAAGCTACCAATAATATGGGTACCAACATGCTTACGGAAGGCGCTACGCAACCGTACATTGTGCAGATACAAAATTTTAACGGCTACCTTACCACGCGTTATACCACCAATATCAGGGACTGGCGCGACAGGACCGTATTTGATGTGCCTGCTGATCAGATAAAGGAAGTATCTGTAGTATATACAGCTAAGCCCATCAACTCGTTCACGCTGAAACAGGATGATGGTAAAATAAGCTTTGATGCAGATAAGGCCATTGCAGGTAACACACCAAAGCTGAATATGCGCAAAGCAAACGTTTATTTAAAATACTTCACCAATCTGAACTGTGAAGGGTATATAAATGGCGCACCCAACCTGGACAGTATGATAAAGAATACTAAAAAGCACTCTGCTATTGACCTAACCACTGTAAAAGGCCAGCACCAGCATTTAGATATATATTGGCTGCCGCTGAACAGGCGTAGTAAAAATACACTTACCTCAGACCCTGACGTGCCTGATGAGTATGATGCAGATCGCCTTTACGCAATAATGAACGATAACAAGGATACTGTAATGATACAGCGTTATGTATTCTCAAAACTGTTTCGTAATGCCTACGAATTCTATGAGGCAGATGACTCAACAGGGCGCACTCATGTAAGCGACGAGCAGCCGCGCAACTTTATGATACACCATAAGCCACAATAATCTCCATCCGGTTAGCTAAAGAACTTCTTCGCTACTGCTACTGTATGATCAATATCTGCGGTAGATAATGCAGTACTGATAAACCAGGTTTCATATGCCGATGGTGGCAGGTAAATGCCTTCATTGAGCATAGCGTGGAAGAATTTATTGAACAAGGCGTTATTTGCACTTGCCGCTGCAGCAAAGTTATTCACCGGCTTATCGCTGAAGTGTACGCTTATCATAGAGCCCAGACGATTAATAACGTATGGGGTGCCACTGGCTTTTAATACTTCATCTAATCCTTTGTGCAGGTATGCAGTTTTTTCTTCGAGCTCTTTATATATGTCAGGGTTGTCGTTTAGCGTTTTGAGCATAGTATACCCCACTATCATAGCTATCGGGTTGCCGCTTAGCGTGCCTGCCTGGTAAACATTGCCCAGCGGTGCTATGTGCTGCATGATCTCTTTCTTGCCGCCAAATGCGCCTACCGGCATACCGCCGCCTATTACTTTGCCATATGTTACGAGATCGGCCTTGATGTTAAGTAACTCCTGTGCGCCACCTTTTGCAAGACGGAAGCCGGTCATTACCTCATCGAATATGAATACGATACCTTCTTTGTCACAAATAGCCCTGAGCCCTTCCAGGAAGCCTTTTTCAGGAGGTATGCAACCCATATTACCTGCAACAGGTTCTATGATGATAGCGGCTATTTCACCTTTGTGCTCTACTACTAACTTATGTATTGCTTCAAGATCGTTGTATGGTGCAGTAAGCGTATCCATAGAAACACCTGCTGTAACACCCGGAACGGTCTGGATATTAAATGTGGCAACTCCGCTACCTGCCTTTACCAGGAAAGCGTCGGCGTGACCGTGATAGCAACCCTCGAATTTTATAAACTTATTACGGCCGGTGTATCCACGTGCTAAACGCAACGCGCTCATACATGCTTCTGTACCGCTGCTCACCATACGCACCATGTCTACGTTTGGCGCCATGCTTATTATCAGCTCGGCCATTTCTATTTCCAGCTCGGTAGGTGCGCCAAAAGAAGTAGAGTCGGCTGCTTTATCTTGTATCGCCTTTACTACAGGCTCATAAGCGTGACCTAATATCATAGGTCCCCATGAGTTGATGTAGTCGATATATTGTTTGCCATCTGCATCATACATGTATGCGCCTTTGGCCTTTTGCATAAAGAGCGGAGTACCGCCTACACTTTTAAACGCACGCACAGGTGAGTTAACACCACCAGGAATACTTTTCTGAGCACGCTCAAATAATTCTGTACTTTTTGACATTATAATTCGGTTATAGCGTAATGTAAATTGCGTTTATCCGTTTATCAGCTTTGCTGCATCTTTCGCGAAATAAGTAGCGATAAGATCTGCGCCCGCACGCTTGATGCTTGTTAGTGATTCAATGACCGCTTTATTTTCATCGAGCCAACCCATTTGAGCCGCTGCTTTTATCATTGCGTATTCGCCACTTACATGATAGGCGCTTACGGGTACGTCTACTTCGTTTTTCACTTCGCGAATAATATCGAGATATGCCATAGCAGGTTTTACCATTACTATATCGGCGCCTTCTTCAATATCCATCAGTGTTTCTTTTATCGCTTCCAGCCTGTTAGCATAGTCCATCTGGTAGGTTTTCTTATCACCAAAGCCGGGGGCACTATCGAGCGCATCGCGGAATGGCCCGTAAAAGCAGGATGCATATTTGGCGCTATAAGCCATGATGCCTGTTTTTGTAAGTCCTGCAGACTCCAGTGCATCGCGAATGGCAATGATGCGACCATCCATCATATCACTTGGGGCAACTAT